>Ga0208159_1000038_pt1 | contig 44831 bp, 79 predicted proteins | sample 9_EtaG_FD_184082 | JGI IMG/M metagenome (GOLD analysis project Ga0208159, IMG submission 184082) | Marine viral communities from the Subarctic Pacific Ocean - 9_ETSP_OMZ_AT15188 metaG (SPAdes) (version 2) | ecosystem: Environmental > Aquatic > Marine > Oceanic | place: Pacific Ocean | collected... | reverse complement strand
AATCCGCGAACGTCTGCCGCTTCCACAAGTTTCTCCCTATGAGTTACATCTATAGTAGTTAGTAACACGTCACATGTCGTGTTTTTGTTCAATAAGTTTTAGGAGTTAGAGATCCCAGATGTGGATTGACAATGATTTCCCAAAACTGCTTGGCGCAGAGCTTTATAGACCCCATCCCGGTTATATCATCGAGATGGCTGTAGAGCCTGTAGTCGTTCATGACTTTGCTAAACAACCAGGTCAAACGGTTCAACTCGACCGTTATAGATTTTGGGGCAACCCTGGAAATAAAGATTCCAGAGAGCGTACAGCAGATCAGACACTCGGCACAGCGTCTAGCAGAAATATCGTTAAGGATAAAGTACTTGTTAACTTGAAAGAGTATACAGGTCCTGCAGATCCTACCGACGCAACTTCTCCTTCAACCTTCAAGGTTGCTCGTGAGACATTGCTAACAGCACAGAGATTGCTACTTGATACCGGCAACCTCAACGTTTTTCATCAGAGTATAGGTAGTTTAACTCTTTTAGACGACTACAGACGTTGGCGTGACAGGGTTTTCGCAGATGAGCTATTTAAAGCAGAAGCTAACGGAAACGCATCTGACAGCCAAGGTGGATACTTCTTCCCTGGTGGTTCAGCTAAAGCAGCAGCAGCTCCATTCTTCACATATGGTGCAGGTATCTCCGCTAAGTTCGACGTAAAGACTGACTTACTGCAAGTTGTAAAAGACATGCGTAAGCGCAACGTACCAACTTTTAGCGACGGTTACTACAGATGTATCGCCGATCCTACGGCAATGATGCATTTGCGCCAAAACGACTCATTCCGTGAGATAGCTCGGTATGCAGGCAACGGCATGGTTAACCCCATGAATCCAGAGCAGGCTCCTAATGCTAACTTCTTCCAAGGTATGGGTCCAGCTTACGGACAAGCTGGTTTCGTAGCCGGTCAGCCGGTGATGCCTACCGGATTTTTGTTTGAGGGCGTAAGATGGTTCGAATCAACCAACTTACCTGAGAAAACTATTAACGCAACTGTTCCTGTAGCCGCCGCTGGTGCTGCAGATTACAACATTGCTCCAATGTTATTCTTCGGACCTCAAGCTGTAGGTGTTGGTATTGGTGGCAACAACGCTCAAATTTTACTTAATAATAACGACGATTTTTCGCGCTTTATTATTATGATTTGGTCCTTGTTTGCTGGTTTTGAAATCCTTAATAAGGACTTCATTACCGTTGCTTACTCATTCGTATATTGAGGAGGTAACTAACAATCATGGCTAAAAAGATTTTCCCTGGAAACTGGGTTACAACACTCAGTAGTTATCAAGGTCAGCCAGTTGTGGCTGTTCCTGGTAGACAGTACTACCAAAAAATTGGTTATGCTCTCGTTGACTCCACAGGTGGCACCGAGTTTGACGTAATCATCCCAAGTCCTGATATGCGTGCCGACGACAAAGTTCGTGCAAATATCACTGGTCTAACTATCCCTGCAGATGCAAACGTCTACCACGTTGGTATTCGTGTGCCTGACACAAGGAAGAATAAGGATGCTGGAACCGCTACCTCTGGTCTAGTCGGTACCAACACAGACACTATTGCTGTCAAAGACGCTGCAGCTTCTGCTGCTGCCACTATCAGCACAACAGTAGTTTCTACTCCAACAATCGCAGTTGCTCTTACAACTATTGCTCCTACTTCTGCAAAGAAAGGAGTTGTAGCAGCCCAGACATTAGCTGGTGCTGAGACTCTAAAGGTCTATGTACGTAACGCTGCTGGTAACGGTACAGGTAGTAACCTATCTTCTACTGCTGCTGGTGGTACACCAATCATCGTTGAAGTTGCTTACTTCGTCGAAGATGACGTGCCTGATGTTGATTCAACTTTCGTTCCTTATATCACTGAGACATAAATAGAAGCTAAAACTTCTGTTTGTCCCTATAGTGGAGGCATCTTGTATAAGGTGCCTCTTTTTTATTGTTATGGCGTTATATCAAAATCTAAAGAATGGTCAGATCGTGGACTTCATTGGACATCACGACAAAGATTGGGCCATGGTCAAAAATGCTACAGGAGTAGTTCAGTACGTTGCTCTTGCTGATTTAGAAGCTTACGAGCCAGGGAAAGGTAAGACAGGTCAGAAGATAGAAACACCAGAAATATTGAAGGATGAAGAAGACGTCATGCCTGAGTCAGTCATCCCTGCAGACAACAGATTGAACTTAAATTTGGCTACTGCTGAAGGTATTGCTAAGACTGTAAAAGGAGTTGGTTATGCCACTGCTAAAAAAATAGTAGAGCTACGTTTATCTTTACCTGGCGAAAAATTTAAAAATCTAGAGCAATTACGCAAAATCACTCGTGTTGATTGGGACGAAGTATTTAAGAATGATTTGATTTACCTACAATAAGAAATAGGTTGGCTACATAGCTATTGGAATTAAACGATTACGACAAAAGCCGATGTCGATTTCACCTCGGCTACAACACAGGGGCTAACCTCCCTGCGGGTGACATTGCTCGACTAGAAGAAGCAATGGCTCGAATTCCTGATAGCTATTTTTTTACACGAGTGATAGAACATATCAATCGATGTGATAAAGCTTATAAGCTGTCTCAAGTTTTCAGGGTTGAAACTCAGCCACAACCAAGTCGTATCGAAAGGATTACTGGAGATACTGATAGGGCAATTTTTCAGTCAGACCCTATAAAGGCAGATAAAGATTACAGGGAAATATACTTAAGAGAAGTAGACCGTCTAGCTGAAACTCTATACGTTGCAAACTATCGTAGAGACGAAGTTCGCAGATATGCCTTCGCTCGTTCTGGCGGAGAGTTTATTATGTCTATTAAGGGACCAGCAGATACTGCTGTTGGTACGAGAGTATCTCAAGCTGTTGGCTCAATGAATTGGAGGTAATGATGTATCCAGCACCAGGTTTTGGACAAGTAACGCAAACATCTAATCAAGAGAGAGCCGAAAAAGAACGGCTTAATCAGATGTTGCAAAATGCAGGTATTTCTGTGGGAGATTCTCCTTACACAGAGAATTTAGCTACAGAAACACAAGAAGAGAGAGGGGATATCTCAGGAGCTGGCATTGCTCCTCCACCTACTCCTGTAGCTGGAAATGATTTGGAATTTGCAGGAGGCAATTTACCTGCAGAACACAACAGACAAGAATTAGCTAAGCAAGGTGCTCAACCTAATTTTGCTCAAGCTTTTAATACAGGCGGAAGTAACACAACAGAATTAAACACAGGGATTAGTCCTGGCTCTACTGGTGTAGAAGCAGCTTTAAACGTGCAACCATCTAACTTAGTAACTGACCAAGATGTGCAAGCACAGCAGGATAGGACTCAGATTAAAGATAAGTTCATGGGTCTTTCTAAAAGATATAACATGGATATGGCAATGAGGAATGCGTAATGAATAATTCTAAAAAAGATTCATCAAAATCCATGCGTTATAAGGAAGGTCCTAAAAGATCTTTCAGACCTAACGAATGGTATTTAAATCAAAAGGTGCATTCAGAGACAGATAAATTTTTCTCTGGCAGCAAAGGAGGAGTGCCTAATAATCCTGAAAATGCTAATTCTTTCAGACCAATTAGTGCTCCTATTAACCCGCAGGAGTCAATGTCAGGTGACTTTGTAAAAAGAAAAAATCCTTATGGAGACGCCGAGCAGATTACAGAAGGTGAAGGACCAACATTAGTACGTCCAAACCAAAGAGGTTCTAGTTTTGATCCTCCTCCTGTCCCTGTAGATAAACCTGGTAAGGTTGTACCACCAAAAGCCTCTAAAAGAAAAGGCATGAATACAGGTGTAAGTCTTATTGATCAAGGACCGCAACGTGACGTTCCTGAACCTTTTTTCACAGGAATTAAATCATGAGTTTAATTCGTATAAAATCCATATAGAAGAGGTAACTAATGGCTACTACAAGTTCAAATAAAATGCCGTTATTGGTCGACAGACCATTACATGCATTTGCTACTATCGGCGGCACTGCTGCTTTAACGACAGCAACTAATTTAAATACCCCTAGTTCGGCTGGCTGTACATTACTCGTTGATTGTTCTTCAAACGACGGAGCGATAATTGATAGCTTATCAATCATTGCTAACGAAGCGGTAACAACAGCATCTAACGTTATTGTTTTCATTAGTACAGCAACAACGTCTGCAAACATTACAACTGCTAATACAGTGGCAGTCGCTATGGGCGGTATTACTTCTGTAGCAAAAGGTGATAGAACTAATATTTCCTTACCTCCTTTAACAGTTCCCGTCCCAAATTTGGCAAGTCCTGCAGCGACGATGGCAGCATATCCAACAGAAACTGATAAAAAGAATACTGGTTTATACGTTCCTTCTAGTGCGTTGGTTTATGTAGGGGTAGATGCTGCCTTAACTGCTCCTTCTGCTAATACTCGTGTGCATGTTTTCGCTCAAGGCGGATTCTTTTAAATTATGCCTTCTGCTACTGACACCTCTAGTTTTCTCGATAATCTTTATCGAGCTAAATTTAATCGTGAACCAGACGCTGCAGGAAAAGCATATTGGTCAGGTCAATTAGCGGCTGGAAAGATCAGTCGAGATAACGTATCAAAAAGTTTTGATCAGTCTCCAGAAATGGAGAAGATTAAAAATGAAACAGTTACCACGACTAGCAATGTAGCGGCAGCCAATACAGCCAACGATCTTGCAACTGATAATGTAGCTACTACGTCTACAGCAGCAATTAATAATTATGTTGCATCTAACAATAACTCTAATAACAACACATCAAATAATAATGTAACTATTACAGCCTCCACAGGAGGAGGTGGTTCTGGCCCTCAACAAACTACTAGTTCCAGTAATAACAGCTCTTCAGGAGGAGGAAGCTCTTCAGGAGGAGGAAGTTCTTCTAATTCGAATTGGCTTCAAGAATTTTATACAGCCAATAACATTAATGCTGGATTACTTGATAATGATGCTAAAGCCTACTGGGAAAACGAAGCGGCGACAAAAGGTATAGAAGCAACTAAAAACGTTATAGAAAATACAGCAAAAGCTCAGGGAAATTTTGGTGTTGATACTGATTTAGATACTTTTTTAACAGATTCTTACAACGAGGTTTTTTCTCGACAAGCTGCTGACAGTGGCAATGACGTGTACGATCAAGCAGGATTTGATTATTGGAAACAAGAAATTTTAGACGGTAAAACGTCTAGAAATGATATCGTCGATCATTTCAATCGTTCAGATGAAAAAACTGGTGATAAAACAATTACGTTAGCTGATGGAACAACGGGCACGGTTTCCGCAGATGAGGCTTGGCTAAGAAGTCTTTACAGTAACCCAGATATTTTAAATAGAGAGATTGGTACTGAGGGCTTGGATTATTGGTTAGGAGACTTAGCTGGTACTACAGAGGGGCGAGGAGGCGTCAAATCTACTCGTGGAGAAGTCCTAGCAAATATCAAACTCTCTAAAGAGTATGCATGTAATCAGGATTCTTCCAGAGTTTGGACTGGTTCAGATTGTGTGGAACCTACGACTACTACTTGCCCTGATGGACAAGTTGGTACACCACCTAATTGCCAACCTGTAACTACTACTTGTCCTGCTGGAACGACGGGAACTCCTCCTGATTGTGATCCGATTATTGATGTAGACGATACCTGTCCTGCTGGACAAACTGGTACTCCACCTAACTGTGTAGATGACTCTGGTGATCCTGTAGAGACTACTTGCCCTGCAGGTTACTCAGGTACTCCACCTGATTGCAAAATTGATTCTGGGTATGGAAACGACACAACATTCAAAAATGATGGTGATGAAGGAACATGGATGGGAGATGAAAATAGTGCAAATACTCAGACCTCTTATTTAAACCAAAAAACTAAAGAATACGAAGATCTTTATCAAACTTCTTTAAACGAGCAAGCAAACCTTAATGATGCTTTAGAAGAAGATAGGGTTCGCTACGGAGAATTATCTAGTAGATATGGTCAGTTAAAAGCAGATTATGAAGATGCACGTCGTGAAGCTGATTCCTACATAGACGCACAAAGAGCAGACGAAACTGGTCAGTTAAGAAGAGGTAGCACAGTTTCAGGAAATCAAGCCAGTATTGGTTCTCGTGATTTAAAATCTGGATCAGGAGCTTATGGAAATAATGAAGATAGAGATTACGGACAAGTTACATCAGGTCCTATTACTATCGATGATCGGCCTTTTGCTCGTCGTGGAATGAAGAAAGGCTCTTCCACTGGTTCAACATATTTTGATAATAGAAGTAGGTTTAACAGAGGCGAGAACGCAACATACTACTAAATAGATATGCCTAAAGGATTAGGATCTATGAGCAAAGGTTTCGGGTTACAACCAGTGACTCGTGGATTAGCTCCTAGGGCTAAAGGTTTATATCCTACAAAGACTACAGGAGCTGGTCAGTATGGAACGATTACTTTTCCTACAGTTATAGAAAATTACAATAGAACGACTGACTATAAACGTTGGCAATTAGGACAAGCATATTTCTTTGGCACAGGTAGATCTTGGGATGACAAAGCTTTATATAGCAATACTCGTTTCTCAACAGGAGCAGTCAGCGGAGTATCTAAAGACATCGTCACGATGTTTCCTAGTAAATCAAGTCCAGAAAGAACTTGGTACGTAGGAACTCGAACTCGAGGAAGTGTTATTCTGCCTCAACCTTTAAGCTCTTCTGCTATATCAACGTTTACTTCAGATCCAGACCCTGCTAATCACACATTAGTTTACGACGTAAGCGGTGTTTTAAATGCAATTCAAGTTGGCATCTTCAATGTATTCATTGGAGATCAATTTGAAGATACAGCAAGCGGCAATAATTACCCTGCCGATGTCATTGAAAACCCAGTTGGAAGCGTTGCTTTAACCCTTATAGCAGCTAGCAGTAGTGCTATGACGTTAACTTTTGATTTATCAAAAGCATACGGAAGAATTAAAGTTAATAATACAACTTATTGGAAAAAATTAGATTATGACCCTGCTAATCCTAATGTATGGAACACTAGTAATGGCAGGCATTTATGCTCTTCCCATAAGTTTTTTTGTTGCTGCCCTGATCACTTAGGAGGAGCTTTAGCTAACTTAGAATTTCCAAAAGAAAATGGAGGAATAGATGCATTTCCTCTTCCTAATGCCAGTAGGAATGTTTTTTCTGCGTGGGAAAAGGAAGGTGTAGGTTATTACAGACAGTGGAGAAGTCTCCCTAGGCGAATTGATGCACGTCGCGAATGTAAACACATGCATGCAATGAGATGGGAGGCAGGAGTTCCTTGGTACGAGCCTAATGATTACCCTATTAATGAAGATGAAAATAGGATGTTTTCAGATCAGCTCGAAAGAGATTTTGATAATGAAGTTTATAGAGAATACAATGCTAGACATCGTATTAACTATGATCGCTATATTTTATCTTTAGCCGAAGTGGTTGGATTAGAGTTATTCCCAGGTGGAGATGTTCGAGATAATATTCGTCCTTCTTCCTTGCCTATGCTATGGAATGATGCTGAACAACCTTTGGTGTCTTGGTGTAGGCAAAACGATTGGTGGCTCAAGCGAGGCACTCAACAGCTACGTATATTCAATAGTGCAACACAGGCTTTTGAATCAGTAGTCAATCAAGGAGGTATTGAATACCCCATGGTGGAATCTGTCGTTGGTGGATCTGCAAATGCTCCTGTCATTATCAAGTAAAATTAAACTATGGCAGCTTATCCTGAAAACACTGGTGGAATTATCTCTGCCATACAAGCCTGCATTGTTGCGGCAGGAGGAACATTGACACAAGAGTATCCAAAAAATACAGGTGGAATTATTTCTGCACTATTAACCTTACAATCAGCTATAGCTGGTGGTGGTGGTGGTGGTGGCGGCGGTAGCGTCGTTGTCGAGTTAGAAGCAAATACCGACCTAGGAATAGGTGATGCTGTTCGAGTTCTTTCAGACGGCAAAGTTGCTAAAGCTCACCAAGCCACAGATGGTAGAGGAGGAGCAACTGTTGCAGGCTTGGTTAAAGAAGATGTATCTGTTGGTGGAACAGCAAAAATCATAGTGGCAGGGCCTGTCGACGTGACAGGATGGGCTCAAACACCGACAGACTTGACAATAGGTGCTGCTTATTTTTTGAATGGCTTTGGAACACTGTCTACGACTCCACCCTCTGCTACAGACAATTACGTAACGTTCATAGGAGAAGCAGTGGAAACAAAGAAAATTATTTTAAATATTGACGTTCCTGTATTACTGAAGTAAATGGCAACACGCAAACCCATTGTTTACATTGACGGTTACCCAGGGGAACTAGATGTAACTAGTGATCGTTTAAATCTTCCTTTCATTTTCAGAGCAGGAACTGCTCCCACTGCAGAAGAAGCCGACATTTGGTATGACACAACTGCTGGCATTCTAAAAATGTGGAATGGTAGTGGTTGGGATAACATTGACACGAAAAATGCAGTATATGTTCAAGGTTCGGCTCCGGGTTCAGGAATGTCTCAAGGTGATTGGTGGTACAACACAACGACGACAGGCTTTAGTATGTATTTAGCTGGTTCTATAAATCAATGGACTACTGTAACTAGTGGTTCCGGAGGTGGAGGCGGCTCTATCAGTGATATCCTTGCCTACGGTTAATGGCTTCTTTTAAGAAATTTAATTTACCTTTTGGTAATACCAATTATCCAAGCAGTGGTGAGGTGACTATATACACTCAAACTGCCGCCCAATCTAGTGTCGTAGTAGGACTTTCTGTTTCTAATAAGACTGAATTTGATTTGCCTTGCGATGTTTGGATTCTTAAAGGTGGTGGATCTACAAAACATTACTTAGCTAAATCACGCAGAGTCCCAGCAGGTGAAACAGTTCAATTAATTGATAGTGGACAAAAATTGGTTTTAAGCGCTGATTCAAGTGTGAACGACGTTGTTAAAGTCAATGCTCCTACTCTTGATGGTGGATCTGCGACCACTTTTAGCTGTTGGTTATCTATTTACGAGGATGTTAACTCATGAGTCTCGATGCTATTACGCTTCTTAAGGAAGTTGAAACTCCAGGTATTATTGAATTTCCTGAACCGACTGGTAAAGTCGCTTATGGATTTAAATTTGACATTGCAACTGGAGCCTTTGATGTGGAACGCTTAGACGGCGATTCAGATTTTATTAAGCTCCAAGACGATAATATAATAAGTAATGACGACTATGTGCAAGTGGTTTGGTCTAACAAACTTCTAAACTTTAGTTGGCCCACGACCGCTGGCGTTTATCCAGGACATTTACAAGTTGAAATCGTATGAGCACCATTATTGATCTTGGTAAACTCCGCTTTTTATTTCGGGGCGTTTACAGCGCAGCCACTAACTACGAACTGAATGACGTAGTTACTTACGGTGGTAATGCATATGTCTACATCAACAGAATTGCTGGTGCAGGCACTGTACCTAGTACTACTAGTCATTGGTCTAGTATGGTCGATGGTCTGAGCGATCAGGTCGACTATGACAATGCAACCACTTACCATAAAAATGACTTAGTAAAAGTTAGTGGTCGTGTTTATAGAGCTTTACAGACAACCGTAGGAAATATACCTCCTAATGCAACTTATTGGGTTTTATTCTTAGACGCATTCAAATACAAAGGTGATTGGGATGCTGCAACTGCTTATAAAATCAATGATATTGTCGTTCAAAGCGGCTTAAGTTATATAGCAACTGCAAACTCAACCAACGAAGAGCCTCCTAATGCTTCTTATTGGACAGTATTTACTGAAGGATTCAAGGTAAAAGGTGTCTATGCAGGAGGTACAACATACCAGTTAAACGATCTTGTTGAGTCTGGTGGTAATGTTTGGAGATGCAAGGCGAAGACTGTAGGCAATGAGATGCCTAATGCAACTTATTGGGATTTATATATTCAAGCATTAAATCAAAGAGGTAATTGGACAACTACAACTGTTTATAAAAAAGATGATGTTGTTACTCATTTAGGTCAAACTTATAGATGTGCAACTAATCACACAGCAGGAGCTAGTTTCTTAACAGACTTTACTGGTAATAACTATTGGGTTAGATTTTCTAGTGGTCAGTATTATCGTGGTGGGTATGCTGATGCAACTCAATACTTTAAGAATGATTTGGTTACAACAGGTTCTGCACCAAACTTGAATTTATATATGAATATCAATGACCACTTATCAAACGGAGCCAATATTACCGATGGTACTGAAGTAGCTAATTGGCAGACAATTATTACTGGACAATTTACAACTAGTTCTATCTTTATTGCACAATCATATTTCTTTGGAACAATGAACTGATGCCTTTATTTAAGAAAGCTCAAAGAGCGGAACAGAAAAAATTAGAAATAATAGACAAAAGAACAGATAAGGCTAATACTCGTGCGATGAAACGAGCTAGGACAACTATGAGTAATCTACGTAAACGTGTAGAACGCAACGGAGACTTTGGCATCGGACCTTAAGCGTCTTACAGGAAGAGACATCAAGATTAAATAGCCTCTATACTAAAGTGACGAGGCAGTTCAACTGCCCACCTGTTTTATAGAGATCGTATGGCCTCGGGAGTAAAAGGTAGTTTAAAGCCGGCTGGTGGCGCACCGGATTTAACCAATGCCTACAAATTATTTGGTGCCTCTGCAACAACAACTGTGATAGTTTCTGCTTGTAATCAAGCGGCAACTCCAGATACTATTCGTATTGCAGTAGTTGATTCTGGAACAACAGCAACTTCAGGTGCAATCGACGCTAAGTATTACGTTGAATACGACTATTCATTGTCTGGTAATTCAGCAATGGAAAGAACTGGTATCACTGTTGAAAATACTGGTCGAGTAATTGTCGGTAGTGGATCGGGAAATGTTTCCTTCTCCGCTTACGGCATTGAAACTTGATAAGGAGCTGTCACTACAGGAGGTATAACTATGGGTAGAAAACTTTCTTTTGACGGCATAGCAGGAGCTGAAGCAGATTGGACTGCTAAAACTTCTGCCTATAACGCCGTTGTTGGTGATGCATTACTGCTGGATGCCTCTGGCGGTGCGTTCACTATCACTCTCCCGGCTGCTGCGGTCGAAGATGATTACATTGATTTTGCAGATGCAACAGGACATCTAAAAGATAACAATGTAACTCTTGCAAGAAACGGACTCAATATTATGGGTGCTGCGGAAGATTTGGTTGTTGATACTAAAAACATTGGATTTAGACTTACTTATTACAACGCTGCTCAAGGCTGGAGGGTAACTTAAATGGCAACTTTATCGAGCCTAGTAGGGGGATCAAGTGGTGGCTTTACTGATGGAGCTAGAAATACCACTGAAATGTGGAATGTTTGGAAGAGTGGAGGATACACATGGACTGTACCTACCAATTTTGATAATAGCGTTTCAGTAAAGGTTTACTGCTGGGGATGTGGTGGTAATTCTGGTCAGGACGACAGCTCAGGAAACTCCTACGGAGGAGGAGGTGGTGGACTAGCTATCAAAGAGGTAACTGGTTTATCTGCTGGAGATACAGTCGCTGTCACTATTGGAGAAGCTGGTCATCAGACTCATAACTCCAGAGGAGGAATTACTTCTTTTGGATCTCATTGCTCCGCAAACGGAGGCAATGATGGAGAGAACACTTCTACTCCTCCTAGTAACCCTAATTCCACTGGAGAAAATAGCAATCCTCAACAAAACGTAAACAGTGGTTATGGGCAAGGTGGTGTAGGAGTTGGAGGCGATATAAACAGAAGAGGTGGTCAAGGTGGTGTAGGAAGTAATAACCCAGGTTCAGGCGGTGGTGGTGGAGGTGCATCAGCTCCAAATCCACAAGGACATAAAGACGGATATAGAGGAGGTCATTGGGATAGTTACTCAGGAGGTAGTGGAGCTTCTATTAACTTCCCTGGTACAAGACCTTATACCTCTTACACTGGAGCTGCAGGTGCAGGTACAGCCCAAATGGGCTCTTCTAACAGATGGTCTGCTACTACTTACAGAGCACACGCAGGGCAAGGAGGAGCAGGCTTGAATGGTGCAGGAGGTCGTGGTGCTACTGCAAATACTTACAGCAACGCTTGGATGTGGGTTTGCCCAGCAGTTGATGGACATGGTACCGCAATATGGGGAGCTAACCACATCTTCTTAGGTGGTGGTGGTGGTGGTGCCGGTTGTTCTACTAAGCAATCGTCTGAAAGAGCAGGGAGTAACGGAGGTTGTGGCGGACCAGGAGCAGGTGGCGGTGCAGTCCATTCTTACGAGAGTTCCAACGACGTAGCGTGGTGGACAGGAGGAACTGGAGGAGTCCTTGGCGGCGGCGGCGGTGGCGGTCAATATTGTACTGGTGGATCAGGAGGTAATGCTGGCGGTGCTGGTGCTAGCGGTTACGACGGAAGAGTCGGAGGCAATCAACAAAGCGGTAGCAGTAGCGGAACCGATTGGTGGGGTTCTCAGAGAGGCGGCGATGGTCTCATCTTTATTCAATACAAAGTTACTTAAGGAGGTATGACTAATGGCTAAATGGGCTCTAATGGATGGGAACAATGTTCTAGACGTGTGGGATTCAAAGCCCACCGCCTTGGTTCATCCTGACATTTTGAAAGAATGTGTCACAGTACCAGCCACTGTGAAAGCGGGAGATGTTAAGGATCCAGCGAAGGGTACTTACGCAGCTCCTGTTAAACCAACACCGTCGGTACAACCTGACATCAGAAATTTCAATAAAACCGATTTCTTCAGATGTCTAACAGCAGCAGAAAGAACGAAATATAGAAATATTATCAAAACAGATGATGATCTGGCTGATTTTGACGATACGTTTAATTACTCACCGAAACAAATAGTTGATACTGAAGTACAAGCAGATTTGGATTCACTGGTATCAAAGTCAATCATTAGTTCTGCTACAAAAACAAAAATTGACAATCTTGGCAAGGTGGCGTAATGACACAGACTTCTTCTATTCTCTTAACATCTGGTGGTGGTGGTAGCGTTGGAACTATCACAGGCCCAAGAAATAAACTGGATCTGTTTGTAGGACCTAGCCCTGAAAGCGTAAAGGATTCTGGTAACTGGGGTAGTACTGCGGTATACACTTGGACCAAGCCTACCAATATAAAAGCTGATGTGCCTGTCAGAGTATATGTTTGGGGAGCTGGTGGTAACTCTGGATGTAACTCGCAGTCTTATGGAGGAGGTGCTGGAGGTTATGCCTACAAAGAAATAGCTGTAGCTTCGGTAGGGACAACAGAAACAATTACTTTAGGAATGCCGGCACAGGGTACATCTAGCTCGAGAGGAGCTGCTACTTCCTTTGGTTCTCATTGCTCTGCTAACGCAGGTAACGACGGAGCTAATACTAATAATCCTCCTAGTAACCCTAATTCCACTGGAGAAAATACAAATCCTCAAACAAATATAAACAGTGGTTATGGGCAAGGTGGTGTAGGAGTTGGAGGAGATATCAATAGAAGAGGTGGTCAAGGTGGCTACTCTCACTCATGCAACCCTGGAAGTGGCTCAGGTGCGGGTGGTGGAGGTGGTGTTGCACCTCAAATCACATTAGGCCATAAAGATGGTGGACGTGGTGGTTCTGGATATTCCAGCTACCAAAGTGGTAGTGGCGGATCTATACATTTTCACGGAGCTGTGCAATACGATAGTTGGAGTGGAGGTCCCGGTGGAGCAGGGACAGCGGGCGAGGGATGTGGACAAAGATGGGGAGACGAAAGGAGAAGACGTGCTGGACAAGGAGGTGCAGGATTATTCGGTGCCGGTGGAAGAGGAGCCGCAATGGATACGTACCAGAACAACGACCAAATGCACCCTGCCGGAGATGGTGGACGTGACGGAAAAGGTGGTGCTATTTGGGATCCTAATGGGATCATCCTCGGCGGTGGCGGAGGAGGAGGAGGAGTTAATACCTATATGAGCAGTGGACGAGCAAGCTCCCCTGCTGGAAATGGCGGCCCAGGTGCTGGCGGTGGTGGAAATCAAGGTTATAACTCGAGTAATAGTTCCCACGAAGGAATTGCTGGAAATGGCGGAGTTTTAGGTGGTGGTGGCGGTGCAAACCAATACATGTCTCCCGGTAATGGTGGAGCAGGTGCTGGCTCAGGATCTAGTGGATGGGATGGCGAGCAAAACATGAGGAGGGGTATAGGAGTTGGAGGAAGTGGTATGGTAGTTATTACATATGCCGTCGAGTAATTAATATAAATTAAAATATAAATAATTAATGATTTCCCATGGCTAATTACGCGATTATAGATAACGACGTTGTTACAGACGTGTGCGATGTCGATCCTAAAACTAGGTATCATCCTGACTTGGCTAAAGTATTTGTTTCTGTTCCTAGCAACGTAAAAAATGGCTGGATCAAAACAGGTACAAATACTTTCAAGGCTCCTACACCGATCACTCCTAATCCCAACCCAGCTCCTAGTGTAGGAAAAGTATCTGTTCATGATCAAAAAATCTGCAAAACAGAAGTCATGCTTGTTTTAACTAGAGCTGAAAGACAAGCATGGAAAGCCAAAATAGGCAGTGATACTTTGATAGATGCTATTGAAGAAGAGTGGGAGAGTAATAAAGAAACTTGGTTCTCGACTGTCAATGCAACCAATCCATATAAGACTGCCTTAGCAGATCTAAAAACAAAAGGTGTTATTAGTGATGCAGGAATTACTAAGTTAAAAAATAAATACTTTTTAGACAACGAAAATTTTTAATTTAAAAAGCAACATAAGAAGTTAATTGCTAAGGTTTGTAAAAAACCAATGGAAGAACTTGAAGTTTTTTGTAATAGAGAACAGAAATATGCTGTTGTTGACAATGCGGTACCACTAGATATCTTTGAAGATTTTCAAGGGTTTTTCATGTCTGGAAAACCTGAATGGACTATAAGCACTAAAACGGCTGGAGCGCCTGACTTGTATAAAAATAAAGAATATGGGAAAAATATACGTGTTTGTGAAGCTGACCGTGAATTAAATAACCTCCAAGGGAACATCATATTACTAGGTGATCCCTTGCAAAATATTTACTTTGGCGAAATGAATGAGGCATTCATAGCTCGCATTCATTTATATCATTCTCTGATGAAGTCTTTGTGCAATATCCTTAATCCTTTAGCTCTAATCAGAATTAAAATTAATGCAACTTTCAATAGTTCTAAAGTCGTCGAATTAGGCTATCACCAAGACAGGGTAGGTGATGGAGATGAATTTAATCATATGATGAATGCTTGTTTCTACGTCAATACTTGTGATGGTTATACACGCTTCCTAGATCGAAATGGAGACAAAGGAGACAAAGTTAAAAGCGTTGCTAATCGATTAGTCTATTTTCCTAATTCAGTTAAGCATGCAGGTACAACCACTAGTAATGCAAAGGCTAGATATGTAGTAAACATCAACTATGTTCCTAGGTTTAAATGTCCTTGTCATGAATTTTTAGGAAAAGAATTCATGCTAAATTAAAGATTAATAGACCTTATGATTACAGATGTCGACAATTTTACCTCCTATAGGATTGCCTTATTTTCCTGATGGGGTTCCAGGGGAGGGAAGAATGCCAAGTAGACCTAGGGGAGAAGATCAGTACGGCCCTGGAGATGAAATGCCTCCATACGAGCCTGGTCTGCCTCGTCCTAAGAAGCCTGGTCGACCAGACTATCCAGGAGAAGGAAGACCTAAGCCTCCTGAAATGGACGAAGTTGACATTTTCCTAAACAATGCATACCTAAGAAATTTAGATAGACAGATAGATGATGAAGGTAAAAAGTACTGGGGAGATGAAATTCGTAGCGGTAGAGCTACTAAAGACGATGTTATAGGCAATCTTCGTAGGTCAGACGAATATAGCGGCGTTGTGGAAAATTTCTTAACTGATGCTTACAGAAATAACCTAGGAAGAGAAGCTGATACTGAAGGCTTTGATTACTGGGCTAATGAGTTGAAGTCAGGAAAGATGGATCGAGATCAAGTTTATAGTGCGATCAAAGGATCTAAAGAAGCTGAAGAATACAGAAAGACAAGGCCACCAGAAGATGACATGGTTAGACCTATGCCTATACCTGACAGAGATCTGCCCCCAGTGAGCGACGAGAAGCCAAAGATAGATAAGCCAAGGATGGGGTCACCTACTGGAATTACAGCAGTCAAAGCAGCTTTAGAACGTGACAATGCAGACAGGAGTGATGAAGAAAAAGAAGGTCAAATGAGATCTGCAGCTTTGATAGGTAGAGTTCTAGGAGGAAGTGGATTACTTGGACGAGGCTAGCTTCTTTCGAATTCTCAGCTAATCTTTAAAGACACGATTTCTTAAGATGGCTGACAGCATGAACCCTCGACGTAGGGTAAGGAATAATCAGAATAGATCTGATTTTATGAGTTATTTATATGATTTATATAAAAGAAATAATGCTCCTATTCCTAAAAGAAATACGTATACAGGATTAGCCGAGACTTACGCTAAGCATGTAGGGATGCAAGAGATAGAACGTCAAGTAGATTTATGGCATGACGAAAAAACAAGAGATCAAATAAAAGCATCTAATATTGCTAGACCTGTTAGCCTTGAATACGATGAAGCTTAGACAATATCCTCCTGTCCCTGAAAGGATTCCTATTAGTAGTAATGATCAAAAAATTACTGCTGTTGTCTCAACAAGAGACTATCTTTTAAGATTAACATCACCCAAGGAAACTCCAAGGATTCCTTTAGAAGTCAGAAGAGAAGCGAGAACTTTATTAAGGCATTATCCTTTACCTACAGAAATGAAAGCAATAATGAAAGATTTCTATAGCAAGGAAAAGCAAACATCAGGCTAACGTACTGGCACAAGCCTCTTAAAACATTACATTTTGTATATAAAATAAGAAATGTTATTACAAAAACTTATTTCGTGCTAAAGACTCTTTATAGCGCTGCTGCTTTAACTTTAATAGCTGCTCCTGCTACTCTTGCAGGTCCTTATATAAACGCTGAAACTAACGGAAGTTGGACAGATAAAAAGTACACAAACGCCACAACAGACCTTCATATAGGTTATGCAGGTGCTAATGATACTGGTAAGGTCTCTTATTACGTACAAGGTGGTCCAGCATTCGTAGCTGTTAAGGACGAAGACACTGAAACTCGTCTTTCAGGAAAAGCTGGCGGAAGCATTGCAGTATCTGATTCTACAGATATCTACGGTGAAGTATCTTTCCTCACAGGTGAAGAAGAAGAAAACTTTGGTTCTGGTGGAAAGCTAGGTGTTAAGTACAGCTTCTAAATTATAGATTTTCACTAAAAACCGTTCATACTGTGCTAAGTATGGGCGGTTTTTATATGGAATTTACTCACCATGAATTTTTATATGGGAGAAAAATAGATCCAGATATTTGCGATGGATTGATTGAATATTTTGAAGAATTTCCTTTAGGAGAAACAAAGATTCCTACTCCAAGTGACGCTAAAGGTACTTGGATATGCTTAAAAAGAGAAGGGAGACTTGCTGGTCAAACTAGTCATGACAAATTAGAAAAATCGGGGAAACAATCGCTTGATTTAGGAGTACCATATTATGTTGCAGATAAAAGGATTCAAATTTTTAATAAAGAATTAAATAAAGTTTTAGACGATTATTGTCATAAATTTCCTAATTGCGAATTAGCTCATCAGCCATGGGGTAATGCACATTATGAAATGTTTAATATTCAAAAATATAAACCAAACGAAGGTTTTCGCAGGTGGCACTGTGAAAGGGCTTCAATGAATTCAAGAACAGTAACTCGTCACCTAACATGGATGACTTATTTAAATAATGTCCACAATGGAGGAGGAACGGAATGGGCTCATCAGAACTTAAAGCTTAAAGCACAAAAAGGGTTGACTGTTATATGGCCTGTGGACTGGACTTACACTCATCGTGGCATTGTTAGTCCTACTGAAACAAAATATATTGCGACTGGTTGGTTTAATTATTTACCTTCAGAAGAAACATATCAATCACCATTAAATCGTTTTAAAGATAAAAAAGGATATTTCTTTTCTAAAGACTTGTTTATACCTCAATAGTAGACGAGTGATGTCATAATACCTACTACAATAGGGAATGAATGTAATCTGTTAGAACCTTGAGATTCGCTGCAGGAGGCTTCGGTAATACGGAGGAAGATCAACGGGCTTTAGCGGCTTGGTTGTCAAGCAAACTGACTGGTGATCCGAATGCTTTTGCGGAGGACGTAGAAGGTATATTGGGAGGTTCAGCCTTGGAGGATGAAGGTATTCAACTTTTAGCTCATCACAACAATCCAAATTTAACTTCAGAAGGTAATGTTACAGCAGAAGGATTAACGAATGCAAGAGAAGCAAGTGGTGAGCCCTTTGGTGTTGGCTTTGGCGGTCCTTCAGGATCAGAATTAAAAGCTATTCAGGATGAATTAGACGCAGCAGAGGCAGTAGACGGAATATTGAATCCAGCAATACAAAGAATCCCAGTAATACCTTACGGAGCTCAAGCTGGAATGGCAGGAGATTTGATACCGCAAGCAGCAGGAGGGATGCAGAAAATGAATTTACCTTTTGAAGATGTACCTGTGCAAAATCCTTTGCTCCCTAGCATACCTCCAGGATACCAATACAATAACTACTAATGGATCCGAACAGCGGTATTGATCGAGTATTAAAAGCTGCCGACGACTGGGCAATGTCTGGTCGTAAAGGGCTCGCTGGTTCTTTAGGCTTGTTGAAAGTTGGATTAATAGCAGGAGACGAAGCTGCTAAAAGAGCTTTTAATGATATTGTTATCCTCGCTAAAGCAGGTGATGGAGCGGCTAAAAGTGTTGTTCGAAATGTATTGCTCTCTACTCAAGGAGAAGAAGCCTTTGTTCAAGCAGCTATTGACAACGTAGGGGAAGGAGAAATCAGACAAAGGTTAACTCAGCAAGGATATGATGCTGACGCTTTAGTCAATAAGCCACCAGCTTCTACTTTGAATGCTCCTGAGTCAACGAACGTAACTCCTACTGCTACTCCTCCTGACGAAGATTATGTGAATCCAGGTAGGACAAGAGATAGAAGTGAATCATATCGAATGCAAGAAGGTCTTAGAAAAGAAAGATTAAAAGAAAGAAACATAAGTCCACAAACTTTGCAAGGTGAAGTCTACAATTCGGTTATTAAAGAGTTACAAGGAGATCTTGGAGCAGCACCAGATAGTGTTTACAAGTTAAGCCCTGAACAACTTGCAGCTTTAGCAGAAGTTCAGCAGGCTTCACAAGCTGAAGAGGCTCAAATTTATGCTCAGCGAAGAGCAATGACTCCTGAGCAGGAAGCTGAATTAATGAAGAGAAGCATTAGCAATGCTCCTGGAGTTGCGGATCCATCTGTAACAATGGCTAAAGCTGATGATATAGCTCAGGCTCTAGATAAGGCTAAGCAAATGAGACCTCCAGTAATGGGTCGTTATAGAAAAGCTGCTTTATATGGAGGTGGTACGCTAGGAGCCTTGTTAGGACTTTATGGTGCAGGAGGTTTGGTTAATGCGAATCAGTACGAAAACAGAAAAGCCTAACATTAAGAAACAACATCAAAAACTTTTACGTCTTAATAAAAAGGCGGAGAAGTGCGTGACTCGTGACCAAGCACGCAAGATCCTTAAAAAAGCTCTCAAAGCACAAAACAAACTTCATGAACGAACTAGCTGACCCGTCAACACTTCAATTAGCTTTTCTATTTCCATTTCTACCTGTTATATCTGTATTCATCGTTAGCATTCTTATGCTGGGTGAATTACCTTTCAAGGACGACGATGACGACGATGACGATAGAGGTACATTAGTCCCTGCGTACTACCCAACTTAAAACGTCTACTATTAATGTAGATTAGAAAAATGAAATGGCTATTACGGCAGATAAGGAAGCTCCAAAAGCGGAAGAGAAGAAGAGCATTTTTCAAAAGATCAAGGAGAAGGTAGACGATAAAGACGAACAGTTTGAGTACATCTCAGTCCTAGTGAGACTGGTAGTAGTTGCTTGGTCCGGGGCACTAGTGACCTTAAATTATTTGCCAGAGATTCCTGGGTTGACGTCAGGGGAAAAGCAGGATATAACTTTCCCGGCGTCGCTCTTGGCTTCTTCGCTCGCAAGTTTTGGCCTGGATAAGAGTGCTAAGAAGAAAGGTGATGGAACGTATGACGCTAGTGGCGATGATAAGCCTCTAAGCAAAAAGGAGATGTTGGCCTTAATGAATACAGGGGGTGGTTTCCAAACAATTCGCGTAGAAACTCCGATTAAAATCTTAGGTGCAGATGTTGTTAATTCTTCTAAAAAATCATGACCTGCGAAAATCATTCAAATGTTGATGCGTCTCAAGAGACTCGTCTTACAGTACAAGCTCTAAAGATCGAAAGACTGGAAGAAAAACAGGATGAGTTACGTGAACGGCTTAAGGCTGTAGAAAAATGGGTCATAGGTGCCGCAGCAGTATTAGCCGCTGGCGTTACTCTTATAGGGTTTGCAACTAACATCTCTAAGGCTTATTTATGACGCTTTTACTCTCTATACCTTCTGTTTATTCCTTACCTGGAACATGGGAAAAACAGCCTATGATTCCTCATTTTCATTTAACTCCTGACCAAGGTTTTATATTATTTTTCGGATTAGTAGTTTTATCTTTGGTCGCATATGGGCTTTACTTCACATTGGGAGCAGGAAAGAAAGAGTTAAGAGATACTATTGATGAACATTCCAAGATGCACGAACTAGGTATTGCTCATGGACACACAGGATCAAAGAATAAAAAGTAATTATCTGCATCAAGAGGAGTGCTCTTGCGAGCATTGTCAAGAGATTATTAGACAACAGTATCGCATGCAACATTGGCAAGAGAAGCAAATCTGTAAGAAAAAATAATTACCTACTATAGAGAGAGACATTTGAATTCTTTCTATGAAGCGCATAGTTTTACCAGCGCTGTTACTTGCATCGGTTGCAGCACCTGCGATGGCAGATATCACTCATAGTCTGAGTTCTTCGGTTCAGCTCACCGTGGATGGGGCCAGTTCAGTTGCATCTAGGCTGGGTTCAACATATAGCGTGTCTGGTACAAATATTAAAGTTGGAGCTGGTAATAGCGATGTATTTGGAGGCTTAACAGCCGGATCAGCTACTGCAGCATCGACGATGAAGGCTGGTACGTACGATATTAATACCACCGGAAATCAGTTCAGTTTTAGCGAAAGTTGGCTCCAGGGAGACGCCATACCTGCAATAAACGCCGGTTCAACTGTGTCGACAACCACCGGTCAGGTACAGTCCATTCCGGCTTTCGGAAGCACCACCACGTTTGCCGGAGGTACTAAAGGCACCTTGGCTGGTGGAGTATCGAGTTTAGCTGGTGGAACAATCACGTCTTTAACTGCCGGTGGCGCGGGTACTACGGCGATTGGACAATTTATATCTACTCTTAACGTGAAGTAGATGTCATATGTCTACTCATGCATCCGAGAGACTGGCTGCCCCGATTGCTGGCGTCATATCGAAATTAAAGTATGTCGTAATTGCGGCGGGTGTCTTTGCCATACCTGCAGGTGCGGTTCCGGTAGTACCAAATTTTTCGTCCGGTCAGCTCACCCAAACGACAACGTCGCGATCTGTGATATCTGAGGCGATAGTGTCAGAGGATTTTGCCACCGGTTGGCAGTATACGGTAAGTGGCACAGGTATTTCTTTAAATGGTGCATCTATTGAGCCATCTGCCATAATCAATACAAATACAACTGCTGCGTCAGGCATTACGACTAAATGGACAGGTCTGGACGTTCAAAACAAACCGAACTGGACTCTGACTCAACCGGGAGCCGCATTCCAATTTCAATCCAGTTATTCTGGACCCGGACTCCAAAATCGCACGACCATAACGAGGACCATAGAGACGGACACAACGATAGAATCGGTTTCCGTGTTTTCTCAGTGATACCAAGGGTTCTTAGCATATTAATGCTAATCCCTTTTTGTCCTATCGTCAAGGCGAGTGATGTAGGAGGTATATCGGCTACGTCTAATCCGGTGGCTAACTCTTCCGGTCAAGCAAATGTGAATGCATACCAAGTCCTGACAGGAAATTTTATGCAGTCAGCATTTACTAATGGTGTGGTTTGTCAATCAGAAACGTTAACAATATCTCCTTATGTTGGGCGTTCGGCAAATATTAAAAAGCCATTTTTCGAAACATACGAGGATCCAGTATACGACGTTCGAGATATTGATGGTGACGGAGCTCCAGACAACCCTGGCGATATTCTTTGGTACAAGACAGTACAAACCTTGCAGAAGGATAACTATTCCCTCAATCTCGGTGTAACGGCTCAATGGAGTCGACCACTGGACAAGCAGATGATGTCTCTTTGTAAGGATGCTGCTGCCACTGAAATAGCTCTCAGGAAGGCACAGTTAAACTTAAGGGTGCTTGACTATGAAATTTCAAGATTGAAGCATTGTGGAACCTTAGCAAAGGAGGGCATAGTGTGGGATCCGACCAGCAAATATAAAGTCATTTGTGACGATGTTCTCGTAACGAATCCTCCCGGAGTACTTTTAAATCACAGTCATTCAATACCACCTATTACTTTCGATTCTTCCTCTGATCAAGCATCCTCTCTCGAACCGACAGAATCTTCTCAGGTTTCTTCAGAATCTTCTTCAGGATCAACTTCGTCACTTTCTTCGTCAGAGGCTTTACAACCTTCATTAAGTACTGTTGAAGAGGTTGGCCCACTAGGGCCACCCCTAGAGTTGCGCCTACAGCTATCGAAGTAGTATTTAAAACAGTTGCAGGAGGAGGAGTGTAGTTATTGATTACATTCAATAGAGCTATATCTTCATATAACGTGATACATTCGCCATTAGAAGTTTTTTCATATCCAGTAACTCGCTTCGTGCCGTATTTTCCATAAGCTCCGGGGGGTGGACTTCCTGGTCTAGGACATGGCAAATTAGGGAGAGTAGGTGAAACACCGTCAAGGTTAAGACCAGGAATATTAGTGTCTTGAGGCGTTCCCTCTGAAGATTGTTCATTAGTTTTAGAATTATTTCCTATTCCACTTACTGCCCCAAGATTGACCTGATTCTCCATCGGAATAACGACTAGCTCTTTACTAGGATCGAATTCAGGTGGATTGAAATAGGGCATCCCTGGCCCAGTACAGAGCGTTAGATTGCCTTGTGGATCTTCTTCTGCGAGCTTATTATTACCTTGCGTCTCTCTCGCCTCCACACAACCTGGCATCTCAACGGTTGGGAATCCTATCTGTAGCGTGACAGGAGGGGCTTGAGGAATACTTAAAGGTAAATCAATCGCCCACGTCGGAACTTGCGGGACGTATATCTCCCGTACTCCTATCCGAGGGATCGAACCCACTGATCTTACTTACTAATTGGCATAACTGGCCCAGTGGTACTAGGAATAGATAAAAGACTGCTAGTGCCATTAGAAGGACTACCACCGATACCAGGTAGTGCATTCTTGATTTGAGATTGGATAATCGGTCCAACTTGTTTAATTAATCTTTGTTGTGCTGCTTCTTTTCCTTTTGGAGTGCTTAGATAGAAACTGACTATTCCAGCAGAAAGAAGCATGCCACCTGACATAAGAAAGCCTAATACGCCAAGGATGTGAAAAGGATTTTTCATGGGAAAATAGGTGCCATTTCTAATCTTAGATGATTTTCAGTAGTGAATACAAAAAAATCAACTTGAATTTTTCTTAATCTAAATGTAACTGAATATTCCTATTGACACCAGAGCACTGGGGAAATTACGTGTTTGGCCTTGTCGAACTGACAAGGAAAGCAGCGCGTAAAAGATTTCGCCAGTCAATCAAAGATGAGTGGGGATGTTGCGCCTACTGTGGTGACAAGCCTGCTTACCTAACGATTGACCATGTTAAGCCTCGAGTTCACGGAGGCGATAGTATGAGAAATAACTTGGTTCCCGCTTGCAGGACATGCAATGCAAACAAAGGTTCTCATCGTGATTGGCAGTCTTGGTACAAAAGTCAAAGTTTCTTTTGTGTACAAAGAGCCTCACGAATCGAATCATGGATCAAGCCACGACTTACGGAGGATTTAGACTTATGGTTAATAGCAAAAGGAGGAAGACATGCCGATAGATTTGAGCCTCGAACAACAGTTCACCCTCAACAAGATTTCAATAGAGATACAGAACTTCAGCAGGGAGGAGCTTATTGTGGCATTACTAGACTCTTGGGAGGCGAGGTTCAGGCAGAAGGCAGCTTTTCTGGATAGTGCAAGAGAAGCTGGATTTAATTTCAAATTAAACGAAGGTACAGCAATCATTTCCAACACTGCTTGTGACGAGTTTGAAGCAGAAAATGGCTATGCTCCTTCCGTCGAAGAAGCGGAAGAAATCATGCAGAATCTTTTTGATGAAGCCAACATGGAATTAGACATGGATGCCATAGTCCTTGAATCTGAAGAATAACTCGATACACTATTACTGATACGAGTATTAATTAGATGGAAGCTTTAATAGCAGGAGCAGCCGCAGTTTTGGTGGGGATTTTTTCTGGTAGTGCAATTACTTCAAAACTTAAGGGGAAAAAAGAAGGACTTGATTTTCATGAGCACAGCGAATACAGCGAGCTGATAAGCAGAGTTGATGTTGTCGAACGAATAATACCTACTTTGATTTCTCGTAATGAAGTGCAGTCTGCAATTAATCAGGTTCCTCCTTTAGTCATGCAAGCTGTTCAAAGTGAAATGAATGGAAAAGTCGCTGGTAGTTTTGTCCAAAAAGATCCTGTCAACCCTTTTACGGTTCCCTCTAAACAACCAGAACAAGCAAGGGTTCCATCTACGTCTACATTAAAAGCAGCACAAGCTAACTTAGAAAAAATGAAAGAGTTAGATGCAATGCTCAAAAATTTTGAACAACTGCAACAAAAACAATGAAATTAACTAAAACAGTAGAAGAAGGACTGAGGTCTGCTCAAGCTAGATTACGTGAGACTTTGGCCTTTGCTGCGAGAACTGAAGAGCCTATAGTTGCTAAACATATTGCCGACATGTCTTTAAGGATAGATGCATTGATTGATGTTTCTGATTTAGTGAAGTCGTTAGATTCTGACGATTAATTATCTGCCGTCTCCTTTTGTAAAGGTTTCTGAATCGGGTCCTGTGAATCGATCATCGGTTCCCCATCCATTTCGTTGGTATTCCATAAGGAAGAGGAGGCAGCAGCCTGCGTGGGCAAGGTGAGAGTATCCTGTTTCGGGGTCATTGTTCTCTCCTCTCCACCAAGCAAAGAGGTGTCTACATAGTGCGGCAAAGTAACGCCCCCACTCAGTTCCCCTACACCAATTATTAGAGCTATACTTTCGAGCGCCGTAGCCGAGAACGTCAGCGATGTCTCCAACAGCTTGCCAAGGGACGAGATCAAAACGTGTCTTCTCCATTAATGATTCCATTTTGCCTAGGATAGAAAAGGAATCAAGTCATAACAAGTTTTGAGAGGCAATTCAGGAGCTCCGTATAGAAATCGTAAGACCGATGGTTTGGTCAGAAAATATTTAGCAGCAGCAAGAACTGCTAATGCTAATGCTCAGTCTTATGGTGGAAGTACAGGAGGAAGAAAAAGTATTGATACAGGCTCAGGCTTAAGCGTTCTTAATAGAAGATCTGCTGAAGCTGCAGACAAGAAGAAAGTATTTGAGAAGCTTGGTAGCGGTGAATATGGCGGAAGAGCTGCCTCATGGGAAGCTCGTAGAGATTTAGGTACTTAGAGTTACTTCTACTAATCTTCTTGTCAAAGGTTTAACAGATAGTCTGCTGTTTTTCTTGTTGGAATTGTAGTATTCAATATCTGCAGCAGTAAATTCATCAATCATAAATCGACATGTTTTACCTTGGTTCCATGCAGGGTCTTTATCTAATGGATCCCACCATAAAACAAATTCAAAAGGAGGTTCTGTTAACGTTTTATAGTTAGGAAAAGATTGATGTAACTTATGTATTTTTGTTGCTAATTCAATAATGTTTGTATGAATTTCTGGAGTCAAAGATTGATGCTGATCTTTAGAAAAAGGTATGGCATCTTGCCAAGTAATCCATGAATCATAAACAATAGAACGAATGCTCAAGTATTTATTACCATCAGGAGCAATAAACGAATCAGGGAATTTATCAAATAAACTTTCTTCTATCATTATTCCCTGTAATTATATGCATGTTTTTTCGTACTTTTATATGAATTTTCCCAGTCTGTTTCACCGCTGTATTCATTAAAAACAATGCGTCCTAAAGGACTAAAAGCAGTATGAAATTTTGAAATCATTGTTTGAAATCTACTGCTTGGATGTGGAGGAGGAAGGTATACAATTGCTGACCAATCAGAAGGGGCAACAGGTCTAAACACTTCTAACTCGTCATCCCACCAAGTAGGTCTTAAACGTGTAAAAGGAATACATACAGGGAAGTCCCACAGCCAAGGGGCTCTGATAATTGCTTCGTTATGTGCTAGCCAAAGGACAGCATGTTCTATCCGACCAGCTCTGTATTCTTTTAGTGTTTTATTAATTAAACGTCTTGTTAAAGCAGCTCCAGTAGGTGCTCCTACAAAGACTCTTTTGTCTCCAGGAGATTCCCAATCTTGATAAATGATTTGTTCTAAACTAACTTCATCTCTATCTATAAAACGAGCAGCGTTAACTAATCTATTAATATCCTTAGTCGAATAAGGATCGAAATCAATAGCACCTAGAACTGATTTAGCTCCAAGCACAACATCTTTAGGCGGTGCAAGATCACATTTATTAGGTCGCTCAGGTAATCTTGTAATCATAAAATTTATAAATCATTCATCATCGCTTGAATTCTTTTTGCAGGATTTTCTCGAGGTAATATTGCAGCAGAGCCTCCAGAATTATCGATTAATAAAATACAGATTTCTTCCGCGAGGTTCATCTTGCTTACTTTTTGAAGTATGTCTTTTAAAAATTCTTCTACAGTAGAGTCTCCATTTTTCTTAGCTTCTGCTAAGTCTTGTTCTAATGAAAACTTGTTAATAAAATTCTGTGTTTGAACTGTTGGTTTTCCATGCAACGAGGCTAGTTTAACTATTAATGCTCCGTCACCCATGTAGCTGTGCAAGGAGTCATATTTATTTATTAGATCAGAAATAATCGCCTCGCAGATGCGAACGTTTAATTCTTTGGATGCTTCCTTGTTAGAAGAAGCTAATGTTTTATCAGTTAATTCTGGGAAGAATTTAACTAATAGCTCTATGGGTTTTGGTCGTGCCATGGAAAAGATCTAACTGAAGGTCTACAAGTAATTGATCGCATGATTCTTCTAACTCTTTTACCAAGGGAAGAATCTGTGCATATTTAGAATCTGGCAAAATCTTACCAGTGCAATTACATACATCTAATACATCGCTCGAAGCTTCATGGATTTGAGCTGCTGTTACTAAAACTTTCATAGTTAGAAAGATATGAATTGCTGAGAACGATAGTTGTTAGACCACCAACTATATATTTGTGGCGTCCATTTAGATACTTCGTCAGCAATGAGTTGTATCAAACCTTGCATCTCATAAGAGTTGTGTGGCCTAGAATTAATGTCTAAAAGACGTAGCCATGTTCGCAGACTACCTGAAGCAGTAGTCTTCTGCAATATATTCATAGGAAAAAGTCTTTCAGCGCAATCTATTTGAGCGTCTTTTCTGTGGGAATATTCATGCACAGCAGAAGAACACGCTGCTAATAGTTCTTCTCTATGTTCAGGAGTGAATGGATTTCTATTGTGATAAAAATCTGGATAATTCCCTGGTTGCCTTACGTGAAACCAATCTTCAATTTTATTTTCGCTATGAGGAAAATCAACTATTTCTTCCTTCATATCACTAGCAATGCTTTTCAATGGTTCTAAGTTGAATGTGATGTCGGATGATTTCACAATCAACTGAAACAAAGAATAATGATCTGCTTCTATGTCAAGAGTTAATGAAGGGTGCTCAAAAGGAGTATATAAGCCATAGTTAGGGTCTTTTTGACCGAGAATGGAATAATATTGTGTAACGGCTTGACCGCAATCTGTGTCATTCCAATATTCAAATGGTTGATCTGCAAATTCAAAGGGCGAAGTAAGACCGTCTACATGATCTCCTTTAGAGGTCAGTAATGCTTTGCAAACTAGTTTCTGCGGCATTTCTGTAGCCGCGATTGTGCAAACTTTGAACACAGGTTATTAAGTACATTCGCGTCGATATTAATACCTAGCAACTAAAACACAAGTGCTGATCAGTTAAGTTTTATCACTTATGCGTTAGACAGTAATTTTGCATCGTTTAATTGTTTGGTTAAACTATCAATTTTTTTATTTAAATCATCAATAGTAACACCTGAGTTGGAGGATTTATTATCTCCGTAAAGCTTGTTGTAGTAATAATCAAACATATCTTTAGGATCTTCCGCTTCTGGAATAGCAAATCTCGCCTTAGGAGTACCATCTGCATCTAAAGTAAATGCTCTGTTGGCATGGAAGCCAAGGCCAGCAGTTCCTTCATCTATAGCTAAATTAGTACTCTTCTTCCATTCAGGAAGAAATCTCATGGTGTAGTGGTCTATCAGTCTGTTGCCGTAGGAAGTCGCAGCATCCATATTATTATTAATTTCATATTCAGGAAGAGTTTTAGAGAATCCTCCTATATTAATGTCAGCATTACCTCCTCCGGTGTCGCCACCGCCACCATTTCCGCCACCGTCACCGCCACCGCCACCATTATCGTCATCGTCATCGTCGTCACTTCCTTTACCTGCTTGGTAAGTTTTGTATTCATCAGAACGACGAATATTATCTCTAATAGATTGTAAAGTTGCAGCATTGCCACCAGTAGTAAGACCAGCCCCTTTGTGGTAAGAACTGTCTTCACCACGACGATCTCCGCCCCAATACTCTAAACCTTCTGCTCCTAGGTCTCGTCCAAGATCTTCCTTGTAAACACCTTGTAACCAAGATGAAAATTCAGGGTCTTTAGTCCAAGATTGTGTTTTCTTTAATGCGTCAAGTGATGAAGACATGTTGTCTTATATATCTATATCTTTTAGTTTAATTCAATTTGTTAAGCTTTCAAGTCAGCCAGTGTTTTCAGTTCAGATGCCAATTTAGAAGCACTGCCTAATTGTGGGGCTTTAATGAAATTTTTCATATATTGAGCATGACTCACATAAGGTATTGCTCCTCTTTGTTCTGGGTAAGTTAAGTCGATTCCAAGTCGACGACCAGGTCTGACATATTTATAAGAACCATCTGCATTTAAATTCTCAGCCTTCATGAATTCGCCTAACAATGCAGCTTTTATATCAGGATCATCAAAGCCTTTCTTGATCTTGACAGAAGTATCATCATCGCCATAAGTGAACTTGAGATATTCCTTTTGATTATCTGAATGTTGCTGAGTATCTGTTGGGTCTCCTTCTGGTACATCAGATAGAATTGCTGGCTTAGTAGGTGTTGTTGTAGTGGGAGTCCAATCTCCTTGATAAGTGTATCTCCATGTAGGTACTTTTCCTTCAGCAAAATCGTCGTAACTGTAGTGTGAACCTTCGAAGTCAGCCCTAGAACCGTAGCCTGCAAAAGAGGCTGGGTCAGAGCCAAAGGCACTATGAGCAGAACCTGCACTAGAAATAATATCTCCAGTTGCTTGATCTTGTCTTAAGCCAAATTGTTTGAGAATGTCATCACTAGTTTTAATACCTTTTGTGGTGATCAAGCGAGCGATTGCATCTTGAGTAGCTGCTCCATCATCGTAGTAATTGCCACGTTTTGGAGCCCTACCATCTCCTCTAATGTCGTATAATTGACCAGTGATTTTGTTTAATTCGCTTCTATCAAAAGTATCATCGTCGCCATAGCCTCCTAATATATCGGATTGAATCATGTCTCTGTAGGATCCATAATCACCCCTGATTCCTCCTTTATTCCAAGTATGAGTTGTCCAATCTCTGTTATCGATCTTTTGAGAGGGCTTGGGGTCAAAAGACATTATCGTAGTTAATTAATTACCAATACTTATATATTAATCGTCTGAGAAAGTCTTCTCTCCCATTGTGAAAGGACTGAGAGGGCCACTGGCTTGAAGTCTGAAATCAATCCATAACCTGTTAGCTTTTTGTATCTTTTCAAAACGACGAGGATCCTTGTCGCAAGTGGTTTCTAAAAACAACTGTGTCTCATGAGTCAACTTATTGGAATTGAACTCTAAGTCAATTAATTGCATATGACGATTGTGAAAGAAGTGTGGAACTCCTTTGACTCTTAGATGTAAAGGGTTGCAGCAATTATTATTTCCACATACAGCTTTAATAGGCAGGCGTCCGATGTCACCCCAAGTAAACCAAGCGGCAACACGTTGAGCAGAATATTGTCTACCTGACCCCCAGTGCCTTGGAATAGGAAAATAACTAGAGTTAGATCTTGAATGATACTTGCCTCTCCAAGGCCAGCATTCGTCAGGATCTTTTATTTCAACAAATGACCAAAATTCTAAAAAACGTCGACGATATTTTCTTTCTATTTTATGAACATCTAAAGATAAGCGACCTTCAGTTAAAGCACTAATACATTTGACGCAAGCATGACTATCTGTATATCTAGGTACCAATCCATCTTTCGATCCTATGGAATGATCGGCATGAAAACACACAGGTCCACCTGCTATTTCACTGTGTAGGTTTGGCGGTAAAGGCCATTGAGCCATGTTTAGATATTTAGAGGGAATCCAGTGGGTGGTTTAAATGTTCCACCAAACAAAGGTAGCTGTTGCTTCTTTGGTTTCATTCGAACTAGAGAGAGAGGCCATTGTTCTTTGCGAGTACTGCCTTCTATTGCTATAGGAACCAATTCATTTGTTGGATTACCTATTACAAAACCATCTCTGTTGTCAGTCTTATGTTTCACTCTGTGTCCAATTTGTAGTTTTTCCATTCGGAACGTGTAGTCATTTACTTACCAGCTACGGTAGTCAATCTAACTAGTGATAAATTTTTATCAACCCTTTACTGAGCTGGAAGTTCTTCTTCTATTCCATCTACAGATCCTTCCATAGGGATACGGTGAACGGCTATCCCTGCTTCTACGCACATTTCTCTTGCCTTGTCAAACGACTCTTGCCATCTGAAAGGTTCTACAAAATCAGGAACAACAATAGAGGCTATGTCTGCTTGAATCAGAACTGATGCACACTGACTACAAGTCATTAAAGGCCAAACATACATTGTTGCTCCTGCTAAACACACTCCATTACGAGCCGCAAAAGCTACACAATTCATTTCAGCATGCACTGTCATGCTTAAGCGGGTGTCTCGATCTTTGAGTCTTATGTCAGAATCTGTAATACCTTTCGGTAAACCGTTATAACCTTCGACTAGAATTCGTCTATCACGTACTGCTACGGCACCAACTTTAGTACTAGGATCTTTTGACCAACTAGCGAACATTCTTGCTGCGTGTAGGAATCGCTGATCCCAACTTTTGGGAGATCGAGGTGGTCTTAAAGATGACATAGAATAAAGATGTAAGGAGGTTTAATCTTGCTAGAAGTCACTGCTGTTATTGGAATTGCAACTGCGAGTGCTTTGTGGCGCATGGCATTCACTCAAGGAAGCATGAAGAGAGGCATGGAAGCCATCCTCCATGAAGTTCAATTATTAAGAAATGAACTTGGCAAAGATATAATAATCTTAAAGGAAGATGTCAAAGATCATGAAATGAGGTTAAGACAACTGGAAAGTTCATCTAAGGGGCGTAGATGAGTGGACTGGGATCTAGAAAATGAAGTTACTCAACTGAAAAGTATGATTACTGTCTATCAAGATCACATCGAAGAATTACAACAAGAATTAAAGGAAAAAGCTGCCAAGATTAAATTTTTAGAACAACAATTGGAATATAAATCTATGGGTCCGCCAGATACGGATGCTGTAGATACTCAGACTTTATTTACTAAGAGCCGCAACCTGAGATAACGTCAGCACCTGACCCTACTTCGTCTTTAAGGAGATCGCTTGGTCTCCAGCCTCCTTGCCAGATTTCTCTTGCTTTAATGTGAAGCTGATTGGGAGTCTTGTTCCACTTATGAAGCGCCAAGACAATATCACCTCGAATATCTTTACCGTCAGATATGCCGTTATAACGAATAAGAAGTCGTGCTGCATTGACAATGTCTGCATCGGATAGCTCGTCTAATGGTTTTGATGATAGCCGATCCACGATTGCGCGGTCGGTATTGTACATTGGATGAGTCATAGGATGTAACCAGGGTGCCGGGGGTGACAGGGTGTCTATAAACTTTTTTAGAGATATTCTCCTTTCTTGTTATTTATAACTAACTTCTTCACATATGTAAATAATAAGAGAAGAAAAAAGTGAATAATTTTATTTTTAATCGAGAGAGGTTTTGTAGAAAGGTGGCACCCCTGGTACTTCTTAATAAGACTTATTCCCGCACAAGGAAACACAAGGAGAGACCCTGGCACCTAAGCTGGTGAATGCTCAATAAAAAAGACCACTGATTAAGTTATATCAGCAGTCTTGAAGTTGGATTATCTTGGTCTAGTCTTGAGAATCTCAGGAATCTTTCATCCAAACCCTCTGACTTTTATTATTTCTTTTGATTCTTTTCGGTTTATAACCTAATCTTTTTAAACAATCTGTTACAGGAGTGTTCATTTGCCCTTGTTGAGCAACATTAACATCTATCCATCCGAACAAATCAGCCAATACAACATAAGACTTATCACCGTGATAGCCACTGGAATTAGTTTCTAATGCACGAGTAACGACCGAGTCAATCGGAGTATCTCTCGTAAAAGAATCTTGGTAATCAGAAATGAAACTTAATTCGTAACTAGAAAAGACATGCACAGGTTCGTCAAGGTAAGCCTTATATGCTGCTGCCCAGATTGAATTACGATCTTTCTTTAAGCGATCTAAATCAATAATCTTTACAGCAGGGTTATCTTTCGAGGGAACTTTACCTTCAACAATGATTGGCATAAATCTACGATTACCTGTTGGATCGCAGAGAAAATCAGAGTTATTAGTAGCTGCTCCTAAAACAAAAGCACGAGGATAAGATTTTTCATTCTCATACTTCCTCGCAGACCTATCAACTGAAACAGAAACAAGGTTCTTTAATTCTTCTGAATATTTTCTTTTGCAGTAACGTTCAAATTCATCCATGATGACAAACCATCCAGCATGTAAAGCATGAGGTTTTTCTTTTAAATATTCAATTCCTTGCTGCATTGTTACGACCCAAGGGTAATTGCCGGGGTCATTAACAGCAGGAGGAGTTAAGTATTGGAAGAATGTTGTCTTACCACAATTTTGACTACCTATTAGGATTGGCATCCAGTCATGTCTACATCCAGGATTTAGTACACGAGCAACCGCACCAATTAAGAATCGCTTCATAACGACATCAGCCAAGTGATTTCCACACGGCATGATTGGATTTTGAATACTATCTTTTGGTACTCCTAATAGCTCAGTAGCAATCTTGTCGAAGTAAGGACAGATATCCGAGGTAGCAGCACAATGCTCAAGATATGACTTTACAGGATGGTAACGATTCTCATAACCTATAACTCCTGCTAAATCAAAGACAAGAGTTTTAGGGAAGATTTGTCCTTGGCCTCTAGATATATAAACATAAGATTGAGAGACATCGTGAATCTCTTGAGGATTATTTTGCGGTCCGTAGACAAGCTGTTGACTCATGCAATTCAGTCTTAGACCGTTGTAATGAGCATTCAGTAAATCCTTAATTCTTTCAACTAAATCTTCATCGTTACCTCCTCCTCTTCTCCTAGGTGGAGCTGGTTCATCTGGTTCGTCGTGATCGAATGGAGCTGCTACTTCTGGAAGAATTAATTCAGCCGGTTCACTTTCCTCATTTGGCTTAGTTAATACTGCTACTTGTGACCATGGCTTATCTGAACCAAATAATCCTTGTATCTTTTCTTCTGTTTCATCATCCCATCGGTTTGCTTCGCTTTCCCCGCAAAAATCTTCGTGGTCATATCCACCGAAGGCGTTGCCATGTACTCCTAGTTTAAAATCTCCAGTCGCTATTTTTAGTTCAGGTGGTAAAGATTTTCTCCAGTCGGGTGACTGAGTATCGGCAACCCAAAAGATGGTAGCTAATGAACGTCCTCTCCAACCTCTGAAAAATCTTTCTGAAGTTTGGGATGAGTTTTTTCCTTTGCCATGATGTCCTCTAGATGCCCAGTCTGACCAGTAGGAAAACAAGGCGTCTCCTCCTGTGCTTGCGGCTCTGGTGATATTACAGAATTGGTCTCTATCACCATCGGAAGTAGGATCCAACACGTGCTCGAGACAATAAGCAGCAAGGTTAATTGAATGTTCATCTACATTTGCGGATTGAGAATTATAAGTTGATTTATGTAAATCAGATGCTTTCTGTGCATCACTAATGATTTCTGGAGTTAGTTCTGCTTTAGGTTGCCAAAGAGGATGAGAAGATCGACTGTTGCCATAGAATACACGACATAAGTCAGAGCAGTTAGCATCACCACCTAAAGATCTGATCAGCAATCCTGTAATGGATTTATAAAGTTCCCCATCGGAAACTCTTTCTGGTAGTTGAAAAACAATACGAAATCGATCTTTACCTTGTTCTGGCTTATGACTGGCAGAGGTGTAAACCCAAGCCGCAGATTTAGATAGTGGATGCTTAAAGAAATCTTCTAACGTTAAACCGTTGTCTATATCTACAACAGCTAAGTCGGAATGATCAAAGGCGGCACTGTTCCTGTGACCAGAGATCATCGCAGAAGCAATGAATGCTCCGCCATGACTGACGTGGTCTTTTAATTCATTTAACGTGCCAGATTGACGACGCCAATTTTTTCCATAAGCCGCAGCCCAATGGCTTGGCTTATCTTTGAGCGTTGGGTGGACGCTGAATTCAATTTTCTTCAATTGGTTCTACCTGTTTTAAATGATCAGTTGCTTCTTCTAAGTCGTTACAGAATCGACAGGATCCTAAGTAACATGCAAGGTGGCGAACAAAAGTTGTCTTGCCTCCAGTAATTGGATAAGTATGGACTGTTCCGCCGAGTGGTGTCGTTAAGATCAGTTCAGGAATAGTAGGCACTTCTGTTTCTCGTCTAAAACCATGCATAAAGAGTATGCCGTTTATTTCGGGAATTGCAAATTAACTTTCTTATTCTAAAATCTATTTAAAGTACTTTTAATTATGTCGTTGACAAATAATAATTGGTTACAAAAAACCGCAGTTATTGCAGTTGCAGGAACCTTTGGACTGTCTCACCTTTGGATGATTAGTTTAATTGCTAACAAAGAAGCAGGACTTCCTAAATTTGATTTACCTGTCGGACAATACAGTCAGTACACGATAGATGCCAGTAAAGATGGTTACAGTATCACGCATCGAATGAATGATCCAAAAGTTATGGAAATGAGGGAGGATGTTATTATCCCTGGCAAAACTGGCTTGTTTGGTGGTACCAGCAAGGATAAGAAAATCTACAAGTTTGAGCAATACACAATGGAGGGTCATCAGCACATGATGGGACCAGGTATCTTTCAAACCAAAGGAACAGGAGACGGAAAACTTACTGCAGAACAAATCGCCTGCATTAAAAAATCTGGAGCGGGTCAAGGAACAGGGGCTGCGATTGGCGCTGCAGCAACTACTCAGTATATCTCTCCTGCCGTTAGTTCCATACCTATTATCGGTTGGGTTGCATCTGGTTTTGCTACTGCTTTCGGAGCTAAAAAAGGTGGTGAAGTAGGAGAAAATCTAGCGGAGTGGTACCATGACTGCTGATTTAAATAATGCAATTGATTTTCTCAGTAATCAAATAATTGGGGAGACGAAATATCAATACAACATCAACAAGAACTTGACTGGTGACCTTAAAGAAAAATGTATTGAGATTGCAAACAAGCTTAAAGAATATGGTAGACCTTTAGAGGATCAAGTGACAGGTTTATTTGCTCTGTGTTATAGAGAAGAGTTCGTTGTGCCTAATGGAATAGATCTAGCGTTGGTTGAAAACTTTATAAGTGACAAAATTTCAGACAATATAAGTTGTTTTAATTGTTTCCGCTTAAACCCAATGGAAAGTAAAGTTGTAGCTAGCTCTCAAATATTAGAAGAAGAGGAAAAAAATACCCTGTATTGGTTGTACATGGCTGTCAACCAAGTCATCTTCCAAGAAGAAGTAATACATGAATATTTGAAGTTTCTCCTCGGTTTTCCAGATGCGAAGAAACATCTTAGAGAGACTAGTCAGTTTAGAAATCAAGTGAGATTAGCTACTGAGGCAGAAGAACTTGCTTATTCAGTGGGCATCACAGAAGATATTGACAAATTCGAAGCGTTCATAGAGAAGCAATAAGTATTTCTTACTAGTGATATAAGAAATAATGTATCAGGAATGGGTGTTAATACCCCATATATAAAGAAAAAATGAAAAGTGTGACGATAGACTTAATAAAGTTACAATTCTTTACAAAGCATGACACCTGAGGCAGAGAAGTTTAATGGCTGGTTAGCAATGCTTGGCGTTGTTGCAGGCATTGGCGCATACGCAACTACAGGTCAGCTCATCCCTGGCATCTTTTAAACCAATGAAAACATCTAATAAAACAATTTTCGAAAGAAGTATCGGAAGACCAGCAATGATGGCTTTCGTCTTTCTTTGCGGAGCTTACTTGACAACAGGTCACATTATCCCAGGTATCGTTTAATGTCTAAAAAATCTTTAAGTGAAGAGATCTTAAAAGAAGGTTTTAGTTACGACACAGAAACTAAAGCTTTTGCTGAAAGATTAAATGGCTATGCAGCTTTAGTTGGTTGTATTGCATTAGTTGGAGCTTATGCAACAACAGGTCAAATTATTCCAGGTTTCGTTTAATGACTTCATCTACTCAAGCCGTAGCAGCTAGTACAACTATTACTGAATACGGTAAGCAAAATATTTTCGGTAGAGAGACTCAACCACAATTGGTTGAAGAATATAAAGGCTATGTTCAGGAAGCTGAATTAGCTAACGGTCGCTGGGCAATGATCGGCTTTGTTGCTCTTATCGGTGCTTATCTCACTACAGGCCAAGTCATCCCTGGAATCTTTTAAAATTTGTTTCGCTATCCTCTCTTCTTCTTTTATTTCTTGGTAACGGCGAACCTTTTGCAGCCATTTAGTATGGAATTTAGCAAGTTCGTTTGAGTTAAGAATAAAACTCTGGTTGATCTCTGGAGTAGAGACAATGATCTCTGCACATCCAACAGTGACACCAAGTGTTTCTTGGCATGCTTGAGCATAAGCTGCTAGTTGCATTGCACACTTGTTGAATTTATTCCAACCTGTAAATAAAGCTCTATTTGCTTTACTTGCTTCTTTAGTTGGGTAATAGCGACAGTAAGGTTGATTAGAAGTTTTAAAGTCTCCGATAATGATGGTGTCATTACGTACACCTAGCAAATCAGGACAGCCACAATACATGTATTTGTGACTCCAAACTCTGCTAATACCATCCTCTCCAGTACAGAATTTCCATTCAGGACGTAGAGGCATCTCTGACCAAATAAATTCATCATATTTATCTAAATGTTCCGACATCCCATTCCAAAATGGTAGGTATTCTTCTTTTATTTCTATCACTTTCCCTCGAATATAATCCTCGCAGGCTTGGTGTACCGCTGAACCTCTTTGTGCTGCGAGCATCGCGCCATTGGGATTCTTTAACTGCCAATTAAGCAAAGCTTTTTTACTTCGATCAGAAGACGTCGCACCTAATATTGTTGTTACTGAAGGATAAGATTTATCTGCTCTATCTGTTGCATAATGACGTTCACCATTCACCTCAAATCGAGTAGGTTTCGTCATTAATTGTTACATTACTACCTTTAATGTAACGAATTCTGACAAATTGTCTGGGACTTACATCATCTATGCTCTTACAGTTGGCCTCAATGCAGGAGCTCTCACCCCCTGGTAATACCAACTGTCCTCGATGGGAACCATAACGTGCTGTGTTCATCTACTTAAGGACTTACTCCTAATCCTTACCTACCACTAAAACCGAGTAGTAGAAGTATTCTCACTGGCAGAGCATATTTTAGGATTGACTAAATCCTGATGACCGCCCTGTTTTAATCTTCAGTTCCTTCAGAGGTCAGAAACTCTAATGAACTTAATAAATCTTTAGGTTGCTGTTCTGATTGATAAGCTGCATATTCTTCAGTAAATCGTTTAGAAAGTTCTACACCACCTTTAAGTAGCTCTTCTAATCCTGTCGTCTTATCTAAATGGCGAGCAATAGCTGGACCTATCACACTTAGGTATGCCAAAAGAGAAGCATCTGGAAGGTAGCCGTTAAGACTAGAACCTCCAGATGTAAAACCATTAACGAGATAAGAAATATCTGCTAATTGTTTAGAAATAGTTTTTAAATGTTCACCATTTATCTTCGTCTCCTTGACTAGGTCGATTAACAATCCGTGGTCGTTCTTCTCCTGCTTGGATGTCATGATCGTAATTGTGAATAATTGTACCTTGCAAAGCATTGGCAAATTGCAATGCCGCTCTATCTATAGAGCTTAATTGCTTCCAAGCTTTGTTACATTCGGATTCACCGTAAGTATCGATGATGTGCTTGACATCCCTCCCGCATGAAGCTGCACGGAGGGAGTCAAGAGCTACTGAATCATTCACTAGTAATTCCAATGAATGTTACGCAACAATATGTAGATCAAAATGATCACACAAAAGAGAACAATAAATCCTTGCATTAGACCCAATCACTACCGATTTCAGTAGAAGAGGCAGTAGCTAACGCAGGTATTTCGTGATCTGCTCCTAGTTCATCTCGATGAGTTGGAGGCAATCCACGAGTAGATACCTCTGCAGGTCTACCTGCAAATGGATCAGCGTTGTCATATAAAGCTGGTATGTACCATTTATCTTTGATTTCGTTCCACTTCTTAGTAACAGCAGTTCTTGCTGCTGCTTTCAATGGAGCTGGTGTCAAAGTATAAACAGTGTCAGTACCTACACCTTTACGAGCAATCTTCATCATGAAGTTGTAAACGCCTTCATCATTTACTTCGTAAGAATCCATTGCAAGAATTTCTTCTAATGAAGTACGTAGTCCTCTGGTACTAAATTCAACGATGACAAAGTCTTTCCTTTCTTTGATGTAACCAATGAATGTAAGAATTTGCTTTGGCTTATCTAAGTCGTCTTCTTTATGTTCGCCATATTCAATTTTGCGAATAAATTTAGCGTCATACTTCAACCCAATATCATCCTTGTAATTCTTGGGATAGCCTTCAGAAAAAGGAGTGGTATGTGGCTGACCATCATGTTTGAAATATTTATAACCACTGATTACATGTCCAGTGTCATAGCCACCACAAACAATGATGTGATTAGAGTCGCCATCACCTAACTCTTTGCCAGGTGAATAAAATTTATCGTTGTTTTCGCTACCTGAATTCGTAGGAGAATCAGCAGCAAATTTGTGATCAGGAGGAAAAAATCCCATGAGTTAACTCCAAGAAGATGATTGAGGCATGTCGCCGACTGGACTTTGACCAGTGAATTGATCGTGGTCGTAACCACTTGCTGAACTTTCCTTAGATGGATCAGGAGCACTACCTCCTTTACCACTGGCATGGATAGTTAAGTTGCGTATCTTTAACTCTGGATACAACTTGTCTTGACGTGTACGTCTTGCTTCGATCATTCCATTCACAGCTACTAAGCTGCCTTTTGGAAATTTCTCTTGCAATTTTTCTCCGTTGTAACCCCATCCTCTGATCTTGAACCAATCAGTGAGTTTATTATCCTTACCAAGCCAACGATTAACAGCAATAGAATTACTGACACTTTTACCTGAGTCGCTTGCCTTTGGATCGTTACCAAGTCTGCCAACAATAGTGGCATCATTTATAAATTGATCTTGGGTTGCGTCACATATGGTGGCAAGATTCATAATGAGGCAACCATCCTCATCAGTACCTTTGTCTCCTAGTTGAAGATTTCCTGAAATTAAGACTAAATCTTCTTTATTTTTAGCTTGCAGTCGAGGAGCTGGTCCTGTTCCTTTGCTTGATATCCACGCTCGTACAACAATGGGCAGTGACTCTTGGGTGGCAATATTTATAGAAGCATGTGCTTGAAGCTGCTCTTTTCCATTGACCACAACTTGATGAGGTGTTGTATCTAAACGTGCAGTAAAAACTGCAGTAGTCAAAACTAATATGCGAGGGGCAATCTAGACTAACTCTCTATATGGTGTGTGCAAGTATTTTTAACACTATATATGTGGTTTTAATTGTGAATATTTTTTAAGCCACTCGGGAACTTCAGGTATGGGCTCCGCTGTTTGAGGCATACATAGGATTGTTATATCTCCAGATGCTTCTTGTATTCTTAAAGGACCTCCTGTATAGGAGTGTAAGGTTACCGATGAATTGAGGGAAGTCAGACCTTTGATGGCTCGTTGAAGATAAGAAGAACTGTATCTACCTGCTGACGCAGTCTGGTCTTTTTTAGATTCCCAGTACTCCAAACACTCTTTAATAGCACCTGGTAAATTAGGAAAGTCACTAGTACTTTCATTGACAGGTAATTCTTTTGTTTCTGAACTGTTCTTTCTATAAGTAGTTATCTTGCCTAACGAGCCATCTACAACTAATGTTCTAGTTGCTGTTTTGATACCTCTACATGATTTAATTAATTCTGAATTAGGTAATAAATAATATGGTCTATCGCCATGACCAGCTCTGTCATAAGCTATGCAAGCACAGTTACCTTTATCGGTAGAAGCTATCCATACTCCACCTTCTTTGTCTGGATGTAATTGTATTGATTGGTATGGTGCGAACGTGCCTACAAATTCAGACGCTATAGCAACCAGTGCTGAATTGCAACTGAGCATTTTTCGATTCTTCTGCGAGATTAATAGTACCCGCAAGGTTAACTGAATTACCAGTCCAACGCCACTGCCAAATACTATATGACTCGTCTAAGCGATGATTTGCATCCTCTAGTTCTGACTCAGATAAGAGTGGTCTCCAATTTGCGTCTAAACATTTCTTGTTTAATCGGTCAACCAAGACTGCTCTTTTTCTTAGCTGACCCCACTGATCTTTTACTCCACTAATCATTATTTTCTCCTGGCTTTTCAGTTTAATACGGAACCTAAAAGGTGTCATCGTTTTCCCGAAAGGCGTGGCTATACTCTTCAATTCACATAAAAATATTAAGATCATGAAAACCGTATCAAGGTGATACAGTATCTGTTTATACCGAATGTTATGATATGAACAAATCGTCAGACCACTTGGTCGCAATCACCAGCACCATATGACGGGGGTGTTGTTATGGAGAAAAACCATGGCTGCAACTACATCAAACAAGACAAAAAGTGTTGTTCTTACTTACAGAGGTAAGAGCTACGTGAAGCCAGTAAGAAAGATCGTTTACGCATAAATTATCGTGAACAATTTACTTCTCATCCGTAATAGGATGCGGAAATTGCAGCGTTTGCATGACGCACAACTCCGCATGGCTAAAGCTAAACCAGTTTGTGTTTGCTAAATAAGACCCTTGCGGTACAGGTGTGACTCTAGAACCTGAGTCCATCTCCTTAAGTTCCAAGGATCCTTTCCAATACGACCAGTCCTTCTATTAAGTTCAGCCACAGTTGCTGCAACTTGTTTGGGATCGGTCGTATTTTTTAGTTTTGACCAATACCTGTAACACTCTCCTCTGGTCAAAGAGAGTGCTGTAGGTAGTGGAAGATTGTCGTTCGTTGTTGCTTTGAACAAGGCGTGAAGTAACTGCATTAATCAGTAGCAAACATTTTGTCTTCGTTCATCAAAGACTCTGATTCGGCAAGGATCTTATCTAAAGTTTCGATGTCATATTTTTCAATAATTTCATCTTTTAGATTGGATTCTGTTACAACTTTGTCTAAGCCACCTTCAGCAGTTTCAATCATGCGATAAGTAAGGCGAGTTCTTACTTCTGATTCAGTCATCTTGCGAACTTCATACTTAACGTAAGCTTCGACAAGGTATTCAAAAGGGATAGTCATTTTTTGTAAAAAAGAAAGGATTTTCGTGCGAAAGACCAAATTTATTTCTTAACGTATCTATTTTTCTTTGAGTAATATTGGTTTTCTGCTACCCATGTTGCCCACCAACCAATAAGACCGTCGTATATTTCGCACTTATCGGTATCTCTGTCTAGCCAAGCTCTTTTGTAAGGAGCAAGGTATCGAAGTAAGTCTCTGTCTGTCGGATCAATACTATTGATATCTAATCCTGTATGATTTTCTGCCATGTACCTGACGTAATCAAGGATGCAATTATCCCAGATAAAATTTTCTATCTCTGTCAGTACTTCTTTATTGGCGTGACCATATACATGTTCTGCACCGCCTTCCCCTGCTTGATCTACCCAAGCGACTGTGTTACCTCTGGTGCTACCTTTACGTATCTCGAGGTTGTAAGAGACCCAACCTTTCCTAGATAATCTGGAATCTATTTTGCAACAAACAAATTTGTTCTTTTTCCTTTGTGCCAAGGTTCTCTTAGCTGTAGCAAAGTTACCATCAGATGCTTGGCGTTCACGTTGACGGTTAAGAAATTCGTCGACTTCTTTTTGATTTTCAAGAGGAGTTTTTGTAGTTGATGTAGTCATGGGTCAATCAAGTGATGGTAAATGGATGTCAATGGCATTACATAATTGTTCGGTAATGTCATCTTTGTAATCAATTAGACCGAGGTTGTCATCTATGATCGCCTCGATATGCTCTTTGAGTTCTCTTTTTTGATTTTCAAGAGGAATTTTTGTATTGGAAGTTGTCACTTTCATAGTGGGGGTAAGTGGATAAGTGTTTGATTCTTTGTAGAGGAATTGCAGCGCAAGCCGGAACGATAGTATTCCCGAGAGCCTTCAGACGAGATACCCTATTGGATAACCCATCATCTCCTCTACAAAGTGTGGGTTGAGATAAGTACTCCCTCCAGCGTGGGTTAAGGCGTCTGGAAGCTGGCGTGGTCTGCCACCTGATCGATCCTGGAAACCTTGGCCTGATCTGCCCTTCCAATCCCGAGCACATGGGGTTGGAAGGTTGTTCGTCAAGACGACCGCCGAACCAGCTAGCCTTCTTTTCTGGTGAGCTTTCTCGTAATTGAGATTCGGACCCGAGTCCTTGTGGTCTCGTGCTGTCGGAGTTGGTAGGGTCGGATACTTCTTGGTTGGTATCCCCAGCTCCTTGCAAACTCCCTCCTTCAGGTTGTCTCCGTAACCGTGGTTGGTGTTCCCCGGTTCCTGTGCTCTCGGAGTTGGCAGTAGTGGGCTGCGAAGTTCCTCGAACATTTGAATTGCTTCTGGATTCACTGCTTCCCTGAGATTGGATAGCTTCGTCCTTCCTGGCCTTGTCTCTGTCACTTGCTTGATCATGGATTCTTTGCTCCTCGGAGGGAGGGAGTCCATTGTGTTTGGGGTAGGCAATGATCCAGATTCGCTCGCGCTTGTGACAGGCTCCCAAATCTCTAGCTGAAACAATCGACCATTCAGCATCGTACCCTGCTTGGGCAATTTGAAAGAGAATTTCTTGGAAGGTTTCCCCTTGCTTGTGCGAGATAAGATTTCTAACGTTTTCAAGTAAGACGAATCGAGGTCGAACGATCCTAACCACTCGCATGACTTCGTAGAAAAGACCGCTGCGAGTTCCCTCTCCAATACCCTTCTGCGATCCAGCCACGGACAAATCTTGGCAAGGAAATCCGGCTGTGAGTAAGTCGTACTCTCCTTGGTATGACTGGAATGTGGTAATGTCATTGTGTATAGGAACGTTTGGGAAATTCTTCTTTAAAACTGACTGACAGTAAGGGTCGATTTCAATGAATTGTTTAGTTTCAAAGCCACCGACCAACCGCTCGGCTGCGTATGAGAATCCTCCTATACCAGCGAAGGCATCGAGTAGTTTAAGAGTCAAGCAACTCGTCCCAGATCTTGCCGTAATTTAATAGAACCTCCCTCTGTTCGCCAGTTAGTGGTTTTTCTTGGTCGAAATTGTCTTTTGGATTGGCAAGGATGTCATCTACTGCCCCGAATTGAATTCGTTGGTTATCGCAGTAGTTTCTTAATAGAGCCATTAGACATTTTTGTTTACAATAATCTTCATATTGTGCGGGAGAAAATGGGACTTTGAAAGAATAATTAATTTGGACATACATTTCTCCTTTGTGATTAAAGGTGATGTCTGTCTCTTCTTTTTTGATGATTTCTGCAGGAGACTCGTTGATGTAGTCATCAAATTGTGCTCTTGTCGGAGTTCTTTGCATGACGAATTGATTAGACATGGGATAGGGTTGGAGTTAGTTGTCGTCGTAAAAGCCATCTGCTTCTCTGTCGAAACGGATTTGGGCTAGGTCTGCACAATGTGCAAGATCGTATTGAGCACTAGACGGATCAGAGTACTCAGGGCATTCTTCTAAGACATCTTGGTAATGTCTTTGAAGACTGTTGGTGTTAATTTCGTTACCCATAAGGAACGTAAAAAGAGTAGTTAATTTCCTCAGATCCTCCTGGCTTTCGAGAACTGAGTTCATCATTACGGATAGCTTTGACAGGGCATGCAGCTAACCAATCAATGAAAGATATCTTTGCTGGCAAGGCTTGCTTGGCGATAATCTGTTCGCTCAT
>Ga0208159_1000037_pt1 | contig 45903 bp, 64 predicted proteins | sample 9_EtaG_FD_184082 | JGI IMG/M metagenome (GOLD analysis project Ga0208159, IMG submission 184082) | Marine viral communities from the Subarctic Pacific Ocean - 9_ETSP_OMZ_AT15188 metaG (SPAdes) (version 2) | ecosystem: Environmental > Aquatic > Marine > Oceanic | place: Pacific Ocean | collected... | reverse complement strand
ATTTAATCATGTTGTTATGATTAAAACCTGTCCTGTTGTATTAAGCCGAGAAGGTATTAGGTATCAACTAAATGGTAAATCATATAGCCTTGCTACCATATGTTCAGCATTAGCAAGGCTAACTTTCAAATCTTGTTTTGAAGATAATCCGGAAGTATTGTTGAGTAGTTTATATTCAACATTATCACTACCGGAAAATGTTAGATATTGTTTAGAGAATCGTGCGCCATATCATTTTAGACATGATTATGAAAAGGTGGAAGTTAGATTGAATGTTGTGCAAATAGATGATAATATGCTCGCTATGGAAATAAGCGATGGTGTTTGGGGAGAAATAACCCCAAGACAATTAGATACTTTTTGTAATTTTTATCATCTTGGTAAAGCAAGAGGTTCATGGAAAAAACTTGGCCCAAAATATTTATTCAAGAAACTAATTGGCCGAGAACCAACAACTGCTGAAAAGAAAGTTATGAGAGCATTTCTAATGCAGAACAGAACTCAAGATATGGTTGAAGAAAGAGCATTACAATTAGTAAAGGATTTATGCAAACAACATGATGGTCGTATTCATGCAGTTTATGATGAACTCGGAGTATTAACTACAATGTATGTTAGAGGTAGAGGCTACGATTGGAAACTAACTAATAACAGATATAAGACAGGAATACAAATGGTATCAACTTATATTTGGCAACCAAAGAAAGATGTTGTTGCTGAATTTGCAGAACAGAATTGGATGCTTGGAAACATTAGTGAAGTTGAAGGAACAAAGTATTTCAATATCACTGAAGATAATAAAGAAGATTTCAAGTTTTGGAGTGGGCCGATTTGTATAGACAATGTAGCGAATAATTCACCATTAGGCGACCAATTCGCAGGTAGAGCATTAGCACTTCTAAATGATTTAATAACAGTAAAAATGGTATCAACTATCAGGGGATATATGACACACGATGCGAATAAATATAGGATTGAGGGGAATGAAATTAATTTGCGAAGAATGCAGAAGCCAAAACAATGAGTTTAATGAACGGCTTGGCGAAACAGTTTGTAAAGACTGTGGACTTGTTTTGATAACAGAAATGTTTGAAGAGACAGTTCATATTCTTGATTCAACAGGAGAATTGGTTCATTCACCGGACAGAAATAAATTAGGTTCTGTAATAACAGGAAAGGGTTCTTTCAAGTATAATAAGTATGGAATGAATAGTGTTTTACCTAAGCATATCCAAAATGGAATTAGATTTTGTAATATGGTATTGGCGAATGTAGCACCGAATAGTTCTCTTCAACCAAGAATTGAAAAATTATACATTGATTGTCTAAATAGAAATATATTTGGTAGAAGTCAATACGAAGCAAGAGCAACCGCAGTTGTTTATTATGCTCTAAAAGAGAATGGAACACCGCACACTATCAAAGATGTATGCGCTGAATTTAACCCTAATGTTAAATCAGTTAAAAGATTAGTAAGGAAGATTAATCAGTTTCATAGAAATAGCATTAATTACAAACCGATTAATCCGCAGTATGCTTTGATACAGACATTAACAAAAATAACAGATGACATGATATTTAGAAATCAATGTATTCGGGTATTAGAGTATTTTGAAACAGTAGTCGTAAACTCAACCTTCAATAAAGGTAGGTCATACTACGCTTCTATTATTTGGATAGCGGCTAATGTATATGTTAAGGATAATATTACTAAAGAGAGAATATGTGAGAAAACAGGATTCTCAAGATGGATTGTTTGGAAACAAACAAAAGCAATACTGAATTTAATCGGTGTTGAATTAGTTGAAGAACTAAAAGGAAAGGAATTATAATGTTGAATAATAAAAATGGAAAATTGTATGTGGGAGATAAAGAAGTAATCAAAGGCTACGAATCGTTTAGCGGTTGGTATTGGTTTGCTACTGAAATAGAACAAGAAGATTATGGAGGACACCCTCTATATTTTGGCTATGTTCAAGGCTTTGAAAATGAATGGGGTTCTTTTTGGTATGGCGAACTTGAACCACTGATTAAACAGGGCAGAATTTGGGAAATTAAAGAAATTGATTTACCCCATGCAGGAAGGAGAGATTAAAATGTGGAAAGGAACAGAAGAAGAATTAGAAAAAATAAGAGTATCAAGACACAATACGGAAATGATGTATTTAGAAAGAAAAGAAGACATTGTTAAAGATATAGATAGATTGTATAATGCTGATTTAGAAAACAATATGACACTACTCAAAAAAGACGATTGGATTTTAAATTTCTTTATGGAAATGTATATCGCAGTTAATATGCTTAGTAGCATGGAGGAATCAAAATGATTTATTCATTAGTAGGATTAGGAACAGGATTAGTCTTAGGTTATTACTTAGGCTCAAGAAATAATTTAGATATTGATTTGTATAATGCCATTAAAGAAGAAATGAAAACAGAAAAAAAGCAAAGTATTTCAAATGCGACTAAAAAGGGAATGGCTAACTGTAAGAAAAACCTTACAAGATTTACAAATAACATCTATGGGTGGAATGCTACCGATAGCGGGGATTTGATTCCCAATTGGGATGAACAAGCCCTTATTGATAGAATGAGAGTTGAAAGAAAAGGCCATTTATCCTATGCACTTATAGCAAAAAGACTGAATGCAGAAGGATATAGAGGAAAGAAAGGCGGTAATTTTTACGCAGTAACAGTTAAGAGAATATTAGATAATGATATTCATTATAGAAGAGAAGAATTTAGGGAGGAATAAAAATGAAAAGAAAAGTATTAGTAATTGGAGCAGGTGGTATTGGGAGTTTCTTGATACCTCTTTTAGATAAAGTAGAAATGTATGATATAACAGTAGCAGACCCCGATGTGGTAGAAAAGAAAAATCTACCATATCAAAACTTTGGTAGCGGCCATGTTAGTTTAAACAAAGCAGTAGTTATGAAAGACACCTATTATGGTTCTGTTTCTAACGCATCGCAATACCCTATTCTAACAGAAAAACAAATGCAAGGATATGACTTGGTTATTTGTTGTGTAGATAACTTAGGCGTGAGAAAGACCTTATACAACACAAGTGTTAAATGGCTTGATTTACGAGCGCAAGGTAGGAATGCCGCTTTAGTAAGTTATAAGGCCGACCCGAAAATGTATGATATGCTTTTAGCGGGTGAAGAACGGTCTTTTTCTTGTCAAGGTGATTCTTGGAATGGTTCAAATGAGGGAGTTCATTTTATGCAAGTTGCTATTGCAGGAATGGGCGCACAATGGATTCAAAGATGGTTTCAAAATAATGATGAAGTTAAAGATTATATGGTGGTGAATCTATGAGTTGGTTAAATAAATGGTCTAATGAGGAAATAGCATATGTTGTTTCAGCATCAGCAAGGAAGGTATCTTGGGATAAAATGGCGAGAAACTTTAACAGAAGGTTTGACACAACAGTTTCGGGCAACACTCTTAAAAAATTATATAGAATGCTGACTGAAAATAATGTAGATTATCCCCAAGAAGAAATTGATTTTATACATAAGTGCCATCTTAATCTTATGACTGAAAAACAAACTATGATGGCTTACGGTGAAATATTTGGTAAGCCTCTCAATGTTAAAAGATGGGAGTTGCTTTTGAAACAAACTCCATCAAAAGAAATTCAAGAGGTAATGAAATCTCAAAAGAAAAATAAAAATAAGGAAGTGAAAAATATGAAAAGAAGTAAATATACGAAAGAAGAAAAGAAGCAAATAATGGCTTGTAAAACTGCTAAAGAAGCAAGAAGGCTTGGGGTATCATTTGGAAGAAACCCACCAGCAGTTGAACGCCAATGGTATGTTCTTAGAAAGAAGCCTAAAAGCAGTTCTAAGAAAGAAAAACAAATGCAGACTATTAATGCTAAATTGCTTAAAGCCGGATTATCCGATAATAATGGATATTCAAAGAAACAAAGAGAATTACTTGGCCTTGATTATTGGCCTCCAAGAAGATTTGATATGGAATCTTTAATTGGTGATAAGATAACAAAGAAAAAAGCAGAAGCATTTGTAGCACTAAAGAATGGACATATCAAAAATATGGGAACAAGGAAAAGAAAAACTGAGTCTAAGTATTTAGATGTAGAAACAGTAAATCGTTCTATTGTTGTAGAACCTAAGAAAACTAAAAAGGTTCTTTGGACAGAAGAACAAGATTTTGATATTCTTTGTAATTTTTATGAATTATCAATAGATGAAGCAAGAGAGAAATTCAATAAATCTTATGCTGAAATAGCAGGTAGATTAGAATACATCGTTGATAGCACAGAACCTCAACACCATTCAATGCTTATAGAAGCCTCTAAGGTCATTAACAAGCGTAAGGCTAAGTCGGCCAAGCCGTCAAAACCAAGCCGTAGAGAGCGAAGGATAGCAAGAAAACAGGCAAAATTACAGAAGAGAATTGATAAGATTAAGAAACAACTAAGGAGAGATTAAAATGAGTAAAATAAAAGACCACTATTTCAATCAAATTAATAGTGATGATGATGGATATGATAAATATTTAGAAGAAATGGAAGTAGCGAGATTTGATGCTGAACAATATGTTATGTCAGCATTTGAAGATATTGTTAAAGAGAGATTAGAGGGAGTTCCGCATGATGATAAAACATTATTAGAAATGGTAGCATTTCATAATGTTTCTTTTCATGAGGCTATTTGGTATGCTTCAACTGCATTACTACCTCATTTAGAAGTTCAAGTTGTTATTGATGCAAAGAATGATTGTTATGTTTCATCCGGTTCATCCGGTTTTGTTGATTTTGGTTCTGTTCCTAAAGGGATGAAGATGCCTGTTAAATGTTGGATTCATACACACCCATTCGGTTCTGCTTACTTTAGTGGAACAGATATTAGAACAGTATCTAATTGGCAATTATTAATGGAAACTGCTTATGTTTTAGGTGGACAAGGACACTATGGTTTTTGGGAAAATGATAAACCTAAGCAATTAGATATTTATGTTAATCATGAATTAGAAAGAACCCAAACATGGAATAAATTTGGAGATGAAGAAGAATGACAATGAACAAAGATATATTTGTAGGAATTTTATTAAGCACTTACCCCCATGTAAGCATAAGCAAACGCCAAGCAAGCAAACGCCAACTTCATCATTATTGGTTGATTCCCGTTAAAAATAGAAAAGAAATTTATGAAGAATTTGCCGAAGAACATTGTTTGCGTTTTAGTTTCACAACGGTAAATAATTGTGAATACTTAAGGATTCAAGAGAGAACATCAATACTCATGTTGCTAAGAATGATTCCACCTGCTCTTTTAGAAACCTGTCCACGATTAGTTAATTTCTATAAAATAATGAAAATGGTTCGTAAAAAGGAACATTTAACAGATGATGGTATTAATCATATTTTACGACTTAGAGATAAAATGATGTTAAACCGTAATGCAAAAGACGCAAAAGAATATGAGGTATAAATATGTATAATAAGAGAAAACAAAAGAAAAGAGAATATGGAGAAGTCATTGTAAATGAAGAACCTAAAACTCTTCTTGAAAGACAAAGAAGGCATCAAGAAAGACACCCTAATGATAAAAACATTAGAAAGGAAGATAAAGGGGTTACTTGGTCTAAAGAAACAGAAAGAGACAAAAGACTGAAACAGTTTTACAAAACTCATACATCAGTATGGGTTTCCGAAACTGCAAGAGGTTGGATTGCTTTACCATCGGAGGAAGAGGAATGAGGGCTATTGGAGATTACTGCATAATTAAACTTGAGAACTCAACTTCTTCAAGTGGTATTCAAGTTAAAACAGATGGAAGAGGACTTGTTGTTTCATGTCCTAAATATCCCGAATTAGAAGGTCAAGAGGTTCTATTTGATGATAGACATAGATTTCCGACTCATGAAGATATGATTTTTGTTCCAACAGAAAACTTATTGGGAGTATTTTCTAAAACAAAACAAACTAAGTTGGTGAAAGAATGAAGGAAGTTAATGTTGATTCATTACCAATTACAGAAGGACAATGGAGTTTCATAATGAAGATGAGAGACGACTTAAACATGACAACAAATGAGATTATGGTTTATTTAATACAAGAAGGAATCAAAGAAATGGAATATAGGAGAGGAAAGAATGATACTGAATGATAGAATTGAAGTTAAAAGAAAATTATTAGAAGGAATTAATTTAGTGGCTAATACTGTAAAACCTACACTTGGCCCACAAGCGAAAACAGTTATACTGCAAGGTAATCCTCCTGTTATTATTAATGACGGAGTTACAATAACAAAGTATATTTCTCATGAAGACCCTTATGTTCAAATGGGGATTCAATTAGTTCAAAACTTAGCAAGTAAAGCACAAGATAATTCAGGCGATGGAACGACCACCGCTTGTATTTTAGCACAGGCTTTTTGTAATAATTTGGTTGATTTTGGAGAAGATATGTCAATTCATGAATTTAATGTCTTGATTAGTGAATTGAGAGACATTATGATTAGTCATTTAGATAATCATGTTGTTGAAGTAGAAAACGATGATATTCTAAATGTCGCTACAATAGCAGCAAACAATGACAGGCATCTTGGTAGTCTAATCAAAGGAGCAATTGATGAAGTCGGAAGAGACGGTATTATCACCGTTGAAGAATCTAATAATTATAATACAGAAATTGAGATTAGAAAAGGTATGGAAATCAATGAAGGTTATCTAAGTCATTTGATGTGCAATACTGAAAATGGCCGTGTTGAATTTGATAATCCATTAGTGTTTATGTCCAATCTTTCTATTAGAAAGTTTAGTGATATTATGCCACTATTAGAATTTAGTTCAGCAAACAACCGACCTCTTGTTATTTTCTGTAAAGGAATGGATGGTTCAGCCATGAATAATTTAGTTATGAATCTCTTACAAAAGACTGTTCAATGTGCAGTTGTTCTTTCACCTAATTTTGGTGATGAACAAATAAATGAATTAGGCGATATGTCTTGTGCATTAGGTGGGCGAGTATTTGTTGAAGAAAGCAAAGACGACCCTAAAGTTTTCACACTTTTAGAGTTAGGAACTTGTAAAAAAATATCTATTACTAAAGAATCAACTACATTTATTGGAACAGATGAAGAAAAAGGGAATGAGATTCAAAATAGAATTGAAACGCTTAAGAAACAGGCTAAAGATACTAAAGGACATGAATTAGCAAGAATCAAAAACAGAATAGCAAAACTTAGCGGGGGAGTTGCCACAATTAGAATTGGTGCTTCTTCATCTATTGAAATGCGAGAAACTAAAGAAAGACTCGATGATGCTTTACACGCTACAAAGGCCGCATTAGAAGAAGGAATTGTAGTTGGTGGTGGAACATTATATGCTAAATTAGCAGAAGACGATACTTTACCGAAGTGGTTCACATATTCTTTAAAACAACCAATGCTAACATTGATTGAGAATAGTGGTGATGTTTCATCGAACCTTGAAATTGATATTTCTTCCGGTATGGGCTATAATGCTCTTACTAATAAAATAGAAAACTTAGAAGAAGCGGGAGTCTTTGACCCATATAAGGTAGTTAAGAATAGTTTCTTAGCGGCATTATCAATAGCATCTTTATTCTATTCGACAGATGTAGCAGTATTATTACCGGAGGCTTGATTATGGAAAAAGAAATCGTAAGAATGACAACTGTTTATTCCGATGGTTCAATGATTATTCTTGTTAAAGATGGGAATGTATTTAGAATTGAACGGAGGAACAAGTAATGGACTGTTCAAGATGTAAAAGGCGCATAAGACCAACAGATGCTTATTATGTAAGAAGATACGGTGTATGTGAGAAGTGCATAAAGGTGATGAGAAAATGAAAAAGAAAGCAATAACAGTTAATCTTCCTGCACCACATAAAGCAAGAGTAAAGTGTCCTATTTGTTTAGGAAATAAATGTAATGTCTGTAAAATGACAGGTGAATTAGCAATAGAAGTTGCTCCTAAAATACCTATTCAAAGAGCGCATATCATAAAATATGTTGCTGAAAACATACATGAAGTTGCTCAAGAATTAACTCTTAAGTGGGGATTAGTTCCTAAAATAAACACTAAAGAAGTTATAGAAGTAAATAGCGGTCAATATGAAGTGGTTCAAGTTTCTTCATTAGGAGGCGCATGTTGGATAGTTAATCGTATAGATGAATTAGATACGCCAAGATACTTTACATCAAGACAAGATTTAGATAAATTCAAACAGGGGTGGATGAATTGACAGATGAGTTTGAAGTTATTGGAACAATTATCCGTGATGATAGCATGGAGTGTAAAATTAAAAAAGGCAAATATTGGAATATCGAAGTCTTGGATATTCGATGGTTTAAAGATAATAAACCCACAAATAAGGGTGTTCGGATGAACATGGAAGAAGCAAAATTATTATTACAAATATTAGGGAGAGAGATAGAATGAAAAGAATAAGCGTAGTTCAAGCCAAAAAGAGTTTGAAGAAAGCAAACGAAGATAGACAGTATGGACATGGTTCAGTAGATTTATTCATTAACTGTTCAGCAGATTTAATGGATTTATTTGCACAGTATTTGGAAAGTCAAATGACTGTTCCACCAAGAAAAGGAGCAGGAAGTAGAGTTCAAAGACTTCATGTTGAATTAGCATACAGTAGGTTTTACAAAACATTGAGAGATTTTATGGATGGTGAAAAAGATGAATAATAAATTATTTTTAATAACAACAAATGATAAGAAGTTTGATGAATGGTCTAAGAAACAAAAGAAAGCACTTAATGAAGTTGAATTAGAACATTTTAATATGGGATATGCAGGTATCGCTAAAGGTAATTATTTAGCAAGAGCATCATTTGTTTGTTATTGGGAGATTTATGCTCATAATGATTTAGCAAGATTAGCACCCGCTATTACTCAAGCAACTCTTATTCATATGATGCACCGCTTTATTGAAAGAGGCAACCAAGAAGAAATACATACTATACAACAGATTATGGCTAATTTCTTAAGATTGCTTCAAAGATTAGATGGGGAAGAATCAAATGAAGAAGAGTGAATGGATTTACTTAGCAAATGCTATGTGGACATATGCTGAAAAGCATGACGGGAAAATCAGTAGCCTGTTAAAAGAACTGATAAAAAATATAAATAAAAATATGGAAGTGATTATAGATGACATGGGAACGAATGGCAAGGTTATTAGAAGCGAGCGATACTCTAACACCAACGCAACAGATAAAAATGATAGGAAACGCTCTTGAGAATTTTGAAAATAAAGGATTAGTATTATCTATTTTAGATAAAGATAATCTTACTGCTAACAATTTAGGTTTAGCAAAGGCTAAGAAATGGTTAGCAAAAATATTTGATGTTTTTGAAAGTGAAATAGATGGTCTATTAGCGGCTCACAATGATTTGGGAGATGCAATATATTATCTTGATGTTTCAGCAGAAACAGAAATAAAAGACGGTATGCCTTTATTAAGTGCTAAACTAATATTGGAATTTAATTGTGGTAAAATTGATTCCGATGTTTTTACAAATGTAGAAACTGCTTTAGTTGGTATGTCTGCTAATGGCCGAAGATGGTTTGTTAGGTATCTTCTAAGAACACCAAGAAACGGTATCAATAGAGGAACAGTTACGAAAATTATGGCTCATTACTACAAAAAGAAAGTTAAAGAAGTAAAGAAACACTTGAACTTTAACTCTATCGAAGTAGTATGTTCTGCATATGAAAGAGGAATAGAGCCTCCATGTAATTTAACACATGGAAAGTTTGTAGCACCTATGTTAGCAAAAGAAGTGCCTATGAATAAGTGGCCAACTGATTTTGTAGTTGATTACAAGTATGATGGCAATAGGTATCAAATTCACATTGAAGATGGTAAAGTTATGATTTTTAATCGTAAAGGTAAATTAGTAACAGTTCAATTTCCTGATATTGTTTTATTATGCTCAAAGTATGATGTCAAGAATGCAATACTTGATGGTGAAATATATCCAATAAAAGATGATGGAACACCTGCGCCACATAAATTAATGGCTACAAGAGTTCATTCTAAGAATCATTTAGAGGCGGCTGAAAAGGTAAAGGTTGAATGGGTTATCTTTGACTGTCTTATGCTAAATAATGAAACTATTATGGATTTACCATACAATGAAAGACTTGAGAAGATGAAGGATTTACCGAATCAAGCGCACCGAATAACAGAAGGTGATATTATGGCTTTTTATCATCAAGCAATTAATGATGGTTTTGAAGGTATTATCGTCAAAGATTCTTCAATGGCTTATGAAGCAGGAAAAAGAAGTGTTGGTTGGGCTAAATATAAACCGCCACAAATCAATCTTGATGTAGTTGTATTATCTACTAAGTATGGAGAAGGTAAAAGAGCAAATGTGTTTGGAACATTTGAATTAGGAGTAAAGTCCGACAATGGTTATCAAAGCGTTGGTTGGTGTGGTAGTGGTTTTTCCGATGAGGATTTAATCACCCTAACAAATACGCTAAGAAGAAATGTTGAGAAATTTGAGAATGGGCAGTTCTTTGTTTCACCTGTTGTAGTTTTAGAAGTTAAGGCTGATTTAGTTTCAAGAGATGAAAAGGACAACTTAGGCTTAAGATTCCCAAGATGTGTTAGAATTAGAGATGATAAGTTTGTTGCGGATATTAATACCTTAGAAGATGTGGAGAGATTAGAATGAATTGGACACTACATAGAATGTATTTTATGGCTATGCTAAGAGATGGTTGGCCTATAAAAAAAGCATATGAAGAAGCAATAGCATTAACATTGGAGAGATTAGAATGAAAAGTGCATCATGGAATACTAAATATATGACAGATATATTTGGTAGAAGTATAAAGATAAGTGATTTATCAATGAACCAAACTAATCGTGAAATTAGGAATATCATGAGAAGAATAAGAACCCAATATGTTCAACTTCTTGGTTTATATCAAAGAAGATTTATTCTTTTACATCAACAAGGCGAAACAAACTATCAAAGAAAAGATGCTAAAAAGAAGATTGCTCAAACTTTAGGTATGCTTGAGAATGACAAATTCGCTCTTGACGACCAAAGACATAAGCATATTATACTAACTGCTCTTAGTTTTATAGAGAATGGAAATGATGATATTGGCTTGGTTAAAGCAGTATTACAACAGGCATTAGAACCATTGGAAGAGGAATGATTATGATTCAAGCAGGAGAAATGACAATTATTGATACCATAACTTATAGATGTATTAAAATTGATAAAGAAGGTTATGCTCATCTTAAAAATATATTACATGAGCAGGGCAGACCTAAATTAGTATTACAGAAGTATTGTCCTTATATCAAAGATAATGCAATTGTTATTCCGGAGAAACCACAAATACCAAAACATAAACCAAAAACAAAGGTGAATATAACAAAACTGTTTAAGGAAAATACAGATTTACAAGTTTCTAATCAAGCAAGGTATTTCGTGGGTGAATGGGTTGAAACGGCTTTATGCAACTTAATAGCCAACGCAGAAGAAAACGCTATAAGCAGGGGCGATAGTCGAATAACTGCCGCACATTTCTTTTGGTTAGAAACAAATACTGCACCTAATGGATATTGGCCGTCAAACATGAAATACATGAAGGAATGATTATTATGTTCAATGACCTTCATATTCAAGAATGGATAGAAAGTCATGGAACGGCTACGAGTTTTACATTCGTAGTATTTGGAGATTTGAAAGAAGAAGAAGTTGAACTCTTGATTAAGGGCGTAGTTATTCATCTCCAACAAATTAAGAAATACTCGGAAATGGCAGTATTTTTTGACCCAATAGATGAGAAGCAAGCGGTTGCTTGGAATACTTATCAAGGAACAAGTTTAGCGTTTATCTTTGCAGGAGACGCTTCGGAAACAGAAAATACCATCAAAGGAATAATCTTAGATGGGCTAAATTTTCTTAGATACAAATGCGAATACTTAGGAATAAAAGTAAGTGAGAATTATGTTTAGTAAAGATATGTTAGTAGGAATTTTATTATCATGTGCAAAAGTTCAGTTCAAGATTATTAGAACAGATGAATTAAAGATTGGCTACAAACCAATAGTGGGTTTGAGCATAAGAGGAAAGGCTAAGTTTCTACATGGTGTGCAACGGTCTTTGTTGCATTGGGGAGTATATTCTTCTTATCACAATGAAGAATCCTCTTCAAGACCAAAGCCAATACTCTATATTAGCGGGATAATGAACCTTAATAAAGTAATAAATAACATTCCCGACAATTTAGAAAGTCGTCAAGGTGAGTGGATTACAATGGACAAGGTAGTTAAAATGTTGGTAAATAAAGAACATTTGACACAGAAAGGATTAGATAAATTATTAGAATTAAAAGGGGTTATTTAATGGGATTAACAACAATGAATCAAAATAGAGCAATTTTAATAACAGGTAAAATAGGAACAGGAAAATCAACTATGGCTTTAACATTAGTAAAAGAACCAATGATTGTATTTGCTAATGATATTGATATTGATGTAGGTTCTTTTCCTGTGGAGAATGGTATTATAATAGAAGATGTGCATTATAAACCAGATAAACAAGCAATTCTATCTATTTTAAGAATTTATAGAGGACAAATTGTATTAACTTCCATTAATGAAAAATCAGTTCCTAAAGAAATAAAAGATATGTGCCGTATTAAGCGAGCCGGTTCTTATAACTTTCTTGAAGAGTCAATTAAATCAATTGCGCCTAATTCAGAAAAACCGTTCTCGTTTGAAAGAGACACTTATTCCCTCGTAAGAGGCTACTTGAAGGAAAGAGATAGAGACTTAGTTGCTAAGTTATTAGTTTATAACAAGCCTCCGGACACTCAAATAGTATCTTGGTTAAGTGAAAATATGCACCCGCATAGATTAATCTTTGTTGATGGTGTAGTAAAGAGAAGATGGAGTCAAAAATACTTCTATGAAATGTTAGCCTATGCACATGAAGGTGGCTCTTTTGATAGATTAAATATGCCTAAAAGAAGAAAATATTCAGTATTGCCTAAGTTAGCAAGACGGCTTGGAGTAAGGAATCCAAGAGTCTTACGGCAACTTTGTATGGATAAGACCGTTGCTTCACAGTTTAAAAAGAAATTAAATAATGGGGAATGTCGTCTTTTAGGTTTAGGTGAAAAAAGAAAGAGAAAAAAGACAGACCCGATAAAAGCAAAACAAACCTCTTTGGAGGATTATTTATGAAAACACACAAATTAGTTTATAGAATAGAATCTATTTTACAAGACAAAGAAATGACTTGTAGGCAGATAATGGATGAATTAAATAAAGAAAATTCAAGGAAGCGCAATTCTTCCAATAGGTCATATTCATTTACCTCAAATCAAATTGCACAACTACTTAGAAATAAAAGATTTGAAAAGATTGGAAAATGTAAAAATAAAGATGTTAATATATGGAGGAATAAAAATGTTATGGACAGAAAAATACAGACCAAATAAGTTAAATGACTTAATAGGACAAGAACACTTTACTTTAGATGCTAAAACATGGATAGATGAAAGAAACATGCCTAATGTTTTAATTCATGGAAATCCCGGAAATGGGAAAACAAGTGCTTCTTTAGTATTAGCCAAAGAAATACTCGGTGAATCTTTTATTGATAATTATATTGAAGTGAACGCTTCCGATGATAGAAGATTAGAAACAGTAAGAACAACAATAAAGAATATTGCTCAAAGTGCAACAATAGGTGATGCACCATTTAGAATCGTATTATTAGATGAAATGGATGGAATGACTAATGATGCTCAAAATGCATTAAAAAGAATTATGGAAAGATATGCAAGTAATATAAGATTTATTATTACTTGTAATGATAGAAATAAGATTATTTTTGCATTACAAAGTAGATGTGCTAACTATCATTTTAAGCCATTGACTAATGAATCAGTATTGGAAGTAATACAATCAATCCTTCAAAAAGAAGGTATAACTCGTTTTGAAACCAATGATTTGAACTCCTTTATATATGCTATGAACGGTGATATGCGGAGGGCGATTACTGAATTACAGGCGGCTAAAGCAAGTGATTCTTCCCTCAAGGCACAGGTGGATAACAGTTTAGATGAATATAGCAAAATACTAATGAAAATAATTGATAAACAGGCAGATTCTTTACAGGCAATACATAACTTACTTTACGATGGATATACTATCCGTGAAATTTGTATTGGCTTGCATGACGCAGTATTAATTGCTGAATTAGATAGCAATTTGAAATTTAAAGTCCTTAGAACGATAGGAGAAAGTGAATGGCGTTCAACCACTATGACTCCTAAAGTATTAGCCTCATGGTTAATTGGCCAACTATCATAGAATTGAACAAAACAAAACAAAAAAACAAAAAATAGGAAAGTGAAAAATATGAATGAAGATATGAAAGCAGAAGTGATTAAAAGCGCACAATATATTGGTTTGAGCGAAGAAGAAGCGTTAGCAAAATTCGTTGAAGTTTGCGAAGAAAACGGAATTGAAACAACCGCCCCAATTGCTAAAGGTGTATGGAGAAACTATGTTGCGAATGTTAGAAGAACCCAAGAGGGAGATTCAAATAATAACAATAACAACAGTAATGATTCTTTTTACAAGGCAGCATTTGGATTCTTTGTTGCTTTAGAAGAACCAAGAGATATGATGGCGTGGAACAGAATGAAAGCAAAAGAAGAGTTTATGCGTGATGCTGATAATGCCCTTGAAAAAGGAATTGTAGCAATAGCAAATGAAAATGCTTTAGGTAAGTGGGTTATTTCCCGTTATCAACATGGAGAATATGAAGAGAAAACCATTTCATCTCTACCTGCGGGAGCAGAAGAAACAGAAGATGGCCGATATTATATTCCTTTAGATAACACACCCGTTTATATGAATGGCGGAAAGAATGCACAATACGGAAAACCACTACCACCACAACAAATGAGAAGAAGCGGAGTATTTTACGGTTCTATTGGAACAAGTGAAATGAAACCTTATTTCTTCTCTTATAAGAATCAAGGCGGAGTAGATTTTGCACCTAATACATTTGAATGGGTGCATTTCCTTTGTGTTGCTAATGATGCCGGAACAGATATTTATGGGGCTAAAGATTTAACAGTTAATAGTCTTTCATTGAATAGTGAAATGAGTCCGGACAATGAATTATTTAGAGATATGTCTAACTTTGACTTTGAAGATTGTCTAAGAAATAACTTTGGTTCTCATCTAACTCCACTTATGGAATTAGATAGAGCGCATATTCAAAGACAGGAATTACCTTCTAAAGAAAGATATGTAATTACTGATGGAACAGTAACTAATATGAACATGACTCCAACAAAGAACGGTAATAGAATTATCAATATAACAGATATTGATTATGAATTGGATTATTCCGATGGTTCAGGAATTGTAACTTGTTGGATTCCTCCACATTTGAATATTGATTTCGGTATTCAATCATCAGTTATTATTGTTGGCCGAACAAGCCAAAGAACAACCGATGAAGGAGTTGAACCAACAACAATTAATGCTTCGGGTATTTATTGCACCTTAAAGCATGGTTCAGCCGTTGAAGTTTCACAACCCGTTGAGGATAACTTTGATTGGTTTTGATTGATATTCCGGTTATTCCCCCGTAGAAATGTCGTGAGGTTTTATATTGGCCTCCATAGTTTGCGGTATGATGTGTTGGCGACATTACAGATTTCATGTTGGGATTAATGGATAACAAGTGTAAGTATGAACTTGTGGAAGCAATTGATACTCGGATAGGTGCAAAGCCTATATTTAAGAGGAATTAATATGATAAAGATATTTAAAAATGCATTAAAAACAGATAGAGCGTTTATTCACTACGACAAAATCCAACACATTTCTTGGAGTCGCACATTGAACCGAATGGAACTAAAAGTTCATTCGGGTGCAGGTGTGATTATTCAAAGTGTGGAAGTTGAAGAACTTGAAGAGTTTTTAAATTCTTATGTTCGTGATTGGTTAGGAATAGGGGGATTTACCTATGAATGAATTAAAAGAAGATAAGTATTTAATAAAGACTAATAGTTATATGATTGACTTGTCCAAAGTAGATTTTATTACTTGGAAAGAAAATGACAAGAAAGAAAATACCTATTGGGCTAAGTTTCATATTGGAACTAAAGAAGCAAGATATGTTTGTAATGGTATTGAGGAATTAAGAACAGTATTGGAAACATGGTCTAAACTTAATGGAAAGAAAATAGAGATAGAAGATGAAGATATAATAGAGGAATGGTGATATAATGAGTTTAACAAGTAAGAATAAACAACCAGCAGTAGCGAATGAAATGATAGAAAACCAAAGAGTTGTCGCATTTCAGGATAAATTGAAAAAACAAACAGAAGGTAGATTAGCAAGAAGTAGTCGTTTAGTCTGTGGTATTTGGGGAGAACCTAAAACAGTCAAAAGCGGATTAGCACTTGATTTTCCTAATAAACAAATATATGTTTTAGATTGGGATAATGGTTGCGAACCGACATGGAGACAAAATCATGAAATGACCGACAGGATTACTTTATGGAATCCCGAAGTAAGAAACCAAAATGGCGAATTAGATATTCAAAAGTCGGAAGCAAATTCCGAAGATTTTGTTCTATTCGTTAAGTCTAAAATAGCAGAAGGAGAAGATGTTTTGTTTGTATTTGACGGAGTAGATAAGTGGCTTGATTGTTGCACATTAAATGTAACTGGAAGTTCTAAAATTGGCAAACCACAAAAGATGAAATTTGAATGGGGCAAAAGAAATGCACCATTTTATTCTCTATTGATGATGTGTAAGAATTTAGATTGCGACCAAATTTACATTACTCATGCTAAAGCAGATTATGGAGCAACAGGAGAAGTAATTGGTTCTAAACCTAATTGGCACAATTGGGGAGATTATATGTTCCAAATCATTTCAACAAGAAGAACTCGCAAGAAAAACGATGTAGTGTATAAGGCTGAATTACTAAGTAGTAAAACTAATACTGCGCTTGTCGGTAAAACTTGGGAATCATTAACTGTCGGAACAGGTAAAGTTTCATGGACAGGTATTCCTGAATTGCGAGAGGGATTGATTTGAAATTTACAATTGAAGCAAATAAACTAAAGAACGGATTAGAGAGGGTTCAAGTTAAAGGAAAAGGAACAACCAATAATGGATTTGGTAATACTAATCTTGGAGCATACGCTCTCTTAGAAGTTAAGGATAATATTTTGAGCATTTGGAACGGAAACCAAACTTTCTTTGTATCGCTAACTATTCCATTAGAAGGTGAATCCGAAGAAGGCGTTTGCTGTCTTGATAGCGCAAATGTCCTTCCTTATTTGAAATCATTCTCTAATGAGATAACATTTGCAGTTGGCGATTTTATTACTATTACAAGTGGTGATTCAAAGAAGGCATCAATACCTTTAGTTGTTAATCACCCTCAAATTCAACCATTGACAAGAATTAAGGGAATGCTAAGTCATGTTAGATATGAAGTAAATCCTAACAGATTATGGACTTTCGGCAAAGGACAATTTGAAACTGCATTTACTATTACACACGCACAATTACAGAATGCACTTAAAGCGTGTGAATTGGTTAAGAGTGGCATATACAAGTTAGATAAGAATGAAACAATAACACTTTCAACAAGACAAAGCATTACTAACAAGTATGAAGAAACGCTAACTCCGTTGTTTATTACTAATCCAAATGAAGGAGCAACGGTTGAGTTTAGTAGTCCTCTTTATGCTTTCTTTGAGAAAGACCAAATGCTAAACATATACATGAAAGATGAATTTCCGCTTTTGATAGTGGCTAATGATAGAATACTATTGAAAGCACCACATATAGGTGCGTGAATATTAATGATAATAAGTAAGATGAATGATGGTAAAAGAATCTATAAATCTTGGAGAGAGAACGGTGAAAAGAAGTTTGAAATGGTGGAAGTTAAACCTTATTTTTATGTTAAAGAAGATGAGAAAGAACCTTCCAAGTATAAGGCATCAAAGTATATTGATAGAGACTTTGAGTATATTCGTGGTGATTGGGTTAATATTGATAATGAGCCGTTGAAGAAAGTTGTAGTTGATACTTCTTTTGATATTAAAAAGGCTAAAGATATGTTCAAGAAAACCTATGAGGCTGATGTGCCTTTTCACTTTAGATATGCGGTTGATGAAATAAAAGAAATGCCGGAGTATAAAATGCGTAAATGGTATTGGGATATGGAATGGCAACAAGGCGGAGAACATCATGATGAAATTACTACCATTGTAGTGTATGATAATTATGATAAGCAATACTATCAATGGGCGTGGTTTCCTAAAGATAATGTTCTATGTGATTCAGCACATCAGTATTTTTTTACTAATGAAAAAGATATGCTTGAAAACTTTATGACAACTATGGTTGTAAAAGACCCCGATATGTTAATTGCATGGTTCGGTCATTTTGCAGATATTCCTAAGTTATTAGAAAGAACCTGCGCTCTTGGTCTTAATCCACAAATAATGTCGCCAACAGGACACATTAAAGGTATTAAGAAAAAGAAAGATAGTTTTTCCTTTGCTTATGGTGAAAAGGGCTTTAGTCCTATTGAACAACCTATTAATGGAAGAATTACTTTATCTTTAGATTTAGCATTTGAAAGACAATGGAATGATTCACAAAGAGGAACATTACCTTCTTTGTCTCTTAATTATATTGGTGAAACAGTTTTGAACAAGAACAAACTCGTCTCGGAGAAGTTTCCCGACACAAATGAATTTTATCGTAGGGCTTGGTTAGAAGATACAGAAACTTATCTTGATTATGCTTTACAAGATGTAAAGTTGATAGTTGAGATAGATGAAATGAATTATTGTAGTGAAGCAATACTATCACTACAAAGATTACTAAAAGCACCATTTGATGCTTGTTTCTATGCTTCTCATATGGGAAGTATTTACTTTATGAGAAATGCTTGGTGGAAATGTAAGACCGGAAGTAAAGTAGAGAAAAGAGAAACTTATGAAGGGGCTATGATATATGACCCATTAAGTGAACAAACTCAAGGATTACATCTTAATGTTGCTGCTTTTGATTTTGCAGGTCTATATCCTTCAATGATGATAGCAAGAAATATATCTTGGGAAACAATTAGTGAAGAACCAACAGAATTTGCAGTTAATATTCTAACACCAAGAGATTTTAGCCCCGTCGAAAAGAAACATATGTTGTATTTTAAAACAGATGAATTAGGACTATTACCAAGAGCAGTATTAGAATTAAAAGAGTTAAGAAATGACTATAAGAAAAGAATGAAAGCCTCTAATGATAGTGGCGAGTATCAAAAATGGTATAATAATCAAATGGCAGTAAAGCGTTTAATGGCTTCATTTTACGGAATTATTGCCTTTCAAGGCTTTGGTTGGGCTAATGTTAATTTAGCGGCTTCTATAACGGCAAGTGCAAGAGAGGCTATTAGATTAGCCGCATTTAAGGCGAAGGAGTTGGAAGTATAATGGGAATGAGTAAATGTGAAATTTGTAGCGAATATGAATATTTAGATGAGTTTAGTTTAGGAAATAAGTTATGGTGGGTATGCAGGGATTGTGTAGAGTATGGACTTATCATGTTAATAAATAAAGTGAAACCAAAAAAGGAGTTGGAAATATGAAATGTATAGTATGCAATAAAAAGGAATCCGAGTTATGTTATATTGGTCGTTTATTGTGTTGGAAATGCTATGATAAAGGCAGATATGGGTCATTAAAACTACAACAAAAAAGAATGAGGAATAAATATGAAATGTAAAACACCACTAAGATGTAGGCCGGAATTTGAAGGCAAATACCATTGTAAAAGATGTGCCGAAGAAGCAAGAATTGAGGCTGAAAAGTTATTGGATTTAATAGATAAAAGAGTTCCTTTTAGATGGATTCAAACTTCGGGAACAGGGCTTGATGATAATTGGGGTGAAGAAGAATGAACACACACATTAAAAGATGGATAGATGAATTAGTTTTATCCCTTGATATTGGCGAAGAATTTTTCGCTATGTCAATAAAAGAAAAACTAATTGAAACAAGAGGAACAACTTTTGTTTGTGATAATGCCGCTATTGGTTGGTATTTGAATAGACAAAAATATGTTGAGCCTATTAAAACAACTAAAGGAAGAAAGATTTACAGGAGAATTAATTATGAGAACTAAAATTGTAAGTGTAAAGGTATCGTATGATACCGAAGAAACATGGAATATTACTTTAAAAGAAGTAAAGGAGATATTTCAAATGATGAATAATTTAAAGCGTAATGCGGTCATTATTGATATTGAGCAAGGTGTGAATAAAAATGATGATGGACAAGACAAATGAATTATTAGAAGAATTGCTGGCTATGATAGCAAAATCAAATAAGATATTAATGATGGTAAATATCGTGAACATAGCGACCATTATAACAATTATGACGGTGATAGTATGAATGATATAGATAAATTAAAAAAAGAAATACAAGAATTAAAACAGACAATCAAAGGTTTAGAGCGAGATTTAGATTATGTTGTAGAAAACAGCAATAATACAGGTTCACTCAAATATTGCATTGAAGAATTACAAGAAGAAGTTGCTAAGTTAGCAAATCAACCTGTTGGAATATTATTTACTCGTATGAAGTGATATTATGAAAGTAGTTTATGGACATACGGATTCTATTTATGTTCAAATAGATTCTGTTGAAATAGCGCAGACGGCTATCAAGAAGATAGAAGAAAGCGTAAGAGAACACTTTCCAAATGTAATGGGATTAGATGAACACCCCGTAGTATTAGAGTTTGAAAAGTATTTTTCAGCGTTAGGTGTTGGAACTGTTAGAAACAGAAATGCAGGTTTAGTATCTTGGGAAGATGGAGAATGGCTTGATGAGCCTAAATTCAGCATGACCGGATTTACTGCCAAAAGAGTTAGTGAAACTAAGTTGGCTAAAGAAGTTCAAACAGATGTATTGAAAATGTGGGTGAACCAAAATTCACAAGCACAAATAGTTCAATATCTACATAATAAATATGCAGATGTTTTAGATGGTAATTTAGGATTAACGCCTCTTATTAAAAGAAGTAGATTGAGAACTAATAGACTCATGGTTAAATGTCCGGATTGTAATACTAAATATCATCTAAAAGAATGTTTAGAATTAGAGCATTCTGTATGTAGTAAATGCGCTACACATACAAAGAAATTCACAACTCTTGAAGGTAAAAAACCAACAATAGGTTCGGGTATCGCAGGAGTTATTTATGCTTGGAGTAAAGATACTGAATTTGATGATTCATATATCTTTATGAAAGTATTAAACAATAGTGAGTATTATATTCACCCTTTAACAAAGGAAAGAAAGATAGTTGAGTATATATCATGCACAACTGCGAAGGAATTTGAGGGTTGTAATCCCGACCTCAAGCACTATGCCGAGCAGGTAATAAAGAAGGCCGAGCCTATTTTTAGTGCTATGGCATGGGATTTAACATCAATAAGAACGGGAACAATACAAAGAAGTTTGGAGGAATGGTTTTGAATACAGATGAAAAATATAAAGCAAGAATAGCAAGTATGCAGGAATTTACATATAAATGGGCATGGGAAAATTTTGATGACCCATCTAAACCAATATTGAAGATAAGTAAATCTTCTTTAGGTTCATTTAATTGGTGTCCTAAAAAGTATCAATTTAATTATATTGAAAGAAGACCGCAAGACCAAACAGAAGCCATGCGTAAAGGAACGATATTACATAATCATCGTGAAGACTTCTTTAATGATTTTGACATTAAGAAAGCGGAGAATATGAACAATAGTGAAATTTTAGAGTATTGCACTTCTTTAATGCCTGTTGATGATTACTTTGATATTACATTAAATGTAGCCGCATTTGAAGCACAAAGATTTATTGAAGCAAAAGCAGAAAATAAAGTAAATGAATTTCTTCCTATTGTTAATGAAGGAATGTTTGATACAGAAATAGTTATTCCTATTGGCCCATATAAAGGCGGAGCATGGAATAATTATCAAGAATTTACTCTTAATAGACCATATACAGTTAGACTTCAAGGTATTATTGATAGAATATTTATAGAGAATGGTAATTTAATTCCTTTTGAATATAAAACAGGAGGATGGAAAGACTATAAAACAACCTCTATGCGTCAAGAAATGGCTTTCTATCAACTAATGATAGAGAATTGTAGCGAAGAAGTATTGGCTAAATATGGCTTAAACAAAGATATGAAAGTTACTCATTGGGGTTGGTATTATCCTGCGGCTAATCATATTACAGTCGAAGAAGTAAAGAAAAGGTCTATGACTTCTGTCAAATTAAATATTGCTAAACTAATAAAAGCGTATGAAATACAAGAATTTACACCAAATTTCTTTTACAAGATGTGTGCTGAATGCACTTATTTTGGTATTTGTCCTGCGGCACAAGAAGATACATGGGGTTGATAAAATGAATAATAATGTAATAGAATGTAAATTATGTAATGAAAAAATGATGGAATTTGAAAGTAATAATCCACAACCTCTTCTTGAGAATTTTGAAGATAGAGTTTGTAGAGATTGTAATGATTATGTTACTGCGAGTAGAATATTACTTAGAGGAATTGTGCCTAAAGAGAGTCATGAATGGGTTTGTGCTTTAGTAGCAGGAGTTATACAAATGGCTAATTCACTAAAACAAACCAGACTACAAGCATATGAACAATTAAAGGAGTTGAATAAATGAAGGACTTAATTAAGAAAAAAGTTTTATCTAAACAATGGTCTTTTGTTGAAGTTAGCGATTTAGCAACTTCTATTGGTTCTTTAGCCAATGATATTTACATAGAATTGTCTCTTCAAGAAAGATTTGAATTGATTAGAGATATTAGAATAAATGAAAATATGGTAGGAAGAACCTATGAAGATATGTTTAGAGATATTGGATTAATACAAATACAAGCAGATGTAGCAGAAGTAATTAAACAGATGCTAAATACTGCAACAGTTAATTTTGGAGGTAATAACAATGAAGTTTCCGAGAATGGTTTGGGCGGGGAGTCAAGTAAAAAACGCTCCGCAAATGAAAAGAAAAAAGATGACAACAAAGAATGAATACTTTGAGTTTGTTAAATCTCATAATAACCGAACTAATGTATATACTACCGTTTATGATTTTAAGCATTTTACAGAAACTATGCCTGTTGAGGATAGCGTAATCATTGATAGAATCTTTTTAGATTTTGATGCTCATGAAAATAATTTAGATATGGCTTGGAGAGATGTTAAGGTTGTAATGGAAATGGTTATTGAAAATAATTATTTACATACTTTATTTTTTTCAGGTCGTGGATTTCATTTATTTTTATTTGGTAAGACAACAAAAAACATGAGAAATGTCCAAACATTATTTAGAGAAATAAAACAATTATTGAATTTAAAAGTCGGTAAGAAAAATTCATTAGATGAAAGAGTTGGACAGAAAACAAGATTGAGAAGAGTTCCTAATACTGTTAATATGTCCTCTTCCGATGGTAAAGGAAATGCTCGGTATTGCATACCTTTAACAATTAATGACTTAAGATTAGATATTGAAGAAATACTAACAATGGCTCTTGAGCCTCGCCTTTTACCGTTCAAAAAAAGCGGGAAAAAAGAGGTAGTTTTTCCCGAAGCACCCCCTATCGAGGCTATGGAAGGCTCGGTTTCTGTGCCTTCAACAGTTGGTAATTTGCCTATGTTGCCTTGTTTGCATAATGCGGTTATGGTAGAAAATCCTACGCATTTAGCAAGAGCATATTTGGTTTCTTGGTATCGAGATTTGTTATCGGGCTATACTAATTTAGTAAATCAAGCAGATAAAGCACAAGTGCATAAATTAGTAGTTGAAGAATTAGAAAGAGTATTTGCTGAATCCGATTCAGTATGGTTGGATTGGGATAAAAGCGAAACTATCAAGCATTCTAAATTTACTGTGTATAATAATTACAACACCCCTCATTGTGATAAACTGATTAGTGATGGGTTTTGTGTAGGAAAATGTTGGAGGTATTCAAATGCTAATAATTGATTCAAGAGAAAAATCCAAGTTAGCCGATTTAGTAATGAAAAAGGCAAAAGCCCTATTCATTCCACATGAGAAAAAATGGATTGAGATAGGCGACTATGTTTATGATGATGTTTGTTTTGAAGCAAAATCCACTATTGATTTCATCGGGTCTGTAATGTCAAAGAGGCTTTGGACTCAACTTGATAACATGGATAGACATTATCAAACCAATGTAGTAATCATCTATGGCTCTCTTAGTGAGGCCATACTAAATATAATTGAACATTCCAGCAGTAAATTACCCGTAGCCGCAAGAAGCGTGATGTTGAACAATAAGTTTCTTGGGGCATTAGGGAGAATAGTATTAGACACGGACATAAAGCCCTTTTGGGTAAAAACAGAAGAAGAAGCGGCATCAATAATAACAGCAGTAAGTAAAATGAAACCAAGAACAAGAGAAACAATAGCACCACAAGTATTTAAAAGATTAACAACAGATGATTTAAGATTAGATTTATTAACAAGTATTAAAGGAATATCAGTAAAAAAGGCAAAAGAACTAATAAAGCAATTCGGCTCTATTATGGAAATTGGTGAATGTTCAGTTTTTGAACTGCAAGCAATTGAAGGTATTGGGGAAACCTTAGCCAAAAGAATAATCTCCACATTAAACTCGGAAGAGAAGGTGAAAATATGAATGAAGAATATAATGAAGAAGAATACATGGAAATGCTTGAAACTAATGCAGGTGTTTTCAGCGAAGCCCTACCGAGAGTCGTTAGAGACTTTCAAAAATCAGCAGTTGAAGTATCACACTATAATGATATACCCGCAGGAATAAGTTTCTTTACTATCTTAGGACAGATTTGTAAAGATTTTATTACTATCCCTAATGGAAGAAACCACGAAGATACAAGAATACACTTTTGTTGGATTCAAACTTCAGGAACGGGAAAATCAACTTTATGGAATTTTGTCGGCCCTGTTGCTAATAGAGTATTTAAGAGAATAAATGCACAAAACGCACACCCGCCATATTTAAATGAAAACAATATACCTATGAATAGAATCTTTGATACTTTTGGTATCACTGATTATACCGATTCTGTTTTAATTGGTGGTTTTACTAAAGAACAAGATGATGATGGAGAAAATGTATATGAAAGAAATCCGGGCGTTTTAGAAGGAAATGGTTTAGCCCATTGGGATGAATTTGAATATTCAGGAATATTTAAACAAACTCAGCATAAAGAAAACTCAATTGTTTATTTAAACACTTTAATGAACTCTTTATCGGGCAATTCTTGGATAATATCAAAAGCATTAACTTCTTTTGGTGGTATGGTTATGGAATGTTTTTGCGAGCGTTCAGTAATTGCTATGACTTATCCCCCAAGTAATCTTAATGAAGTAATGGCTGAAAAAGGAGTATTACAAAGAATGCTTGTTTATTGTTGGGAAGTTCCCGAATTTATTCAACATAAAATGAGGCTTGAGCAAATAGCAAAAGCAGGAACAATAGAAGAAGTAAATGCCCCAATTGATAAGTATGTTGAGGCTTTAATGACTATTTATAACATGACTAAGAAAAGATGGGAAGATGCAAATAAAAATCCTCTTGATACAATGACATTTACTCCCGACTTTAACCAAGTTTTAAGATTAGAATATGAAACATTAAGAAAAATAATGCAAGACGCAAGAGAAGATGTTGCGGTTATCGCAGGAAACTTTACTACTCGTTTAATGAAGATATTGTATAAAATGTCTGTTCTTTGTAGTGTTGCTTCCGCACCATCTATTAATAATGAAGAAGATAGATTCAAAGTAACAGGACATAATGTGCGCCAAGCCGCAACTATTATCAAACAATGCTACATGACATTAGTTGATTGGCTTGAAAGAACCATGAGACAGAAGAAGCGAAGCATCGCAGAAAACAATTTAGAGCCGATTTTTGTAGAAATCTACGATAAGTTAAATAAAGATGATGAGGGATTCGTGAATAAGACCAACCTCTTAACCGAAGTCAAGACCAAAGCGAAGAAGTCAAGGGCGCAGATTTATAGATATTATGAAGTTATTAGACATAAGTTTGAAGAAAAGAAGGAAGGCAGAACAACATATATTAAAATGATAAAAGGTGATGATGAATGAAATGGGAAAATACATATTTAGTTTTTCAAGTAGAAAAAGGGCCAAAAGTAATAATTGACACGCTAAATACTTATGGCGATGATGGTTGGGAATGTTGTTCTCAACTAATTGTGGCTAATAAGCAGATAGTTTGTTTTCTTAAAAGAAGAACCGATTTAGACGAGAAACCTAAAGTAAATAAAGAAGAGGAAAAAATTAGCAAACTTTGGTCTAATGCTGGTGAATAAGTATGTCAGTATTGGCTATTGACTTAGAAACTAAAAATATGTCTTTTGACATAGGCGGTTTTGGTAATACCCATATGTTCCAAGTATCTACTGTTGCTACTTGGGATGGTAAAACCGGAACAGTTTATGTTGATGAGAAAATGGATAGTTTTGCTAAATCCGGCCATATTATTAAATCATTATCGGAACTAAAATACGACTTAGACGAGCATTTTCAAAAAGGCGGAGTTCTTTTAGGACATAATATTAAGGCTTTTGATTTACCCATATTAAGAGATTCTATGGATATTTACTGCATTAATAAGTATCTAAAAGAAGAGAAGTTTATAGATACAAGTCGCATCTTAATGAAAGAACATAAAGAAAGATTTCAATTAAAGAATTTAGTTAAATGCACCATGAATGATGCAAAACTAATGGATAGTGCAGATGCTCCTAAGTTATGGAAAATGGGTCAATATGATGAAGTTGTTGAGTATTGCATGAAAGATACACAATTAGTCTATGACCTTTGGAAATATGGACAAGATAATGGATTAGTTAAAGGCTTTTCAATGGAAAAGGGAGAACATAAAGAAATGGAGGTTGATTGGTAATGACTGGTTGGGAATGGTTCGGCTTGTTTGTTTTCGTCGTAATTCTCATGCTTCTTTTCTTTGCCGCTTTCGGTGGAACTAATATCACCGATGAAAGCGTTGAAGAATATATGAAGCGTTTGATGAGCGAAGATAACAAAAACAAGTGATTGTATGAGTTTAAAACAAGAATGCCGCTACTGTGGCGAAAAAACGGTAGCGAGAAGGCTATTAGGTTTTTATGTAGGTTCTCCCGAACAAGTAAAATTGTGGGAATGCAGGGCTTGTAATGGAATATGGTCGGATAAAACTAAATGAGGGGGGCTTCGGCCTCTCTCATTTTTTTTTGGTTTTTTAAAAATCACGATTTTTTGTTCGCTTATTTTGAATTTTGTTCGGGTAAATCAAAATCATTTTCTTGAACAAAAATAACTCCGACCTTTTCACTGTCTTTTAATAATAATGACATAGTAAAATAGCCAAAAATAAAACTAAGTAAAAAGTCTATTAATAGTTTAATAAACATAAAATCAAAACTTCATTGTAAAATTACCCTCAAATAATAACTATCGGAAGTTAATGCTGTTCCTGCAATTACATTAGCATCTGTATCTGTTGTTCCTCCTGTTATTTGTAATTTAAAAATAAGAGTTCCTGCTAAAGCACTGGAATTAATTTCTATATTACCTATATTAAAATCCGACCTATATGGGCTGGTTAAATTAAAAGTTAGACCGCCAGCAATATTAAGTCCATTAATACTAATATGGCCATTTGATACATTATTAGCAGTATCTTGTATTACTGAAACAGTTAATTGTTCTGTTCCTGAAGGGTTTACTGAACTATGACTACTATAAAAAGCGTAAGGTCTTATTTCATAATCATTAGCAATACTTAATGTAGCAGTACCATTAGTTAATAATGCCGAAGTTCCAAAAACAGAATTAGAAATGGCAACAAAATCACTAACAACAACATTTCTAATTAAAGCACCGCTTATTGGGTCTACATGGTATTGCCCGTTGCTTAAATCTTCTATTTCTAAAACTACTTCAGCATGATTTGAAACCGGCCCAACTTTACTTGTTCGTGAGATTAATTTAGTTCCAGCAGAAATACCACCGCCGCCACCGCCACCTGCTAATCTTTTCTTTTTGGCTTTAATGCCTTTAGTAATAAGAAAAAGTGGATTCATTTTAATCAACCTATTACTTGATAACCCCTCGTACTTCCTTGTTGAGATGTATAAGCAACAAAAGTACGAGTATCTCCGGCAGTTAAAATTATACTTGAAACAGGGTTTGTACCTGCTTCAAAAAATGCAGGTGGTAAAAAGTTTTGTCCAAATTGAGTAACTGAGTTTCCCGCTTGTGGTAAAGTAATTGTTGTCGTACCTTGTATACATAAAAAAGCAAATTGTGTACCATCTTCGGGATTGTCAGGCAATACTACTTCATTATCTCCTTCGCAAATAAAAGTTGTTCCGGTATAATGAACGGGTACATGCATCATTGAATCTAATAATTCAGCCATTTGTGCTTTATCAGTACCGTTAGAAGAAGAAGTAATCATCCATTGAGAATTTTCATATTGGCCTCCAATAACATTACTTAATAATCCTTGTTGAGCATGCCAATCTATTTCAAAGTCATTACCTATTTCTCCTGCTGAGGCTTTCATCGAACTTAGCCTTACTGATTCTCTTGGTTTTATTAGAATAGCATCTTTATTGTAAGGATTAGAATGGGGCAAAGTAGGCGGAGAAGGTGCAAAATTAAAAAGAGCAGCAGAAGGAATACCCAATAATAGCCTTCCTAAATTAAAAAGTCTATCATTACCAGTAATATTAGCAAACTGAGTATGATGATGAAAACCTCCATTAAATCTATTTCTTGATATAAAGTCATTATTGCTTGGGTCTAAAGCAGGATTAATAACAATAACATATAATGCAAACCCTGTTACATTATGTATAATTACTTCCTTATCCGATGCTAATTCCGGTGCTATTAATGGTACAAATATTGCTCCGCCTCCAAAAACATCTTCCGGATTATAAGTATGGCCATTTACTACATCACCGGAGTTTAATACATTGTAATTTGCTTCTGTTATTGTATAAAAATCCGAAGGGTTATTTGAACCGATTGGTACTGGCATTCCATTAAAAAATAATGGGCCGCTTTGTATCATTTGATGAGAAGCCCCACCATCAGTATTCATACCAACATAATATACTTCTTTTGTACCATCAATTAAACCGCCATGTTGTACCGCTTGACTTATAGTTGCATGTGCATATACATTAGCGGCGGCATGTCCGTTTACTCTAGCGGCTTTTAATTTGCTTTTGGTTCTATAACCACTATTATTTAAAGCGGTTGTTGCTGATATAACATTTCCACTAACACTTCCATTATTTGCTGAAATATCTGTTAAACTTACAATATTAGCAGAAGTCCTAAGTCCTCCATTTGCTATATCTAATGCAAATAATGGAGTAGATGTTCCTATTCCTACATTTCCGTTGTTATCAATAATCATTCTTTCATTGTTAGCAGTATCAAAACGAATTTTATCTTCATCAGCAGATTCCTCAATCTGTATCTTTGTATCTCCATCAGCATCAGTAATAGAGTTAGAACTAACAGTGCTGAAAAATAGACCATTATTTCCATCTGTTGTTAAGACTTGAGCCGCATTTCCGTCAGCAATAGGCCAATTCAATCCATCAAGGACAATTTTACCGTTTCCGTTTGGTGTGATGTTAATATCTGCATTAGTCGGAGTGGAAACAATATCTAAACTGTTAGAATCTCCTGTAATTTTTCCCGATTCTACATATTCTCCATTTGCGATATGCCCTACGCTTAAAGATTTAGAAGTTTGATTAAAAGTCAAATATTGTATTTGCATAGGGTCGCTACCTGTATATTTTAGAAGGGCTATAATTACATCTCCATCAGCAAAAGAAGGCACTACATCAGTAGCAGTTCCTTGAATCAAAACTACATTACCGCCTCTTGCTACAAGTAAATGTTGATTATATGAAGTAGCAGTTATAGTAACTGTTGCACCTGTTATTGGAACTAATTCTCCTTTTAAGAAAACATCGCCTCCCGCAAATGTAGCCTGTGTAGCGTCAATATTTGTTCCATTAAAACCATTAATAGCATAACTTCCTGCACACGCTAAATTGAATGCTTTGATTAATCCGGTATGTGGAAAATCAAATCCATCAACTATTTGTCCTGTTATCGGTGCTTGTGCTTCCGGTTCATCATTTGTGGCTATAAAATTCGGATTATTGATTGCTTTACTCATATTACTCAACCTCTACTGTCAAAAAAATCTGTATTCTTTCTGTTCCGCTAAATGGCCCAACTGCTTCAAAATTCACCCTGTCAAGCATGTTTCCGTTTGTGTCAAATACTCCCATTTCTCTTATTAATTTACTTGGTATATTTGACCCAATTTCTTCTAACATTACTTGGATAACATTTTCTCCGGTTTTTTCTGCGATTGGTGAAACAGTTGCCACCTCAACATCTAAATCAAGTGCTAAAGGACTTGTTGTGTTTCCTCCGACACCTAATTTACCACTACCATTATTAATTAGGGTTTTTAAAAAATCAGCGATTTGTGCTTTAGCATTATCTGTTATCATAAATCTTCCTCCTTCAATGTGGTAAATGTGGTGCTTCCTCCACCAAAACCAAGTGTGTTTGTGTTTGTATTTAACTGTGTTCCGAAACCGAAAAAGAATCCTCCCGAAACAGCCTTCTTTCTAATTAATAGATGCATTTCTTTAATATTAATCTTGCTAAATAAGTCAAAAGTATTTTCGTTAGCATTAAAATTATCTCTTAAATGGGATTGTGTTTTAATATTTTCACTAATTAGGCTGGAAAGAATATCTTCTATTCCTTTCAAATATTGGCCCAATTTTAATCTAATTAGTCCATCAAAGGTTAGTATTTTTTCTAAAACTATATATGGTCTTGGTAATAATCCTGCAACTTTTGATTCTAATATTATAGTTTCTCCAACAGTTAAAGTGTTAATTTTAGAAATAGGAACTTTAATCTCAATTAGTTCTTGAAGCCGAGTATGTATAAGTAATTTTTCTTGGGCCAATTTATCAACATCTTCTTTTGAAGTTAATTTAGGTTCATTTATTTCTAATGTTTTTTTACCATTTTTCTGTATTTCTTTTAAATTTTTTCTAATACCTTTGTGATGTTTTCCAAAAACTACAATTTCATTAAAATAGTTAAATTTAGATTTTACGGTATTTATTTCTGTTATATCATCGTCAGTTAAAGAGAATTGAGCAACAAAATCATCATCATCAAAATTAGTAATTTTAATAGTATCTTCAATATAAGTTAATTTTTTATCTTTTTTATTTAATAAGTAATTGATAGTCTCAAATAAATTTGTTCCTTTAAAATTAGTTGTATTAAACACATCGTAGTTTTCTTTTATAATAGTGTGCTTTATATCATTAATCCGCAGTAGTTCTTCAACGGTATCTTCAATATCTTTACTAATCGCCACCGTTGTTCCTATAATTGCTCTTTCGGAATCGTTAGTTATGTCTCCTTTTACTTCTAACTCAAATGTTTCCGTAGCAGACACAATGCCTTTTAATTTTTTCATTTCTGCTATTTCTAAGAAATTAAAGACTCCCAATAGCCCCTCAACACCTTTAACATTACAAACTAAATTAGATTCACCATCGGAAAGACACATTTCAGTATCTACATTTAATATCGTTGATAAATGTGCTGAGGTTCTAAGAATTAAAGAACTTGAATTTGTAATTTTATCTAAATCAGCAATTACATACATTGACTGGACTCCTTCTTTTGCTGAAACATTTGACATAGTGCCGCTTGTTTGATAATCTTCCCAACAAGGAGGGTCGGAAATCATATCATCACTATCCATTTTTTTTGTATATGCGGAAGTTAAAGTATTCAATTGTATTTTTTTAGGACTGTTTTCCCAAAAACAAACAGGATTAGGTTGCATAATTTTATATTTTTCACCTGCGGTTAGGGCTTTATCAGTAACTAAAATGCTTAATTCTCCATTTGCGGCTGAAGTCATATCATATTCATGAGCAACGACATAAACTATTTCTTCATCGAATGGGGTTAGATTATGACTTGTGTTTGTAGAAGTATTATTAGTTAGTCCTCCATTTACTATTGTTTTTCCTCTTCCCGAAGGAACAAGATAACAACCTGTTAAATCAACCATCTTTAAAAATATCAATTCATTCTCCATTGGTATTTGATAGGACTTATAATTATTACTTAAAGTCTCAAAAGTTTCATTTCCTGTTATAGAAACATGAAATTTCATACCTAAATAAATACCTGCCGAAGAAACCTTTTTATCCGCTACCATATCATTTCCTGCTTCTATTGTTGTTCCTAACATTGGATAAATAATTGATTTTCCTTCATTCATAGTATATGAACCTACATCTTGGTATCTAAAGACATATCCTAAAGAAGCATAAGATAAAAATGGGCTTACTATATGGCTTGGAATGCTATCTTTTGAGGTATCTTCTGTTCCAAATGTTTTCAATCCTACAATTTTAAAAGAATTTATTTTTTGTCTATTTTCTTTTGAACCTTGATTTCCAAAGTTTAGCCCATCAATCCATCTAAAAATATCCCAACTTGCTATATCTTTTTGTGCGGATTTTTCATATACCCAACGACGCAATCTTGTAGGCGGCGAAAATCCTGCGGTGCTAACTTGCCAAAAACCTTCATTTATAGGTATATTAGTCAAACTATCTGCATGACTACCACTGAAATAATTAGGATTTGATGGGTGAGGCAAAACTAAACTTGGCGAGGCAGTTTGTCCTTCTCTTATTATTCCATGAAAACAATATGGAAGCATTATATTTTGAATATCATATTGATTAGCATTTGTATTTGAATTTGCTTGATTGTCTGTTTTTCTAACTTGCTCCATATGGTCTACGCCAACATCGGAAGAACTGTCTATATTATCTGTTTCTGTCCTTTCAATGTAATAATTGCCCCAAGTATCAAGTTTATCCTCATTAACAATTAATCCTTTTAATAAGTGAAAGTTAGGCGGTGAATAATTAAGTTGATTAATGCCTTTACCGTCATTACCATATTTAAACAGAACACTATCCTCTAACCTACCACCAATACTTACATATCTTGCTATTTCTGTATATTTAATATATTTTACATTATCTCCCGAAACATAAGAAAAGCCGGATAGTTTAGAGTCATTTGCAGTATGAAGGCTATTAGAACCATCATTGGCTACACAATGCTGTAATGTTCCATAAAAATTTATTATTTCATTATTATTTCCCGAAATACTTGAAACTTGACCTAACATTCTATTATTGGTTTCATCAATTATAATATCGCCTTGAACAATATCGCTAACTGCTCCCGACATAGTTATTGAATTTGATTGAAAAGAAGTTGATGAGAAGGTCGTTGTAGATGTGTAAATATCAGCCATGTCTATATTTGAAGCGGATATGGAAGCATCACCGGAAATGTCAAATTCTGGATTTATTGGGTTCATAAATGAGTCAAAAACACATTCAGTTAATCGCATTATTGAAAATCTTTTAAGATTACTAACTGTTTTATTAGAAGAAATAATTTCAGTATGTTGATAATCTGAGTCAAAATTAACATAAGAAACTGTATTTCCAAAAATATTATCTTTTGCTATTGAGTGGTTAGTAAGTTTTGGTTTTTTAGATGAAAATAATCCATAATTTTCTATACTTACAGAATTAGCATCATTCAAAAGACTATCTCTTCTTCTTGAACTATAAAATGTTTTATCTCTATTAGCATATAAAAATAATCTTGCGGCTCTTGGGTCTAACTGTTGTAATTTATCTCTAACCAAAAGAGGATTTGGATAAGTGGAATAAACCTCTCCTGTCTGTGCAATAAAACTGTTTTTATTTTGTGGATTAAGAGCAAATAAAAATTTATTATTTGCATGGGATAAATAATACCTTTTATCAGAAAAATTAGAATAAGTTATAGGGCGTATTCCTCTCATTCCTATTGGTAATTGAACCCCTAAAAGACCATTGGTAGGTATGGCTTTCGGATATACATTATCAGCAAACTCATTTCCAAGAGTTTGAACAAAAGCAGAATAAGTATCGGCATAGTAATTAAATATAGCATCATCGGCATAAAAGGGAGTTATGTCGTTATCAGCAATTAAATTAACTAAAGTATAATTTTTTTCACCAATCAATCCTTTTTCTAAATTAAATATTCTGTGTGGCTTACTTCTATATTTAAAAGCATAAGTTTCAGGGTCATGAATAGATGGATTAGCAATTGCATATTCTAAATCATAATTGTAAAATCTTGGACTAAATTGATTTTGTGTTGGGGAAACTAAATCAATTAATCTGTTGTTTTGCAGATGGCCACCATTAATTAAATGCAAAGACCTAATCATATTCCCGACTGTATCTAAAAATTGTATTAAATCACCGCTTGTTAAACTAACTGCTCTATCTAAATATATATGAACTATATCAATACCATCAGCAGTAGCGGCAATATCATCACCGATATATCTTCCAATAAAATTATTATTCGCAAATAAAGGTTCACCCACTCTTAAAGTTCTAATTTTTGAAATATCAGTCAGTCCGTCGTCGGAATTTAATCGTATATTTTTATCAGTATTACTATAAGAAACAAAACTACCCATTGTAACTAACTTTGAATTACCACCACTCGTCGTAGGGTGTTCAAAATTCAAATAATTTTCTACTTCTCTTCCTAAAGTTAAAGGCATGTATGGAGCAAGTTTTACGGTCTTAATCCCATCATTTTCTTTCACTCCAAGTATTGTAAAATCAATCAAACTATTTACTACGGGAGCGTTTAATCCGCTTAACTTTGCTTGGAATGGTAAATCATTTAGTAAAGACTCCACATTTTCTATATTAAACCCTAAAGCATTAGCATCATTATGCTCCGAAAGACCTGCTAACTTTACACCTTCGGAATAATTAGATGAATAATCCCCTATTAGTTTATTACCCGTTCTAAAATATAATCCTTTATCACTTGCTCCTGCTAAACTCGTAACAGAACTAACATATCTATTAGAAGCCAAAGCCTTACCGAAGATATAATTTTTATCGGTTTCTTTATAGACATGTCTTTCATTATTTTGCACATTACTTCCACACTTAAAAGAAGGGGCTTGAACAAGAACAAAGCCTGTTCCTGTATTTCCTATCTTTACTTCACCTATATACCCCCCTCTTCTATTCCATAAATGGTCGCCAGCGACTAAAGTTTGAGCAGAATCAAATGTTATATGTGGGTTATTTTCATCCCATGTTGCATAGCCAACCGCTTGAGTATTATTGAATGGGCTTTCTGCCGTCAAGATAAAATCTTCAGAAAATAAAGTGTTTTTATTTATTATAACATCAACCAATTTTGATAGTGTGTTTCTTCCTTGAACCTCAAATATAGATTGGTTATTTTCTAATTTTTTACTTATCTCTTCAATAAAACCAAAAAATACTTGATAATTTAATAACAGTTCTCCCATAACATACCTTAAAGCATTATCGTTATCTAATAAATTATTTTCAAAATTAATAGTTATAAGTCCGTAGTCTTTGTCTGCATTAGTAATAAAATTCCCCATCGTGCAATAAAAATTTTTATATTGATTAGAAATAATAATACCGTTTAATTTATCTAATCTTTCGGGCGGAATTATAGCATTAGTAAAAAAAGTATTATCAACAGGATTTACTCTTCTTCTATACACTTTCGTTCCTTGTGCAAAAACTAAACCAATAGCGGTGGTAAATTTTGATTGTGTTTCTAATCTTGTTCTTGGGTGAATACCAAATGAAGTGTTTAAAGCAATTTGGTTTGTAGAAGAGATGCTATTAACAATACATATCCTATTTCCTATTAAGATTTCATTACCTGCACTAAAATACAAATTAGGTCTTTCTACATCGCCCGTCAATGTATAGAGCAATCCTACATTAGAAACAATTTCACCAACCTCAACCCAATCGTTAAATGATTCTTCTTTTAACTTTTGATTCACAAATAATCTATCATTATTGTCTATTTTATTTGATAAATTTTTAGTGCTATCAATCATTTTAATTGAAGCATAACCAGCCTTTACATCAAAAGAATCAGCAATATTTATTTCATATATAGAAGGCATTCTATTATTATCTTCAGGAGAAAAATTATAATAAACATATCTTTTTGGCCCTGTTAAATCTAATGGATTTGTTATTTGGTCATCTATAACTCGTCTTGCATTTATAAATATGGTATTATAATCACTATTTGTAATAAATTGGCCTTGTAATGTATTAGACTCATTACTTGTTGCTATGTCGGGGTCATCTAATTCTCTTAATTTATCCACTAATTTAATATTATAAGAAAATTTGCTGTAATCAATTATTTTATGTCTATAATCAGAAACAGTAAGAAAAACTCTATTAGTTGTATTTACAACTATCGCACTACTACTACTATAAGTTGTTAAATCATTACTAATATTTGATTTTAGCATATATTTAGTATTATGATTCAACTCTCCTTTTTTCTCTAACTTATCGTTATAAAAGTAAAAATAGGGTCTTGCTATGTTTAGCAAAGGTATGTCTTTACTTATTCCGGCAGAAATAGCAACTATTTTATTTAAACTCGCAACAGGTGGCCCTTTAAAAATTTTAAATTTAACTCCCTTTGGTATTTCATTTCCCATTCTCGGAGAAAAAGTAAAACTATCACCTGCACTATTTGGGTCTGTTGGGTCAAGAGTAAGTATTGAAGTTATCTTCGCAAAATGATACATTAACTTATTATCTGAATGTATTAAAACATAATATTCATAATTATCCAAACTATCATTACCTGTTGGATTAAAATTAACGCCCTCGCCTGTATTGCTATCAAAGCATCTAAGAACAAATCCTTCGGTATTATGCAAATTAGAAAATTGTGTTAAAATAGTTCCTGTATCTGCCCCTCTTTTAAATTCATCGTTTGAAATAGTTCCATCTTCATATATAATAGTGTATAATTTATCATTATTAGCATAAGAATTTAATGTCATTTTAGGATTAGTAGGAACATCATAAAAAGCATTAGAACCAGTTTGATTATATGATGACGATACACCGTCTATGGATATTGATGGCATTATTCATCCACCTCTTCAAATCTTAAATATAGTAAAGAATTATCATAAAAAGGAAATAAAGAATTAGTATAAGTTATTTTTTTCTTTGTTCCTCTTTCTATTGACATTTCATGAATTTCTCCCATATATTGAGAAGCGGTTGATGCCGAAGTTGAGCCATTAGTAGTGTTTCTACCAATCAAACAATCTGTTCTATCAAATGTAAAAATACCGCTTGTATTATGAATTGATGAATGAACTAAACCTCCATTATAAAAAATGTTTATTATATTATCAAATTCATTAAATACAACGGCAACATGATGCATGTTTTTTATGTATTTTGGTTCTTTAAATGGCTCAATATAAACGGGTTTTCCACTATCAACATCAACAGTCGCAGGAGTAATAGATATGTCTCCGCTACTCGGTCTAAAAGTAACTGTTCCAATCTCTATATATTCAAAATCATTTGCGCCATCAACGAATAATTTTTGTCCAATAAAAAAAGTATTGTGATTTGTTCTTGAACCATTTAAATTTAAAGGGAATGGTTGATTACCTGCCGTCATAGCCCCATCTGTAAATCCTACTGCTTCATATTTTATTCTGCCATTAGCATCAATTCCCTGATAATTATAGTTATTTTCTACATTACCCTTTAACCAAGTTTTATCTGATATTGCGCTAATTACTGTTCCCGTTTCAAAGGTTTGATTAACACCATTTATCTTCATATCTACTTTAATTTTATATTCAGCAGGTTGGTTATTATTTGTAGTTGTTGTGTTTTGTAAAGATATAGTTAAATTAGTATTATGGAAAAGAGCCATACTATGAGAATACCTATTTGCTATTGATAAATATTCATTACTTGGGCTTCCCCCGCCACTAAAACCTTTAGGCATTATAAAATCACTATTTGATTCAACACTACGCTCTCTTGCTCCATCTACACCCATTCCATTAATATCATACGGAGTAAATATTGCTTCATAAGTAAAAGACCCGCTATGACCCCACAAACCGTAAGGAACATCATCTGTTGTATTATTATTATTAGCAAAATCAACAATATTATCTGCATAATTAATATTTATATGAGCATTACACATAATCGGAAACACTATGCTTCTTTGCTTTCCTACATAAATATCATACATTTAAATCGCCTCATGGGAAAATATTAGCCACTCTAAAACTCATACTAAAAGTAATCTGCGTTGGTTGTTCTGCTTCTAATGAAAAATTAAAATTTTCAATAAAGCCTGTTAATCCGGTTGAGTTTTGGTCTGTTGGGAAATCAGCAGGTAATGGAACTCTCTCATTGTCTTTTTCTAATGCCGAACCTCTTGAAGCAAAGGTAAATGGTATTCTTTCTACTGCATTTCTTTCAACATAGTTTTCGTCAATGTTTGACTCTATTAGAAAAACTAATTCATTAAAATTTTGATAATGAGCCAAACCGGAAGAATCAACACCTGATGCAATTAATTGAGCCAATTCTTCTGCGGTCATATTTATCGGAGTAAATGTTCCGGAACTTTTAGTATGGCTTCTTCTTATTGTTGCGCTTGTAATGACTCCACTCAATGTAATGCTTTTACTCGCCATTCCTAAATCAACCGCAATTGTTTCCGATTGACCCCTTGCTATGCTTGAAAGAGGAACGGGTATAGCCGGAACTGTTCTGCTAACATCAACCCCGACTGAAATACATTTTAATGGAATAGTATCAACTTGACTACCAACTGAACTATTGTGAGCATTTATTTTTAGAAAAACATTATGTTCAGTATTGATTACATCTATTGGCATTTTATCACCTTATCCCCGACATTCCTGTATTTCTATTAATACTATTATTGACTAATCTTCCGACTTTTTCTGCTATTCTTCGCATTTCAGCATCGGAAGTATCTTTTGCATTAATTGTAATATTGATTGTGTTTCCGCCTCTATTTGATGAAGCGGTTCTTTTACTTACATGGTTATTTTTAATTCTTGAGCCAATTGGTAATTTAACTAATTCCGGCCCTCTTTCTCCAACAACTGACATACCGCCTGTTGCAGTTCCTCCTGTGCTAAAGAAATCAAATAAATCTTTAAATTTATTATATAGTTTCTTTACTATTAATGGAACTAAACCTATTATTAATAGACCTAAAGCAACAGGCCAACCAAAGATTAAAGCAACTACTACGGCAACAAGCATTAGAATTTTACCAGCATTCTTTTTAATATCTACTGCACCTGTAAATATGCCCTTAACAAATTTGAATAATTTTTTTGCACCAACATGAGCCATTTTTAAAACTAATGTTCCTAATCCTATAACGACAGTCAAGGCCAAACCTATAACAAACTGAACAACACCGATAGCAATATCTAACACTCCATTTATTATTTGCCACAAATCACCATTTACTATTCCTGAAAATACTTCTTTAATTCCATCCCAAATACTTGCTAATGCATTTACCATTATTGCTATAAATGGAGCAACAACTGATTTAGTAAATTTCCACGCTTCCCCTATTGTTTTTGACATAAAAACCACTATTAGAGAAATTATAGAAATATAAACTATTGTCATTACTAAAAATGTCATCATTGGTCTAAATACCATTTTAATTAAACCGAAGGCTTTTCCTACCAATTTGAATGGAGACTTTAATACCATTATTCCTACTCTAAACCAATTCTTAAGACCAAAAATACCTTTCTTTGAAAAAAACATATTTAATCCTCTACCAACTTTTTTCATCGCTTTACTATTCCAAAGTTTTTTTATGTTTCTTCTGTTAAGTATTCCACCGCCTTTATCCTTCCCAAAGGGATTCATAGATTTTCCAAATCTTGAAAAAAAGCCTTTAAGACCACTACCCATTCCATCTTCTTGTATTCCTTCTACAACCTTTTTTTGTTTCGTCATCGCTGACCTTGCTTCCCCTGCTTTCTTTTTCTTTTCTCTTCTTTCTTTTTTATAAGCAGGAGAATTGAGAAGTTCAAAGTTATTTTTAGCAGATTTTTCCATATCTCTAAGTTCTTTTTGAGCCGCTTTATTTGCTTTAGTTAAATTAAAAAGTTTATCTTGAGCATCTTTTAATTCTTTATCTGAACCAAAAATAGTAAAGGCTTTTTTAGTTGCTTTTCCGACATTAAGTTTGCTAAGAAGTTTAAAAGAAGATGTAAAGATATTATTACTGGTTTTTGTCGCATCTCCCGCTTCTTGAATCATTTTCTTTATTGACCTATAACCGCCACCTAATGTATTTAATCCCGTTGCTAATTTATTAACGATTCTAAACATTCCGGGCGGAAAAAACCCATAAAGAACTCTTCTTGCCGCACTTGCATGAAAACCTAATATTTGGACTTCTTCTTTAGTAGAAGTCATAAATGTCGCTAAATACTCAAAAGTCGTTCCACCAGCCTTTCTATAATCTAAAAGAGTCTTAATTCCTAAATTAAATTCATTATTATTCATTTTTTGAACGGCTGTTTGTATTTTAGTCCTTGTTGAAAACCCTTTAACTAATTCTACTTGTTCTCTTAATTCTTTTTTATTTAATTTTTTTAAATTAATTTCTTCTTTTTCTTTTTTAATTACCTTGTCTAAAGACCTTAAGTAATTGTTTTGAGTTTTCATTAAAGCCAATATTTGGCTTTCAAAGGACTTAACTTCTTTTTTAAGCGTAGCAACCTTTTTTGTAATTTGAGGAAGCGGCACTTGTTCAGTCATAAAATTCACCTAAGACTTTGTAATTTTGATTGCGAGTCGGAACTAATCTTCTCTATTTCTTCCGCCTTGATTGTTTCTATCTCGCTGTGGATTATAAGCAAATCGCTTACTAAACTCGCTGGCATCCTATAAATCTCTAATGGGCTAATCGCTAAGGCTTTAGCGAGAGTATAAACAATAACGAGAGAAAGTCGTTTGGGGTCATGTCTTTTTCCCCTAATAACTTCTCTCATTATTCGTTTTTTTCTTCATCACCTTCAAGCGTTGTAAAAGGATTAGGTAATATTTCCTTTAGTTGATTACCCACATAAGGAGTTAATCTTAGAATGTCAATTGCTGAAAGATGCGGTTCTGTTTTAACCACAAAATTTTCAACCATAAATTTAAACATGGCATTCAAATCAATATTCATGTCTTGATTCTTAGCATCAATTTTCATCATGCTATTCATCGCTTTATCAACCTCAAGCCAAGTTGGTTCTTTGACCCAAATCTTGAGGTATTCTTCTTTATCTTCTGCAACTTTAATATAGTGCATCTTAGGCTCTTGTAGTGCAAAAAGCACCGACTTATCACTTACTATTTTTTTATCCATGTTATCCACCTTCAAAACCAACAAACAAACAAACGGTGTTGGTGGAATATTACTTTTCTAATTTAGATTTTCTTTTTCTTTTAGGTTTAGGTTTAGGTTCTTCAACCTTTTTTTCTTGAAACATTCTTAGTTTCTCTCTTAGAGTATGGCCTTTACCCATGTAAATCACCCTTGTAAAATCCAATTAGTATTAGCAACAATGCTTGAACATTTTCTCGGCATAACTGTTGCTTCAATTGTTACCGCACCCTTATTATCGGGAATAGTAACATTAGCAGAACTTAAGAGATAATCTGTTAAAGTAATTGTAAAGTTTTCATCGGGGTTTCCTTGTTTAGCAAAGGTCAAAACAATATTATTTGTTCCTGCCGCTTGTTCTGCTGAATCTGTATTGTCTAATAATTCTCTAAAAAGTCTGTTGTCAGTAATCATAGCAGTAAAACTAATTTCATAGGTTCTTTGAGCAGGTATAGCATCTTTTATGGATTTACTTTGAGAACCTAAGAATCTCTTATCTTCTAATGAGTTATTCATATTCAAAGTAAAACTTGTTATCTTCAAGAAGTTTTCGCCAAAGATTGAGAAACTTCCACCGGAATAAAAGTAAGGTTCGTTAAAGGATTCTTGTTCCGTATTATAATTTATTAAAGATGTATTAGTGGCTTGGCCGTTTCTTGCTTCATATACTGCATCAGTATTTGGCAGATGAACATTTCTTGTGTTTAGATTCATGGTCATTTTAACTTCTTCATTTTCATTAGCGGTTAAACTAATATCGTTCACCATATTTCCTCTTGCGATTCTAACAAAGTTATTATCTTCAAGAGCATCTGTTCCGGTTTTATAATGATTAGAAACTGCACCATCTAACTTACTAATGCTTTGTTCCAAAGCGAATGAAGGAAGAATATCTCCTTCAACTTCGCTAAAGGTATATCTAAACAAATTTACACCATTACTTCCGGAAGCCGTAGGAACAGGCACTATATCCATATTTCCTGTTGCGTCTCCTTCCATTAATGGAGGAACAATTTTATCTGCGACTGTTCTGTAAATAATTGGCCCTTGAGCAAAATGACCCGAAGCATCAATTAAGAATTTATTATTACTACCTGATGCACTTGTGGTTAATAAATCGGATAAGGCCGCAGAACTTCCTGAAAAAGTAGAACCATCTCCCTTTTGAAAGTTAGAACAAGCACCTAAGAAATAATAAAACCAAGTCGGGTGGGTAAGAACAAAAGCCAAACTTCCACCTGTTGCGTTTTCAGTTCCTTTGTATTGATAAGTCCAATTTCTTGAGCCACCTAAAGATAGATTCATTTGTTTCATTTCAACCTCAACATTAGGGAAAGTTCCTGTTTCTAATAGACCCAACCAATTGTCAGCAAGTAGTCTCTTATCTGTGCCGTTCTTAGGAGCAGGTAATGGAGAACCGTATGCTTTTAGAACAAAGTAATGATTAGCCGTTCCTTCACTTAAAGCAGGAGTAAATTTAATTTGTGTAGCAGTATTAGAAGTTACTCTATGAGTTGAAACCAAAGCACCGGCCGTAGTGATTTGCGCCCCTGCTTGTGTTCTAACAACAGTTAAATTTGCATTATCTGTTGTAGTTGTTGCGGCTGAATTATTACCACCATTAGTATTAGTTATTGTTATTACTGCACCATTTCTAACTGCACTAACATTAGAAACTGCATTAATAGCATTAGCGACCAAAGCCGCAATTTCTTCTTTTGTTGTTATTCCTGCATCACTAATAGGAATTTCTGTGCTACCTCCGGCATTTGCAGAAGGTGTTGGTTCGGTATCGCTACCTCCTACATCAAACCAAATAGCATGAGTTGAAGCATTACCATTATTTGCTAAAACTGTAAATATTAAGTAGTCTCCATTATAATCTGTTTTAGTATCACTTGAGAGAGTAAGAGTTGTTATTTCAGCAACATTAGTCGTTCCTGCGGTTGAATAAAATTCTAACATTGAACCTTCATATAAGTTAGTTAATAAACTAAAATGCGCCATATCCGAATGTAAATCAACAGAAGTATGTCCTGCTTGTGGATTAGCCGCACTTTTAATTCTAAAATCTAATTCCGGAACAAGGTTTAAACTTGCTCCACTTCCTAAAAATATGTCTTTATTTACCATCTTATCTCTCCCCTTTCCTTACTTACTTACGAGGGAACACTAATTGCGAATTTTTTTGCTTGTAATGTAATCTTATATCCAAATAACCTCTTCGCCCTGTCATTACTTTCATTTCTTGAACCTAAAAATAATTGATTAAACCTTGAACCATCGCTTGCAGTATATCCACGCCTGTTGCTTTCAACAACCCTACTAAGTATCAAGTATATAGCCCTTAGCCTATCTTTGCCATAAGAGGCATCTAAACCGGAACGCTCATCATGTAGAACTCTAATATGAATTGTAAATGAATATGTTTCGTTTTTAATATCATAATGAACCGTTGGGTATTCAACATCTTGAGAATCTTCAAAAACAACTATTGTTGCAGGTGTTCTGCTTAAATCAACTCTTACTCCCTTATTAGCCGTTGTTGTTCTAATATCAATAAAATCGGGAGTAATTGCATGGGAAACATCAATATCTCCCGAACTAACTAATGCAGTAGCATTAGACGACCATTGAGTTGATAACAAATCTAAGAGAAGAGAGACTTCATCAATGCCAATACCTCCGTTTCTACTGATTTGCTAAGATACATATTATATGATTGTAATGCGTTCTGTATTGTTTCTTCATCACTAAATGAAATATCATATCCTAATTGTTCCGATAATTCTTTCATAGCAAGTTGTCTTTCTTTTTCTATTTCATAAAGTTCTTCTAACTTTTTAATATCTATTTCAAAAGCCATAGAATCACCTAATCAAGAAAATATACAAGGTCGCCTTTACCTTTTAGAGTGTCCATAGCCTCTTTACGGAGAATATCATACTTTTCCTTTGTAGAAATATTTGCTCCTGTTTCTGCAATTAATACGCTTTGGTCGTCATGTCTTATTATTTCAGCCGAAACTAATTTTGTAGCGGCTTCATGTATTGCAGAAGGAACTCTACCATCACCTGCAACATAAGAAACTATTACAGAATTATTAGCATGGAATGGATAATCATTGAAAAAGAATATCCGCCCTTCTTCACCGATTGTCCAAAAAGAACCAAGCCTATTCAAATCTTCTTTGTCTGTAAAATCAACAAGATTACAAACTGTTGGTATTGTATCTGTTGCAGTAAATGTAAGAACATTTGTTCCACTTGCTGACGCTGGCGCACTTAATACAACATTTGTTCCATCTGTAATTGAAGCAATAGTAATTGTTCCTGTAATGCCTGTTCCGCTAACAGTCATACCAACACCTAATTTAGATGAATCCGCAACAGTAAGAGCAGTTGATGAGTTAGCAGTAGTGCATGATTGTTTTATGGTTGCTTTTAATACACAATCTGCCCCATCATCACCGGAAAGTAGGGAGGAAATGAGAAGTTGCTTGCTATTATTCTTATCTTTTGAGGCATAGAAAAAGTCGGAAATGGATAGATTAGAAGAGGTTAGAGCCTTTGGTGCAGTTGCTCCTGTAAAAGAAGATGTAGCAGAAGGGAAGGATTCATTGATTAGTGCAGTAATCTCATCATTAGTGGTTTTTAATCCAAATGTATTACAAAATTCACTATTTGCTAAATCAGTTATGTCATTCTCCGATAACAACTCAAAAGATACACCGCTATTAGGCAGTTGTAATATGATTGAATTTAAATCTCTAAAATTATCAAGAAGATGTATTTTTGCTTGTGCTGATGCTAACTCTTCATATGAACCGCCTTGCCAAACTAATAAGGAAACTATTTTTCTAACTTTCATTTGTTTTAGTTGAACAAATCCAACATGGCCACCAAAGTATGTTTTATGTGGCCTTCTTGAAAACTCAAAGTTATGGTATTCGTCTTTAGTAATAATTGGTCTAAAGGAACGCTTGACTTTATCATCAATAATTCCTTCAACTCTTTTTATTATATTTCCAACTTGAGCAACTGTTGGATAAGTGCTATTTGAAAAAGCAGGTATTTGTAATAGATTAGCGACTTCTGTTGCATTAGTATAAAATCCCCTGCCTTGTGAATAGTCGGGATTTATTTCGGTAAAGTCGCTTGGCGATATGGTTGTTCCCATCGTTATCACCCAAATATTTTCTTTAATCTTCTAACATTTCTTTTTAGTTTGTT
>Ga0208159_1000035_pt1 | contig 46159 bp, 72 predicted proteins | sample 9_EtaG_FD_184082 | JGI IMG/M metagenome (GOLD analysis project Ga0208159, IMG submission 184082) | Marine viral communities from the Subarctic Pacific Ocean - 9_ETSP_OMZ_AT15188 metaG (SPAdes) (version 2) | ecosystem: Environmental > Aquatic > Marine > Oceanic | place: Pacific Ocean | collected... | reverse complement strand
ATCTCCATGATGTACATTGTTGCTATACCAATGCACTGTAGAATCATGCGCTACAATTTCTATAAAAACCGTATTTATAACTGAATCCGCTGGAGTAAGTTGAATATTTCCTACGATCCAGCCGTTGCTGCAACCCGGTAGCATCATGTTTAAAACCAATAGTGGCATAAATAATTTTAAAATCCCCATTATCTAGCTTCTTTACTTTCCATGTCACAGTACCATCCACCACGCAATCGCAGTTTCAACGATTAAATCCGATGCAGTATTATATGCCCACGCTTTTTTTGTGCCATATGTTTCTGCGTCACCTTCTATAAACCACTCAAAGATTTCCCAGGCTACGCCAATAAGAAACACAGCCATCACTACCCAAAAATCTGACCAGTTTAGCCACATAAATATTTTTGCTAAAAAAGCACCAGCTGCTAAGTGATATGCCGTCCAACCATCTAACTGGCTTGTTCTGGTTTGCCATGACACTAATGTTGCAAGTGGATTTTTCATCGTAGCGTTACTTGATTATAAACTAGTTTATGTTTTACAATGTCGATGCGCCCATGACTCTGACCGCAATTTTTTTCACAATGATCTACGTAATATTCTTCACAAACTTTAAAACTGTCGCTGCGCTTTACTATCTCACCATCTACCAACACAAAATAATCTTTTGCGGCACTGGGATATGTAAATTGAATTGTATCTTTATTTTTCAGCTGTACGGTTTTCAACATACCCGGCTTAGTGTTTTTATAAAGCGCAATATCATTGCCTTGAGAGCATCGACGTACTAGCATTATTCTGCTTCAGCCTCTTCTTTTGCAAGACTCTCTTCCATCATGCGAACAAAACCGTCTTTTGATACTAAGAGTTGCTGTTGAACAAAATTATTGTTATTTATTTTGTCATCTATATTTTTTAAATGCATATAGATTTGCTTTTGTTCATCGTTTAGATCTCTGTTCACATCGTACTCTTTATCGTTCAATGTCAAGATCGGTCCATTTTGTTTATCTTTTTTGGCCATTATTGACTCCTTGTTTGTTAATTAATCTTCTTTCTTACTATCTTCGTAAGCTTTTTTTACTTCATCTGTCCACAAAGCATTAGCTAAAGCCTGTATTTCTGCTGATTCTCCAGATACATCCATATCTGGTGATAAAACTCTTCTATGATATTTATATGATATTTCTACACCATCTTCTATGATTGATGTTTTAGTACGAACACTAATATGTTTGTGTTCGCCTCTTACTTCATAATCATCTTTTAAAACTTTACTAATCGCCATATTATTTTTCCTTTTTAATTATCCAATTAACTCATATATGTAATTGCAAATCTTAATTTTTTACCTGACAGATTTACATTTGTTTGTCCAGTAACTCCAGCTAATCTAAAGATCAAAGCATTTGAACCATTAACACAAGCTGTAAAAGTGTGTGCTGAAGTTATATTTTGCTCTAAAACAACACCTCCAGCAGATGAACTTATAGATTCAGCAGTAAATGGAAGTGTTAATGTTGCAAGGCTTGAATCTGATGTAGTTGGAAAAGTAACAATCATATGGGCAGTTACTAATCTTCCTATTTTAACATATGTATTTTCTTCAAGTGTAAGAGAAAGACTAGCACCACTTCCATCTGTAGCAGTCCATGTACCTTCTTCGTAGTTATCTAAAGTGTTTACATCTGAACTATGTCCTGTGGCCGCATCATCTGGAAAGTTTATTCCTTCTGATACAGCTACTCCAGCACAATGAACTGTAGCACCACTATCTTGTGCCATATAAACATCAGTTACATTTATATTACCAAGAGTTACTGAATTATCTGCTACTGCTGTTGCAAGTCTTCCTATAGCTGTTCTATTAATTGCACCTGAACCATTAGCAGAGGCTCCACTTCCTATAATTGTATTAGCTTGTCCATCTGTAACATCTCCACTACCAGAGTTTCCAGAGTTAGTACCAACGAAAACATTGTTTTGCCCTGAAGTGACATCTTTTCCTGCATTCATTCCTATTGCTACATTACTACCTCCTGTAGTAACAACATTTAAAGAAGCATACCCAACTGCTGTATTCTGTGAATTACTTTGTGAACTTGCACCTAAACCAGCACCAGTTCCAATAAGAGTGTTGAATTGTCCTGTTTGGTTATAAAATCCAGTTTCTACGCCAATTCCTACATTTCCTGTTGTTTCATTGTTAGAATCAGAATTTTGAGAATGTAAAGCATTAAAACCTATAGCTATTGACCTATCTCCAACATCTTCAGTTCCCAATGCTCCATATCCAATAGCTACACTTCTAGTGGCTATTGTCATTGCATCTCCAGCTTGATAACCAATAACTACATTTCTTTCTCCTGTAGTCATATCATTACCAGCTTCATGTCCAATTAAAACATTTTCATCGCCATTTGTGGTAAGTGCATTACCAGCTAACTTTCCAAAGACAGTATTGTCTGCACCACCATCATTATTACTTAGTGAGATTCTGGAGTTGTCATCAATTACCATTCTTTTAGTGGTACTTGTCCATAATTGAATATCAGAAGTAGATGCAACAACGAGACCATTGGTTGCTGTACTTAATATTTGATTAGTACCAGCTACGTTGCGACCAGATGTTGTAAAACCTGAACTAATAGCTCTCATAAATAAAGTTCCAGCATTAGAAGTAGCTTTAAAACCTCCAGATGCTCCTGTTCCATTATGTGTATTTGTAAATTGCAATGTTCGATGAGTATTGTCGCTTTTTTCAATGTCAACAAACTCTGTTGGAGAGGCTAATCCAATACCTACATTTCCATCGCCAGTAACATTAAAATGACCATCTCCTGTGCCTCCAGCACCAACTCCAATAGCAATTCTTTGAGTAGCAGTCGAGCTACCATCAAAAAATCCTAAAAAAGCATTTTGCTGTGAACCACTAAATCTTATAGATGCTGTATTCCCAGCACCTTGTTCATTTACTAAGTTAAGCATTGCACCAGCAGTTAATGTTGTAGCTGAAGCATTTTTCTTAACAACTAATCTTTGAGCATGAGATGATAAATCGTGACCAATACCAACATTGCCTCCAGATGTCAATCTCATTTTTTCACTCGCATCAGAATTTGTAAGAAATATTATATCTCTTCCTGCTGGTCTACCTTGTATAACTAAATGACCATTCTCTCCATAAATACCACTTCCGCCATCGCCTGTAGTAAATATCCTTGCTCCTGTATCAGAAGTAACAGCCGAATCTGAATTAGTATAAATGTGTATATTTTTTACTGCATTATCACCAACTATTGTTAATTGATTTGAGGGCGTTCCACCTATACCAACATTATTATTTGATGCAAAATACATCTGAGTAGCACTTGCACCATCATTAAATAACTTTAAATAACTATCATCATGTGGTTGTATAAATCTCCATTTATCTGCACCACTTCTCATAAAAGCAAGTGTTGTTACAGAGCCACTTCCTATCGTTGGATCAAGTTTTAATTGGGTAGATGTTCTTATGTTTCCTGTTACATCTAAAACCTCTGAAGGCTGACCGCCTATTCCTAATCTATCTGTATTTAAAAATAATGGAGTTGCATCGTTATCTCCAGTTTTTACCTGTATTGCATTGCTACCGTTACCAGCCGCAGTTGAATCTGTGTTACCATCTAATTTTAAAAGCGAGGTGTAACTACTCGCTATACTATTGCCTGCTAAAGTTGCCATAATTTATCCTGTGTAATCTTCCCAATTAGTTGTTGCATCTTGCCATTTTAACTGTATAGCCTCTGCTCCAGCCCAGCCTATATCGGCTATCATCTGAGCAAAGTTAACTATAGTAGTCCTAATACCGCCTAACATTATTTCAATGCCAGCATATTAGTTGCTGTCGTATTTGTTGCTTTGATTGCAGTAAACTTAACAGGTAGTATTTGACCACTTGCTAAATTTGTAAAAGTTGCATCGCTACCAGATTGTAAAGTAAGAACTACATCACCACCAACACCTACATATAAAGCTGTATGAGAGCCTGATAAAGTTTGATCTGAACCTGCATGAACAGCAGTTACCGCAGTTGCACTCTCGTAAATCATCTGATTGAGAGATTCTACTACTGAATATTTATTAATAGAACTAGCCATCTTGTTTCTCCTTCTTATGCCTTACCGAGCTTGACTTTTCTCATGGGCATGTTGATTTAAGTTAGGTCTGGTGGTAATATCATCCTAGTGCCACCTACCTTTTCTCTTTTCCTAGCACCGTTTTTCTTAACGGATTCCAAAAAATTTCTTTGATGAACACTAGCTAAATTCATACTTACTGAAGATATGTTTGGGTCATTTGACTTTCCTGCTTTATCTTCATATAGCTTTGCTTTTACAAAGTCTATGATAGCAGGATGAAACACGTTGTCTACATCTGGAATATCTGTAATAGCTGATACAGAATCTGGCTCAGCATAGTAATGTATAAGAACTCCATTTGTTACTGCTTCATCTATTGGTTTGTACTGACCTTCAAGAGAATGAGTTGTTCCAGATGTTTCTCCTCTTGTTGTTACTATAGCTAAATGATTGCCTTTTACAAAATATGCAATCTTATGTTCTGGATGAGTATAAGTACTTGCCATCAGTCTATGTCCATCGTTAATATTTCACCATCTAATAACCTTGGTATCTTGACATACTCTCCACTAGAATCCATAAAATCAACTCTAAATACTTTGTTGACATCAATACCAGAGTTAGCATCGCTTAATGTATACCATTGCTGGTCTGCTACCGTAGTTGTCTTTGCATACTCAACCTTAGTTGAATACTTTCCAAGGTCTACTAAACATTCGTTAATTAAATTTATAATATAAGTTTCAGGTGCGTCAGGAAAAACCTGCCTTACCCTACTAATAATCTTTTTTACATTTAGCCTGTTTACTGCCATTACTCAGCCTCATTCCATACTGCAATAGTATCTTCCCAGTTATGTATATTAAAACTTTCCCAAAAACCAGACCTAAGCCAAGTAATAGAAGTTGGTAAAGTAACTAATGTTAAAGATGGTGAAGTATTTAACGACACCGCAGTAAAAGAAGGAGAAGAGTTTAATGATACTACTGTCTTAGACATTACCCACCTCTCATAAGTTGTATGCCTTTATCGTAATCAGCTTGCAACTTAGCTTGTTGCTGAAGATAATTTTGATAAGATTGGGCATTGTTTGCTAAATTTTGTCCATAAGCTTGCACTTCTGAGTTTACTTGAGCACTATACTTATTTAATTCAGCTAAAAATTTTTGTACTAAATCATCGTTATTTTGGATAGTCGCTTGCAATCCATTAGCTTTGTTTTGCAATGCTAATGCTTGGTCTTGAGCTTTATTAAACTTAGCCACATCTGTAGACTGAGCAGATTCTTGCTGTGCATCAGCCGCATCTATCTGAGCCTGTCTTAAGGCTACCTGTAAATCAGCTTGTTTTTTTGCTAATTCAGCTTGAACATTTGCTTGATACCTAGCATTATCTTTGTTAAATATATTTAATTGGTTTTGCAAAGCAGACCTATAAGCATCTACGTAAGAATTAAGTTTTCCTAACTGCAACTGAGCAAGCTCTGTATCTTCATCTGTTTCAATCATATCACCTAAAACTTCCCACCAATCAGTAACATCTATTTGGTCAGCATCTGTTCCAGAAGTACCTGCAGTAATAGTAGCCGTAATCTCTTCAGTTGCTCCACCTACAACAGGTGCAGTATAAGAAGGTACATTTCCACCCATATCAGCTTTTGTTACAGAAGATACGGTAACCGAGCCAACTGCAACAGCACTTGCATCTGCATTTGTAGCATCTGAATATGAAACAGTAGCTAAACTAGGTGCACTTGGTGCTGATGCAGATATACTTAAATCTGATTTAATTAATGTATTTAACTTATTACTTAATGCTTTTACAGAAGCATACAATGGGACTAAATATTCATATTCATCTGGAAAATTACTTATAGAAGAATCTCCAAAAGCTACTGCTGGGTTATTAACCTCTAAATATTTACAGCTACCTGAAGCAGGCAAAGCATTTAGCTTACCATTATAAACATAGTACACAGGGTCTGTAGCTGTAGCCGCTATCATATCGTCACTATCTGATGCCCTACCTCTAAGCAATGCAGGAATCTCTCTGCATGGCTGGTCTATAGTACCATCGTTTCTAGTAACTGATATAACAGAACTAGACTCTAAGGTTTCTGCTTCACTACCAACTGCTGTACTTGTAAATGTATCCTCAGTTGCACAAAGAAACTTCAAAGACCTTGGCATCGCATTGATAACCTCAGCCGCACCATCAGTTAAAAACTGAGTTAACTCAGCTTGAGTAGGGGCACTACTGCCATCTATTGATAAACTTGTTAATCCTTCTACTTGTGCTTCAAACGTTGCCATTAATTAACACCTGCCTGTCTTACTCTTTCTTTCCACACGTTGTTTAACTTCTTTGTTTTTTCTTTCTTCATCTGGTCTATATGACTATCCATACTAACTTCAGAAAATTCTATGTCACTTCTCTTCCCAGCTTCACTCATCATATATAAGTTAGTTGTAAATATAGCTTCAGATGCTTTCTTACCACAAGCTCTGCAGTAGAACCATCTTTCAGGATTTGGGTTTTTACAATGTACACAATTCATATTATTCCTTTTTAGATTCGGGGGCTATCCTTTATACGATAACCCCCACAGTTCTAATTACTGCTTAACTTTATTTATTCAGTTTATGCTACGCTTATTCCACCGTCTGCTTTGGTTTGACCTGAAACATAATAGTTTTCACCATCGCACCAAATATCTATAAAGTCTCCTTGGACAGCTACGCCATCTGCAAAGGTTATAGTTGTGCAACCAGCACTATATGGGCCATCGTCGCTTGTGTCAACTTCTAGCTCATTAATACCATTTACAATAATTACATCGGTGTCATCAGCCGCTTTTTCTACAACTGTATAAGAAGCAGAAGCAGGTGCGGCATCAACAACTATTTTGCAGTACCAACCAGCACCAGCATCTTTAATAGCAGGTAATGTAGTAACAAATTCAGTAGCTGAATTAAGCATAAATATCTTACCACTATCTTTTTCTAAAAGCTGGTATGTGGCTCCAAGCTTAACCACTTTCTTTTTGTGACCAAAAGTAGCTTCGCTGTTTTGTTCTAAGTAACTTGCTCTAGCCATTATTAAACTCCTTCTAAGTTGATTAAGTAGTGACTTTCAGGAAGAGAAACTTCCAATCCAGCCTCTGTTAGAATCATATCTTTACGAAGGTCTTCATCAGCAGACTGAACATTAGTCATGATTTGAGTGTCACGATTAACTCCGTTACCTACTAATGGTCTATAAGCTACGTTATCCATATCAACCATACATAAGAAACCAGAAGCAAACCCCCTAAACAGAGGCTCCTTAACTAGATTCATTGTACCGTGAATAGTCTCAACTTGCAATACAGTATGACCAAAAGAACCAGTTGCTTTTTCCATATTATATCTTAACTGACCTGTAACGGATTGGTCTATAAAAGAAGAATCCATTTTGTTAAAATATGTAATTACAGGTAAACTAGCAAGAGCTAATTTTGAATCAGAACCACCACGAGCAGGGTCATATACTACTTCAAAATCAGATAGTATTCTGTCGTATGTTAGTTCAGATGTTGTAGCAGACCTAAAATAAGGTGCTCCTTCTGAGTATGTCAAATCAAGATTTTCTGTGCTAGGTGTTCCATTAGCAATAATGTGACCTGCTATACCCTCAGTATACTGAGCACCTCCAACGCTTGCACGTTGTCCAAATAACATAGCACGCTCAATATCTACTTTGTGCTCACGAAGTTTAAGATTCCAAATTCTTTGGAAATCATCTGCGTATCCACGATAGCGAGTTGCTCTTGCTGTATTAGACATTTCACAAGCTGTTTTAAAGATTTGAGTAAACCCAAAGTCATTATCAAGCTCTTGAGAAAAAACATCTGGCCCTCCAGAACCTTCAGTAAAGGATGTACCAATAACAGTACATTTAGCATCATTAATGTTTACTCCTCCATCTGAGCCAGCTATTGTTTTCATTGTTAACTGACCGCTTTCAGGCTTAGACTCAACTCTAAGTATTACAGTATTAGGTGCGTTAGCCGCTGTTTCTTGACCAACTGCAACCACCATACCTTTAAGCAACCAATCAACTGTTGCTCCGTCTATATTATAGACAGCTGATAATCCTGCCGCTGGGATAGTAACATCCCCGTTAATTAAGAAAGAACGATCGGTCATTTGAATTTTAGTTCTGTCTTCTAAAAATCGGAATTGAGGGTCATCCGTAGGAACTTTAGCTACCTTAGAGAGATACACGAAAAAAGGTGATTCATCTGGAGCCAACTCCGCTACACGGTCTGAGAAATTGAACAGTCTCCGAGTGTGAAAGCCTGAAGCGGCTGTACCCGGGTCGCCAACATTCACAATTCCTTGTTTGTAAGTTGCCATTTAGGACTCCTTGTTATATTTGTTTTCTATTTGAAATGTTCATAACGCCCTTCCAAACATCTTCTAATTCATTAGGTTGTTCAGGAGCAGAACCTTGAACTACACCAGCCGTAGTTGGAATAGTCTTAGTCTTTTGAACAGCTTCTAAGTTTGGCGAAACTTTTTCTTCTCCACCTTTATGTCTTCTGTATACATCTACTAACATATCCAAAGGAAGTTCTTCCCTAGGAGTAGTAGCAAACTGTATAAAGTCATCAGCCATATTCGGGTCTGTAATGCCATGCTTAGTAGCTAGGTCTTGCTTAAGGTTGTTAATTGCCATTTGTTGCTGAAACCCTGCCATCTGTTCTTGAACAGCTTGCTGAGCAACAGCCTTTTCTTGTTTCACCCTCATCTCATAAGAGGGAGAACCCGGCTTGTAATAAGCCTCCCAAGGGTCAAAAGAATCTTCTGTAACCTTTGGTTCTTCTTGCTTACTAGCCGTATTACCACTAAGTGTGTTTCTCATAGCCTCAACAACATCGGGTCTGTCTTGTAAAACTTTTCCCAACTGTTGATACTTACGAAGCTCCTCGATTTCATTATTAAGCTTATCATAATCAGCAGATTTCTTGTCATACATTGATTGAAACTTCTTAGCTTCATCTACAACTTCTTCTCCTGCAGGTGCTGGAGCTTCTCCTCCTACCTGTTCTGGCTCAACAACTTGTTCTAAAACTTCGCCTTCCACGCCTTCTATTGTGGTATTTTCGTGCATAGTGTTATCCATTATATTCCTCGATTTCTTTTAGTTAGCATCACCTAATTAAAGATGTCTGTAAAAGCAGAACCGGGAATTGTTCCCACTACTTCTGTTTTCATTAGCTTACAGCCTGTGTTTCTGAATCAACAATTCTTTTTAGATTGTCAACTTGAACCTTAGTTTTAAACTTGGTATCATTCTTGATTTCATTAAGCCTGCTCTTGAACTTCTCAGTTTCAGCTCTCTTTCTTGAATTAAGCGTTTCACGCTCTGCAGTCTGGAGGTCTCCACTAAGTTTCTTAACTTGGCCTTCGAGTTGTTTGATATAAGATTGCATCTGAGCCATTTGGCCCTTTCGCTGTAAGACACCTTCTTTGTCAAAGATTTCAGTTTTCTTTAAAACCTCGACATCATCTACCAGATTCATTCTAAACGCCTCAAGGTAAAGCTGATACTCAGCCATTCTATTTGAGGGTAGAGTTGAACCGGATATGATTCTCACATCATAATGCCCCACCGTGATGTTATTTGTGATGGCATTAATTTCCTGACTTTTGTCATCGTACATATTTACCGTAAACTGAGTAATATCATTGTTTGGCTGTACGATTCTAAACGTCTTGGAGTAAGTGTAATGACCCTTGGCTAGGTTGTATAAACTTTTACCTAACCTTGTCAAACTTCCTTCAATATCCCTTAACTTAGACTTGCCACGAGTCTCGCCCATTTCAGCAAGCATTGCAGTACCACGAACTGTTTCTGGAGCTGATTCTCTAAAACCCTGCATCAACTCTGGGATACCAAAACTTAAATCTATATAGTGCTCTATTCTACTCATTAAATTATAAAACTCTCCTGACAATGATTGTGGGGCAGGGAAATGAGGTGCACCGAACTCAGGGTTATAAGGTATGACAGCATTAGGCCTAGCCCAATCCTGCTCCAACTGCCCCAAATCATCTACGCTCCCCTCTGGAACCATAAGCTTTAGTCCAGCAGAGGCTTGAGCGTGTGAGAGAGTGAGAGAGAAAAGCTTATTTAAAAGTCTTTGTGAATCTTTTACTTTTGATATATCTGACTTTGGATAAGGTGTACCTGTCCAAATATTAGGAACAGGTATAATCGGATATATGTCTGTATTCAATATCTGTTCGTACAAAAGAATATTACCTGCAGTTGCACAAACTTTAATTCTTGTTTGAGTTACCTCCACTATCTCTATCATCTCAGCTTGTATTAACAACTGAGCATTCTCTGATTCAATAAACTGATTATACTTATCAACATCTAGTATAACTTCTGAACCATCTTGTTTGTTAAATACCCTATAAAAAGGCACTTTTACTTTCATGAATCTTTCTAGTATTCTATACTTATTAACCCTGTTGTATTCTGATTCATATGTAACATCTGGAGTAAAAGATTGAGAAGAGTTCTTTCTTCCTGACTCAGGATAATCTTCTTCATCGTAATATGTTTCTAGGTCTTGTAAAAAAGGTTCAACTTGTGGATACATGTTTACAAGTTGGTCTTCAGTTAGGATGGTAGATAATATAATACCAGATGCATCGTCTGCGTAACGATGTCTTGAGGCAGGGTCTACATAAACTCTAAATGGGTCTACATAAGTATACTTAACTTCACCTCTTCCGTAATCAGCTTCAGGGTCAATATATGCATACAAGTAACCCATACCTGCAGTAGCATAATCATGAACAGCTTGCTTGAATTGAGTATCTCCATCTGATATATCCCATATATACTCAAGTATAGTTCTCCAAACATTAGATATTCTACTGTCTGAGTCTTCTCTACCTACCGCACTATACTTAGGAGACCTAGAAGTCAACAATGATTTTAGTTTTTCTATTGCCGCATATACACGGTCAATAACAAAATCACCTTGACCAACTGCTCTTAAAGCGTCTGATTCTTCTTGTGAATAATGATTACCTAGAAAAAAGTCTACAGAGTCTCTAGCTTCTACATCCCATTCAGACCTAGCATCTCTCCACATTCTCCATAGCTGTCTGTTTACTTCCGACTTCTGTACTTCGTTCTTTTCTAACTCTCGTATACTAGAAATAGATACACCTACCTTTTTGGTGTTGAATATACAAAGATAAATATATACAATGCAAGAACTTTTTTATATTTTTTGTCCAGTTACCCAAGAGATAACTCTTTTGGTTGTTTTTGACACAGTTTTAACTGTTTTGTTTTCTAAAAAATCCAATGCATCAAACTTCTTACTAACAGGAGGCCTAGCTTTATTTATAGCATACCACAAGCCATCAAGTATGTCATCGTTCTTTCCTTTTGGAAACTGAAACATTTCATCAACTAAGCTATTGTGACTTCTTTTTATAAACATCTTTCTTCTGTTTACTATTGGTGCTAGCAATGACTCTAACCTATCTTCTTTTTTTATACCACTAGGAGGTCTAACACCTAATGCTATGCCCGGAGCAACCTTTCTTTCTTTACCAGATAAGCTATTGACAGCGTCCTTAATTATACCCTGAGCACCAACATGCTCAACGTTAACTCTTTTTACAGGAGAAAACTCTCTAGCGTATTCTAGTATTTGTTCTGGCATATCATACAAAGGTATATGTTCTCTCATGTAATCAATGACATATATGTTTCTATCACTATCTATACCTATTACCATAATAATCTGATAGTCACTAGATTCTGTAGCTTCATAAGCTAAGTCAACACCCATGTAAATATTTACAGGTATAGCATCTTTTGTGTTTACAAGGTATGCATATCCATCTCTGCTTTCAAACTCATGGTCATAGTATTCAAGCCTATCTGTTTTAAACTTTGCATTCTCTAAGTCCCTAGCTTCATTTAGATACTCTTGTGCAAACTTATGTGCTAAGCCGACATCTTCAAACCTTCTTCTTATATCTAAAAGCTTTTCTTTTGAAAAGTAGCTAGGCCAAAGAACTGTACCATCTGTATCTATGGCCTTGTGATACATAACATCCCATGCATAACTTCTCTTATCTCTTTCTGCTTCTACATATCCATCATATATACTTTGCAAGAATGAATCATAGTGCACTATTGTACCAATCAACCAGATTGAACCTTCATTGCCTTTTGAGTTTTCAAGTGCAGGTTCGACTGTTGACATAACCCACTCTTTAATCTCTCTTCTTCTGTCTGGTGTTTTTGTATTTAACTCTGATTCAAAGTCATCAAGTATAATCTTTGTATATCTTAACCCTAGCTGAGAACGACCACGAAGTCTTTGTGATGTACCCTTGGCTATAATTCTATCACCTTTGCTAGTTGTAAACTCTTTCTCAGTCCACTTACTCCCCTGTATACTACCAAAGTAATAGTTAAGTGCAGGATTTGTTTCTATGTGGTTTTGTAAGTATTTGATATGGTCAATAGCCTGAGACTGTTCCTCAGCAACCCAAGCAATAAATTCTTTCTTTCCCTCTGGATTAAAGTAAAGATGGTACAGTAATGCTGTCTTAGCCAATGTAGACTTACTATGCCCTCTAGGAAGTATGATGCAGTTTCTTTTCTTAGTCTCATCTAATAGTAAGTTATTTAATTCATAGTGATATGCGGCAGGAGTTGACTTCATAAAGTCATCTGGTAAGAACAACTGACCAAAGGATATAATATCTTTTCTTGCTAACTCAAGAACTCTCTCTTTGTCAGACACATTGTTTTTGTTTATGTTTACTTTCTTAGGTTTAGGCACTCTTCTGATAACCAATCTTGTTTAGGAACTCTTTCAAACACACCTGTCCCTTGCATAAGAGCAGGGCCAATAGTATACATCCAAGCGTCTATCACATCATCTTTCTTATGAACCTTAACAATTCTTCTTTCGTAAAGACCTGTGTCTATGCTTTCATATATATCATATCCTGCTATGTCTGCTTTGTCTACATCCATAACCTCAACAACCATACCTTTTGCATTCCTATCATGCAAAGCGGCAGGAAAATGCCTATGCCCCGGGAAAACTAAAGAAAATCCATTAACACTATATGTGTCTCGTTTTCCATTTCTTAGTGTTCCGTATACTGCTAACTTATTCGTCTTCATCTAAGTCTTCTTTAAAGTTCCAATATTCTTGTAAATCATCAATTGGATACATTTGGTGTTCATAAAACAACTCATATATTTCAGTTGCTATTAATTGAACATCCATGTCGTTATCCAAATTCCTATTAGAATTGTTGGCATGCTCTAAGACTTGAATGCATATCTCGTATAGATTCAACTTTCTATTTCCTTTTTAGCTTCTGCAAGCTTTTGTGTGTTATTGCCACTTATTGCATCAAGCTGTTCACTTGAAAAACCTTGAAACAAAGTAACAGATTCAGATTTCTTTTCTGTATCCCTCATACCAGCTATAGCAACAAGTTCTTTTAACAAAGATACTTTATCACTATCCCTAGATGCTTCTGACTCAATAATGTCTTTCATCTTCTCAAGTATATAAAGAGGCGTTATCTCAGCCTCATTCATTACCTTTTCTATTTCTTCTCGTATCAAACCTTTTATCCTTTTTGTACTCATAAGTAAGCCTGCATTCTTCTTAGCATGTTTTCTGCTTTTAGCAGGAAATGCTTTCATAAATGCATCTACCGTATCTTCACCCTTTGCTACATACTTAGCAAATAAAAACTCTTTTCTTGTAGGCGACTTCCTTTCCTTTACTACCTCATAAGCTGTTTTGTCTTGAGCACCGAAAGAATACATGTTCTTTCTCATTGCTCCTTTCATCTTTGTTGATTTGTTGCAAACAAAGGAACCTATAACAGTTCTAATGTAGTCAACATACACATTGCCTCTTTTCAAAGCACCTCTTTTTAAAACCTGACATACTTGGCCATCATCACATAGCACCCATTCTTCTGACTTTGCAGTTCTCCAGTCATGATGCAATACTTGTTTTGGATACCATTCTTGAAACTCAGTCTCATTATCAAATAGATAATAGTCTTTGCTCTTTATCTTTCTTATTTTCACTAAGCCTTGATAACTTTACCATCAACTGTACTTACCCCATTTACTATCTGATGAACAGTTACATTGAAGTTTCTGTTCTTATGAAAGTCTACAATAGCAAATGCATGTTGCCAATTATGCTGTCTGTTACCTAACCACTCATTAGCTTCAGCACTCATGTCTTTTAAGCATCCTATTGACCATGCTGATTTAACCCCGTCAATATGAGTAATGGATGATTGTTGTATATCATGATGATGTCCATACATAACATTACCACCAAGGCGAAGCAAGTGGTTACGAGTATGATTAACCCCAGCGAAATGATGTCCGTGATAGAAATTGATTTTACCAATCTTAAGCATCTTGCCAATCTTGTGGTACTTGTATCCACGCTCAGCAAGTTTAAGTGCATTCTTAACAAGCATATCATCAGCCAAGTATGGATTTTCCTCAACAAATCTATTAAGCCAATCATCATGGTTCCCCTCAATAAAGTGACGTTGTTTAGTTCCAGCCTTATCTAAAGAAGCATCTATAATATCCATTCCTTTATTTACTTCTTCTATTTCTTTATAAACAAAAGGTAGCTGGTATTCTAATGGAGGTCTTTTCTTTTTCTTCCATTGCCAATGGGACACAGACTCCCATTCACCCGTGTCCCCTAAATCAATATATATCTCTGGCTTAACAAGCTCAATAGCCTTACACAATACTTTGATTGCTTTCTTGTCTTCAAATGGAAAGTGCTTGTCGGGAGTAACTATAGCTCTTTTCACTTCATTACTCCCTTAAGCACCTTTACTAGGCATATGATAAATAATCCTTCTAAGAAAAACCATAGCTTTCCAGAAATCATTGCTAATGTTACTAATGCTACCTTCATTACTTATCCTCTCTTTTCTTCCACAATAAGTCTCCTACACCTAATTGAAATAGTCCGTTAGCCAATGTGTCAATATAATGCTCATCTTGCTCTGCAAAGCCAGCATTGGTAAGTATAGCATGTATTGTTTCATGTATCAATGTTTCTTTCTTTCTTGAAAGTGTTTGCTCTTTGTCAATGTTAATTACGCATTCTTTCGTATTGTGCATACCTAGTACAATACCTCCCTCTACTTTCATCTCATCAACAAGTTTTACTTTGTAATGGTGTCCACCGATTATCATTTGCTCTCCAATAGTTTAGTTATTGTTATTTTGTCTTGCATTCCCGGTATAACAATATTTTCAAAGTATTCACATCCTTTTTCAACTGAACACTTCTGACCACTTAACCTTTCAGATAACCTAAATGATAAACCTTTCTCTGTCCTAGTAAAGACACAACCGACGCATTTGCCTGCATCCCAGTTTGCACAATGTGTTCTTGCTATGTTAAGTAATTTATTCATATACCGTGCCTGAATATATAAACATAAGTATAAATATGTCAAGAAATTAATTTATTTTAAAATAGTTCTTGCTTTTTGTGTACTTTGATTAGTATATTATTAGGGACTTAAGCCCGGGAGTTACTTAGTTTACTTAGTAAAGAAAGAAAATATATTACTAACGTAATATTAAAAGAAAGAAAGTGGGAATATTACTAACATCACTACTATTACTACCACAAGATGACTTAGACCTAGATAAGTTATTTAAAGAAGCTAAGTGGGAAGAGATAGCAGATGTCCTAGATAAAGGATATGAGGTAGAAAAAGTAACAAAAGTAGCTGGAGTCAGGGGAAGTGAAGCAAAAGACGAGATATTAGATTATTTGTACTATTTAGTGGATACGAAAACAGGGGAAAAATCTATCAAAATGGACTAAGCCTAGTATATATACCAGTTTTGCAAGAAAATGCCGTATATAGGCAAAATATCGCTAAATAACACTACTTTAACTCCTTACCTCTACAGAATTTTTACAATATATTTTGAAAACTCTTGCATTAGGCAACTTTTCATAAGTAAATTTAGGTAACAAAAGGGTTGAGAAAATGAAAACTACAATGGAAAAGGCCATGGATAACCATTGGCGAGAAGAATCAAGCTTCAAGAATATTAACGAAGCTATCAAACTAGCAAAGAACCTCAGTATTACAGACACTATAGATGCATCTAGCAAAGTACGCTATGATTTAGCAGAAATAGTAAGCAGACTACAAAACGCAGATGAGTTAGAAATACTAGATACACCGGAATATACAGGAAATCTATACCCTTGTAGCTAACTTAAACTACCTATTTTTAAAAAATAGCACCAATTTGTGTGTGCCTCTTATTTGCGGCATAGCCCCCCCTTACGTTAGCGAAAGTAAAATTCCGTTTACGTTAGAAAACTGACTTTTTAGTTAGATTCTTTACGTTAAGGTAATACAACTTACTATTACGTTACTTACCTTACGTTTACGTCAGCTACCTTACCTATACGTCACCACTTATTCTTATTGAGATTGAGTCTCATTCTTATCTAATAGGCAAAAAGTCCTGAAGTTACGAATAATAAACTACAAATACAATATTTGTTTTTTTGGCTGACTGCTGTACATTAAGGCCATGAAAATACGTTTTAAATCAAACAAACAAATCTACTATATTTTTAGTAGATAAAAGGATAATAGATAACAATGAGTAAGAAAATAAACAACATAGCTTTTAGGAAAGGTCTAGAAGCATCTGGACTAGATAAAGAGACAGTAGATAAGATGACTAATACAGCCATTGCAAATGGCATTGTTTCAGCTTCTAGTAGAATCGGCAAACTAGACCATGCACCCCAAGAGGTTAAGGACTGGTGGGAGCAAGGGCAGGAAGTAATAGATAGGAACCTTGTAGAATGGAACAGTAACCTACCAACAGGACAAGAGATAACTAAAGTCTCTCTTAATTGCTCTAAATAGAACGGCTAAATAGTAGAACGGGCTTAGTAGAACGCTAGGCCCTTCTGCTTAAACTTATCTCTAGACTTCGTATCTAGTAGAAGCAAAAATAGTAGATGCGAATTTTATAGATAACAAAAGTCGTAGAGGCAATTATGATAGATGATATAATAGTAGATATGGAATCACCTACTCCACTCGATCTATATAGATATAGTAGTAGTGGCACAGTAGATATTCGTATCTCTAAAAACAGTAGTAGATATTCTCTTCATATAGATGACTCATCACTAGATAATCCCATTGTACTAACTAATATGTCTAAGTCTATGTTACAGACTTGGGAGCTTATAGAAATGTTCAGACAGAAAGCGTTTCAAGAGAACAAGGTAGTCAATGTACATGATGAGTATGCTAGAACTAGTTACAAGAGAATTACCCTAGCTACTACACTCAAGAGAAAAGAAGTAGCAGAGGCACTAGAACGCCAAGCTAAGAGAATGGCTAGTACTCGTAGAAGAATGGTAGTAGACAATACCTACCATAAGAGAAAAGGTAGACTTCTAGACCCTAGAATTGTTAGACCAATACTAAGAGAGGAGAAGACATGGTAGATAGATTCGACAAGATAATGGAAGAGATAGTAGAAAGAATAGAAGATGTAGGAGAGGTTCTAGCTATATTAGCACCTATCTACATATTGTTACAACTACTAAGGATATGGTTGTAGATGCAAACATTTCTACCACACGAAGATTTCTCTATCTCTGCTAGTATGCTAGATTATCGTAGACTAGGTAAGCAGAGAGTAGAAGCATTGCAAATATACAATGTATTAGTAGATAATCCAACTCTACAAGGTAAGAAGTACAAGGGTTGGAGAAGACATCCTGCCGTTCTAATGTGGGATGGTTATGTAGAAGCGTTGCTACTCTACAAGAACAAGATGATAGAAGAGTGGATACTTAGAGGTTACAACAATACGATGGAACTTGTAGGTCTACCAAATTCTATAGAGATGCCCACTTGGTTGGGCGATGATAGAGTACACGCTTCTCATAGAAGCAATCTACTACGTAAAGACTTAGAGTATTACTACTCTAGGTACAAATGGGAAGAGCCAATAGACATGGAGTATTATTGGCCTATCTAATAACTAACAAGGAGAATGTATGAGAGAGATACTACACCATCTACTTGGTTCCTGTGGAGAGAGTCATGTCAGTCTACTGACTATTCTTTCTAGTGGTGTTGTTATTATGTACAGAGATTATATAGTAGCAATACTCAAGGAGGTAAGAGATGTTATATTCAAATGACGTCTATCTACTAGATACAACTAATGCTAGGTATACTAGTGCTAGTAGTTTCAAAGAGATAGATGTTCTCTACGACTACGATGTCTATGCTAATGACAGAACTCTACAGTCTTACCATTTTAAGACTATAGCATCTAGAGTAGCTAAGATACTAGACGTAGCTAAGATAGAAGATTGGGACAATCCTAACTCTAAGTATGTACTAGGTGTTCTAATAGAAACTAAAAAAGGTAGTAATAGAATATTATGTAGAGCTACCGATCTATTATATTCAGATAGGCGATTGTACAATCTAACATTTGAGTATAACGTAGAAGATGAAATAAACTATAAGTCAGTCTATTATAGCAATATACTACATAGTAGATATGAAGATAGTCTAGACATGATGGAATATCTTTTGTCTACTGCTGAATATAGAATTACTAGTGAGGTTAGACCTTTACATAAAAAGATACAAGATTTGACATTTGTAGATAATACTTATGTAAGTGAACCTACTGTTAATAGATTCTATCTACAAGGTGAATGGCAACAAATATTAGCTGTAGCTATTAGAAAGAATACTAGAAGCAACAGACTCTACCATGCTTGTACTAAGTGTAGCGACATAGTAACTGATACATATGTACACAATGAAGATAAGTACTGCAACACTTGTTACAATACTACAGTAGAAAAATGTGATGCTTGTCATACGGATTACAAGTTAACTGACTTAGTAGGTATACTTAGCGTACAAGATAAAAACACTAAAAGTACATACCTAGACTTAGATATTACTAGGTGTTGTAAGCCTTGTTGGGAGAGCCTAATTATATCTTGTGAACATTGTAGATGTTCTGATGTAATAGACTTTGACAAGCTTAGACATGCAGAAAGTTCTGCTGATAGAAGAATGCTATTAATGGACTTTGCTAGAAATCATGAAGGTTATCATAATGTTTTAGGTCGTAGATATTGCACCTCTTGTGCCGATCTAAAGTTGCAGTCTTATCTAGCTAGTCCTTTTAGATACAGAAGGCTACCTATGAAACTAGCAACTAAGAGTGAGTACAATAGATACATAGGTATAGAAAGTGAGGTTATAACTTGCTACGATGACTCTGAGGACTATGTAAGTGCAGTAGGTGAGCCTGACTACTTTGAGGTAATAGAAGATGGCTCTCTAAGTTCTGGAGGTGTAGAGTTTGTAACTCATAAGCCTATTATAGGTGATACAGTAGTAGAAGCACTAGATAGTCTAGAGCAGACACATAGAGAAGATGATAACTATACAGATGAGAGCTGTGGTATACATATACATATGAACGCACTAGACTTTAACTTTACAGAGATACAATCTTTACTAATGATTATGTCTAGGTTGCAAGGTTATATCTATAGAGGGTTACCTAGTAATAGAACAGATAATACATATTGTAAAGAAATACCTATGAGTCCTAGAAAAATATCTAGAATGAGAAGCCTAAGTCATCTAGTAAACGAATACTACAAAGGTGCTAATACTAACCTTACTGATAATAAGTACAATGATGCTAGGTACTTTGGTACTAATATACACGCTAGGTTCTACTTAGGCACAATAGAATTTAGATACCATGAGGGTAGTATATACTCTAGACCTATTCAAGAGTGGATACAATTTCTCAATAGAATTATGACAACGGCTACAAAATTACAAAGAGACCCTGTGCTTTGTAGCAGAATTATTTCTGACAAAATACCAACTATGGATATACTTAAAGATATAACAGGTGTATTCGGTGCTGAGTATATAGACAGGAGAATAGATAACAACTAACAAAAGGAGAAAATAGTATGTGTGGAATCTTTGGATTCGCTAAGACTAGTGGTAGACAATCTAACAATCAGATGAGGATTCTTAGAGATGTGTTCACCGAGCTAACAGATGAGTCTTCTATCCGTGGTACGGATAGTACAGGTTTTTCTATTATTGATTCAGATAGTAGACATACCTACAAGACGCTTGTAGATTCATCTAGCTTGGTAGATATGCATGACTTTGATGCTAATATTCTATCACGAATAACAAGAGAAACTACCATTGTAATGGGTCACGTTAGACTAGCTACACATGGTAAGGTAAAGGTAACTAATGCACATCCGTTTACAGTAGGAGATGTAGTAGGTGTACACAATGGTGTCATCTACAACTACAATGAAGTAGCTAAGTCTATGGGTAAAGGTGTACCCGAGGTAGACTCGCAGGTATTGTTTCAGTCTCTTAATAGAAACAAGATGCATGAAGCCTTCGAGAATATAGAAGGTGACTTTGCTCTAACATGGGTAAAGGATAGTAATAGAAAGGTACACCTAGCTAGAGAGTCTGGTAGACCTATGGTAGTAGCTTATTGGAAGAAGGCTAGAGTATTGTTTTGGGCTTCTACTAAAGAGATTATGAGAGAGTCTATGCTTAGAGCTGGTCTAGTTCTACCAATCAAGAATGTAGCAGAGGACTATATCTATACCTATGATGTAGATAGCTTCAATAGTAAGCCCAACAGAGAGCAAGTGCAGTTTGAGACCTTGTCTCAATACAACTACAAGACTTCTATGTACGGAGGTTGGTCTTGGAGAGATGAGTATACTAGAGGTTCAAGTCCTGCTACTATGGCTCTACCTGCTACCTGCGACAGTAGAAAGGATATGTGTGAGTATTGTTATGAGTGGATAGACCAAGAGGAGTTATGGACAGATGCAGATAACAAGAGAGTGTGCTTTGACTGTGAGTACTTTGTAGATAAAGACTCTTATAGCAATGAAGATAAAAGGGAGGTGAAAGATGATAGATCGTGGTTCTCATTCTAAGAAGAAGGTTATACTAGTAGGATTTCCTAACCCTATCAAGTTAAAGTCTAAGAAGTTTGTGATAGAGACTTTGTATAATAGAGCTAAGAAGAATCCTTTTCTAGTAGGTTCCTCTTATGAGGAGTACCTAGACTTTCTACTCAAGCAGATAGATGTAATGGGTTCTATTGATGCAAAGATAGATAGAGACTCTGATACATTAGAAGAAGATATATACGATACTCTTAAGAAGATGAATTGGTTGAAGGTTATAAACGCTTTTGTAGTTGGTATTATAGAAGCTACTAACATAGGAGTCTAGTATGCCAGTTGAAGAGAGAGAAAAAGTGGTAGAGACACCTGAACAAACAGAGTGTGGTGAGTGTGGTATTTCTGTAGATAGAGCAGATATTATAGTAAGTCATGGGAGCAGATACTGTCAACCATGTCATGATGACAACTTCTACTCATGTCACAGTTGTAGTGAAAGTGTGCCTACTGATATGGTTTACTTTGCATATCAAGACCCCTACTGTGAGCATTGCTATTGGGAATCTTTTGAGAACTGTTATGATTGTGAAGAGCCTGTAGATAGAGATGAGGTGTATTGGAGAAATGACAATCCCTACTGTTCTAGTTGTGTACCTAACGATATAGATGATATGTTATACAATTTAGATGACAGAGAACCACCTGCTTGTTCTAGAAAAGCAGAGTCCTTTGAGTTTCCTGTTCGTAGACTTGTAGGGGTAGAAGTAGAATGTCTATTCCCATATAACGATGCTTTAGATACACCTAACTTTTGGACTAGTACAAGTGATGGTTCTATTAACAGCGAAGAAGGATATGAAGCTGTAGAGATGGTAAGCTACCCTGCTAGTGGAGACCTGCTATTAGGAAGTATAGATAATCTAATGTCATGGTCTAATAATATAGGTGCAATAGTTAATAGAAGTTGTGGACTACATGTACACTTCAACTCATTAGACCTAACTGCTAGACAAGTAGCTCATGTAGGAATAGTATACAGGTACTTTGAAGAGATACTAAAAGGTATGATGCCTAACTCTAGACAGAGTTCTAATTGGTGTAAAGACTTTCCTATTCCTAAGAAACAGCTTAGGAATATTACAGAGGAGAGCGAGTTAATAGAAATGTATTATGATTACATGGATTCTCACCCTAGTACAGATAAGTATAACGACGCTAGATACTGTGGTCTTAATATACATTCTAGATACTATCATGGCTCTCTAGAGTTCCGTCTACACTCTGGAACTATAAACAAAACCAAGATACTTAATTGGATACAGATACTAAATCGCATAATAGATATGGCTATAGACCTAGAAAGATACACAGGAGATGAGTACGATAAGTGGATTAAGAAACCACCTATTACTCACATGGTGAGTACTTTTGGAGTAGAGCTATGTGATTATATTAACAAGAGAACTAGTAAGTTCAAGGGAGGAAGAGTAAATGAGTAGTACAAATCATAACGACAACTACAAAACAGTAATAGTAGAACTAGCAGTCTATGTAGACGAAGATAACTACTATCACAAAGGCTTAAACGCTGAAGGGATTGTAGAAAAAGAACTGAGTGCAGTTGAAAATGAAACAGGGATATACTTGGAAAGAATTATTTATGATGATAGCAATAAAACTCTTGAATCATGCAACGATACAAGTCTAAATTCGAGCCACGAAAAGGGAGAAAAATCATGCCGTTGAGAGGGTTTGTAGATAGTAGCGGTGCTATCATTCCTATAACAGAAATCAAGAAAGGTCATGCAGATATATCTAGATTGGGAGTATCTCTTCCAACACTTCTACATATGTCACAGCAGAGACCTTCTGATAGAAAGCCATCTACTACTGAGTTATTAAATGGTACTTGTCAATCGTATCTAGAAAGAACTGCTGAGTATTGTATACGACCTGAAGATAATGCATTTGCACTAGCAGGTACTCTACATCATCTAAAGTTAGAAGAGTCAGCAGGTCTACTAGATAGACTGAAGTCAGAGATAACACTAGAAGCACATGGTATAACAGGTACAGTAGACTTATATGATTCAGAGACAAAGACGCTTGTAGACTACAAGTTTTCTGGTTCGTATAAAATAGCAAAGTGTTTAGGGATAGCACATTACTACACTAAGCACCCTACAGAGGTGTATAAGAGAAGTGGTAGATGGGGTAAGGCAGGTACACCAAAGAGAGTTAAAGAGTTCTACAGAGATGAGAGTAAGGCAGACTTAGAAGATTGGGGATGGCAGTTAAATTTCTATAGATACTTGCTAGAAACAAATGGGTACGAAGTAGATCAGATGTTTATACAAGCAACAGTTAGAGATGCTGGATTACAGATAGCTAGAGAGCGTGGGATTACAGGTAAGATATACATGATAGAAGTTCCATACATAGACAATGAACATCTAATAGAAAGATATGTTATGAAAAGGGAGGCTCTTCTATCTGCATTAGAAAAGAAAGAGTTACCAGAGAAGTGTACAGATGAAGAAACATGGGGTGGTATGAAGTGTGAATCGTATTGTCCTGTAAGAGAAGTATGTACATATAACCAAACAAAAGGAGAGTAGAGTGAAGTTACCTAAGAAGTGGACTATCAAAGAAGAGATTGATGGTATTACATGGTGGATTATTAGAGGTGGTGCATTTACCAATTCTATTACTGAGAAGTATCCACATAGATTCTTCGAGTCTAAAGAAGAAGCAGATGTGTACTCATCTAATCTAAATAGAAGACTAAATAAAAAGACAGAGGTTGTAAATGTAGACTCTGTATTTATTAAACCTTACTAGGAGGAGCATGAAAGAGATACTGACAAAGCTAGATAAGATTGAGTTTAGACTAGAGCATTTAGAATTTGCTTTAATGAACTTAATGTTTGTCGTAGCTAATCAAACAGAAGAACTACCTAAGTTTAAGGAGAGCTTGAAGAGAGCTGAGTCTATGTCTAAGAAAGACAGAGACTTACTTAGCTTAGTAGTTAATGAGAAAGGAGCAGACGCTTGATAAATACAAATGACATAATATTTGACAATGTATTTGAAGACGAATGCGACAAGCTAGATACTATACTTTTAGAAATAGCAAAGGAAATAAAAGAAGAAGGTGGATACCCTAAGGAGCTGGTAGAGAGAATAATAGATACTTGGTGCGAAGGTGTAGGTATTAGACTGAAGGAGGAATGGGATGAAGGCTAAGGAATACAAGAAGCTAAGAGATAAGTTCATAGCAGATACTTTCAAGCTATCAGATAGTAAGAGAGTAGAGTACACAGAAGGTAATCATAATGATAATGTATTGTGGAACTTTGAGAATATTGCTAATAGTTTAAATCTAGAACCATTACAGGTTCTATCTGTTTACTATCAGAAGCATAACTCTAGTATAAACAATTACTTTAAAGACGGCAAGGAATATTCAGAACCTATAGAAGGAAGGATACAAGACATGATTAACTATCTGTTATTAATGGTAGCTATGCTACATAAATACAAAAAGAGAGGTGTAAATGAGTAATGAAATATTATTAGTAGATGATACTCCTAGTAACGGAGAGATTGTAACTAGTGATGCTTTCGATATAATAAGAAACCTACATGACAAAGTTTCTATGGAAGACACTCCACGTTCTTTTATAAAGAGCAAGATGGGAGTTGATTACGTAGAAGTAGGGTACATGAAGAAGATGGCAGACAAGCACTATCCGGGTTGGTCTTGGACTATTGTTAGAACAGAGACACTAGGTAGTGAAGCCTTTATGGTACATGGTAGATTGAAGTGGTTTGAAGGTGGTATATGGAGAGAAGGAGATATGACAGCGGCTCATAGAATAATGAAGAAGAGAGGCAGTGATGAGTTTGTAGACGTAGGTAACGACATCAAGTCAGCTAATACAGATTGTATTAAGAAGGCATTTAATATGTATCTAAACATAGCTGATGACGTATATCGAAATCGTGTAGAAGATACTTCACTAAGTCAAGAAGAGATAGACTTTCTATATAAGCAGATGGAAGGACTTAATGAAGAATGGAAAGAGAAAATATCCCTTTCAATAGAGGATGGTAACATCGAGAAGGGTGATATAGATAAAGTAGTTGCTAAGATAGAACTAATAAAAAAGGAAACAAAAGGAAAAGATAATGAGTAATTCTGTAGATTCTGTATTAGGTGATGTCATGGGAGGAGAGTCCTTCTATGACCCATCTGAAGATAAACCAAATGTAATAGTACCTGAGGGAGACTTCTATGCTCACGTAAAGGACTATACAGTAAAAGAAGATGTTGTTATTAGAGGTAAGCACCTTGCAGATATATACAACTTAACGTTCAAGTTAGCAGAAGAGAACTCTGATAAAGACTTTGGTGAACATAGTGGTAGTGTATTTGTAGGTAAGACTATAAGGTCTAAAGGTTTCTTTAGGTTCAAGAGTCCATCTGATAATAAACTGCAACCTAACTCTGGTGGTAATAGAGAGTTCAAAGAGTTGTGTGAATCTTTAGGTATCAAACCAGAAGAGAAGGAAGTAGATGGCAAGACTCTATATGCATTGCCTGTACTTACTCCATCTAACTGTGAAGGAATGCCAGCTATTATAAAGATAAAGCATGAGAACTGGACTAACAGAGACGGAGAAGAGGTTACATCACCAAAGGCTGTAGGTGTATTTTCTTGGAGCAATGGTAAGCAAGACCTATCTGACTTACCGTTCTAAATGAAAATAACTAACAGCGAATACGATACAATCATTAGGGCACTAGATTGTTACTCTGACTATGCACAAGAAGCAGATACTTTGAAGACTAAGCTAGTAAAAGAATATGATAGATTAGCAGATAAGAATATGGCAGAAGGTATGACAGCAGATGAGGAGGAACTGTACCCTAGTAGACTACATACAGAGTACGGAGGTACACCTAATGACAATCAAAAAGTGGAATGAGATAGAACATGCTTTCACTACTAAGTTTGGATGGTATGATGGTATACGACACCTTACAGATGTGGGCAGAGAAGTATACAAAACTAGAAGCGTATACGAACTTAGCGAAAGAGAAGACTATCTATTAGTAAAGAAACTCAGAGCCAAATACGATAAGGAGGTATCATGGCAAGAAAACGAAAAACACAAGTAGCGAAAGTAAGAGATTTCCTAACAACAGGAAAGAAACTTACTAGTAGAACAGCAATCACTAGGTTTGGTGTATATAGATTAGCGTCTATTATACATCGGTTAAGGACTGCGTTTGGTATGAACATAGTTACGGATAACACTAAGGGTTATGCTACTTACTTTGTTTCTACTAAGTAACAATACAACAGGTCAGGGGTGTACCTTAAACACCCCAAAGATTTTTATTAACGGTCGAAGGTTTAGGTGTACCTTGAAGAATACTTATTTATATTCTCCTTTGGTATCTTCTAAAACACCTAAGGATTAGATATGCCAACACCATTTATGTGTCATGGTTGTGATAAACCAACAATGAATAAAAGTGGAATCTGTGATGATTGCAATAGAAAGACACCATCAGATGATGCTTTGTACGATACTAAGTATGTTAATCTTCTAAGTGAAGAAGAGATAATGAAGATAGATAAAATACATGAACTATCTTTTGACTATACAAACAAAACAAAAAGGAGTAAGAGATGAGATACTATTGGGAAGCACTCTTTAGCGTAGAATACTTTCCCTATTGGGAGTTTTCTATGTTGATGATGCTAGTATTGGTTCTTAGTGTTCTATGGAGAATCAATAGAATAGAGAGGAAGCTAGACGATCTAGTTGACCATATAGTTGAAGAACTAGTCGAAGACTAAACATAAGGATTAGCAAAGGGAGAATGCATAATACATAAACAATAATTGGTAGTTATTGAATGACAATGTATATTGTAATAGGTTGGCCCCGTTCTCCCTTTTGCTATAATAGATATGAAAAGAAAAAAGAACATAACAAAGAAAGACATGATAGATATGATACGTCAAGCAACCACTATGTCTTTAGCAAACAAGAAAACAATAGATATGCTTGGAGAGTTTCTCTATAATTACTTAGATATGAAAGGAGATACAGACAAGTATACTAAATTTATGGAGGACAAAATAGATGGACTTCTTAAACAAAGTAGTCAAGGGGATGGAGAAGTTTCTGGAGAGTCCCTTCAAGAAGAAGAGGAGTAGAAACAATGCCGTCAAAAAGCAAAGCAAAGGGAAACAGGTTCGAAAGAGAGTGCGTAAAAATAGCTAAGGAATACGGACTAGAATCTAAAAGAGCTTGGGGGTCTGATGGTAGGTCATTAGGACTAGACCCCGAAGTAGATATGACAATAGAAGAATATACCGTTCAATGTAAAGTAAGAAAAAGGATAGCAACATGGCTGAAACCTTCGGAGGAAATGGGGGATTTACACCTTCAATTAGTAAAGGAATCAAGAGGACAAATATACGCTATAGTATCAATGACAAGAATGATGGAACTAGTATCAGAAGTCAAGACACTACGTCAGCGTATAGAGCAAAAACAATAGCAAAGATACAGTCACTAGAATATTACTTAGGTACTGATTGGGTAGATTGGGACTGCACAAAGATAGAGATTACAGATAAAAGCAAGTCAGGGGGAAAGTCTAGTGTAAATAGTACAATACTAAAGTGCTCTGAGTGTGATAGGATTTATCAAACTAAAACACTAGGACTTGCTGATAAATCTATAGGTAATACTATTATAAACCATAGCCTATTTAATAATGTGCCTTTGTATAGAGGAGAGTGTGGCTTGGAAGATTGTAATGCCTAAGTGCCCTCTATGTGATAGTAATATAACAGCTAAGAAAGCTGGTATTAGGTTAAAGTCTCTTAGATTATCTAGGCCTAGCAAGGTTTTAAATCTAATAGATGACCAGATAAAGAAGATGTCTAGGTATTGGAAGATAGATGAGGTGCTTGAGGCTAGCTTCTTAGCAGACATAGATGGCGTTAACAACGATGTAATAATAGAATCAATCAAAAGATTCGATAGCAGAGGTAGCTTACAAAAAGGTTACGGTCTTAAGTACTTAGCAGGTATGATAAAGAACGAGAGCAAGAGAATAGCTATTAGAGAAGAGTACGAGAGAAAGAACTTAGATAGGCTACCTCCAAAATTAAAGGATGTAAAGTGAAACAAAGAAAGGGAACTTATTACGAGATAGATGAACTTTCAAAGAGGCTAGATAAATTAGAAAAAACAATAGAAAAGTTTATGTCTAATTGGGGGCCTGAGATACAAAGAAAAAGAGATGAAAGAGATAGTAAGTGGGATGAGATGATAAGAGTCTTAACAGTACAGGAGAGAAATAAAAGATGAAAAGTGTTGAATTAGAACAAGCATTTTTAGGATGCATCATAACTGATAGTTCTTATATAGATTCTGTCAAGCAGTATATAACAGATAAAGAGTTCTTCTACTCTAGTTTTAATCAGAAAGTATGGACTGCTATAGACAGGTTATACTCTAAGAACAAAGAGATAGATATGATAACCATATGTGAAGAGGTAGGTGGTAAGGTTGATGGTTATAGTTCTAGCTACGAGATAGCAGGGTTTTTAGATAAGGTTGTGTCTGCATCTAGCTGTGTAGAATATGCAAAGAGACTACACTCTTATTATTTAAGAAGAGTTCTGTACAATCAGATGACAGATATATCAAAGGGTTTAGGTGATGCATCTCTTGAAACCTCTAACTTATTAGAAGAGGCACATACTACTATAGGTAATATAATAAAGCTACAGCCTAGCAAGACTTTTGATATACATTCTTTACTAGAAGATACAAAAGATTCTATATATAACTCTACTACTCAGATACAAACAGGTATAGGTACATTAGATAGAGTAATAACAGGTATGACTAGAGGTGAGATAACTATTATAGCAGGTAGACCCGGTAATGCAAAGACTACAGTATCAGCTAACATAGCTAGGAACTTAGTACACCAAGGACTTAAGGTTGCTATGTTTAATAGAGAGATGCCTAATACAGAGATGATGAAGAAGTTTATAGCCATGGAGTCTAAGTCATTACAATACAGAAACTTGCGTAACAATATAGATATAGATAGAGATGAGTTATCTGAAGTGTCTAATGTAATATCAGATGTTTATAGTGATAAGTTATTTATGTTTGATGATGTAAGAGATATAGAGAACACATTTCGTGAGATAAAAGCTATCAGTCCAGACGTAGTTATAGATGACCATATAGGTTTGATAGAGCACCCTGCAAATGACAGAAGAGATTTACGATTAAAGATAGGAGATGTTAGCCGTAGTTATAAGTGGTTAGCTAAGGCACAGGATATGTCTGTGATACTAGTGTCTCAGATGAATAGGAATATGGAGCATAGAACTGATAGGATACCTAGACTATCTGACCTAGCTGAGTCTGGTAACTTAGAGCAAGATGCAGAGATAGTTGTATTCTCTCATTATCCTTGGGTATCTAGATATGGTGATGATGGTAATAGTGATTGTTTCTTGGAGCTTATAGTGGCTAAAAATAGATATGGTAGCACCAACTCTTGCGAGGTTGGGTATCATGGTAATAGTTGCTTGGTTACTAATTCAGAAGCTGAGGCAGTATCATTAGCAAGAGAAAGAGGAGATGATGTAAACGGTACACCTAAGCCTTTTTAAACTTGTTTTCTTTTCTTTGCTTTCTGCATCTTTCTTTTTACTATAGCTTTGTAATCTATATCTGTTACCAAGATGGGAAACATAGGGTATGAACTATTCCAATTCTTTATATCTTCTAAGGCTTTTTGGTATGCCTCTTGAGTACCTGCATTTATAATAGAATCTATTATAGCAGTCTTTCTTCTGCCTCTTAGAAATTCTATTCTATCTAGTTTCATACCTCTTGTTTCTATTTGTTTAGCAACATCCTTAAGTAAAGGACTACCTGTCATTCTTAAAGCTCTAGATGGAACTCTTTTTATAAAGTCTCCTTGATAGTTTTTATAGTCTCTTTCTAGTGCAGATATAAACTTACCAAGTTCTTCTATATCAGACATAAAAGGTGGAGATGCAAAAAAGAATAATGCATTTGATACTGTTCTACCTTCTTCTAGTCCTGCCATAAGAAAGTCTCCTAAGAAACCAAATGCTCCTATAGCCGCTACGTTTTCTACTATCTCACGACCATCTGTTTCAAAGAAACTAGCAGGGTCATATGCTTTTTCTCCAGATGCTAGTTGTTTCATTAACTCTTTTGCCTTTATAGCAACTGCTCCTGTAGCCATACCACCTGCCGCTAATCTAAGTAGTGGCATAAAGTTCCCATGTGCTAAGTCAAATTTTAATGTATCTGATATGAAGTTATACTGCCTAAGACCAAATGATTTAAACTGTAGAAAAGGTTTTAGTATAGGTCTATTTAAAACAAGAGGGTCAGCAAGTATATCTTTCTGCAACTGAGTCTTAACAGCAAATCTACCCATAGCATTTATTACTGTAGAGTTTGGTAGTTTGCCTTTCTTTATTTGGTTATGGTCTATCCCCATTTTATTTAAAGTAGACTTAGCCCATTTTTTAGAACCCATCCTTCCTAGGCCTATGCCTCTTTTTCCAGATGTTATAGCTACTAAGTCATCTATTAATACTCTTGCAGATGCGGCCGCTAATATATTATTAATAGAGTTTATTCTATTAAACTGAGATATATCAGTTAATCTACCTACTACTTTTTTAGATATATCACTTTGCTGGGATATGCCCATCATCTCATTTATATATTTGTATAAGTTACCACCAGAAGCATCTACCTGTTGTCTAAATTTTTTATCCGTCATGTACTTATAAGTACCTTTTGTAAACCTCCAATACCCTGCAGATAGAGCAGAAGATATTGCAAACTGAGATAGGTTCATAGCTGTTGCTGTACCTAATGCAATCTTAGTAGAAGTTTCCCACTCCATAACCTTTTGCATAAAGTCTTTAATACCCGGGTTTAAGTTGTATCTTCTATTATATCCTATAGTACCCATAACATGATTATGTAGCTCTCTCATAATAGGAACATCATCTGCACTAGCATTATTAAGAAGATTTTCGTATATATTACCCTCTCTTCCAAAATTTTTTCTTTCTGCTGAACGCCTAGCTACATTAGAAGAATATATACCAAGAAGCTTTCTAATATCTCTTTCATAAAAACTTTTAGGCAATTCGTATGTTCTAGCTTTTTCTAAGTTCCCATCTAGTTTAAAGACTTCACCATATGTTAACCTACCCATGAGAGCCATAGCTTTAAATGGACTAAGCTCTTCAAGCTTGTCTCTACTCTTTACCCCTTCTATTATAGAATCATAAGCTTCTCTAGTTTCTTTAGATAAAGATGGTACTGCATTTCTAATAACCCTGTTTAAAAAATTAGCCTCACCCTTTCTATTCTTAGCAAAACTTTCTGGGTTGTTCATAGCCTGTATAATTAAGTCTATATAATCGTCTTTTAAATTCTTTACCAACATATCCTCTCCACTTCTAGCAGTTTCTCTAGAAACAAATTCAGATATTTTGTATATGTCTGCAAATATTTTTTCAGCAACACCTTGCTTTAATATCCTAGGTATATAGTTTTGAAGATAGCCTACATCTACACCAGATTCTCTGGCTCTATTAAATAGGAAGTCTGACATTTGTCTATAAGACCTTGTTTCTTGTATGTCTACTCCTTGTTCTACAGCATCTGATAGTAGTTCCCAGTATTTACTTTTAGCATTGGCTTCTGATACACCCATAGCTTGAGAAAGTCTTTGAGCTTGTTCTCTTGTTGGCTTTGTAGAATTAAAACCAAAATTGCTCATTAGGTCATAGGTTTCTGATAAAGTTCGTCTTTGATCTACTACAAACTGATCTACCTTAGCAACATACATCCTCCTAACAGGACTTACAGTACCTTGATTTCTTGCAGGTCTAAGTATGTCTAATAATTTATTTGCTGGTGCTGGTAGCATTTGATCTAGGAATATACTATACCTAGCTTTCTGCATAGGCACACCTTTCTTTTCCATGTCATCTAATGCTTTCTTAGTGTATTTTTCAACTATTAATTTATCTCTTAAGTTTACAATCTCTGAATTAGTATTTTCATCAAGTCTTTTAGGTATTGACTGCTCTCCTTTAGATGCTCTATTTAATCCTCTATTAAGTTCTTTTTGCTCAGTCGAATGGTTGAGTTCGTTTTCTAAACTTCTTATTTCAGATTTTCTTTTATCTTTTAGTTCTTTTGGAGATATGTTAACATTTTCTTTTCTTCTGTAATATGTTGAAAAAACATCTCTATCTACTAATGATATTTCATTTGTATCTAAAAATTTTAATTGATACTCTCCCTTGTCTCTATTAAAGCTTTGTATCTTTACTTCTCTTTTGCCTTTTCTATCTGTGTATATATTGTTATATAATTCTCTAGCATAACTATCCCTAGCAACATTTCCTGCTTCTACATCTAAGTTTAATTCTTTAGGTGCTGTTTCGTATGTTATCTCTTGCTTTGTTGCATCTTTTCTAAACTCATTAAGTTTTTTAAAACCTGTAGTAGCTACTTTGTTTACACCCTTAATACCTAGTATCATACCTCCTGCATGAATCCAATCTTCTGTAGTAGGAGTTCTTCCTTCTAATGCAGGTGCTACTACTGCAAACTCACCAGTTTCTGCTAATGTTCTACCAAGTACACCTACTCCTTTTTGAGTTAAAAAAGCATTTGTAGCTCCTGTCATACCACCTAGAACTGCACCTTTAGCTCCAGCTTTTACTACCTTGCCGGGTGTTACTGTGCCATCTGATATATATTCATTTAGTGCTTCTCCAGCTCCAGAGTACAAGCCTAATGCCCCTGCTCCACCTGCAGAAGAGGTAGCTGTTTTTGCTAGAGCATTTGATTTAACAGCCATTCTAGCCGCTCTACTAGCAACTTGAGGCTTAACTCCATTCTGTATTAATTTTTTAGTTACGTACTTAGTAGCCGTAACTTTAGCGGCCGCACCTCCAAGACCTCCTCCAAAAACTGTAGTAGCAAAATCAAGAGGCTGGAAGAACGAGGCTACACCTGCGGCTATGTCAGACACAAGACCCGGATGATAGTTACCTAAGTCATACTTCTCCTTACCTTGAGTTATCTCATACACCATTCCCTGCAAGGACTTATTGTACCCATCTTTCCATATATTTCCTAATGTGTCTATGATACCGCTTTCATCCTTAGGGTTGTAAGCAGGCATTTCTGAGCTTAGTTTATATTGAGGAAATTTTCTAGTAATAACCTTATAGGCTAAGTCATCACTCATAGAATTATACTTTGAATCAACAGCTCTAAAGTCATTAACAAGCTGTTCTTTGCTCATGTTTGGGTCGAATTGTGCCATTATAAAGAGCTGATAAATTTAATTAAGTCATCTCCTAAAAGCTCTCTGTAAGACAAAGGCTTGTCTTTTAATACAGGAAACCTTTCTCTTTTTCTTCTTATGTCTTCACTATTATCATCATAAAATGTGTCTGTAGATTCGTCGTAAATAGAGCTAAACAATTTTTTTAATTCTTCTATTTTTTTAGGCAATCCTTCTTTAAAATTCTTTCTTGTCTGAGGATTTGGTGCTGTTTCTGAAGTTTTTATGTCCTTTCTAAGTTTCTTTATTTTATCTTTTAAAAACTCTGAACCAGCTCTGGCATCTCTAAGGTTTCTTGGAACATCAAAGTCTTTTGATTTTCTACTTCTAGAAGGTGTTTTAGCTTGAGCCATTCCTAAACCAGAAAGAAAAGCAGGAACATCAAGTTCTTCTCTATCTTCTTGTGATAAATTTTCTGGAACTATAGCTGGACTATAAGCAGAAGAGTCATCTGGAAAATCACCATCAATAGCAACTTCGCTATCATCTGTTGCGTTTTGATTTGCCTGAATTTGAGCTAGGACATTTTCTCCTATCTCATTGTCATCTGCAAATAAAATGTCATAGTCATCTTCATTGACATTTTGAGTGTTAAAAGTTCTTGCTAAAACTTCTGCTGGGTTTTGCTTAAATTCTTCTATCTTAGCATCTACTCTAGAATAAGGATTTACAGAATTGCCACCATAAGCATCTACACTACTATCTCCTTGACTACTTATGTTAAGAATTTTTTCTATTTTTGAATATGCATTATCTAAACCAAGTTGTAACTCTTCTTTCTGAGTACTGTAATCAACTCCGGGAAGAGAAGCTTCTTTAGTCTCTAAGTCTGTTAGAGCCTTTGACATTCTTCCAATTTCTTTTGTAAAAAAATCTACTTGATCTTTTTGAATATCATTCATTTTTCCAGCATCTCTATCAAGGTATACTCTACTTAAGTGCCTAGCATGTTCTTCAGGGTTGCCAAACAATACCATAGCTGTATTATCTGATATTTCATTGTCAGGATTTCTTTTATTGTAGTCATCTTTAAACTTCATTATGCTAGTACGCTGAGCACCTGCTTTGGTCTTTAAAGAATTAACTCTTCTTTCAACCAGCATTCTTTCTTTTGGGTCTGTTATATCCGCAAGAAAAGCCTCAGTTGGAGTATCAATAAGTTCTTGTACTCCAAAACCAGATGTTGCGTTTGTAAAAGTTTTATCAGCCCTATTTCTTAAGTTGTTTTCTTCGTTTATAGTTGCGGCTTTTTGAAGTCTATCTTCTTGCTTTGATGCTAGGTCATTGCTAAACTTTTGCTGTCTAAGTGAGTCTTCATATCTTTCTTCAACTTGTTGCTGTTGCCTTCTAGATAGCTCTAGTCTAGCATCTGCTCTTTCTGATTCTTTTTTTCTTAGCTGATATTCAGGACTAGCGTACTTTGATATTTCTTCTAAGAAGGTATCTAAACCTGTAGGTGCTTGTTGTAATACTACTCTTGCCATTATTTAATCCTTGTGTTTAATTTTTTAACAACTCTATACAATCAAGGGCCTCCTACATCAGAGTCGCTTTGGTCTCCGTATACATCATTTGGGTCTGGTTGACCCGGTACTAGCTCCCATATATTACCATTCCAACTATAGTTTAAACCATCTGAGCCTTTCATTGTTTGACCCATTGTTGTACCCATTGTGTTAGGGGAACCCGGAGGGCCGTATTGTTCATTCGTTCCATAAGGATTATCTTGTGTAAAATCCATTTGATTTCTTTCAGCATCTGCTAAGTACCTTAAAGCATCTTCTTGATTTGTTCTTAGTGTATCTGCTAAAGATTTCTCAGTTCTACTTTCATAATCTCTTACTATTCCCCTACTAGCTAAGCTATCTCCTTTAAATAAGGAACCAGCAGTCTGTTGCTGTAGCTTCATTAATTGATTTCTAGCATCAGCTCCGAATCTATCTCTATCTTCTAAAAACTCACTTACATCTGGAGCTCCATACAGGTCTTCAAATTTTCTTCTTTCTACATCGTCTTCTATAAATTTACCATATTGCTGTTGATAGTCTTCGGTACTCTGGCTACCATATCCACCGTTTGAAAACCCTTGCACTCCTTTCATATTGCTAGAATCTGCTCTGTCTCGATAATAACTATTTGCTACTTGCATTAAAGCATTTAAAGCATCTTCATTGCTCATTATCATCCCAGCTTCTTGTGCATCAGATAAAGCTTGCTTTCTATTCCCTGCATTTCTAATCTGCATTAGTGGAGCCATGTCTTCAAAACCAGATAAAGCTTTTGCTAGCTCATCTACAACTCCTATGCTGTAGTTACTATCGTCTTTACTCATGATAGGTTTAATTCCACCTTTGTTCATCATAGCAGATTGCCTAGTCATATCAGTATTTCTTTGCACATTTAAAGTATTAAGTGCTAATAGTTCATCTATTGCAGAGTGACCATGTTGACCTTGTGGTACTAAACCACCTCCCACATATCCTAATCTATCTGCGTTGTTTATCATGTCCATTGTATTCTTTCCTAGTTTATCTACAGCTTCTTTACGAACAACATACTCTCCGCTTTTAAGCATAACTGGGCCTATATTATCTGATTGTGCCATTATACTATTCTCCTTTTAAAAGGCATCATGTCTATCAATCCTCTTCCCATAGTCATTCCACCACCCATATATCCAGACTTCTTTTTCTTCTTAGCCATGCCACCATACATATACATATCCATCATTCCTCCACCCATATAGTCATCCATCATACCACCTTGCATCATGTATCCCATTTTATTTCTAACTGCCTCAGGTAACTTTGCCAAACCTCTATTACCTTCAGGTACTTGTTTTAACTGACCGCCTTTAGCATACTTAGGCATCATACCTCCTGCCATTAAACCAGCTAAGTCCATACTTTGATTAGGCATTCCATAGCCTAGCATGTCCTCCATAAAATATTGTCTTGCAGAATCTGGAGTGTTTGTTGAGTAACCTAAATTTCCTAATATTTCATTTGGGTCTAGTTGGTCTATTGCAAACCTAGTTTCTATATTAGATGGCATAAAGCCAGAGGTATCTATTGATGGTGCTTCTAAATTTACACCACCCATTAACCCTTCTCCACCAAATAACTTAGGTGCTTCACTTGGTATTGCCCCAGTATCTAAGCTAGGAGCATCTGTAAGACCTAGTGACCCAGTTGCGGCTTTTCCAGACAAGGCTCTTTTACCGTACTCCCCTAAGCCAGCCATCAAAGCTGTACTAGCAAAAGTTCCTAAGGCTCTACCAGCAGACCCTTCCCCTAAGCTTTCTCTATAGTCTTCTATATCTTGTTTTGCCTTAGTTCCAAAACCTGTGCTTTCTCCAGCTTCTACATCTTCTGCTGTGGCATCTCCTAGTTTTTCTCCTGCAAATTTACCAATTCCAGCTAAAGCTCCTTTTGCTAAAGAAGTTCCAATTAAACCTACTCCGGGAGGCAAAACAGCATTTAATATATACGGAGCCGCTAAACTTAATAAACCTGCTCCTGCCTTGCCAAAACCTAAAATTCTATCTCTTGCACTAGTTGCTTTTGTTTGCATATCTGCAAGCTTATCTTGCAAGTCTCTATAGCCTCTGCTGAGACCAGCACCACCTATTATAGCTCTGGCTCCCCTACCTCCTCTTTGGTAGGACATGGGCATATTACGACCGCCTCCCATATAATCTCTAAGTGTATTGTATTTCATAATATTCCCTTAAATTGTAACTTCTGTTTTCCAAACTGATGTAACAAAAAACTCTACTGCAGTAGTAGTTATTCCTGTATCAGATGCAGTTATTGATATTATTGCCACTTCATTTGGATTTATGACTGGTGAATTGTTCCAGTCAGTTTGATTAATTGTTATAACGGTACTGTCAACTGTAGTTGTATCATATGAAAATTGACACACCTCACTTGGTGACTCAGAACCATTAGGTATTTTTTTAATTTTAAAAAGTATATTGTCAGCATTGTCTTGTACTATTGGCACTTTAAATAGTATCTTATGACATATCATCTTAAATGGACTTAAAAACCCAACTTGATTTCTTACTACTGTTAAATCTGTGTCGTCAACCCAAGGTAAATTAGTTTCATCTGTATCTAAATCTTTGTTAAAGTTATGTATGAAAGTTCTATAGTCAATAAAAGACTGGGTATATTTTAATCTTCTAGTAGTTAAAGTTCTCTCTACAAACTGGTCTCCATTGTCAGATAAAAATGTTTTATAAAGCTTGCCTCTCTGTTTTCTCACCATTGCCAACTGTCTATTAGGACTTAATGTAAAGGTAGTTGTACCTTCTGGTGTGCCTCTAGTTACAGGTGCAGATGTATCTAAAGAACCACCTTTTGAATTTGTTAATCTTCTTATATCTCTCTGCACTATGCCGCCCTCTTTCTAAGAGTTCTATATTCTATTACTATATCATTTAAAGCAAACTTAGAATCTTCAGCTAAGCTATCAAAATTAAATCTAAATGCTATGCTTTGAAATGGATTAATTGGATTGTCAGCACCACCTCCCTGACCTACAACAGGTATCTTAATAGTATTGTAATATGTTTGAGACGCATGTGTTTGAGGTATAGTAGAACCTGTTGCATTTAGAACGACCCAAGTTCCGTTGTTGTTAACCATATACTCAATCTCAGAATCGTTGATAGCTGTGCTACCGCTATGCCTATAATTTATATACATATTGTAAACTTTCTTACTTAAACCCGGTTCTCCAAAATCTAAATCTGGAGTTTGCAACCTATAGTAAGTATGTGGTTGCTCAGCAGTTTGATGATGAGTTAATATTACTTTACCTGTTCCAACTCCATTTAAATTTACATCATCTGTGTCATAAGCAACTATAAGCTGTCCCTGACTGTCATTTACCATGTTAGATATATGTGCATCGTAAGTATTACCTAAAGTAAAACTAGCATTATTTGTATTTGGAGCCGCATCTTTACCAAAGTACCAGCTCTTATATCTAAAGTCGTAATAAAAAGCATCTTCAGCATCTAAAGCTTTGTCTATAAATATAGCTTGTTTTGTTTCTGGTATATACCCTACAACAGCGTTAGAAAAATTTGACCATCCTACTCCAGATATAAGTGTTTGACCTGTGTCTGCTATCTTTCCTTCAGTTAGGTTAGCAACAGAAGAGCCATCAAATAAATATGCACCATTATTATTTGCCCACAGTATTCCGTATTCTGTGTTGCAAACAGAGTAAGGAAACTGTACACCTGCATACGGAACCGTTTGTTCCAGAAACCAACCAGCAGGTGATACTGAAGCTATGTTTAATATCTGAAGAGTTCTTTGTTTAAAAGCGAGCAATCTATCTGCGTAAAAAGCCAAGCAACTATAGTCTTCCCCATCTCCCTTAGTAACATCTAATTTGTTATGAGCTGGAAACGTATCATATTTGTCTATCTCACTAAACATTATACGGTCTCCAAAATGCTCAAATGATGTGCTTTCTGAAGTAGAACCAACGCCTCCCTCATCATACTTTACATTTGCAACAAAAGCTCTTGAGCCAGCAACTACTGCTGTTTTATAACCAGACCCTGTTTGACCAAAGGCTATCTGCTTAGTTGACGGAGAAAAACCATTTAATAAAACATAGTCTTCTATGTTAGGCCTAGAAGATTTTAAATCAAAATCTCCATGAGTTACGGTATTAGATATTCTAAATTCTCCATCTCCATCCGCTTTCCAAGGATAATATTCATCTCCTAAATGAACTCTAGCTCCATCTTTAACACTTATATCAACAAATAAAATCCATTCATCATTACTACCTGCCTCTCTTATGTATATTCTACCACCACTTAATCTTTTTGAGTAATCACTACTTGAGCTTGTTCCTATTGTATTTGCGTAAACATTTATATTAAACTTCTTTCCATCGTCGTGCGTAAATGAGCCACCTGAAAACTCTTGGATTAAAGATTCTTGATTGCCGTCATATATAAAAGTACCACCAAACTCATAATCTTTACCTTCCCATTCTCCATCTTCTGTGCTTTTTTCTACGCACAAACCCCAACCTGCTCCTCCAGCTACATTATACTCAGTAGTTCCATTTAAGGATGCACTACCAGTTCTTTTGCATGCAGTAGGCCTTGCCAATGTATTTAATTCTTCGTATGTGTTAGACTCTACTACTGTTCCAATAACTCCACTTGTTAATAAAAATTGGTCTCTTTCTATGTGACCATACCATTTAGGAGTCGATTCGTTTCTATGGTTTCCATCAGCTACCCTTAATGAGTTGTTTGCATAATAGTAAACAAACTCTGGTTTTTCATTACCATCAGCCTCATTTAAAAGTGTTACAGCATCTGTAGTAAAATCATCGTTACTGTCAACATAAATATCTACCTTTCCATCATCAGTATTTCCCAAAGCTAAAAAGAAATCTCCAACAAACCCTGTTCTTTTAAATATTATATCTGTATTATCAGCAACAGATTCGTCTACAAGTGAAGTTTCTTTTAGGTCAAGAACTACTCCGGATAAACCTGCAGTAGTTGTGAATATATGGCTAAAAGTAAGTTGCTTTCCTGTCGATGTTGCAGTAGCATTAGTACTCATTTCAAATGTTGTAGCATCTGTAATACTTGCAATCGTTGCCCCTGAAGGAACTCCTACACCTGTAATCCGTTTTCCAACTGCTAAATTATTTGTAGCATTTGTTCCCCCACTATGAGTAACTGTGGCATCTCCATTAGTTACGTTGCAGGTATGAGTAAAAAAATCAACATCAAAACTAGCACCGTTAGTCAGACTCAGTAAAGACTGAACAGTAAAAGTTCCGTTGTTTGCAGAGTTGCTTGCACCACTAATTACTATTTTAATAGGTAATCCAGTAGAACTTGGAACTACATTGTTTGTAACCCAAAAATCAATATCATTTATAAATATCTTATTACTACTGTGGAAAGCTAAGGCATATTTATTACCAGTAGGGTCTGTTCCATCTACATTTCCACCAGAACTTCCAAGAGAACGTACAGTAGCACCCCTAACACCAACAGGGTCATCTGCTTCAAAGTAATGTAATCCATATCCGGGATTTAAAGATGCCGTATGTACAGGAACTGTATTCTGACTTAGTGTCAATGCTGAACCATCAGTTGCTGTGTGCCATTCTGAGCGTGGTATTAACTCTCCATTTTTAGAAACATTCCAGTTTATACACTCTGCAGACTCACCAACAGCTAAGTCTCTAGGGTTTTTTACGTTGTTAATACCCCTTCCAAAGCTATTTAATGTAAAGAATTTTTTTGCCATTTAGTCTCTTATTTCTATGTGAACTAAGTCGTCAAAGCCATTATCTTTTACATCCCCATCACTATTCCAGTCGCCGCCCCAACGAATTTTTAAACCTAGCTGATGAGCTATACCTCTTATCATTCCACCCATGTAATGAAATCCGTCTCTGTTTTCCCAGTCTATTGGATAGGGAGCTAAATCTACCGCCTTACCCTCCATGTGCCTTGAATACTTTACTTTCGTGGCTCCCTTTTCCAATAACTCTTTTTGTCTTTCTTCACTTCGCAAACCTTCTATGATAGTAACATCCATTACTTTGATTAACTCATCTAATACTTTGATAAGCCTATGGTCTACACCTTTCAATCTTTTCTTACTTTTTCTTCCAAACTTATACATAAGATACCTACTTCTTTTTTCTTCTAGTAGCTTTTCTTTTGGTAACTTTTTTCTTACCACCACGTATTAAATCTGAGTCTGCTTTTCTAGCTCCACCCTTACCTGTAGCAAAGCTTCTAACCCTGCCTGCCGCCCATTGATGAGCACTAACTCCGGGTCTAGAACCACTAGAATAAAAAGCACCAAGTCCTCTAGAGTAAACTTTGTTTAATGTGGACTTTGATATACCTGAACTTTTAGAATACTTACTTACAACGGAAGCTTTACTTCCTCCGCTTTTTGGCTTTGCTTTTCTTTTTGCTGGTTTTCTTGCCACTTTTACTCCTTTGCTTTGATATTTTATCCATCATAGCAGGTGTCAACCTACCAGATTTATAGAGCTTTCTAGTTCTAAGTATCTCAGACTCTGATTTCTTTTTGTTTTTAGAACCTTTAACATATTTTTTAGGAACACCTCTTTTTGTTTTAGGAACTTTCTTAAATTTTCTAGCCATTATTTCTTAATCTTTTTAACTTTTCCATTTTTAGTTCTAGCAAATTTATGAGTTTTAGTTTCTCTTATTAATGTTCCAGAATAAGTTTTTCCACCCCATTTCCAACTAACACGCCTAGCCATTACTTTCCAACTTTTTTCTGAGCCATTTTATGAGAAGCTCCAAAACTTTTTCCTTTTTTCATTGCTGTAGCCATCATTCTTAAATGTTTTGCGGTATGATGAACTGAATGTTTTTTCATAGCATTTGCTTGTCTCGTAGTAAGCCCAGTCATAGAAACACCCTTTACGCTCTTTGGTGCTTTCATTGACTTTGACTTAGCTTTTGTTTTTGGCCTTCCTCTTTTAGAACCGTAGGTTCCTTTACCCATTGGCATACTAACTCCTTTTTCTTTTTTTCTTAGCTTTGTTTCTTGCACTAATAGCTTTAGCTTTTCTTTTAGCATCTGCTTTTGAACTAGCACCCCATGCTCTTAAGGAAAGTAGTAACCTTGTGGGCTTACCATTCTTTCTTTCAGGGCCGGGCATACCACCCATCCTAGCAAGAAAACTAGCTCTTCTAGGATTATCTCCAGACTTCACAGGAGCTTTCAAGGTTCCACCTTTGTAACTAGCCCTACCCTTAGCATTCAATCCACCCTTAGGATTCTTTCCTGCTTTTCTTGTCCAAGCTGGAGACTTAGGTTTTCTTTTTGCTCTTGGCACTATACGCCTAATTTCTTCATTAAGATACCCTTGATAATCTTCCATAGGGCCTCAAGGATAGCCTTCTCTGTTTTTTCACTAATTATTGGAATATCAATAGACTTATTAAGCTCATCAATAATTTCATCTTTTGTATTATCAGATAGCAATTCATCTGCAATCATTTTCATTAACATAACTATTTACTCCTTATGTTTTTTATTTTATATCCTAAATATATAATAGTCATAATACCTACAACTAATTGCAGTATTAAATTAATATTAGCTAGATGAATGCCATAGTTAGCAAACGATAAAGCTGAAACTTTTAAACTATCCATTAATGTTTTCCATTTATTCTACTAAGAGAACCTTTAATTTCTGAAACTTGATTATCTAAATCATTTACTTCTTTAGTAAGAGCATCAAACTTTCTATCTAATTTATCATCAGATTGATTCCATCTATTAATAAGTTTTATAATCATACCTTCCATATTCTCTAATGTTTCAGATTGTCCTTTGTTCTCTACTTTTAAATTTTCTAGCGTTTCTTGTTGCTTTGCTGATTTGTTAGACATTGATACAACTAGGTAAACAAACATTGCCCCAACTACCCCTATCATTCCAGCTTCGCCATATATCGCCATAAAATCCACTACTTACCTCGTTTCTTTTTACCCCAACTAAGTGGGTTGATGTTAAATTCTTTTTCATAGAAGGCTACTTTTTCTGCCAACTCTTCTCGCTCAGCCCTTTCTTCCATGATATGTTTACTAAGTAAATCCCCAATCTGTTCATTTGCAACAAGGACATTATCTTCAAGCTTTGCAATCCTAGTTTCAATTTGCCAATAACCATATACCAACATACCGATAAGGACTGCAATCTGACCCAACCATTTAAGATTAATACTGACAATGGCATTATCATCAAGAATAGCAGTCCTATAACTTCTAGCGGTATCTGGCTTTTCACTCATTTAATCCTTATATCTTCCCACTCTTCATGACGATAACACCAGTTTGATTCGCTTCTAATGCTCCCATGATACCAATGAATAGTAGAATCTTGATCTACTATCTCAGTAAATATAGTCAGATTAGTAGTGTCTTGAGGGGATAACTCATATCCCCCCACAGACCAACCTGTTGAACAATTAGTCAACATAGATATACCGAACAGGAATATCGTAAGATGTGCTAACGCTATCTTCTTGTTTATATTCAACCACGAAATCACCGTTACTCTTCTTTCTTATCGTCTTGTTCATCTTCCTTATCTACACTAGCTTGTAAAGCATCTACAAAAGCCTGTTTACCAAATCGTAACTGCTGAAGATTAAATTCAGAAGATTGAATCTTTCTTTCTAAATCAGCTACGTGATTAATCATTACTTTCTGCTCATCAGATAGCTCTGATTCTTTATACTCTTTGTCAAAAAGAGTGATTACGTTTTCTTTAGGCATTTCTTTTTCTTTTTTTGCCACGTGTAACTCCTACTTGTTATTAATTAAAGTTTTTTGAAATCAGCGATTGCAGAGGCTAGTCCATCAGATTGCTCTTTTGCTCTTGCCATTTCAGCATCATATCTTGCTTTTTCAGATTCTAATTCTGATAAAGAATACTGCCTTTCTTGATCTGGTAATGCTTCACCACTTTCAGCATCCCATCTCTTTTGCACTAAAACAATGTATGATTCTTTTTTTTCCTCTACTGCTTGACGTACAACTTTGCCTTCATCATCTTTTACTTCGCTAATGGCTTCTTGCACTACTCTTTCTTTGCTTTTAAAATCGGCTGTTTTACCTTTTTTATCAGCGTATTTTGCCCAATTCATTTGAGACTCCTTGTTTGTTAATTATTATCCACAATACAAAACACAACTGACTAACTTTACCTCTTCAGTTGAGTTGCTCATTGTTACTTTCCCGATTGTTTTACTTCTTATGATGTCATCACTTTGCACTTTAGCAGTTCCATCTCCATTGCTTTCTAATAAATCTCCACCTTCGCAAGAGCCAGTAACTTTAATTGATGATATTCCAACTGATGCAATTGTAACATTGTTTCCGTTTAAACCTTTTAAATCAGATACAACTCCATAAACTCTTTTATCTCCAACTGAATTAGAAATTTTTACTTTTGCGTGATTTTCGCTATGCTCTTCGTCTATTGTGCTTACCACTGTTCCTACCTCTAAAGTATCAGAACTGCTACTTTCATGGCAACCTGAGAAACCAGTAAGGCTCACAGTTCCACCAGTATTTTTAATATCTCCTACAATAGTACCATCTGATCTAAACTGAATAAATTGTCCATCACTTGCATTTCTACATATTTGCATTGTTTCACCAGCAGAGTCTCTGCTAAAAATTGCTGAATCTGCGGTTCTTATACTATGACCATTACCTGTTGAACCAGCAGATGACCTTCCAATTAAAATAACTGAATCAAATATCCGCATAGCAATAGTATTATTAGAAGCAAGTTTCATTTGGTCATCGCCATGGTCATACTGTATAAATCCACCAGTACCAGCATCATTAAAATTTATGGTTTGACCAGATGTATTTCCCGGTGCTAAATAAAAATTAGATACAGAACTATTACCAAGAACTACTGAATTGTCTGCTACTCCTGTTGCACCTTGACCTATTGCTATTTGATTTGTTGAATCAACAGCAGATGTATCCGCACCTTTACCAATTACTACATTATTTGTACCAGAGGTAATACCATTCCCAGCATCTGTACCTATTGAAACATTTGCCGAACCTGTTAATACAACACCAGAATTATATCCTATGCAAGTATTAGAGTCACCACAATTTGCACTTAAAGATTGATAACCTACAGCAGTATTATATTGTGCTGAATTTATAGCATCTCCTGCGAGATGTCCTATAGCAACATTAAAATTTCCTGTGTTTAAACTATGTAGAGAACCAGAACCTACTGCTGTATTTGAGTCTCCTGTCGTCAATGAACTAAGAGCTTGGTATCCTATTCCTACATTTTGAGTTGCATTCGTCATATCTGCATCTGCAACTTGATGACCTATAAAAACATTAAAATTATCCCCAGAGTCAATTTGATTACCAGCTTGGTATCCAAAGACTGTATTCGATGTACCACTATCATTATTAGAAAGTGAGATTCTGGAGTTGGCATCAAGTTTCATTCTAACTGTTGCAGATGTGCCTGTTAAAAATTCTAAATCTCCGTTATAACTCCATAAACTTGTTTTTGTTCCTATTTGAAAAAAGTGACCAGCATTATTAGCATCATCACTATCCCATAAACTCAAAGTAGGTGCAACTGATCCAGATATTGTTATTCCATTAGCTGTACTACCTACATGACTATTTTTTGATACAGATGGAGAGTTACCGAGATTTAATAAGCCAGAAGCATTAATCCTTGCTCTTTCAACACTATCTGTATATAATTGCAATCCACCTGAACCAGCACTTGTTGTTCCTCTAAAATGTCCAATCCTTGCTTTATTACTTACTAAATCAATAAATGCTCTTTCTGTACCAGCAGTTGCTCCTGTGTCA
>Ga0208159_1000034_pt1 | contig 46418 bp, 60 predicted proteins | sample 9_EtaG_FD_184082 | JGI IMG/M metagenome (GOLD analysis project Ga0208159, IMG submission 184082) | Marine viral communities from the Subarctic Pacific Ocean - 9_ETSP_OMZ_AT15188 metaG (SPAdes) (version 2) | ecosystem: Environmental > Aquatic > Marine > Oceanic | place: Pacific Ocean | collected... | reverse complement strand
TCTCTATTCTGATTTAAGTTACACCACCTGTAATGTAACTAATTAATCTTGAAGTTCACCTGTATTAGGGTCTACTTCTTTCATACCATTTTCAGTTTGTTCTAAACCATCTATGATATTTACATTTTGATTAGCAAGTCTATCTAACATAAACTTTCTAATTTGAGTAATATGCATATCTGCATTTTGGTGGTCTACCATATCTAGTTTATCACCAAGAAACTCTTCAATGTCTTCCCAATCAAGGTTCTTTCCAGTATCATACATATAAGTAACCAACTTATCATCTCCAGGGTGACAAGTTTTGTACCATTCGATAGCGTCGTCATTCAAAGTAAATGTTTCACTTTCAACTTCATACTCTATATTTTCGTATGCTACTTCGTTTAGTGCTTCTCTAAATGGTTCTGTATCATCAAATTCAGGTTCACCGCCTTCGATTAAGACTTCATTTAGATTTGTGCAGCAAGCATATGTATCATATATTTCGTGTTCTTGTTCGTAATAACTAATACGATAATCTGCATTTGCTGGAACTTCACCATATTCATATAGGTTTTTTGCTGTTGATTTTGCCATTTTATCATAGCAAGTATTTAGACCATTGTAAATATCAATAGCACTCAATGTTTGTGTATTAATATCCATTACATTCATTATTTTCCAGTAGTTAAAGAACATACCAGAAATAGAATCGATACTTGGTGCTTGTCTATCGTTGTCACCAAGTCTGTTATATAAGAACCACATAGTTCTATCTATCATTTTACTCTCCTTTTATTATTATTACAAGGATGGAACCCACTCCACACCTCACCTAGCGTATAACGCCGTTCGTTCCATCATTGTAATTATTATTATTATTAATCTAATAGCGTCATATACGCTTTTGCATTGTTATCTCTAAACCAATCTAATCCTTTTCTTACAATGTTTTGTAATTTAGGATTAGTCATATAACCAGGCATAAATTGTGCACCCATAATCATTGAGTATACACTTTCCTCTACTGGCGATAACCTATATGTTTCTTTTGAAAAAGGATTTTCTATTGTAAGCATTTCATGTCCTTCTTCCAAAAATGTAACTTGTTCCATACTGTAAGGAAATTCAGTATACTTCTCTTTACTGGTTATTTCTTTTCCTGTACCATCAATGTATGTTATATTATCTTTTTTCATTATTCATTTCCTTCCATTCCTTAATCCATTCTTTGACAATATCTATTTCCTCATTGAACTCGCCTTGCATTGTTATTTCATCAAGCGTTCCATCGTCATTTAGATATTGTCCTATTTTATATATTTCTTGTAACCAAAACCATGTTGAATGAGATTGTGCGTGTTCAAGTTTTTTATCTAAGAACCTTTCTATTTTCATCTATAACTCTCCTTATTATCATTATATTTATCTAACGCATATTCTGCTTCTTTGTTCCATCTTTCTTTTACTTTTTCTACTCTTGTGCGATACAATTCATCATTTTCATCATCATAATAAACAAGCCAAATTGTATCTCTATCTATTACTTCTTTACTTTTTATTTTCATATTATTATTCCTTATAGTTATTAAATTTTACTAGGGGTGTGTTGGCAAGGGAAAGGAAGTAAAGTGCCTATCACAAACACCCATGAAAAAACAAAACCTTGCCACACACTATAACTGATTAACTTCCTTTATTTAATCTACCCACGAAGGGGTCCATTGCATATTAAATGATACTGTAATCGTGCTATCTTGTTCTACTGCTTCGTCCAGTATCTTGATAACTTCATTACGCATATTTTCTATGCTTTTTCTTTCTGATTCTTGTTCTGCTTCTTTTACATAAGATTTATGTAAACTATCAGTTTTAGCCTTTTCCATATCAGAAAGTTCTGGTATTTCAGGTATCTCACTATCTTTTACCTTTTCTGGTGTATATTTTGATGATGTTACATTACTTGTTACTGGTTTGTATGTATCTGCAACCCAAGCCAAGTAAGTTGTAACACTTATTCCTAATACAACCACGATTAACGCTAGTTTATCTTTATTCATTATTTCTCCTCATTGTATTTAACTCTTTGGTAATAATCTGTTAATAAATAATAGATACTATCTTGATTCATTGTTCCAGGGTTTGTTGCGTGCATATCATCTGCTAAGTCCCAAAAACCTCCAGAATACGATTCATCTGTTTCCTCTGTCAATACATTATCATTGTATTTTTTGAAACAAGTATCTAATTGTTTATTAAAGTCTGTTTCTGCCCATTTTATTATTGCATTCTTATACATTATTTTTCTCCCATACATATGCTTCATAGTATTTTTTTAAGTATTCTTTTTCTATATTGATATTTTCTAATGTATCAATAGTTTGTTGTCTTTCTTTTTCTCTAAGTTCTTTTGCTTTTTCTGTTGTAATCATTATTTCTCCTTTCTATTAATCCAATTTCTTTCTGTGTTATATAACCACCTTAATTGTCTATATCTTTCTATTTTGTAATCTATCCATTTCATTATTTTTTCCTTTTTTTTGTTTAATGTTCAAACGCAGATTGGAACTGAGTAGCAACTTCAGTTGTTCTTATGTTTTCCCTGTCCTTATTCCTAATTATAATATTCTCTGCTTTTCTATGCTATATCCTCGTCTGTTTTTACACACGAATATTATAATATTATCAGAACCCTACAATGCTCGTTTCATTATTTTGTCCTTTTTTTGCCTGTGAATATACGAAATAAAAGGGAAATAATCTATGACTATTCCCCTAATATTTCTTGCCTCTTGTAATTCTTGTAGAATACAATATTTATGCCAACCAAGGCGTGGGATTCGAACCCTTTTCTTAGAACCGTCGTTCATATCTAAATATTATATTCTACAAATGTAATTCTATTAACAAGCATTGTCCCTTTATAAGATAGATTCCTGCTTTATGCCTTACAATACATAAAGTTTCTCTTGTAAGATTATGACTATCTGTTAGACAATGCTTATTAATGTATTAATTATGAGCAAACACTTTGTTACTCTCAATACTATTTCTATTAAACATTGCGTCATATTGCATATGGTCAGATAATGTTCTTGTTACCTGTTCTGCTGTATGACAATGGTCCTGTATATGTGTTAATAGTCTTACACTATTTACTTTACTGAACCTGAATAAACGCTGTCCTGTTTGCACATTCCAACGATTATTTAACTCACATATTAAATGATATCGTATACTTTTCATAGTTTTTTCCTTTTATTACATTTTTTTAATTGTAGGGTATTTAAAGTGCATAGAGACACGAATGCCTCTACACACTATGAAGTTAATCCTCTACTTCAACTGATACATTAGTAGTGCTACCAGTATTAGCAACATATGCTACACCTGATAACTGTTTATACTGCTTATCATACTTGAAGTCGTAGATACGCAATTCCTTTGAAGCAAGCAGATGTTGATTGACTGCTGTTTCATAAGCAGATTGCTTATCATTCTCTACGCCTCTAACTTGAACTAATGAACCATGACCTGCTTGTTTAGCAGTCAATGGTAGCACATCATATGATACATTACCTTTATCATCTTTTGATTTCTTAAAACGCTTAAACTGAATATTTAAATCTATTAACATATTTATATTCCTTTATATTTATTATTATTATTAAGTGATTACATTTTAAGAAATGCAACCAATACAGAAGGCAGATAAAACTACACGACCTTCTCAATGTAAACGGATTATAACGAAATATTAAATTTCAACGAAAATAAAGAAATTAAACCAAAATAGAAGGCGGGTAGTTTTACTATATATCACGCACACACATTCTAGTTGCATTTTTGAAAGTTAACCCTTAATTTTATGTATGAAACGTAAAAAACAGCAATTAGAGAAATTAGATAAAAAAACTGGTAAATGGATAAAAGTAGATTTAGAAGAAGCTAATGAAGAAATGATGCTAATTTACGATAGAATGGAAGCTGAGTTAGAAATATCAGCTAAGATAGAAGCTATGAAACTAGGATTATATAAAATTAAAAAAAAAGATTGACTAATTAGCTAATTTAAATACGTTTATGTATAAACTACGAATATATTAGCGATTAATTATCTTATTTATACCCTACATTAGGAGTGATATGAAGAAACCAAAGAATAAGTTAACGTACAAACAAATGCTAGGCATTATAGCACAGATGGATAAAACCGTTCAAACCTCGCAATCTATAGTTTTCAACCTAGATAAGTTATTGCAAGAGTATATTGAGTACAAAAAGGAAACTGAATCCTTTAAAAAATTTTTAGAAAAAAAATATGATAACAATAACGAAGAAGTTAAAGAGAAATAACTTCCAACCACAAACGTTTCGTGTGTATACTAAGGCAGAAGCTAAGGGTAAGGGCTTAAAATGGAAACATTGGGGGGAAGCAAAGGAAGGTGAGTATGGGATATCAGACGATGGGTATGTTGCTGAGTGTATATATCGCAAGGTATATGGCGAAAAAGTGGAATATACCTACCCCTACGGAAGGCAATGGCTTACGGCGTGGGGTAAATTAGAGTTTGAACCGCATTGGAGGTCTAATAATTTTAGTACAGTGTCTACTAAGAGCTATAATGACCTTGAAGTACAAAAAAAAGGTGCAGATATAGCTATGGATGCGTATATAGCGTACAAAATGGCAGGATTATCGCCAGATTGGGAAAAAATAGGTAGATTGTATAGGCCTGACCAGAATAATCCCGTTATTGCTGCGAAAAGATTATTTAAAACGAAACAGGTAAAGAAGATGATACAGGATAAATTGAAAGATATTTTGATTGATAAGGATATTGATGAAGGATTTGTACTAGATGTAATAAAAGATGCTATTGAAGTAGCTAAAGTAAAAGAAGACTCTGGTAATATGATACGAGCAGCTAAAGAGCTGTCAGAGTTTTTAGATATGAAACCTAAAACAAAACAGGTTACAGAGTCTTTAGAAATGGATATGTCACATCAAATTGCAGATAGTTATGAAACGCAAACTAAAAAGTTAAAAGCTACACAAACTAGGCAATTAGATGAAGAAGACAATAGTAATATCGGGAAAGAAAACAAATCTAAGTGAATTATTAGCAGTATTGCTAGAGGTCGCAGAAGATTTTAAAGTTTCCATAATCGTAGAGGATTAATGGATAAAAAGAAAATATTATTAGAAATGCAACAAGATATGTTGTTATTTGGGCGTATGGTGATGCCCAATATGTTTAGTAGTGAATCACCACCCTTTCATTATGACCTAACTAAGGAACTACTCAACAATGATGAAAAGCAAATAAACATTATTGCTCCTAGAGGTCATGCAAAAAGTTCGGTAGCAGCTGGGATATTTCCTTTGTTTCATTTAATGTTCACTCCTGGTGTGAAGGTAATCGTATTGGTTTCCCGAACACAGTCCCACGCTACCAAGCTTTTAGGTACTATTAAAGATGTATTAGACTATTCTAAGGAGTTTAGATACTTTTTTGGATATTGGGGGATGCAATCTGCTAGGAAATGGACAAACACCGAGGTAGAGTTAAAAGATGGTAGCTTAATTGTATGTAAAGGTACAGGTCAACAGATACGTGGTATCAAACACGGAAATCAACGACCTACTCTTTTAATACTTGATGACCCTGAAGATGAGAATAATACTAAGACTTCTGAGGCAATGGAGTATAACTTGCGTTGGTTACTACAATCTGGTGTTCCATCGGTTGACCCGTTGACAGGGAGGATTGTGGTGATTGGTACTCCTCAACATGAACGTTGTTTGGTGGAAACTTTAAAAGAAATGAAGGGTTGGAACACAAAAGAGTATAGACCAGTGTTAGAAGATAATTATAGTTTATGGCCAGAAGTGTGGCCCGTAGAGAAATTAAAAGAAAAAAAAGAAGAACTAGAAAGTATTAATCGATTATCAGTGTTTTACAGGGAATACCTTTGTCAGATTGTTGGAGATGAAGATAATTTATTTAGAAAAGACGACCTAAAATACTACGAAGGATACGTAGAAAAAGATGAGCAAGGGTTGTCAACTCTCATCCTGACGAACCTTAATGGTGAGGAAGTAGAAGAGAGGAGACCTGTAAACGTGTTTACTGGTGTCGACCCTGCATCTAGTACAAAGAAAGGAGCTGACTACAGTGTCATATTTAATATTGCTGTCGATGGGGATAATAATAGGTATGTGCTTCCTTACTTTCGTAAGAGAGCAACGCCGTTGGATTTGGCAGATTCGATTATTAATAACTTCAGAAATTACAAAAGCACTAAAACACGTATTGAATCGGTTGGGTATCAAGAAATGCTTAGACAATATATCAAAGAACAAGCAGCAGAACTAGGTATGTTTATACCTGGTTTAGAAATAAAAGAAAATCCCAGAACTAGTAAATCATACCGATTAGAAAGTTTGCAGCCATTATTTGCAAACGGTAAAGTACACATACAAAAAGATATGCAAGCATTTGTTGACGAGTGCACTTTATACCCTAGGGGTAAGCACGATGACTTGTTAGATGGTTTCTATTATGCAAATAAAAATTGTTATAAACCAGCACATAAGTCAGAAGAAGTTAAACAAAAGAACCCTTGGAATAGAAAACCTAGTAAATCTTGGAAGTTATTGTAAATAATCCTTGACAAGAAGCTAAAAATTCCCGTAATTTTGCTATAGTACGTTTATGGATAAAAACAAGTATTATTTAACTTTTAATGAATTTATTCACAAGTTAGATAATTTAGATAAGGTAGAAATACCAAAAGGATACATAGCAATAAATGCCAAAAAAAATACAAAAAAGAATACAGGCAACCAGGAAACAAAATAAAAAAGACCTAGAGTTTGTTTTTGATTACAAGACTGGAGCTATAAATCAAAAAGAAATCCATGAAGAAGTACAAATAACCAGAGAGTTATTTACTGATTATAAAAGTGCTAGAGAACAATGGGCACAAAAATTTCAAGAATCTGTAGAGTTTAGAGCTGGTGCTCAATGGTCAAATGAAGAACGTGATGTTTTAGAACAACGTGGACAAGCACCTATAGTTGTAAACAGAGTACATCCTATCGTAGAGACTGCTAAATCTTTACTTACATACAATTCACCTCAATTTCGTTCAACAGGTCGTGAAGATTCTGACAGACAAACTGCTTCTGTATTTTCTGATTTATTTCAGTATATATGGCAAATATCGTCTGGAGACGAAGAATTAAAACAAGCTATTGACGATTACTATGTTGGCGGTATGGGAGTTTTACAAGTATTTCAAGACCCTGATGCTGATATGGGTAAAGGAGAAGTGTATATCAAATCCATAAATCCATTAGACGTATATATAGACCCAAATGCAAAAGATACTTATGCTCGTGATGCTGCTCATATTATTGTTACTACTTATATGACAGATGAACAAGCAATGCAAATATATCCTGAGTTTACAGATATAATTGAACAATCTAATTTGCATCCTGACGAAACAGACGAACATCCTGTTACAAATTTAGCAGCAACAGAAGGACAAGTATTTAGTACAGACGGAACTGAAACTGTTCACAATAGAAGGCAATACATAGAACGTTACTGTAAAGAGCGACACGCATACTATAATTGTTACGAACCTTTCTCTCAACAAGAACATTTGTTGGATATGGATGAATATAATGAATACATACAAACATACTATATCAAAGTTAAAACTGTAAAAGGCGAAGAAGTTATATTGTTTGAAGAAGAATCTGTAGAAGATATGTTTAAGATTATAGAAAAAGATGGTCCAATGTTTCATTATGTTTTACCTGACTTAGAATACGACCAAAGTGGACAACCTGTTCCACAACAACCTATAAGAGTTCCTGGAGAAGAAGATGAAAACAGTATTCCTGGTTCAACAACTTTGTTAATTCCATTAACAGTAGAAGAGTTGATAGGAATGGGTGAAATTGTTTCAAATGAAATAGAAGAATGCAGAGTAAAGCTTGTAGTAAGTGTAGGAGATAAACTTTTATACGAACGTTTACTACCAACAGAAGAGTACCCTATAATTACATTAATGAACATACATCACAGAAATCCATATCCAGAATCTGACGTAAGATTATACAGACCTTTACAGGAATATATAAATAAAATACGTTCATTAATTATAGCACACGCTAGTACAAGTACAAACGTAAAGCTATTAATACCAAGGGGTTCTGCAGATTTAAATGAAATTGAACAAGAATGGAGTAAAGCGGGAACTAGCGTTATTGAGTTTGACGCAGAGTTAGGTGCACCGATTGTGGCTGGCCCAGTCCCATTACCAAATGAGCTTTATAAAAATGAAGCTGATGCCAAATATGACCTAGAATATGGATTTGGTATTTTTGAATTAATGCAGGGTAGTGGTAAAAGTGCACCGTCTACTTATAGAGGAACGTTAGTTGTAGATGAATTTGGCCAGCGTAGAATTAAATCAAGAAGAGATGATATAGAAGGAATGTTGAATCAAGTTGCTAAAGTAGCAATACCATTAATGCAGCAATTATATACAGAAGAAAAAGTAATTAGACTAGTACAACCTAATGGAACAGAAAAAGAAGAACGTTTCAATTTCTATAAACAAATGGATAATGGAGATGTTGAAAGATTTCATGACATTGGAGTCGGAAAGTATGATGTAGTAGTTGTATCTGGCTCTACATTACCTACAAATAGAATGGCACTGTTAAATACTTATATGGAAATGTATAAGATGGGATTAATAGACCAAACAGAAGTATTGAAGAAATCAGAACTTGTAGACTTAGAAGGAGTGCTAGGAAGAGCAAGTCAAATGAAACAATTAATGCAACAAAATGAAATGTTGCAAGAAGAATTAAAACAAGTTAAGGGTGACTTACAAACAGCACAACGTGAAGAAGTACACGCTAAGAAACGACTTGAAGTAGAAAAATTCAGTGGAGAGTTAGACAAAGTTTCTAACAGAGCTGATATGGCAACCACGCTTTATAAAGCAAGGTTGAACGATGCAAAACAACAGTTGATGAGCTCGTCACCTGGCGAAATGGAACAAGAAGAAGATATTTTTGAGCCATTAGACAAGGACGAGAGTTAACGAGGAGAAAACAAAATGGAAAACAAAACAATGGACACAATGGATGAGCAAGTAGTAGACGGCCTAACGACTGAGCCAACTGCTAGTTCTGACGACATTTTTAACGAAATATTTGGACAAGCACAAGAACAGGTTGCTCCTGTCGGCCAAGAAGTAGTTCAAAATGAAACTGAAGAAACTCAATCTGTTATGGAACCAAAGAGCGACCCTGACCAATTTCAATATTGGCAAAGTCAAGCTGATAAGAGACAAGCAGAAGTAGATATGTTAAAATCACAAATGGCAGATGTTATGTCAAAAGTGAATCAACCTGATACGCCTGTTGCTCCAGTGGAGAAGGAAACAGTTTTAGAAAAACCTGTTAAACCAACAAAGCCAGCTGATTTCGACCGCTCTGAAGCTTTAACTGACCCTGATAGTGCATCAGCAAAGTATTTAGCTAGCCAAGAATCTTATTTAGAATCTATGTCAGAGTATGTAGCAAATTCAAATGAGCAAGTTATGGCGAGTATGACAAGAGCACAAAAAGAACAAGAGATTGCTTCTAGGAATCAAAAAGTTATATCTGACTTACAGTCAAAATATAGCTATACTCCTGAGCAAGCTAATGACTTTTTAGACCAAATGTCATCACCAGAATCATTATCGTTGGATAATTTAGTACAGTTACATCAGTTGAAATTGAACGAAGGTTCACAACAGGTTACACAGATAACCCCAGAAGCTCAACAAAAAGCTGCAGTAATGAAACAACGCAATGAAAAGCTAAGTATACCTAAACCTATCGGAGTACAGCCAGGAGCTAGTGACCAGTCGCCAAGTAAAAACGTAGAAGATAAAATGATGGATGCGATGATTGGAAGTTTCAATAAGCGTAATCCATTTTAATTTAAGGAGAAAAAGCGATGAGCGACGTATATTCAAGTAGCATCGGTGTAGGAATCAACTCCAGTGGGCAGGGGATTTCTATCGATGACAACAGACGAATGTTTAATTTCGGCGAAAGAATTGCTGAATTAAACCCAGCTGCATCACCTTTCTTTGCATACTTATCAAAAGTAGCTAAAAAACCAACAGATGACCCTGTTTTCAAATTCTTGGAAAAAAGACATCAATGGCAACGTAGAAACTTTAAAGTAACTTCTGCTGTAAGTGCAAAAACATGGTCATCAAGTGACGCAAGTCTAAACATTGTAGATGGCGACCAGTTATTCCTTTCAGTGGATTACGATGTGTATGGAAGAAAAGTTGCAGGTTCAACAAAAAAACCAGAGTTCCTAACAGTAGGACAAACAATAGCATTACAAGGTCTTTTCAAAGCTAATGGTTCAGGTAGTGGAGATGCTGTAATAGTATATTACAGAATTGACTCACTAGCTGATGCAGACGCAACTAAGAAAGACGTTAAAACTGCTTCATTTATTAAAGCTCTATACATTCCAACAGAGACTGATAGTGACAATGACCCTGAGTTATCAGGTGCAGTTACTATTGACGCTAACGATACTTTACAATTTGCAGCTGATGCAGAAGGTCAAGTAATTGGTTCAGCACACGCTGAAGGCGGAACAGCTCCAGACGGATGGAGAGATGAGTTCTATTCAAGAGAAGGATACTGTCAAATCTTTAAGACTGCAGTACCTCTATTCTCTGGTACTTCTTTAGCTACACGCTACAGAGGTGACGCAAACGAATACATGAGAGTATATCAAGAAAAACTTATGGAACATAAGATGGACATTGAGAATGCTTTATTATTCGGTTACGGTTCAGTTGATGAAACATCAACATCACAATCACGTAAAACATGGGGTATTTTACCTTATGCTGAAATCTATGGAAAAACTAAAACTTTTTCATATGCAAGTTCAGGTTACGATGAATTTGTGGATGCTATGTCAGATTTATTTGACCCAGAATCAGGAGCAGGTGGCCAGAAGATGGTTATGGCTTCTAGAGGAATTATGAACTGGCTTAACAAACTAGGTAGTACATCATTCTTAGGAAACACTATGGCTTATGCAAATAACCCATATAAAGTTGGTATCGAAAAAGGTAACCAACTATTTAATGGTGTTCCTGTGACAACAGTTGATACCCTTTATGGTACACTCAACTTTGTGATGCAACCACTATTTAGAGGTCCTTGGGCAAACCATGCTGTAGTTGTTGATTTAAACAACGTAGCATATAGACCACTTGCTGGTAACGGTGAGTCTAGAGACACTCAGATTATTACAAACGTACAAAACAACGATGTTGACGGAAGAAAAGACATGATTCTTACAGAAGCAGGTCTTGAAGTTCAATTACCAGAAACACACGCTGTTATGAAGTTTGCATAATAGTTGAATAAGGGGGAGTTGAAATATACTCCCCCAAAGAATTTTAAAGGAGAAAAATGAGTTTTCAAACAGATATAGAAGCAATAACAGGAAGCATTAGTAGTTATACTACAGAAGCAGATTCTTATTTAACAGAAGGTGTTAAGTTTATAGTAAAATATATTATGAACAACGAAGAAATAGAACCTAAGTTAACTACAACTACTGATTTAGATGGTAGTGGAGCTACTTTACCATTAGAAAATGTTATGAAAGTATGTAGCGTTACACGTAGTGACAGTGTAAGAAGTAGAATATGCGATGAAATAGACGCTAGAGAAAGACATGATTTAGATGATGCTAATAGTATTTATTATACAAGTAAGCTTGACCCTAAATATTATGTATTAAATAATACTTTACATGTATATCCTACTCCTACAAATACAGAAGCTGCTGCAGTAGAGCATATAACTCCAGATTCTAGTGTTTCAAGAAGTACAAGCACTATATCTAATTTACCAGCAGAGTTTTATAGAGGTGTTGTTTTATATGCGTCTCAACAAATGTTAAGAAAATTTTTAAATGTGAAGAATACTACACTTACAAATTTAACCAATGGGTTAGGTTCTATTAATCCGCCATCTAGCGACAATTTAATATCTACTATAATTTACAATGGTCCAGATAATGCAGACGTTGGTAATGGTGCTTCTGCTACCGTGGTAACTAATAGTGAAGCTATAGCTGCAACACAAAAAATAGATTTAGGAGCAGCACCATTATATGATAGTAGCAATACTAGTGCAGTAGATTTTACAACAGCTAATATTGGGGTAGATGCTTATTTAACTAACGAGGATGTGGAGTTAGCAGGAGTTGCATTAAGCAAGGCATCACAGCAATTACAAGATTTTCAAGCTGATATACAAGTTAAGGTTAATGAGTTTAATGAAGCAAATGTTTCATATCAAGGTAATTTAAGAGCAGAGCTAGATAAAGCACAAAGAGATTTACAAGCAAATATTGCAGATGCTAGAAACGATTTAGCGGCAGCACAAGCTACTGCACAATTAGCAACTAATGTATCTGTACAAAATCAAGCTGAAAAATCTCAAAGAAAAATAACAAATGCTTTGCAAGAAATGCAAGCATTGATGGCAACAAACCAATCAAATGTACAAAAATATCAAGCAGATTTACAGAAATATGGAGCAGAAGTTCAAGAAGCAGTACAAGATTATACATTAAATTTTCAAGAAGTAGTACAAGATTATAACTGGTTAGTACAACAACATCAAATTGTATCGCAGGACTTAGTGTTGTTTTTACAACCTTACGTAAAATTAGGAGCAAAAAATGAAGTTACAACAAATGATAGACCAAGTTAAAAAACATCATCCAGACTTAGGTAGTAACGAAATTATAGTAATGTTAAATGATGCTTTAGATGAATTTAGTGCAAGAACATTATTGCTAGAGGAAGCTACTCAGTTTGACACAGTAGCAAATCAAAGATATTATGGATTAAAAGAATCTATTTTAGAAATTAAATCAGTAGATATACAAGATGAAGATGGTAATGATGAAAGTATTAAAAGATTAATAGGTAGACCAAAATATAGGGATTTAGACAATGTCCAATAATCATTCAACTTCATACAATAGAAATATAAAACAAAATGTATATTGGGTAGAAAGAGATGCTATTGGCATAGCACTATACGACCCATTAGCTACAGAGTTAAATAGATTTACAAGTCTTTCAGTAGTAAGAACTGTTACACTTTATTATTATAAAAAATGTGCCCATTTTAATACATTGGATTCTACTTCTTCAACTATGGGAGAAGATTGTGAATTACCAGAACAATTTCATCAATATATTGTTGATAAAGCAATACAAAAAGGTTATGAGTACAAACCAGAGTTAATACAAATGGCACCGTATTTTGAAAGAAAATTTGAAAAAGGCGTTAAGGAAGGTAAGATGTATGCTAATAGAGGTCGCATTAGTGGGACTAGACATATTAGACAATCTAGTTATTAGGGGAAATTATGGCAAATAAATTAATTATTAAAAATTCTGTAGAACCACAAATACATACTACAGAAACTGTAGATACAAAAACATATACAAAATATAGCATTGAAAAAAATGTAGATAAAAATGGCGGAACATTTGAAACTACATTTGCTGATGCTAAAGCTAGGAAGATGGTAGGAGTAATTAATGTAACTGGTTATACTGCATTAGAAACTAATGCTGCTGCATTTGAAGGAACAGCCACTACTAGTGGTTCTGCTCCTAGTACAGTAAAAGCATTTTATGTTAAGTATGATAGTGTTGTTGGTACTGTAAATAATATAATAGTAAGAATTAATAGTCAAGACATGGCACATTTGTCATTGGGTGAATCGGTATGTATACCTGTTCACAATCTTGCTATAGCTAATTGTAAAATAAAAGCGTCTGCTTATCAAGATGGAGTTCATGAGGCAACAGCTACTATAGTACAGATAGGCGATTAATGGCTAATAATTGGAGAAAATATCAATTTGGATTAGCTTCATTATCAGATAATAATGGAGAATTTAGCGAATTAACTGATTCGTTTGATGACAATATAAACGATAGTTTTACAGATAGAGAAACACGATTTGATGTTTCTAAAGTAGATAAAAAAAGTGTAACGTCTACAATGACTGATAAAGAAACAATAGTAAATGTAAACATTTTTACAGATAAAGAAACTGTAATTAAACAACCAACTATTTTTACTGAAAAATCAACAGTAATTAATAGTTCAATATACAACGATAGGTAGGATATAATGGGTGGAAGTTTATCAAAACCAAATAAAATAAAGGATGTATACAAAAAAATAGTTTTTTTTGATGATAATAAATTAAAAATTGATAACGGTACGGTTGACGTAGTTATAACAGATGCTGAAAACTTTGGAGAAGATACCGTTGCAGAATTAACTGATACAAACATTACAGCACCTGCTAATGGAGCAGTGTTAAAATATGATGCAGCATCAGGTAAGTGGATAGACGACAATGACATAAATGGTGGAACATTTACATAAAGGGGTAAAAAATGAGTAATAGAATTAAATTAAAAAGAAATAGTGCTAGTGATTACGATAGTACAACGAGCTTTCCATCTGGTTTGCATTATGGTGAAGTAGCATTTCAAAATTATTATAAAAGATTATACATAGGAAAGTTAGATAGTAATACCACAGATAGTAACGCAGCTACTGTACATTTACCATTATTGTCTGATTTAACGTATGGTGATGGTATATCTGGAACTATAGCTTCTGGAGTTACTGATAATAGTGCAACAATAGCTTTAGATATTGGAAATATTAATACGGCTATAACATCAGGTTTGCATAACAGTCAAGACCATTTTGCATTATCAGATAATGGTTCTTTGAAAAAAATTACATTCGGTAATCTTAAAAATGCAATATACGCTGGAGTTACTGGAGGAGATGTTGTTATAGCTTCTGGAGGAGCAGCAACAATTCAAGCTGATTCTGTTGAAGGAACAATGTTAAATACCAATGTAGCAGATACTTCTACAATAGAATTATCAAGTGATACTTTATCTGTATTGAAGGTACCAAATGCATTAACAGCAGGAACTGGTATAACGGCAGCTGGAACATTTGACGGAGCTGCAGCTAGAACTATATCTATAACACCAGGGCAAACTGCTATTACAAGCGTAATGAATGCTAATTTAAAAGTTGGTAGCGCAGCAGATGACCATCATATGGATTTTAGTACTGACAACGAAATTAGATTAGGTTCTAATTCTGTTGTATTTTTAAAAATAAAAGATGACACACAGAATGAAGTTATTATTGGAGACGGAACTGCTGATGTAGATTTTGTTGTAGATAATACTTCTGGTAGTAATGCATTTAAGGTTCAGGCAAGTGACGGAGCAGTTACAATAGCTGGTGCATTAACTGCTGGTTCTTTCAGTACAACAAATTTATTTGGTACAAATGTAATAGGAAATGTATATAAGTTTAATAATGGTGGAAGTGCTGGTAATACTGCTTTTACTATTGCGTCATCTGGTTCGGTAACTTTTGCAAAAGCTTTAGGGTTAGACCATAATTTAACGATAAAACCATCTGCAGGTTTATCTGGTTCTATATTAAATTTGCAAACTGCTCAAGTAGATGTTGCAAGTAACGATATAATAGGTAGTATAAATTTTTCAGCACCAGATTCTACAGCTACTGGAGATGCTAGATTATTAGCAGCTAGTATTGAAGCTGTTGGAGCAGCAACTTTTAGCTCTACTTCTAACGCTACAAAACTTAGATTTAAAGTAGGTAATAGTGAGACTGCATCTACTGCAATGACTATTGATAATAACAAGAAAGTTACTATTGAAGGAGATTTGCAAGTAAATGGAACTACTACAACTATCGAATCTACTGTTGTTAAGATTGATGACCCTATATTTACATTAGGTGGTGCATCAACTGCAGGTTTAGATGACGGCAAAGATAGAGGTATAGAGTTCAAATGGAATAGTGGAGGTGCAAAAACTGGATTTTTTGGTATGGATGATACAGACAATACATTTATGTATATAGCTGATGCATCAGAATCTAGTGAAACATACACTGGAACATTAGGAAATGCTAAGTTTGGTTCGGTTGCAGCAAGTGCAGTTACAGGTGCTACTATTAATTGCGGTACATATTAAGGAGTTAAATGTCTAATACTATACAAATTAAACGTGGTAGCGGCACACCCTCTACTAGTGACCTTGCTCAATATGAATTAGCATACGACTATACAAATGACAAGCTGTATATTCACGACCCTACTAATTCATCTGGTAATGAAATAGTAGAAGTTGGTGGTGGCGGTGCATCCACATCTGGTTCTAACAATCAAGTACTTACTGACGATGGTTCTGGTGGTATAACTTCTGAAGGTAGTCTTACTTTTAATGGTAGTTTATTAACTAATACTGGAGATATTAGAATCCTTACTGGTAGTTTAGGTGTAAATACAAATGCAAATAGTGCAAATGGTAGAATAGCAGCAACATCACACATTGAAGCTGGTGTAGGTAGTGGAGCTATTGGATTAACTATTAATGATGGCGGTGGTAACTCTAATGTTACATTTAACCATACTGGTAGAGTGCCAGAACAGAACGGACAAGCTGCAAGAATTGAAGTAAATACAGATGCTACCTCTACAGAGGGATTAATGTATTTTGAAGTGTCAAGTGCAGATGTTACTTCTGGAAGTGCAATAACTTTGCCGAATGCTATGACTCTTGCTCACGACTATATGGATATTCCGTACAGATTAAGACATATGGGGGATACAGATACATATCTTCAATTCGACAACAATAGAATTAGAATATATGCTGGTGGTGGTTTATTTCTTGACTCTAATAACACTTATTTAACTTCATCTGGAACAGCAGCAAATTCTACTTTATTAAATAATTTAGGAGCTGGTAGCTTTTTAAGAAGTGATGCTAATGACACTTGGAGTGGTAATATATCTACTACTAGTACCAATGGTATTCGTTTTGGTAATGCAAATCAAACAGACACTAATGACGGATTCATTGCAGCTGGTAGATTTGCAAGTGGATTAAATATTGTAGGAACACAGACATCTGCTGGTACTGGTAGACAAATAAGAATATATGGAGATTTAATTGATAGTGGTGGAACTGCCTATCAAAAAGCTACAACATTTACTGCTAATGGAATGTTGTCTACAAGAGGAACTAGTGATAGAGACGGTGTAGGAGATTCTGCTGGATTAACTATTAGCTATTCTCAATCAACTGGAAGTAATAAACCAACTGGAACAGACCACTCTTTATTAACAATGTCATATAGTAGTGCTTGGCAAAATCAAATAGCTCAAGATTGGCGTAATGACGGTCGTATGTATATTCGTGGACAAAATAGTGGAACTTGGAGTAGTTGGCATCAAGTATTTAGTGATGATGATGTGATTCCGTCTGCTAACTTAGACTCAGATACTGCACATTTATCAGGCACTCAAACATTTAGTGGCAGTAAAACATTTACAAACTCACTTAACTTATCTAGTGAATTAAACTTTACAGGTAATGGTAATAAAATTATAGATGTTGAAACCTTAGCTAATAGTAATAATTTTACAATTAGACACCATAATCCAAGTGGTAATTTATTTGAAAATGCTATAAAGTTTACTGCTAATGCAGGTGCAGAAATTTATTATAATGGTAGCAAAAAATTTGAAACACATAATGTAGGTGCAAGTGTTACTGGTTATAGTGCTGCATCAACACATTTTCAATTAAACTTTTCAGGTAGTAGTAATTGTTTATTAAAAATTGTTAATAGTGGTTGGAGTAACGAAACTACACACGATATTTTATATAATTATTGGTCATCAAATATAGGAGATTATACTTATTTAAAATCTGCTGGTAATTCTACTTCTGGACATGGTATAGCTTTAGTAGGAGATACTTTATTTGCAGTAGGAGATACAACTGTTGCAACTGGTCCTGTAACTAATAGTGCTACTGCTCCATTTACAGATACTTGGTTTACTGTTAATGGTTCTGGTAATGCAGTTTTAAAAGGCTCTTTAACTTTAGGTTCAGCATTAGCAATTTCACAAGGTGGTACTGGTGCTACAAATAACCACAATGCAAGAATTAATTTAGGATTAGGTACTTTAGCTGAGTTAAATCAAGTAACTGCAGCAACAATAGCAGATAATAATGTAGGTGCAGACGAATTAGACGTATCAGGCGATGGTACTAATGGACAATATTTAGCATCAGATGGTGCTGGTGGATTTAATTGGATTTCACCTGTAAGCAGCACTAATGCTGGAACATTAGATAATTTAGATTCAACACAATTTTTAAGAAGTGATACTAGTGATACTGCTGCTGGTAATATTACTTTTACTGGTAAACTATTAGGAAATACATCTACAACAGCTATACTTAACGGAGGTAGTTTTACAAATTTAAATACTGCATTTTCTAATGACATAGGAACATCAAAAGCAGCTGGATTACAACCATTTAGATACAGCAACAATTCTTCAAATACTCCATTAGGTGGTGGTGGCTCAATGCAAAACAACGCTAATTGGGGATTAAGTTTATACTCACACGGAACTGGTGGTAATGGTAATTACGGATTACAGATGTCTGGTGGAGATAATGACAATCAATTATTTTTTATAAGAAGAGTAACTAATGGTAGTTTTGGTAGTTGGTTTGAAATGTGGCATAGTGGTAATGACGGAACTGGTAGTGGTTTAGATGCAGATTTATTAGATGGATTGCAAGGTTCTGCGTATTACAGCTCTTCTAATCAACCAGATATATCAGATATTACGGGAGTAATAGAGGGAACAAGTTTTTCAGGAACTTATCCTGTAGTATTTAATATTGGCGGAGCAAATCGTTTATTCTCAGAAGATAGCATTACTTTTAATGGAAGCACTAATGTATTAGCTATAAGTGGGAATACAGTATGGCACGCTGGTAATGACGGAGCTGGTAGTGGTTTAGATGCAGATAATTTAGATGGCACGACTTGGACTGCTACAAACAAAACAGTAAGGTGGGATAATGGTAGAGGTTATCACGGTAATCCAAGAAGTATGGCTATTGGATATTCTGGTGGTAATTATGGACAATTTGGATACAATATAGATTTTACTACAACATCTGGTCAACATACTGCAGCTTTTACTGATATTGCAACTCGTGTAGATATGCACGACGGATTAAGATTATATTCAAGCGTAAGCAATGCAACTGGTGGTAGCACTATTAGTTGGACTGAATATTTAAGAGTTCAAAATAGTAACTTTTTATACAAAGGCAATAAAATTTGGCACGCTGGTAATGACGGCGGTGGTAGTGGCTTAGACGCAGATAAAGTAGATGGACTACAATCATCTCAATTATTAAGAAACGATGCTGTAACCGAAACTATAACTTCTCAAAATTGGAATAATTTTATAGATGGTACTGAAGTTCATTTTAGTTCTGTAACAAATCATACTGGTTCAAATAGACCAAGTGGTTCTTATCATTACGGAGTAGCACTGAGTTATTCTGTTGCCTCAGGAGGAAAGTTTCAACTATATGCTCCAGAAACAGCTACTGCAGGTACATCTACAAATCAAGGGCTTTGGTATAGAACGGGTTGGAGTTCAACCTATCGTCAGTGGGCTCAAATTTGGGATAGTACAAATGATGGTTCTGGTAGTGGACTAAACGCAGATTTAGTAGATGGATTACAAGCAAGTTCATTTTTAAGAAGCGATGCTACTGATACAGCTACAGGAGCATTAACATTAAATACTCAAACTTGGAATGGACATATTACTTGGAACTCTGGTAAAAATATTTATGTAGGTGGAGAATCAAGTTTTGATGTATCTGGTAGTGGTGTATTTCAAATATGGGATTCTGGAACTGGAGCTCCATTTATTAAATGTGATGTAGGAAACAGAGTAGAAATAGGACAAGCTGGTTCAAGAGGATTAAAAGTTCACGGAGATTTTGACCCTACTGGAACTCACTATGTAAGACATGGTGGTAGCGACTATTCTCCTAATATTAGTTTTTTAGGTGGTAGTAATGTTGCTGGTAGTAATGCTTATGAAAATGCAACACTGGGATATTACGATAATAATGGTACAGGATATTTTAAGTCAAAAATAGGAAGATATGGTGGAGATTTCAGATGGGTTATTGGAGATGCAGGCGGAGACGTAGAGTGTGCAATAATTTCTAAATCTGGTCTAAAAGTTACAGGTTCATTAGGGGTTAACGTAGCAGTAAATTCTTCAACTGCTGGAGTTATTAGAGCTGGTAATGATGTTATAGCATATTATTCTTCAGACGAAAGATTAAAAGAAAATGTTAAACCTATAGATAATGCCTTAGATAAAGTATCTAAGATTAGAGGTGTCGAGTTTGATTGGATTGTAAATAAAGAAATACATCCTAACGAAGGACACGATGTAGGTGTAATAGCACAAGAAATAGAAAAAGTTTTACCTGAAGTTGTAGAAACTAGAGACAGTGGATACAAAGCAGTTAAATATGAAAAGATTGTTTCTTTATTAATAGAAGCAGTAAATGAACAACAACAACAAATAAACAAATTAGAGGAGAAGTTAAATGGCTAAAGTAATCGCAGAAAAAACACAAGAATCAGTTGATTCGCCAAAAATGGTATCAATTAAACATACCAGAGTAATGAAAAATCCAAATGGTAACGATGTTACTGTTTTAGATTATGAAGAAACTAGAGATGTTGATAGTGCTATAGCAGATGCAGAAGTTCAAAAAGCAAATTTAGAAGCATCATTAGCAGAATTAGAAGCTGAATTAGTAGAGTACAAAGCAATTAAAGACGCTGAGTAATAAGTGGCCTTACAATCATCAGGTGAAATAAAGATAAGTCAGATACAATCTGAACTAGGTTATGCTAGCAATAGAACAAATGCTAGTTTAAAAAGTTTGTCAGATGGTACTGGTACATTTTTTTCTCACGTTATCAACACAGCAAATGCTGCTGCTGATAGACCTGATGGTGTAGCACCACATGAAATGTCTGAGTTTTATAGTTATGACCACACTGCTGGTGTAACTATAAGTACGAGTGGTAATACAGGATTGCATTGCTCAGGTGCACCTGGAGGTAAAGATATGGCAAATAGTTTTGCTACAATAACAATTAGTGGAGGTAGTGGAGGTTGCGATGTAGAAAACTTTACTACAAGCGGTGGACCATTTGGTTCATTAATATTTCAGTTTACTACAGATGGAAGTACACCAAGTACAAGTACTACTGGAACTTCTAGTATATCGCAGTTAAATAGTGCGTTAGCTAGTTTTAATTCTGGTACATTAAAATTAAGACCAGGATGGCATCATAATCCTTCTAACAAAGATGGTACTGGTGCATTTACTTTTACTATAACTAATGCTAGTACTGATAGTTCTGCTATAACAGGCAATATATCGTTTGGAGGATTGCAACCGTAATGAAAGTAAGTGAATACAGAGAACAAATGGCTGAAAGAGTTGCTGTTATAGAAGCTCAGGTAATTGATATTTATCACGATATAAAAGAGATAAAACAATTAGTAAAAGAGCAAAATGGCAGAGTACGTAGAAATGAACAAAACATTGCACGTATTTATGGTATTGGTATATTAGCAGCAATTTTATTAGGTTTATTATAGGAGATAACAATGGAAGTAAGTAAAGATACTAAGTTTAGTCTAAGTATAGAAACAGCAATTAGTGTAGTTGTATCTATTGGTATGATTATTGGTATGTGGTTTACTCTTCAAGGTGATATTGAAGAAGCAAAGCTATTACCAGAACCAGAAGTATCACGAATGGAATATGATTTAAAAGACCAAATGATTCGTGATAGTATTGTTAATACTGAAAGTAAAGTTGAAAAACTTGAAGAAAAAGTAGACGATATAAAAACAGATACAAGAGCTATTACTGAAACTTTAATAGACATGAATAACAAATGAGGAAACATTATGATGAAAAAATATTACAATTTATTTTTTGGATTCTTTGGGCTTGTTGCGTTGCAATCGTCATTGCACTCACAATCAGTTAACTTAAAAAGTTTTCAAGAAATACAAGCATTGAATGTTCAGAAATGTGCAGTAGTCCAGGTTAATGCTTCTTGGAATTACCAAAACAGAGTTCAGGTAGAAAAACTATCTAAACTTTGTTATGTTGCAGAAATAGATTTAAGTAATAAAACTATTGGTGCTGTAATTCAAAAAGAATGGAAAGTTAAAGTAGTGCCTACTATTATTATTTTAAAAGAAGGTAAAGAGGTTATGAGATACGAACCTGGTATTAGCATGAGATTTGATGAACAAGAAATATTTAATAAGATTAGGAAAGAAATAAAATAAGTTTTATATTTGGCATCATGCGTAAAGTATTCGGATATAATGCTACAAGGAAAAGCAATGGAAAGAAGAAAACACGTCAAGGAATGTCTAATAATACAAAATATGGAACTAAAACTAGTAAAAAATATTATAAAAAACGTAGTAGAGGACAAGGATAATGGCTAAAAAGAAAGACCCAAAATTAACAAGAGCAGGTGTATCTGGTTATAATAAACCTAAACGTACTCCTGGCCATAAAACTAAATCTCATGTAGTGGTAGCTAAAGTTGGAGATAAAACAAAAACAATAAGATTTGGACAACAAGGCGTAAAAGGTGCTGGTAAAAATCCAAAAAGTAAAAAGGATAAAGCAAGACGTAAGTCTTATTATGCAAGGCATAATGCACAAGATTCTAAACCTAGCAAATTAAGTGCTAGGTATTGGTCACATAAAGTAAAATGGTAGGAGGATACTATGCCAAAAGGTAAAGGAACATACGGAAGTAAAAAAGGTAGACCACCTAAGAAAGGAAAGAAAAAGTCTACACCTAAAAAGAAAAAGAAGAAGATGAGCTATGGTTACTAAAATTAAAGGTATAAATGTTAAAGGTCTAAATAAAAGACAAGCACAAGCTATGAAAAGACATTCACAACACCATACAAAAAGTCATATAGATATAATGGTAAAAGCTATGATTAAAGGTAAAACTTTTGGAGAGTCACATACAATAGCAATGAAGAAAGTAGGTAAATAATGGCTAAAACAGTTAGTTGGTTATGGGGTGGCAAACGTTATAAAGGAACTCTTATAAGAGAAACTAAAACACATAAATTTGCTAGAACACATAATGGTAAAATTAAAAAAATAAAAAAGAAATAATTAATAACATAATAGGAGACCTGTAAAATGGCAAAAGAAAAAAACGTAGACCTAAGACAAGAAGCTGAAACTAAAATGGAAACAATGGTTGAGCAGCATAATACACTTGTTCAGGAAATACAAGAGGCCCAAGGTAGATTGGGAGAAGTTAAACAAATGATAATCGAGCATCAGGGATATATGAAAGGCCTAGAAGCTTGTGAAAAAGACTGTGAGGTAAAATAATGGGACCATTATTAGGTAGTTTACTTGCAAAACTAGGTACTGAAAAAGTGCTTAAAGCTATTGTATTACATTTAGGAGAACACTTAGTATCTAAGTCTTCAAATAAATTAGACGACAAGCTGTTTGCAGAAATTAAAAAAGCATTAAAATAGGAGGTTTCATTGAAACTAAAAAAACGTGGTATTGTAATACCAGACCAGCATTATCCATTGGAGGATAGAGCTGCAATCGAATGTGTTAAAAAAGCAGTACTAAAAATAAAACCTAAAGTATTTGTAAATTTAGGAGATGTTGGAGAATGGGAGTCTGTGTCAGCTTGGCGATATAAAGACAAGAAATTACCACCTTTAGAGTTTCAACTTCCAATAGTAGAAGAAGATATAAGATTAGTAAATGAAGGATTAGATGAGTGGGATGAAGTTCTTAAAAAAGTGGGATGTAAAGAAAAGTATTTACTCCAAGGTAACCACGACCTCTGGTTGGATAATTTTGCTAATAAGTATCCTTATCTCAACGATTATACTTTTGAAAAAAAATGTAGAATCAAAGAGAGAGGATACAAATACAAAGAACACAACCTTCCTATAGAGATAGGTAAGTTAGCGTTCTTTCACGGTGCCTTTGCAACAACATATCATGCAAAGAAGCACTTGGAAACATATGGTGAGAATGTAATGTATGGACATACTCACGATATACAAAGACACACATTGACCAAGCTAAATGGAAACATTGGTGCTTGGGCAATGGGTTGTCTAAAAAAGATGGACCATGAAAACAATAGATGGTTAAAAGGTAGACTACATAACTGGGGTCATGCATTTGCTATTGTAGACTGGTTTGATAATGGAGAATTTAAAGTAGAAGTAGTAGAAATCATTGACGGTAAAACTACTGTTTGGGGAGAATTAATAGATGGTAACAAGTAAAAGCATAGGTAGACCTGTTGCTGGAGTATCCACAAATACTACTAGGAGAATGTTTAATTTATTAAGTAGTAGAAAAACAAAAAGGATAAACTTAAGTGGCAAAAAAAAGCGTAAATATAAATAATTTTAGTGGAGGATTAAATAACAATACTAATGCCAGGGATATTGCAGCAAATGAATTTGCAGTATTAAATAATTTAGATAATGAAACTCCTGGTAAATTAAAGTTATTTGGATATGTAGACGACTATCACAGTTCTGGAACTTATAGTGAAACACATAGTATATTTAATGCTGGTAACGGTGTAATATATCTTTCTACTGATAGAGATGTAGATGATACTAACCCTGCATTATCTAACCACGAAATTCTTTTTATTAATGATGCTAATGCTAAAAATATAGATTTTTACAATTTAGCTAGTAAAGATGTAGATATTGAACAATTTAGCTACGGTGATACAGCATCACCTATTGATGGTTATGTTATTGATGGTCAATTAAGAATATCTGCAACTAAAACAGATGCTTCCGATAATACTCCTAAATGGTTTGGTTATATAGATAAAACATATAATATGGGTAATTCTGGTGCCACTACGAACGGTGGCATAGACGACATAGGTCATGTGTACAATAAATATTACGTTGAAGATATGTATATAGCCCCATTGAAAAGTAGTATATCTGGAGATGGATATGGTTATGACCCTGAAAATTATTATAATAAAAACTTTACTCCTGGTACATCAGAAATAGTTTTAAACCACACTACTACTACAGTAGGAGGAAATGAAGTAGCTGGAGAGCTAAACATTGTTACAGGAACAAACAGCAATGGTTATATTATAGACACAAAGCTTGAGACTCCTGCTGCTACAAACACTTTGTTGGACAATGCAATGGATTTATCTGGCGGTCATGGAACTTTTTGTTTGTATGCTTTTTTTAATAACGATACATCAGCAGCAGACAAGGGAATAGGTTCAGTTAATTCTAATATTTCTGTTTATACTCCTGACCAAAAATTAGTATATGGGTTATTTGCTTCTATAGTTTATGACGAAAATCAAGAATCTTATCCAGTATATATCGGAGATATAAAACAACCTACTTTTACCGCTGTTAATACATCATTTAAAAGACCGTTGCATTTAGCATTAACAGGAAGATTACCAGATAATCCTAGGCAAACAGGTATAAAAGTATATTGGGCATTAATGAATAAAAATCATTTAGGGTCACAAGTAGACGCAGTACAACAAAAATATTTATTATTAGATATTGATTTTCAAAAAGGAATACGCATTGGTGGTGCTGATAGTTACAAAATAGCTCAAATATTTAATAGCACTAGAAAACATTATATATGGCCATTAGGTCATGCATCTTTTGGAGGAGACGAGTGGTTAATTACGGAAGGTTTATTAAGTTTATCTAAAAAAGAGCCATATTTAAACTTAAATCAATCAGTAGTAGGTAGAGCAGGGTCAGCGTTTAAAACGTCAGCTATAGCCAATAGAAGAGCTTATATAGGCAATGTAGCGTATTATGATGGTATTAATAAGGTAATTAAGTCAGATACTGTATTAAAATCTGATGTAAATCAATTTGATGTATTTAGGAAAAATAATTTTATAGATGTTGAAGTAAACGATGGTGATGAAATTATAGCATTAGAAACATTAGGTAATCAGTTATTACAATTTAAAAGAAATACTATGTATTTAATTAATATATCTAGAGATATAGAATATTTAGAAGGAACTTTTAATTTTAGAGGATGTGAAAAAGATTATCATGTTGTAAAGGGTGAAGGATTTATTGCGTGGTTTAATAAAACTTCTGTGTATTTATATGACGGTAAACGTGTAAGAGATATTAATTTAAGTGAAACAGGGCAACCAAGATTAGCTAATTGGTTTACAACATATTACCACGAAGATGCAACTATTGGCTATTTACCAGAAAAAAAATGTTTATTTATTTTTAATAATAATGCAAATGTTATTTTACAATTTGATATTAAATCAATGTCTTGGTCTTTGAAAAACAAAGAAACATTAGACGTCATGTCTAACATTGTTAACGATAATAACGGTAATATGTTGTTTTTAACAAGCAGTAGCAGTACTAGTACATTAAAAAAATGGGATGATAGTTCTGAAAATTTATCAGGAAGTAATGGGGATGTGTTATTGCAAACAAAAGATATTGATTTTGGAAATCCTGATACTAAAAAAAATATTAATACTATATATATAAATTACAAACAACCATCTAGTAGCAGAATAAACGTATATGGAGTACCAGACGTAGACGGAAATGCTGAATTAATTAGTGGTTTGGACCATACTGGTACAAGTGGTTTTACCACTGCAAAATTAGAAGTAAATGGAAGTAATGTGACAAAAGCAAATTTAAAAGATATTAAATCTTTTGCATTGCAACTACAAATAAAAGAAGTGGGTGGAAATGCTGTTGTTAACGGAGGTTTTGAAATTAATGATATGCAAATAGTTTACAGAGAAAAAGTAAGACGATGATAAAAGATATAGAAACTATACAAAAACGTGAAGCAGAACAGCAGTATAGCACTCCTGCAAAAGAAAGAAATAGTATACCTAATAATAAAGAAGGTAGCAATGGAGATACAGTTATAGTAAATAATGCTGGTAATAAAAGTTTTTATATTAAAACATTTAATGGTTGGTTTAAAATGGATTTGACACAAAATATTAATCAAAGTTCTGCACCTACAGAATCAAGTGAAACAGCAAGTGAAGAAACATCTCCTGGGTTGCCATCTGGTTCTATAGAAGTTACTAGAGTATCAAACCAGACTTTGCGTACTACATGGGAATATGGAGCTAACACAGTTAGTCATAAATTATTTAGGTCTTCATCTCCTGGGCAATCTTTTACAAATCCTGGAGTATTAATAAACCAAGGAACGTCTAATAGTTTTCATAATGATAATTTGGAAAGTGAAACAGTTGGAGCTTGGACATATAAGATGTTCTTTTTTAACTCAGGTGCTGAAAATAATTTTATACAAGAAGATACAGCTTCTACTATATCAGCATATTTACTTAGACAGTTAGACCATTTATCTAGACAAATAGGTTTAAGTTCTTTTACTAATTTACCTTACACTAGTTCTCAGTTACTAGAAGCAGCTGAAAAAGCCGACATTGATAGTAGTAATACCGCTGCAACAACAGGAGCTTTATATACAGACGATATTAACTTTACTGTAAATGCTTCTAAGATGTATGGCACAGACCAAGGTCAGGCAGTAAATTTTTATGGAACAAGTGGTAGTTTTAATGACAACGGTAATCATAGTGATAGCTACACGGGTGGTTGGTTTGGTCAAGACCATCCTACAGATGCAACATTAGATGTAGTTTTAAATATAGATGACGATGGAGATATTATTGGAAAATACTCAAGCGTTCCAGCTATACCTTCTTTTACAAAATCTGCAACTGTTAACTCAGTAATAGTAAATCTATCTGCAGAAACATATGTAACAAGACATTGGAAGGTACAAATAGATACAGTTAATACTTTTGATTCAGGAGCATTGCAAACTTTGTATGTTACACCTAGTGTAAAAGGTACTACAACAGCAAGTTCTGCTACAGGAACAGCTACCTTTAGCAGTAATATAAATTCTAATACAACATATTTTATTAGAGCTAGAGCACAAAATGGCAGCAATACAGGAAGTCCTTTGCACACTAGTGATTTTAGCACTACACAAAGTGTAACTACAAGTACAGCTGGTAGTTGGTCTAATATACCTAGCGATTTTACTTTAACTGGGTTTGGATTTAATGGTGCAGATTTTTCAGACTTATTTCAAGTAACATTAAACAGTGGTACTGGCAATACTACTATATCTTGTAGTCAAAGTGGTTTAAGCGGAGTTTTATGGTGTGACGTTAGTACAAGTGGAGACCCAGGGCAAAATCATTTAACATATGGTCCTGTAAAAACTATAACACATAGCGGAAGTTTTACTAATCAAACTTATTATGTTAGGTTTTATTATCAAAGAACTAAAAGTATTAACAATAATACAACACAAGATGTTACGTTTACAAACAGTACAAATGTAAATACAGATTTAGATATAACGTGCATAGGCACATCATAAGGAGAAGATTATGGCAAGTAGAGTAGGTTTAATTATGTCACAAGTAAGGGGACAGTTAAGTCAAATATATAGAGAAGAACCTCAAGACGGAGGAATGTTAACAGATATTGTAGCTGGAGTTAAAGGCGGACAAGTAGTTTATGAAGGTATGAAAGCTGTTGGTAATGTAAAAAAACAATTTCGTGATGAGTATATGAAAGGAAAATTTCATGACCAAAAGGGGACTGGTGATAATTTATTATCTAGAGTAGGTGAAAGAATGTTTGGAGAATACAATGTAGATACAAGCACAGAATATTTTAAAGATAAAAGATTAAAAGCTTTTGAAGCTAAAGACCCAGATATAGTTAAATTGTATAATCCTGAAACAAAAGTATATGACAAGATAAATATTGCACCACCTAAAGAAGAATTACCTAAAAATGAAGTACAAATTTATTTAAGTGATGGTGAAGTAGAAAATAAGGTAACTAACGATTTTATTATAACAATAACAAAACCAAGTTAAAGGAAATATTATGCAATCAGTAATTGAAATTATAGCAAAAGAAAGAGGAGCTAGCCAAGCAGAAATGTTGCAATTACATGCTATGGAAGTATCAGAGCTAGAATCTAAAGGTAAAAATATAGCACAAACTTCTGGTGGACCAGGAAGAGGAGTATATCAATATGAAAAAACAAGTGATGGTGGTTCAGGTGCAGCTAAAGATGCATTAGTTAGATATAAAAGATTTTATAGTGACGAAGCTTATGGAGGTGTTATGCCAGAAAGATTTAGAAAAGAATTAGAAGGGATAGATTTAAATAATCCTGATTTTACTCAGTTATCACCAGAGTTGCAGACAGAAATATTTTATGCTGATAAAGAGCAAAAAGCAGGTTTTCCGTTAGACAAATTAGGAACTTCAGAGTTTACATTAAAAGATGCTTGGTTAAAATCACATTGGGCAGGAGCAGATGCAGATATGCCTAGCAAAGCAAATTATTATGACAAAACTATACAAAATTTTATGATGCAAGAAAACAATAAAAGAGATGAAATGATATATCAAAATGCTAAAAAACAAGCATCAAAAATGGTAAATTGGACTATACAAAATACTATGGATGATTTAGGACAAGTATTTATTGAACATCCAGATAAATTAATTAGTGAATACGGAGGAGAGTAATAATGGGAGATGGTGAAAACGCAGCTATACAAACAGGTGCAAATATTGCTACTAATGTAGCACTTAAAAGTGCAACAACTGGAGGTAGTGCAGCAGGAGCATTAGCAGCTATTCCAGGTTGGGGATGGGCAGCTATTGGTATAGGAGCATTAGCAGGATTTTTTGGAAGTAGAAGAAAACGAAAACGTGAACGTAGAAAAAGAGAGCGTGCTAGAATTTTATTAAACGAACAGTACGGTGCTTTGCAACGTGCTCAAGCAGGACAAGCAGCAGAGTTTGCACAACAAAGAGGTTTTATGAATCAAGCTGCAGGTATGGAACAGTCTAGAGCTATTGACCAATACGGAATACAAGAACAACAAGCATTAGGTGGTTTAGGAAGAACTAATCTAGCAGGAAGTGGAGCTGGTCAACAATTAATGGACCAAAGTCAAAACCAGTTTCAACGTGAACAAGGAATGAGAGATTTAAAATTACAGGAGTCAGCATTTGGATTGCAAATGAGAGAAGCTAGTGCTGTTAGAGATGTACAGTCAGCTGGATTTGAATTAGACAGATATGCTGCTGAAAAAGGAATAAAATCAAATTACGGACAATCTTTATTGTCTATGTACGGAGGGTACTAAAATGAGTAGAACTAGAGAAACTATAATGAATCTTTCTGAAATTTTAGGTGCGTTAAAAGAATTTAATGAACCTTATAGAGAAGCTCAAGATAGATTAGAAACTATGGCTTTTGAAAAATCTATGATTGAAGCAAAGTTTCAACACGAAAAAGCAATGGCTATAGAAAATAACAATTCAGCGTTAGCATTATATCAAGCACAAAATAAATTTATGGCAACAGACCCAGATATGATAGCTTTAAGAGAAGAAAAACGTAAACAAGAAATAGAGGATTTAGAGTTTGGAGCTAAGGTAAGAATAGCAGAAGCAAAAATTACTGCACTTGGAGAATCAGAATCATTTAGATTGACATCAGATGGTACTATTTTTATGGAAAATTTAACTAGAAATGAACAAGCAGGAGAAAAAGTTAAAAATGCAGCTGAAGGTTTATTGTTAAAAGACCAAAACGGAGAATTAAATATTACAGATTTACAAGACATGGAAGGTTTAGGTGGAGAAAAGATATTTGATTACGAATTAGGAGACATTGGAAAAGGTGTTGGAACGGCAGGTGTTGCTGCTTTATCTCTTAATTGGCTTGCAGGAGCATCAAAGGCGGCACCACATCCAGCTGTTAGAGGAGCTGGGTATTTTTTGACTGCAGCGTTAGCACTACCAGCTGTTGCAGATGCTTTGGAAACGACAGCTGAAATCCAAGGAGCTGTTGGTAAAGGTTATGAAGACGTTGCAGGTATGTCACTATTAGGTACAAGACAAGACGCTATAAATGCATATTTAAAAGATAGAGGAGCTTTGCTTATAAATTTACAAGGCCCTGCATCTGAAATATCTTCGGGGTTAAATTTGAATATGCCTAATGCTTTAGCTACTAAAGAAAAAATAGAGGGTAAATTAAAACTTATTAAACCTACTGACGATATACTAAGTTTAATAGAACAATATGGTACGGAAGATAATCTAAAGACATATCGAGGACAAAATGAAGTAATAGTTAATTTTGACGATTATTACGAAACAGGTGTTATAGGTGAACTTACAAGAGACCAGGTATATGGAAAGAAAAATCAAAAAACTGATGTTATGACTGAGTTAAATGCACTAGATTTAACACACCCTAGTAATGATAAAAACGTAATTGACAACGTAATCGATTAATGAACGACCAATTACGTTATTTAAATGAGCTCGTTAAGGGAGGAACGATAAGTCAAAACGATTATGTAAATCGTTTATACTTAGCATATCAAAACAATCCTACTGGTTTTAGTGCAAATGACACAGATTATATAGAACGTGTTATGAAAGCTGCTGATGTTCCATTTAATAGAGACATGGTTGCAGCAGAAGAATCCCTTGGTTCTGTTTTAAATCAATTTGTATCTGGATTTGCTGAAGGTTTTACTACTTTCGGATGGGCAGATGACGCAGATACTTCTAAAGAATCTATAGCTAATAAAGTTGGACACTTGGTAGGTTTAGCACCTGACGTTCTTGCTGGTGTTATGACAATGGGTGCATCTCTACCTGCTTCTATAGTAAGAAGACAAATTCGTAAAGGTGTAGGATATACTGCTATTAAAGAAGGCGGTGCTATGCAGACTAAAAAACTTTTAGACCGTGGTACTAAAGCATATAGTAAAAAGACACAACAGATTGCTGAAAGATTAAAAATTGGTAATTTTGATTTACGTAAAGAAAGTATTAATCCTTTAACAGGTGAAAAACAATTCTTTCTAAGGTCAGTACCAATGCGTATATCTGATTTTGTAATAGATAATGCACAAAAATCTTTAGATAAAAATGGTTTATTGGCATCGGGATTTTTAAATAAAGGTTTATTAGGAAACGAACAATTTAGAAAAGTTGCACATGATGGTATACATCTTGGTATAGCATTAGGTGTAAGTGCTAGAAAAGAAGGTCCTGCAGGTATGGTAGAGTCTGCTATGCATGGTGCTATGGCAGGTGCTGTATTTGGTGGTATATCAGAATATGTCAACATTGGTAAACTATTGGCTAATCCTAACACAAAAAAATTAGGTGAAGAAGCTATTCGTAAAATGATTCAAAGACCTACTGAAAAAGAAGCTGTACAAAATTTATTTGCAAGAGGTGTTTTAGGTTCTGCTTACACAGGTGGTTTAGCTAGTTACCACCAGATGCCTTTGCCAGAACAAATATATGAGTATGCATTAGGATTCTTTTTTGGTGCTAGTGGAAGGTCAGTAGCAGAAAATAAAGCTACTAAATTTTTAGCTACAAACCCTATACCAGGTGATGCAAATTTAGCAAAATCAAAAGAAAGTTTATTAAAAACAAAAGAATATAAAGAACTACCAAAAGAATCTAAAGATTACATAGATAGACATTTTAACGAGCTGTATGTTCAGCAAAAAGATAAAATACAAGGTGCATACGATTTGATGGGTGTAGAGTATGTACGTAAAGCACAAGAAGAAAATATTGACTTAGAAAATATAACTCCAGAACAACATAAAGCATTATCAGAATCTTTAAAAGAAGATTTTAAATATTTAAATTTAAATAAAGAAGAAGTAGAAGTTAAGTTGTCTTCATTTAAAGAACGTATAGAAAAAGAAATTAAAGACACCGAACAAGTTAAAAAAGAAAATGTAGATGATTCAAACAGACCTGTATTAGATGGATTTGATACAATTATAAGAGAAATTAAAACTCAAGATTTGAATGACAATATAGTTAAAGATACTATTACAAAAACTTTATATAATGAAATTATAGAAAAATATCCTTCACTACAATACGAAGATTTAGCTAGAGATTTGACTACAAAAATAAATGAAAACTTAAATAACTATGAAGGTTTTGTAAAAGGGTTTAAGGAAATTTATCCAGAAGTAGATATACCTAAAGGATTTAAACAATTTTTTATGAAAAAAGTTACTTACAGATTAGGTAACAATATAATGTTAGATGTCAATGATGTTGTACAAGAAATAGGACCAGGTGGTAGAGAATCTGACTCTAAAGGAAATTTAATACTAGTTAAAGAAGCTCCTAATAAATATAGTAAAATGTACGGAGACGATAGAGTAAGAGTTGTTTTGAGATATATAGAAAGAGAAGTTCCTGATTTAGATAAAAAACCTATTGTTAAAGAAGAATTTAATCCTGAAACAGGTAGAAAAGAAAAAACAGAAGAACAACCTACTAAAAAAGAATTGATAGAACCTTTTGGTGCTGAAGGTGTAGAATTTTTTATGGACATGAATCAAAAACTTATGAAAGATTCTAATCAATATATACATAGTGCTAACAAAGATTCGGGTATGATTGTTATACAAAAATTACCTTTTAATAAAGATTATAATATAAATACATTCATTAAAACTTTAGACCAAGTTATACAAGAATATGCACCAGGTTCTGAAAAAACAAATAAAATAGAATATAAAGAAACTACTGCTAATGCAATTTACGAATTGCTAGACAATGGTTTAATTACTAGAAATGAATTAAATGATTTTGGAAAAGTTAAAGAAGCTTTAAGAACTTATTTAAATCCTAAAAATAATTTTCCACAAAGTGCCGCAAAAATTAATAAATATCAACCATTATCGCAGGGTATAGATTTGCCTATACCAATAAAAGATATACCTGAATTACTTGGAATCCCTCTAAGTAAAGTTGAACAAGAAGGATTCTTTAATATGTCAATAATGAAAGACCCTCCTCCATTTAATCCTAAAGGTGAAAAGTCTGCATTAGACGGAGTTATATATGTTAGACAAGATGTCTTTGATAGAATGCGTAAAATATATGATATAGATTCTTTTAGTTTTTTTATGAAACCTGTAGGTCATACATCACCTAGAAATGGAGCTGGTCATGTAAAATTAAAAGCAGGTTTATATAGAGCAGATAATAAAATGAACGATTATTTAGTAGAAAATAACAGACATATGCTTATGTATGATTCTGCTGCTAAACAAAGAGGTAACATACAATCAGGTAAAATGACATACGATGTAGCTTCTGGTAAATACAAATCTAATGGTAAAGAAACTGTATTTAAAGTAAGGCCAAACGAAATAGGTATAAACGTAGATGTAAAAGAAAAAGTAAAAACTCGTAATATAAAACTATACAAACAATTTATAGATAAAAACACTAGCTTAGAATTAGATGAAGCAGGTAGACCAATATTCAATGAACAGTTTTTTGATTCTATGGCTGCATTACGTAATGAAAATTTAGTTGGCGACAAAGAATTAACAGAAAAATATTTAGAATTAGCTAAAGATTCTGATAAATTTGCTAGAAGAGATTTGTCTGATATAGATATAGACAAGTTAGATACAACGGTTATTGTTAAAGAAATACAAGAAAATTTAGATTCGCCTTCTGGTAGATGGGCAGCAAGACAGTTATTTAGAAAAACTCAATCTGAAGATTTTGCTTTAAAAGAAACTTATGTATTGGCAGATATGGCAGAAATTACTAAAACAAATAATTTTATGATAGGTGCTGAACGTGCAGACTATGCTATATCTTATTTAATGAGAGAGGGTAACAAACCTTTATTGAATAGAATTTTGGGTAATTACATAATATACAGAAGCACCAGGTTAAACGTGGAAACAGGTTTTCATGCTGTTGCATATCCTTTTTCACAACAACAAATGGCAGAAGGTGGTATACGTACAAAAGAATTTAAAAGAGGTTCTGGTGCTAAAACTGACCCTGTATTGATAGAAAGAATTAATAAAGAAACTGGTGAAATTACAAAAGAAGAAATGACATTAGGAGAAGCGTGGGATTTAATTAAACCTGGTGGAAAACTTGCTCCTGGTGCAGAAGGATACAGGGAAGTTAAAGATGCATTAGCTTTTGCTATTATGCGTTCACCTAGTTCTAGTAATGGAGCAATTAGAATATTGGAGTTTGGTGGATTTATTGAAGACGGAGGAAGTCACGGTTATTATTCAAATGAATATAATGATTTAATGAAAGGTGGTATGGATAAAGATGGAGATAAGGTTGTCGGTTATCAATCACTTCCAAAAAATATAAAAGATGCTTTTGCTAACAAAAAAATACAACGTGAATTTGAAAAAGAAAACGGAGACCTTTATCCATTAAAAGACGAAGATGGTAGCTTAGACATTGCTATTAGATATTTTGGTGCTGAAGAAGCTCCTTCTGATATATCAAAAATGTTTAGTACTAGAACAAGATTAGGAATAGGTGAAACATCTTACGATGGTAAAAGTGGTATGGGTCAAATTATAAATGGTACTACTCAACTACAAATATTTATGCAAATGGCTAAAGAAAATGGTGGTAAAATAGATTTAGGAGATGGTGCAGAAATTATATTAAAAGAAAATAATCCTGGATTTCAAAGATTAAAACAAATTTCTATTGTAGGTTCTAATATACACGCTGATAGTGCAGGTTATAAAAACATATTAAAACCAAGAGATAGTTTGACAAAAATATTTAACGATTTTTTTGAGTATAGAAACCCTAATCTTACAGAATTGCCAAACGCTGACCAAATATATGGACCTAAAAATAAAATAGAATTAGGTGTAGACTTTGACATAATGTTTGAAGGTGAAGCAGTGGGTTCTTACAATTTATCTTTTTATTCTATGTTTAGAGATAAATATGGAGCTTCTGGATTGCAAGCTTTTAGAAAATTTCACAGAATGTTAAATGATAAAGCAGACCTTACTGAAATTGTACAAGTGTCTAGAGACTTTTTAAATTATTTTGATAAAAACAATGAAGGAACTCCTATTAATAATTACTATACACAAATAGCTAGAAATTTAGCTAAGTATGAGGAGTTTGATTTATCACCATTTAGTTATACTAATTATGCTGATGTAAAAAATTTAATAGGTATTATGGAAGGTGCTCAAAAAAATATTCAAGATAGTCCTATTTTAAAAAATTTGAAATTAATAGATTATTACTCTACAAGTTTATCGCAAAATGAAAAAGATATATTGTCTTCAGACCCTACAAAATTAGAAGCAAGATTAAATGAAATTATTGGTATAACCTTAATGGTAAAACAAGGAGAAAGAGTTTTAGAAATATTAAATAAAATACCAGAATTGCAAGGTAGAAAAGGCATTGACATATTAAAAGAAATAACAAACAGGGCATATGAATTAAAAATACAAAATAGACAATCGTATTTATTATTAAACAAAATGAATACTAATACAGCTAACAACGGGGAAGAAATTAATCCTTTAAATGTTACTAAATATATTACAGCACAAAAACAAGGTTTTGTACGTTATGTAGAATCTTTTGGTTATAAAAACTCTAGATTAAAAGAGGATATAGTAAAAGAGTTAGAGTTGTTTTATGACTTTGCATTACTTGGAAATGTAGTTCCAGAATCATTTTCAAAAATGGACATATCTGGTAAAGGTAGAAAAAAAGTAGAATTAAACGTTGAGTTGCAAAGATTAAAACAAATGTCTGAAAAAATTAAAAGAGAATATAAAAAGTATGGAGATGGTCCACATTTAGATAATTTATACAGAGTACAAAAAGGTATTTTAAATGACGTACAAGGAAAATTTGACCAAATATTTCAAAGTCCTGGTATAAGCAAGGAAAGCACTAGAAGATTTCATTATGAATTAGACAGTTTTATTATAAAGTCAAGAGGACGTCAAGAAGAAATAGATAAAAAAGAAGAACCAGCTGTTAAAGAAATAGAAAAAGATATAGAAAAACCTACGTTATCTGAAGAAATACAAATTAAAAAATCAGATTATGGTAAAATTAAAGACTTTAACATTGAAGATGCTTTATTAAAAAAAGCTAATGACCCTAATATAACTGAAGAATCTATTGTTACAATGCTAGAATTTCACAGTTTATTAGAAAGCAGACCTGGTATTAAAGATTATATAGAGCCATTGTATGAATCTTTTCAAGGTGGTGTTGTAACAGGTAAACCTTTTGAAGAAATTACAATAAAAGAGCTGCAATCATTGATGAATTATATAGAAGCAGTTACTACACCAGGTTGGATTAAAAGTTTCTTTTATGACCCTAAAGTAAGAAGAGGACCTGCAGGTAGAGACCATATATTAAGTAAAGGTTATACAGAAGAATATATAGCTGGAGCTACAGAATTTGAAAAAGATAGTACATTTAAAAGAGTAGATAATATTGTAAAAGATAAGAATGGAAACATAACATTTAAATCTGGTAAAGTTCCTACTACTACTTTGGGATATGGTAATGAAATACAATATACATTCCATCAAATACAAAACACATTTAATAGATGGACTAAAGATATTTTGTTAAAAGAAAATTTTGATTGGGCAACTTTAGATAGTGGTAATTTAATTGGTACACATTTTGATTTATTATATAGCGGTATGCAGTTTAGACGTGAATATTCCGATGGTAAAGGACCTATATATTTAAGAAAATCTGTTGACGCACAAGCTAATATTAAAAAATTGTGGTTAGCAAAAAAGAAATTAATAGATGCACTCGTAAAAGAAAAAGTAGAATTTGAAATTAAAGACCCAGCAAATCCTGGTAAAACAAAAAAAGTAGGAGCATACGAAGTTTTAGATTTGATGAATCAAAGATATACGGAAATTATGACTAAAGTTTATAATGATGTTATTGTAAGTAAAGGTCCTAGAATACGTAGAAAATTAAAACAAGCAGGTTTTGAAACAGACAGATATAATATTCCAGAAAATGAACGTGTAGATTTAAGTAAAGTAGAAAACAATACTTCTAATATAATTCAAGCAGAAGTTAATGAATTAAAAAGTTTATTGTTTGACAAGAATGGTATTATGTCAGACGTTAAAAAAATAGATGCTATTTTTAAAGGTATTTTAGATTTAGGTCCAGGTAATGTAGAACAAATATTAAGAGAAACATTTTCTGTAGCAGATGCACGTTTTATAGAACATAACTTATTAGTAAAAGATATGTTAAAAACACATTTTCCTGATGTAAACTTTAATAAAGAATTGAGTAAAAAAGAATTTGAAAAACCTAGAATTACTGTAAATGGTAAAGCAGAAAGCATACAAACAGTTTTAAAAAGAATTAATGAATTACATAATATAAATACTAGAATAGGTTTAGGTAGATTTATAAACGAAAAAACTGGAGAAGTAGATAGCTATGTTCCACATATTGGAGGTATGGATTTTCAAGGTTTAAGAGATGTAAATAAAGAACATATTAAAAAGAAAATAGAATCAAAAATAAATGAAGTAATAGGAAAAAATGGTGAAAAATTTGTAGTTGAAAAATTACCAAGCGGTGTTAGAATAGAATATGAAGCAGGTTTAATTAGTAAAGATGTTGCTATAGCATTAACAAAAAGATTTTATAAAGAATTTTATGACAAAGAAATGATTACTGGTGTTGACCTTGAACTTTCTATAGGTGAAGAATCTAGTTTACGTTTATTAAATACTAGACCTGAGATACAAGTAGATAATAGCAATAGAAACATTGTAAACTCTAGAAGTGTAGATGAACTTCCAGGATGGAGAACAGACTTTAGTGCTACAGAACGTTATTTACAAGCAACATATAGTAGTTGGGTAAGACAAGTACAAAACATAAAATTAAAACTTATTGCAGACCAATTCTTAGAAAAGAATCCTTTTGGTAAAGATAAAGAAGGAATGGATTTAAATAAACAATGGCATTCATATATACTAGATGTATTTAGTAATAACAATGGATTTCCTTCATTGCGTAATTTTAACCTTCATGGTATTAAAAAAGGTGAAGCTATGTTAATTCAAGCTTATATAGATTCAGGTTTAGATAGAAAAAAAATGAAAGAAAAACGTAATTTAAGTAATCCAGATTTAAGATTTTTAGATTTAGTTGACGTCAATTTTGGTTTAACAAAAGCACAGAAAGCACAAGTAGATGCAATAACAGACCCTGCAAAAAAATCAAATGCTATATTAAATCTTAGAAAAAACAATTTAAAAGAAATATTACAACCAGAAAATATAAACAAAATAGGTAGATTTAATACTGCTTATGATGTATTTAGTGATGAAGCTGTAGTAGGATTTTTTGAAAGAATTAATGATGCTTTTGGTGGTAATATATTAAAAGATGCACCTAAAAGTGGAACAGCTAGAAGATATTGGTTAGTACGTAAAGCAAAAGCTTGGAGTGAGCTAGAAGGTAAATTTGAAATGGTATCTTTGTTATCACACCCTAAATCAGCTATAACTAATTTTTATGGCGGTTTTTCTAACACTATTGTTGACGAAGGTTGGTCTTCATTTAGAAAAGCAAATAATGAAGCATGGTTATTAAACAATGTTTTCTTAAAAGGTTCTTTCTATTACACTGTAGACGCTCAAGGTAAAAGAAAAAAAGTGGAAATACAAAGTTATAACGATATTATAGACTGGTTATTTAGAGAAGGTTTTATTGAAGATGGTCTTGTTACTGAAGGTTATTACAGTCAAAAGAAAGCACAAGTAGATAGGGGTCGTATTAGAGATTTAATAGTTAGAAAAATACTTGGAGAAAAAGACGCCAAAGGTAATAACTATTTAAATATGAGTGATAAAGAAGCAGCTGCATTACATTCAAGAACAATGGGAGAAGCTATTAAAGAACTTGGTGTTGTAGAAGGTTTGACTGATGTTGGTTCATTTTTTATGAAAAAATCTGAAATGGTATTAAGAACCAGGACTGCGTTAGCTTCTATCATTAATGCAAGACAAATACTGGGACCAGAAATTACAAAAGATATGGCTTTTAATGACCCTATTATATTAAACATTGCTAGAAAATCTGTAAAAGCATCACAGTTTGTTTATCACGCAACTCAAAGACCTAATTTCTCTAACACTAATCTAGGTAGAATTATGACACGTTTTCATCCTTACGCTTGGAATAGTATTGGTAGAAGAATAGATATATATGGTCAAGGTGCTAATCAAAAAATATGGAACAATGAAGTGAAGAAAAAAAGAGCTAACAATCAATTTACAGCAGATGTATTTGCATTAGCTATGGCTAATATATTTGCATCATCTATATTTGAATATGCTTTATCACCACCTATGTCTTGGATGCAAGATACTTCTGAATTAATATTTGGTGATGAAGAAATGAAAGATAGAGCATTTTTTAGTCAATACCCTCATCCATCACTAGCACCATTAGCTATTGTTACACCACCAGTAAGTAGATTTATATTACCTCCATTAACTGCAATGATTAATGGTAACTATGATAAATTCTGGAATTATCAATTTCATACATATTTTCCATTTGGTAGATTAAGTAAAGATATTTATAGAACTATTAAGTCTCCAGCTATGGCACCAGACTTTCTAACAGGATTGCCGCTACATAAAGTTCATGCATACTCTAGAGATTACTTTAAACAGGAAGAATTAGAAGATATACTAGCAGAACTTAGAAAACAGAATGAAAATGACGATTAATATAGGTTTTGCCCTCTAATTCAAACGATATAGGGCTATAAAAGGAGTGACGATACTTTATACCAAAAATATATTTTATCGCCGTATAGCCCTATTCTCGTCATCTTTTTTTCTTTAATTTGTCATTTTCTTTAGATAAATCAGATAATATGCGTTTTAATGGAAATTTATCGGTAAATATGTAATTATTTTTATTTAATTCATATTCTTTGGTTAAACTCCAGGTTTTATCATCTTTCATTTGACACTCCTTATTCCTTCCATTAATCTTTCTACACTTACTAGCACACCTAACGATGTATTGTTATCACCGCCAGGCATACCTTTAACACAAAGTCTAGCTTTAATTAGATATCGCAATGCTTTTTTTAATAATTCTGTGTTTACAATTAAAATACAACCATCTTGCAATATATAAGCCCATTTATCAGCTTTAGTAGTTGCAATACCAGATGCTTTACCTCTTGATTCGTATTCTATGTATACATTACCAGTCTTTTGAGTTTGTCTGTCACGTTTAACTTCAACATTGCAATCATTTAATAATGCAGCTATTTCAGTTTCTCCTTCTTGACCAAATTTTAAATCATACTGGAAATCAGAATTATAATCCATTACAGAACACAAAGTATATTGTCTTGACTCATAAACAAAACTTCTTGTTTATCTATATCTTGGACTACAAATCCTGGACCAAACAATACTTTATCTCCTATTTCTACTTCATCGGCATCTTTACCTTTAGCAGTAACTACGCCAACATTTTCTTTTATTACTTCATCAGTTGTTAATATAATACCAGCTTCTGTTTTATTGTCTTTAGATTGCTGCTTAATTACAACTTCATTTCTTAATGGTTTCATATCGTCTCCTTACTATTCCCCCTCTATTGTTAATATATTATACATTCAGTGCCAACCAAGATGTATTTGCTTTTAAGGGTAAGATGGATTTGCACCACCCGCTTCCTTCAAAGCGTGTTAATAGTGAGGGGGAATAATGATTATTCTTCTTCAAATAGTTCGTGAATTTTTTCTAACATTTTCTTAATAATTTTATGCTCACCTGGTGATACCCAAGGTGCTTTCTTGAAATTAAGTAATGCAGAACGCATTATCAACAATTCTTCTTTAGTGAATTTAGTCATCGCAACACTCACAATTCCCTATTCTAGGTTGTTTATCTTCTAATCCTCTTATAATTTTATTTTGTTTATTGTAATCTACCATAAAAGGATTTTCTAATTTATGTAATACTTCTCTAATCATTTCTACATTAACATCTAAATGTATATCTCTATACCTATGTTTTATAGTAATTAAATTAGCCAAAGCACTTAACACTTCTTCTACTTCTTCTTTACTAAGATTTACTTTCGCCATCTTTTATCTCCTTCATCATTTTTATCCATTTTCCAAGAGGCATTATAATTAACGCTTCTTTTCTATCCATCCTTGTTACCACCGCATCTACATCATCGCCGTGATAATCTGGATATAGCCATTGTGCTATTTTCTTTCTACGTTTTGCTTGTATGGTCCAATCCTCAACAAGACAATCAACTACTTCACTAAATCCTAGTGACCTACCATCAGAGGCATAGGCCCTCTTTGCAGAGAGCCCTTCCTCTTTAGCTGCGTTAACAATCTCACGTTCTAGGTTGTTACCACGTATTTTATTTCTGTGTGCCATTCCATAACCTCAATGTAAAGTTTAATTCAATAGGTCCTACAGCAAATATAATACAAAAATGCTGTCCTTCCTCTTCTTGAAATGATACACCAAATTGGAATAAATATAACAATGTAATGCGTTGCATTATTATGTTTGAGTTATTTACTGTGTCCAATCTTATCATTATTGACTCCAATCAACTTGTCTAAAGGTCATTGTTTCGTAATCAAAGAGTGCTGTCATTTCAAATTTGCCATCATCTCTTGATTTCTCACTAGATATTACTCTAGCTTTTTCGTCACGATTTCCTTTAACCATAATTACTTTGTCTGCTTTCTGTACTACATTAGTACTACCTTTCAATGAATGTAATGCTATAGTATTACCTGCTGCAGATATCTTGTTAACGTGATGCACAGCTATAATAATTATATTATGTTTCTGTGCCATTTCTTTTAGTGCACCAATGATAATGTTTTGTCTTTGTATTTCAGACTCTACTCTATCAACGTGCACCTCATCAGTCGTATCTACTACTAAGATGTTAGGTTCATGCGTAGCAATTACCTTCTTAATAGCTTCTATTTCTGGTGCTATTGTCATTACTTGTATATGACCTAATTGTTCTTCAAAAGATATATCTGGATTAGACTTTACTTGGTCTACAACCCATCCTTCTGTTTTCTTATTAGCTATTTGAACAAACCTTCTAAATGTAAGAAATTCATTCATTTCTAATGATAAGAACAATGTATCTTTAAGTGCTCCTACTACTACATTTTGTACAAATGCAGATTTACCCATACCAGTATCACCAGAAAATACAACTAATTCTCCTGGTTTTATAATATAGTCTTGGCAATTAAATATATCAGCCATATTAATTGACTTCTTGGTAATATCATTTTGCAAATATTCTACTAATGATTTAGTCATATCGTTTACATTTTTGATATCCAATGTATAATCTTTTCTTTTGAAATGAATACACTTTGGGTCGCAATATTCAGACATAATTACATCATTGCAGCCATATTGATAGTTACCATCAAATACATTACTTACAGTTCTAATTACTTCTTCGTCATCCATAGCACCATTAGACCATTGCAGCATACCATTTAAAGCAACTACATAAGGAACACCTGCTCTTTTGTAGGTGCTAGACATACGCATCATTTTCATATTACGTTGTCCTTCTATTGGTCCTTCATTGAAAGCGTGTTGCATACAAGTAACTACTGACGTAGTATCTTTACTTTTGTATCCACCAGTGCTAACTGCTTGTGACGTAGAAACGATTAAGTTTTGTAAGTATGGTTCTACTTCTTTATCAACATTTAATGTGTCGTACCAACCATCTTCTTTCCAGTGTTTATATGATTTATAATCTTTAGCCATATGTTTAACATCATCGTACTTAAGATTCCAGATAAGACTATATGGAATAAACACTTTATATAGTCCTGTCTTTTTGTTTAAACTCCATGGTGCTCTAATGATACGTGTTTTATCAAATATACTATCTGCAAATGATAAATGTTCTTTCATAGTAAGTTTTACTTTTTCGTGTAATAACCTACTGGGTTGAAATCCAAATACATTTAATAGTTCTACATGATATCCATTACCACTAAACCATATATTCACGTGAGATTTGTCAATGCCTAAATCTGTAATTTCTTCTAGACATTGCAACAGATAAGGTTGGAATGCATCATCGGCAATATTGCCTTTGTCTACATCTAATATAATAGAATCTAAATAGGTTAAACCATCGAATCCTTTAACTGTTCTGTTAACTTCCATGTGTTGACTTAGTGTTTCATCAAAGCTATAATAGCTGCGATACATCTCACCATTCCACGCATTATTTTTAACTAACTTATTAAATTCATCGATGGTACCTATGCGATTTCTATTAGAGACACTACCATTGATAATTTCAATTATAGTCTCTTTATTTTCCATCCTTTAGCCTTTGTTGTTGGGATGACAGTCTCTTCTAATTCTAGACCTAGACGCATCAAAGTATTACTTTCACGAATCTTTCTAAATGCCCTAGAATAAGTACTTGGGGTATGTACTTTTTGATGAGCTAATCTTCCATACACTGGTACTTCTGCTTCTAAATCATAGGAAGCAAACCAGGGGTCAGAAGAATTAGCTCTACCGTCTATCCATCTTAATATTATACCTTCAGCAGTCATTAGAAAGGAAGGTCATCAACAGTTTCAGTTTTCTGTGCTGGTTCTCTATTTCCAAGCATTTCTTCGACCATTGTTTCTTGAGGTTGTTGATAGTTTTTAGGATAACCTTTTGCTATCTGAGCCATAAATTTCTTTTCTAACTCATCTGTATCATTAGGATTAGATACTACTCCCCAAGTAGCTCTTTTGTATTTACCAGATGCTGCATAATTAATAACAGCTACTTCACCATCAATTAATGTATCAACATTAACTTCACCTACGTCAGATACGTTAATATCTTTTCCAGATGCAAGATAAAGAGTGTTTAAATCTTCTGGAAATGCCATACCAGTTACAATACCATTCACATCTTTTTCAAAGTTCTGATTGATAAATGTAGTGTAGTTATATCCATTGTCTTTATCTTCTAGTTTTAATCTAATACTACAGTCATTGTATTGAGAATCAATTTGTTCTGCTTCAACAATACGACATTGATTTACAAACCAATTTTTATTAGAAGTGTTGGTTTTCACTTTTGTTCCAGTTATAGCCATTTATTTAGCTCCTTTTTTCTTCGTTAACGATTCAAAGTATTCTGTACTTTGACTTACTTTAAGTTTTGTATCAAAGAATCCTGCTTGACGTTTTTGTTTATAACGCAAGTAATCATCTTCTGGAAGTTTCTTTGCATCATTAGCTAATCTAGCTGCTTTATCCATTGCTTCTAATGATTTAATTGTAGGATTAATTTGCTTTTGTTTAGCTTTAGCATTATCTACTTCTTCTTTACTAGCAATAGCAAAGTCACCACCAAATCCTGCAAATGCTAATGCACGACCTACTGCTGATGTTTCACCATTTTCTAATGCTGATGTTTTATTTACAAATCCTGTGTTATCACGTTCAGCTGCATGACCCACATAAAACCATTCTGGTTCTTTTACTGGATTTGGAATTACTGTTGCTTTTACAACATATTCATTACAGGTTTCTCCTGTAGGTGTATCAATAACTTGACTTACACTAATTAGTTCTGTCTGTATCGATGCTTGTGGAAACTCATCTGCGAATGCGATAAGTCTATCTTTTACTTCGGTATATTCTCTACCTTTAAACTTCATATAATCTCCTTATTATATTTTTATTATTATTGGACTAGTAAGTTATATATAATAACCCACTAATCCAATTATTTTATTTACTTAAATGGTTTATCTATTGTATATACAGGCATACCAAGAGGTGTGTCATATAGATATTTCAAATCCCAACCTCTTATCATAGTGTTTTCTCTCCATGTACAATAAACATAATATGACCATTCATCTACTAACTTAGGTTCGAGATAATATTTACGCTGTTCTTCTATCTCAAACCCTTCTATTCTTTTCATTACAAACTGTTTTGCAAGTAATTGTAATTCATCTTTTCTATATCGTTTCTTTATCATTTATCAACTCCATATATTTAATTGTCTGATAACAAGTATTAAACAATATATTACCCATCATATGTGCGTGATATCTTTCATCTTCTGTATTAGCTTTACTAATTAAGTTTAAGCCAACAGAAGATAAATACACAATAGCATCACATAATTCTTCGTATGCTTCTTGTGTAAATATCCTACCATCTGATTC
>Ga0208159_1000031_pt1 | contig 47326 bp, 72 predicted proteins | sample 9_EtaG_FD_184082 | JGI IMG/M metagenome (GOLD analysis project Ga0208159, IMG submission 184082) | Marine viral communities from the Subarctic Pacific Ocean - 9_ETSP_OMZ_AT15188 metaG (SPAdes) (version 2) | ecosystem: Environmental > Aquatic > Marine > Oceanic | place: Pacific Ocean | collected... | reverse complement strand
GCTATAAGTTTTGGTCCTTTTAAAATTGGTCTTTTCATACGACTTCCTTAATTAGTCCGATATAATCTCCGTTAGTCCATCCTAACTTCCAATTATTATTTAAAAACTTAGCAAGAGTTTCGTTTGCATGTTTATTATATAAGTTAACTGTACAACTTACCCTTTCATATCCGTTTTCTTTTGCGTATTTAAATATTTTAGATTGATACTGTTGTCCTATTTTTTTATTTCGTAGCTCTGGCTTTACCCACATTTCTTCTATATGTAATCTTTTTTCTTCTTTAATACTCTTTGTGGCAAACAAACCATTCTCGTCTTCAAAAGTATCTATATCAAAACATTCTTTTCTGTACTCTGCATAATAACTCATAAATCCTCTAACTTGTTCCAAAAATTCTACTTTGTTTAATTTTATATTCTGTTCCTTTTGTACCAACTATAAACGTAAGATCACTAAGACCTAAGGCTCTGCCTAACTCACCTGCTTGTTGCTCTGACTCTATCTTTATCTTAAAAGCTTCGCATTTTTGCTGATCAAAGTCAACTCTTACTTGGTATTGCATGACATTTTTGCCACCATATGCTATAGCTGTAGTATGGGTACCAGTGGTACCACCTGGGTCTCCATAGAAACCTTTTGTTACCCCAGTTGATTTTATCTCTTGATCAGGGTCTCCATAGGTATAGACTTCAGTATAATCATTAACATCTATAACTTTTGACTGAGAGTAGTAGTCTTTGTAGTCATAACAAATACTAACCTTGAGTTTATGTGGCGAGTAATAGTCGCCTAATATCAACATCCTATAGACTCTCATTGCGCCCTGTTTCATAAATGGGTTTATCCAACCAGTTTCTAATACTAACTCTACTGGATCTCCTGCATCATCATACTTCTCTCTATTTTGTTTAAATACCCTATTACCGTTACCATCTTTGTGGACATAGTAGTAATCTTGTCCTATAACTACTGAACTATCTCCTCGGTGGTTCCCATATAGTCCCCAAAACTTTCTATAATAGTTGTAAACTAAAGCTTGTCCTTCAGAGGTTAGAAATCTAACTTCATTATCTTTAGGATAAATGTCACCCTTTGTTATTGTTAGATTATAATAATCCTCTACGTCTGCTCCTACATATTCTAGTCCTAGGGCTCTAGTCAGTAGATAAATACCTTTTCCTGACTTAAAAAAGATACCAAACGGTGTTAGAACTACACTATTTTTTACAGCACACCCTACATCAGAGGATATAAGTTGTGGTTCAATAAACGTATCTTGTTCTCCAAGATTATTAGGACCATCACCTGCTAAATAGAATATAGCATTTTTCTTGAATATTATAAGCTTATCATCCATAGATTTCAAAGCTGTAATGTCTCCACCAACCTGTGATACTAGAATACTAAGAGTATCATTCATTTCAACTCCTACCTTTGACGATAGTAGTTTTGAGAACCGTAACTCTAGTTTGTTTTCTAATCCTGCCATAAATAATCTATTTTTAAAACTAGAAACTATAGAACAAGATGGTGGACTTGTGTTTTCTAAGACTCCTCCTGTAGTATAGAGGGTTTCATTTTTTACTAGATCAGTATCTTTTGTCTTATCTAAAAACAGTAACCAATCTGCTGTTGGTTGATTGTTTACAGGTTGAAAGGTTTGAGAAGTAGTAAACTGACTATCTGCATTAGTCTTGTAAAATATAGTACCATTAGCTTCTGTCCTGTAGACTTCTATGTAAACATTGTCTTTTTGTGTAAGAGGTAAGGAGGGTATGTTAACTTCTGAAGACAATAGATAGGCGTTACTATCAGTGTTAGCATAACTAAAACTAACTTCGTCTGATAGTCCTGATCTATGAATATTACCTTGAGCGTCTGTAAAAGTGAATATAGCTTTATACCTGTAAACGTCTGTTCCTGATCCAGGTCTTTCAAAAGCAAAGTTTGTACTCGTACCTGCTGCTCTGTTTCCTAGAAACAACCTAGCAGGAGGATAGTTAAAATTTTGTTCTACTAAAACATTACCATCATATGCTTTTAACTGACCTCCAGAGAAATGTAAGTTTTCTGCAAGTTCTTCAGTTTGGTTTACAATCTCATTGTTAAAATCTAGTATTGTACTATTTACTCCATATAAAGTATAATAGTTTGTAGTGCCTTCAGTTCCACTTTCTATGACACCTTGTATTTTAGTTACTACTAAAAACTTTTCTGAACTGATGGTTGGGACATTACTAAGGCTTGGTACAGTATAAACTGCATCAGTATTTGTACCACTATAATTAGAAAACAATCCCTCTGATACTCCTGCTCTTTTTCTTATAGAGTTGAGTAAACTACCGCCTGTGTTTTGACTAATCTTTGATTGTATAGAACCGTCTGATTTTGCTACATAATAAGTAGCATATAACTCTGCTTCTCGTATTGTATTTATATAAACATTCTGATCTTGTATAAAAGCTTTTGTCGCTAGACCAACTCCTCTCATGATAGTAGAAGCTGTACCTGCTGTACTAGTGCTATAACTAAAAGTATTTTTTCTTACATGATGATTTGACCATGTGTAATCTAAGTCTGCTGTAGTAGAAGCTGCTGTAGTGCCTGTGCTTATAGTAAAAACAGAGGGAGCAGATTCATAGACTTGGTAAAAAACATCGTAGGTAAAACCATCTATCGTTTGTGCAGTTACGTTTACAGCAGAATCAAAGTTAGCAGAAGTTACGTCTTCTATTGTAGTAGGAGCTTTAACTTGTGTGACATCGGCTCCAAGTATGGCTAATTTTACTACACCACTTCCGTTTGCTGTTACTAATATAAATTTTCCAAAAAGATCAACACTTAAGTCTATAGCATTTGCAGGAGTTATACCTACGCTAAAAGGATCTATCCCAGTTGTTAAAGTGTCAGTATTAGAAAGTTCTTTTGCAAATTTTAATTCACTTGCACTATTGTCATAGTATGCAATTATCATCGATATGTTACTTACAGCTACATCATATTTTTGAGATGAGTGTAAGGTGGCTACAGTGTTTTCTCCACCTAGGGCTCCTATAGCTGAAGACTCAAAGGCTAGTCCATCTTTTAGATAACCTAGTAAGTCAAATGTTTGATATTTTAAAACATTAGAACCGTCTGTGCCAAATAAATAAATTTTATTATCTTTAACAACAAGCCTAAGCCCACCTGTTCTAGTAGAGCCTGGTACTGTTTGATTATAAAGAACATATGAACCCGACTCATCGTCAACTACGGATATTTTGTGGACTGAGCCTTCCATGTAAACAAAAACTTTGTAGCCTTGCAAATAGGCACATTGAAGCTCAGATTGTTCTTTTCCATTTTGAACTACTATGTTAGACTTAGGAACTATGGCATCAAAACTACCCTCATTTTGAAATACAGTAGCTCCTTCACTGTAGCTATAAACTTGATCTCTAGATACCCATAATAACTGATCTTTATACTTTGTAACACCAATAGGAGACTGAGCTTGAGTCCCTCCTATCTGTTCTCCTTTTATTTCATCATAACCAAATCTTTTGTTGAACTCTCCATTTTTTTCAAATGAAACATTTTCAACTACATCAAAGTCTCCAAGAGGTAAGTCTTTATCATCAAACTTTGTATTGATGCCTTGGTCTAATTGTAGATGTAATCCTTGTTTATTAAGAGCCATGTTATCTCCTATATTACATCATAAGCAACAGAGTTACCTCTAGAAATAAAAGTAGCTGAGCCAAAGTTTGAAGCAATTACGTGACTAGAAGCGCCATCTACTGTATCTGTTCCTGATATGTGAACAGTTATATTGTTTGTAGAGGCTACTCCACTTATGTCTTTTATCACAAAAAATCTACCTGCTGCTGAAGTAGAAGCTGCTGGCAATCTAACATGGACTGCTGCTGTACTAGCATCACAGACATAGTAAGAAGCATTATTGCCCTCAAGTATAATGTTAGGACTCCCTGAAGTACCGCCTGATAAAGTATCTGCAAACTTAGCAAACTGTATTGCAGAAACTCCTGTAGAACTAAGAGCTGCACCATCTGTTAGTTGTATTTGACTACCTGTAGAGTTGTTATAAAAAAGATTTCCTTCAAGAACAAAAACACTAGCAGGAAAACTAGCAGCAGCAAGAGTTGTTGAGTTGTTTGTAAAACCTGAGTATTTTTTGTTTAATGTTGCAAAGTCACTTGTTCCAGGTGAGAAGTCTAAGTCTCCGTCTATGGTTAAGGCAGCTACTCCTAAACTTTTTCCTATAGCAGAGTGATCATGTTCATCTATTCTAGTTAAGGCTGTGTTTATATCAGTAGCCCAAGTTGGTCCTAACCGTTCACCTGGGGTCGGAAGGACTAAATTCATAAAGGTTGTTGTTGATGTTTCAGCCATAGTTATTTCCTAAAATATCCACAAGTAAACATTTGATAAACTTGTTGATGCTTTAATGTTTATAAATTTTTTTCTATCATAATTGTCACCACTAGAGTCTGTCAAAGATTCAAAGACATCACCTGCGGCAAACTTTCTTACAACTATAAAACCTAATGGTTCTCTTCCTAGCTTGTGTTCAACAAAAGTATCTGCTGTTGATAGGTCTACTTCTTTTATGTAAACTCCATCTACTATCCTAGAATCTATAACAGGGTTTAAAACTTGTTCAATATTATCTTGAAGTCTATTAAACTCTTGATCCTGTGGTTTAAAAACTTTATTAAATCTTCTTACTGACATTACAGTGTGCTCCTGCCAAAGAAGAACTCGTTATTTTCTAAATAAACATCAGATACAGTAAGAGGCTGCCCTGCATCTCTATTGTTAGCAGCTTCCTCTATCCTTCTCTTCATAGCAGCTTTTTGTCCTAGAAGAACACTTACATCACTTTCTTCTTTCTGCAAACACTTTATAGCTGCGTCTATAACTACATACTCAGCATACCCATTAAAATCATCATAGGTAGTAGTAGAAGTAGCTGGAGTTGAACTGCTAAATTGTTGTGCTGTTGGTACAAACCAAACTCTAACTTCAGTGTTTGCATCGGGAGTAGGAGTAAAAATAATATTAGATCCTACTAATCTATATCTAAGGTTGGCAACACCTAGTACGTTAGATAGGCTACCTTCCTGTCTTATGTTTCTTTCGTTAAAGTTAAATGGCTGTAAAGTAAAATACTCTGATCCATTTAACTTTGCATCCATCCCTCTTAGTTTGTAAAAATCTGCACCTGCACTTGTAGAAAGTGCGTAGGTGTCTGTACCTGCTGTTGTTGTAAAGGTGTTACTACTAACATAGTAGTCTTGACCATAAACTTGAATTAGCAAGTCATGTAGCTCTGCTATGGAACCATTTATGTAAGTCTGCACTTCTATATCAGAAACAAAGTTATTAGATTCCATGTCGGCTCTTTGCCGGACTCTGGTTACTAAAGAACTTTCAGTAATTGAAGCCATCATACCTCCAAAAGAAGGAGGGCGTTAGCCCCCCTAATTAGTAATCGTCTTTAACGCATTTTTTAATGAACATCTTTAGACATTTAGCAAATTCTTCCTTGTATTCCTTTTCGTCTGATTCACCTCTGACACAGTCTTTTATAGCTTTGATCATTCCGTCTACTTCATGTTTGTATTTTTCGTAATGACCATGACCATCATGATGTTTTTCCATCATGTGTTCGTTATGATCTTTTCCTTCTTCGTATGAGCTATGACCATTCTTTAACTTTTCCATAATGGCAACCATTAGACCGCCTTTATCTTTTTTAGGACCCATCATAATCATTTTCTACTCCTTAGCTAGCACCAACGCCTGGCTGGTTAGAGTTTTTAACAACTATCATCACTTGAAGAACATCACCACTTCTAATTTCAGCTATAGCACCATCTTTATCTAGAGCAAAAAGTTTAATTACACCATCAGTAGATACAGTTTCAGCTTCTATTTGAAAACTTACTCCTCCACCAGTTGATATAGCAGCAGAGTCAGTAAGAAAACACTGAACAAATAGAAGAGAAGGATACTTATCTGAGTCTCCACCTGGAACTCCAAGAGTAATATCATATTCTCCTACAGCAGTATCACTGATAGATTTGATGCCAACACTTTTATTAACATCTAATGTAGGATCTCCACCTGAACCAATTGTAGCAGTTAAGAATAAAAACTTAACCTCTTTATCTAAAGCTTGTACTCTATTAAAATTTCTGTTAGCCATTTTATTTCTCCTTTAGTCTGAGTGTAATACAACACGCAGCAAAAAAAGAGAAGCCCCGAAAGGCTTCCCTAATATTAATTATAATGCAATTCTTACGTTATACCCAGGACCTCTACACCCTAGCTGAGCGTAGTAACCAACTCTAACTTCAACAGAGTCAGCAGCAGAATCCCTTAAAAACTTAAGACCATCTGAATCAAGAATCTTAGGAGCTTTACCAAGAGAGTAAAGTTTCCAAACATCCATTTGAAGCATGAAAGCTACATCTTTAGGACAGTTTTGATCAGGTATTATTTTAATAGGACCTCTAGGACCGTGAATTAAAATACCTCTAAAACCAATCTCAGGACTTGCTTTAACGTCAACATAAGAAACTTTAGAACCTAAAGCTTTTTCTAGGTCAGCAAAGTTTGAGTAGTTCATGAAACAAACATCAGGCTTTCCACCTTCTCTAGCAACTCGTGAAGCACCACCAATAAGAGCTTCTTCGATAGGAAGTGATGAACCGTCAAATCTGATACCACCTAAACGAGTAGCATCTGAACTTCTGTTAACACCAAAGAAAGAATCAGTAGAAGCTGGAGCAGATGATGGAAGCCAAGCACTTAAACCAGAAACTTTTCCATCTTTATCACCATCAACAAAAATAGCTTCTGTAGTAGTAGCACCTGAAGCAGCATTAAGAAGGATAACCCCTGTGTCTCTGTTAATAGTAGAAATTTCTTTGTTAGCTGTAGCTGTACCAAAGTTTAACTGCATACCAACTTCAAAGTTAGTAATGTCATCAACAGTAGCTAGAGTAACAGTATCGTTAGAAGCAGTAGTAGTAGCTAGTGAACCAACAACACCGATTTGACCTGAACCGTCTCCATAAAGGGAGATAGCAAGTGATCGAGTAGCAGATTCGATAGCTCCATCAATTTCAAGAGTAGCAGATTCCATAAATGCGTTTGCATTTCCTTTAGAAGCTTCAATAGTTTCATTAGCAATAGAAGCTAAAGAATAATCGGAAACTCTGGTAAGCAAAAATGCTTTAAGTTGAGTATTAGTTTTGTTAGCTTGAGCATCAGCAAAAGTAGCAGACCTACCTTGAGGAATCCCATACTTGATAGGAAGCTTCAGGTTTTCTCCACCAAAGTCTTCATACTTAGCTACCATAGCGAGAAATGGATTATCTTTGTAAACCATATTCTCGACTCTTTCATTTGTATAATGCTGCTTAAGAGCCGCAGCAAAAGTAGTCATATTAAGTGCCATTTTTAAACTCCTTTAAGTTTAGTAAATTAATTATTCCCATTTTAACATTTTGGCTGCAAGAACCTTACTTTCTTCATCCGATAACTTTTTAGCTACTCTTTCATTCGCCTGAGCAGACATGGCGTTTGACAGTGTTACTTGCGACTGTCTTGGGGACTCCTCTTGCTCAAAATCGTTCTCTATACCAAACTTAGAACGAAGTTTACCTAGACTTAGTAGCTTTTCAGCTTCTTCTTCTAGATAACTTTCAACGGCTTCGGCAGCTTCTTCTATGTCTAAGATTCTACCAGTGTCGTTGTAATGCTCTTCAATAACGTCATAAATAATATCATTTGCTTCGTTTGCTTGTATTAGTTCATACCTATCTGCATTAGATTCAACAAAGTCTTCTATCTCATTTTGAAAACCTCTTTGAATATCATCATACCGTCTTTGCTCATCACTCTTTTCTTTTTCTAGAAGTCTATTTTCTAAGTCTTCAAACTTCTTTTTATAATCACCTTCTAGTTCTTCACGCATTAATCGCATTTGCATTTCAGGAGTAAGTTTTCCATCATTTAATGCTAGCTCAGTTAATTTATCATAGCTAAGACCCATATCCTCTAAGGCTCTAAGTGGGTCTTTTTTCAACCTGTATTCTATCGGTAACTCTGGTTCCGGCTCAGGTTGTTTGTTATAGGAGCTAAATTTTTCTTCTAACTCAGCTATGCGCTTGTCATATTCTGCTTCTTTTGCTCTAATTTCTTTTTCTCTTCTGCTCAAAGCAGCAAACTTACGTGAAAAATCATCACTTTTTTCAGGTTCTCTAGCTTCTTCTAATGACTGTTCAACTTCCTCAGACGCATCTAAGTCAGATTCTTGGTTCATTACAACATCATTTAGATGCTCATGTGTGTTCTCCATTTTGGCTCCTTTAGCTTTTTGGGTGGTACCCGATCTACTGATCTACTATTGTATTCTTATTATATTTTATTCTATAACCTGTTGTTCGTCTACTGCTTGTTCTTGTACCACTTCTTCCTGTGGTTGTCCTTGTTCACTTAAATCTATGGCTCCAGATTCTAATAGACCTTGCTCTTGTGGAATATTTTCAGCTACTTCTGCTGCTGCTGTAGCTGCTCCTTGTGCTGCTAATTCCTGTGTAAGTTCCTGTGGTCCTGGTACCTCTGCTCTAGCCCTTTCTAAAAGATTCTGACAGTCTTCCATAAACTGTCTTAGAAGCTCTAGTCTATCGTCTGGAGCACCTTGGACTTTGTATAATAAATAAGCTTGTTGTGTTTTTCTTAGGCAGTTTTCAAGATTCTGATATGGTTCAGGTGGAAAGTATTCTCCTTCATCCATCATCTTTTCTATAATTCTTTCTAAGTTTTTAGAATCAGCATTTAATAAGTTCATTGTAGATTCTAAGTCTGGGAAGTCTAGTAGACTTAAGGCATCTTCTTTATCTATGAAACCAGCAGCCAATAGGTCTTGAACGTCTGCTAGTCTGGCAGCAGGAGTATTAGATAAGGCAGAGGTAGGAAATACCTGCATCATGTATTTATCTTTATCCATGTCTACATCTTTCCAACTAATACTTTCTACAAATTTACCATCTTTAGCTTTTACTTTAAACTCACCTTCTGCAAGGTATAAATCTCTAGCCATGTCTATCATAATCTCAGCAGCATCCATAAAAGTTTTTTCATATCGTTTAGCTACTGACATAAATCTTTCAGTCTCTAGATCGTTGAACTCTCTTAGGGCTTTACCTGAGTCTAGACCAGCAGGTTTTAAGGACTGAGCAGCTAGTTGAGAGATACCTGATATTTCATAAGCTCTTTGATATAGACGATCTAGGTGAGAGAATAGTTCACCTGGGATACCACCAAGAGGAGCATAAGCTGGAGGAGTTCCTGCATACTTAATAATCCCACCTATACGGTTGTTAAGGTGAGATGATACGATCTTAGAACTAGCTTCTACTAGTAACTTAGGAACACTGACAAGGTGCATTGATACTTGTATTGTTCTTAGTATTTTATTAATCTCTAGTTGAATACCTTGTAGCTGTTCAGCTAAACCTTGACCAAAGAAACCAACAGGTCTGTCACCCCATCTAAAGAATACAAAGGGAAAGTAATCTTTATCATACTTTTCTTCAAAGAGAGTAGCACTAGAGATACAAATAGTATGCTTACCATCTTTTGCTTTTGGTCCAGATTTTAAGTGCCAAGACTCTACAACTTTTACCATGTCTTTATATGTAGACGATTGATAGTCTTGAAAACTGTTATCGTCTGTGTTCATGGCTTGATCTATTTCTACTTCAAAACCTGGAAAAGTTTCTTTTAGAACAGATTTTTGAACATACTTAACTTGATGGATTTGTCTTGGTTTAGCATAAAAAGATTCTACATCATCTATCTTTATCTCTTCAATCATTACTCTTTCTGTTTTTATTTGACCGTCTTCTATAAAAATTTTAAGACAGCCTGTGCCAAAAATACAAGCATCTTGAAATGCCATAGTAGCTTTTTCATAAAAATCAGTGTGAGCGTAGATACCTTCTACAAATTTTGTAAGTTTTTTAGCTTTAGTCTGTAAACTAAAATCCCCACCAGAGGTGAGGAATGTAGCTTTTGGTTTATTTTTAGTTATCTTTGAGACTACAGTATCTACCATAGACTGCACTACGTTAAGAGTAACCCGATTGGTTACATTGTAGGAGGCTTCAACTCTGTAATAATTTAAAGCATTTAGACCAAAGTAATCAAAGTTTCCGTATAACCTAGCATACCTTAGATTATCAGCTGATCTATACTGTTGTTTACTATCTAGATTATTAACGTAAGAGAATAGTTCTTGATATAAGTCATTATTACTGGCTAACCACCATTTACTTCCGTTAATTTCTGAATAAATACCCATGAAATATCCTAAGTATTAGAAGACCAAAACATTAGTTCATCGTCTTCTTGTTTTTGTATTTGTTCATTTTCATGTTTAGATTCGTCTAAGTGCTTTTGTAGTTCCTCTACGTTAGCTAAACCCTCTACTAATCCTATGTCAGAAAGTTCGAACTCTAGCTCTTTTGACCTAAACGATTTTACTTTATTATTTTTACACCATATAATAAAGGACTTAACGTCATCAAGTTCATTTAACATGTCCTCTCCTATTGTTCATCCATTATATTATCTAATTCTTCCATATCCTGCTCATATAACTTCTCTAATTCAAAGGCATATGGATCTTTCTTACGTTCTTCACATTCTCTAGCTTCCTTCATTTCTAGCTCTTTCATGTAGGCATCTGATCCTTCTTTTGGCTGGGCTTTTGGCTTTTCAGATAGATAATGACGGCATTCCCTCCAAGCATACAGTACAGCGTCACAGATATCAGAGTGATAAGTGTCTGAAATCTTTGGTCTTTCTGGATTACGAATTTTCGAATCCTTGTCCCACTGTACCAACATGCAATCCTCTTCAAATAGAGAACTCTTGAAGGCTTTAAATTTTTCAGTTCGTAAGTCATCATTTAATAGCTCTATAAATTCTACCTTTCGGGTCTTGTCAGCAGCCTCGATATTAAGACCATGCCTCATTCGAAGCTCCTCTTGAATCTTTTTACCTAAGGCTCCTGCGTCCATGACCATTCGTATTGGGTTGTAAACGTCCTTATATTCATTTATGACCGCAACCAGTTGACTAATGTTTTGTTTGTTTTTGACATGTTCGTCCACCAAGTAGACTTTTTTGTGGTGCGTATTATAACCGATAACAGCGATAGCATCACTGTCATTGTAGCCAATATCAATACCAATGATATAGTTCCACTCGCCTTCAGTAGGGAGTTTATTGTAGATGTTTTTTGCTTTATTGAATTTAAATACAAGCGCATCTTTGTCCTCTACCCATTTTCCATATGTCTCTCTTATATAAGATGGATCTGATTCGTCAATCCCTCTTATGATTCTTTCTTCTTTTAGTATCTCTTCTAAGTCTAGGGCAGGTGGTAGGTGCATATGTGGATTATCAAATGCAGTCCAGTGATGTCCTTCCCAGTTTTTAGATTGAGAGTATTCAAAAAATATACCTGCCTTTACTGGACCTGGAGTTCCTGTAAGAAATAATTGTCCTCTTTTGTCCCTTAGGGCAGGTATTATAATATCGTTTATCAGTTCTTTCAGGTAGGATCTAAATGATTGGCACTCATCTATGTAGCACTTCATTAGTTTCCAACCTCTAAATTTTTCTATCTCCGTTCTATCTTTTGCTCCTGCTATGTAAATCTTAGACTTGTTAGGAAAAGTTATTGTTAGTCTAACATTGTCTGTTTTACATTCTAATTCATACTCTTCTATAATCTTAACTAGGTCAGACCATATGATTGCCCTAGCCTGTTGTTGAGTTATAGTAATATAAAGTAGGTTAACTTCTTCATTACTCAATGCAGAGTCAATCATGTCAGCAGCTATACCTACTGTTTTACCTGCTCTACGAGAACATACAGCATTTCTAAACCTTGAGCCTGGACCACGTAAAAAATTAACTTGTTTGTTAAAACAAAATTCATCAAATACAAACTTAGGTTTTTCAGACTTTGTTTTCCTTTTCTGAAGCTCCGCTATCAGGGCTTCCCTGTTTACGTTTTGCAAATCCAGATTCCTTACCTTTTGAAGTTAGTGTTTTTGCATAATCCTCATGTTTTTGATCTGACTTCATTCTAAATGATTTGTCAAATACTTTCCCACCTTTAAGTCTTGCGTTCCAGTGAGAGTTGAATGCTATAGACCTACGTTCACCTTCTCCTTTAAATGGGTAAACTGTGTGCAAGAGATTAGATGGAAAGATAACTAATTTTCCTGGCTCAGGAGTAAAAGACAGTGAGCCTTTTTCTAACCCAGTTGGACAAGCTGTTTTGTAGATAAACTCAATCATTCCATCTCTAGAAAATTTATAATCTGGTAACTCTTTGTTCTTGGATCTTTCGTCAAGTGGTGGCACCTTTAAGTATAATACAGAAGAAAGATCACAATAGGTATGAAAGTGAACAGGGTTGTATTCTCCTTCATACTGACTGACAATCCATGCATGATCTAGACTAACTTCTAAAAGTTCTACTTGATGACCATCTTGAGCTAATGCACTCCATACGTAGTTGTACAGCATACCTTCTAAATACTTTAGTGCTCCTATCTCATCTAGGTCTTCGTTAGAAATCCAAGGTTCCTCTGCAATCTGACCCACAAGGTTTTTACCCCAGTCTACTCTGTTTCTATCCTCTAGTATTTCATCAGACTTTTTTAGCAAAGCTTTTGTCATTTCATCTGGCATAGCGAACATACCAAACGATGGACCAAAAGGCTTTAGTAATTTAAACTCTGTAGCTTCAGCTAATCGTTTTAGTTTATCTTGTTCGGACTCATTTTCTTTTGCTTCTTTTCTTGCTTTTTTTGCGTTCTTACCACTCATGAAATAGCTCCTAGTATGCTGATCTTTTTACTTTTGGTTTTTTAATTATATTCGGAGTAGGTATCTTAGCTCTCTCTGCTATGTCTTTTTCTTCTTGCTCTTTTTTCATCGGAGACTTTAGATAAACACAAGATACGTTAGTTAAAGGAATAAGAATATGATCTCTTTCTGATTTAATAGAAATCATATTAATAGCTTCTATTATCTCTAACTCTAGTGGTTTTCTATTATTAATCTGCCGAGAAGCAAAAAATGTCTCGTTAGTTTTTTCAAACATTACTGATTGGTAACATCTGATTGCATCTATTTCATACTTCATTAAAACCTCCTCCAAAAAGGTACAAACTTATATTTTACTTTTTTTACAACTAAACTAAATGGCTTTATCTCATCTATGATGTTAGACTTAAGAGCTTCTTTAGCATCCCACCATTTGTCATCTTTGTAGATTTCAAAGAACTCTTTAGGGTTTACGCCCATTCTTTTTGAGATTTCATCTAACACTAGATTATCGAAAAAGTCAAGTGCTTTAAACAACTTTTTATTATTTTCAGTTCTTTCAGGTCTGCCGTATCCTACCTGCACTAGGTGGTGCATGTAAGTAGAATTAGAACTCCCTATCCTATGGTCACAATATTGTAAGATTACAAACCCCATAGAGTACGCGTTACGAACGTAGCAGTTGAACTTGTAACCTAAGCTTTTCATGTACTTCATTTCTTCAATTATTTCTAATCCGATGTGAACTGAGCCCCCACCTGAGTTAATAACCATATCAACTACTTTGTCTTTTCCATTTACTCTAGCTGCGGTTTTGAAGTCTTTGAGTGTAGGGTCTATGCTATAGCCATTAATAGCTCCAATAGAAACATCATACTTGTTCTCTAACACTTCTTCTTTTTCGATTGACAAAAAGGTGCCTAAAAATAGACCCCCCAAAATAGCTAAGGTCAACAGTTTCTTCATTCTTTTTCCTCCGGTTCGTGGGTGACTAGTTTTGCGTCATCTCCATACTCTTCTAATAAGTCCATAATTTTCTGAAGTTTATTTTTTGTATTAATCTTCAGCTGCCTAATATCCCATCTAAAGTGTCCAGAGTCAATAAGTTTTAAACCATTACGTTCTCTGTGAGAGTTAGCATCAGCAAGTTTGTCTACCTTTTTAAATACTTCATCTATTAACTCTACACTTATTTCCATCATATTGTAAGCTACTTCATGACTGCGGTTTTTAAAAGATTTCATCTATAACTCCATACTCTAAGCATTCATCTGGAGTCAAGTAAAAGTTTTTCTTGTAGGTTTTATCATACCAAAACTCTGCATCTTTTTCACTCAACTCTGCCATCCAAGAACACCATTGACGTTCCTGTTTTTCAACTTGATCTACTTCTTCTTTCGTTTCAGCATGAGACCCTCCTATGTAGTAAGACATTTGGTGTGCCATAAACACACAGTATTTAGACATGCGGCGTTTCTTACCTGCTGCTAATAATAATGTGGCTGCACTCATTACGTGTCCATATGCTTCTGTTACTATACGACAACTAGAAGCATTAAGTCTACCTATCATAGCTAGGGCATCATAGACTGAACCACCTGGAGAGTTTATTCTTATAGTTATAGTTTTCTTACTAGCCCTTTCTAGTTCACTTAGGGCGGCATCTATGAATGCAAAACTATGGTCATCTATCTCTTCGTTAATCTGAATAACTCGATCTACAAAATTAACCCCCTGGTCAAAGAGGTAGTCGAGTCTTAACTTTTCTTTATCTACATCTTTAGTCCTGCTCATCTGATGGCTCCGATAGGTTAGGAAGGTCAAATAATAAATAAGGGTGGTAAACAAAATTTTGTTTCGACGCTAGCTTGTCTGCCATGCGAGTGTGATGGGTGTAAACTCCAGCCTTGTCGGTTGAATGACCCGTTGCGTCTAAAAGAGTTTTTCCTATCCCCATATTTCTGAAGGTATGCTTAACATAAAGATAGTGGATAACCAGGATACCGTCTACCTCCCCCGATACTACGTAGCCATAAAGCTGAGAAGGGTCGGAAGGGTTACAAGCCATGAGAATCTTTGAGTCCTCAAGAATACGACGGATAAGTTTATGATGGTCTTCAAAATAAATAGTGTTTGTAATCTTGTCGGCAAAGTGAGAGACCCTATAGGACTTTAGCCAACTATTGAATAAAAATGGAAGGTCATCCTCTATCAGGGGACGGAGTCTACAATTGTCCATCCTACACCTCTTCTTCTATGGAATCAGAGGCTTGTTCCTTGAGGACATCCTGTTCTACTTTTTGTAATAGAGGGTTGTGGATTATCAGACCTTTGAGTTGAGCTTCTAGCTCGGCGATCTGTTCTTCTAGTTGTTTCTTCTGTACTATGGCATGACCTATGGCTGCATACAGGTCGTTAGCCTTTGCTACATAAATTTCATTCGCTTTCATTATTGCTCCTTTCGTTCTTATCTATTGTATCTGCATTATTATTTTCTAAGACCCGTTTGGCTAGGCGCAGCAATTCGACATCTGACATAGCCGATAAATCCTGGGCATCTGCAATCTCTCGTTCTTCACGCTGGATCTTAACTAGGGACTCCAGGTAGCCTTGTACTATTCTAGCTTCCTTAGGGTCCAGAGTAACCCCCCTTACGGCTTTGGATCGGTAGTGGGCTAACTCGGCTCCTATGATGGCTTTAGCGTCGTGTAGGAGCAGCTCTGTGGCTGGTATGACTGAACTAGTCTCCAAAGAGATGGGACGTTTTTTAGGGGGTAATAGGATGCGCTTAGGGCTCTTTTTGTCTTGCGTCATTTTGTTTCCAGAAAGGGGTTCATATTATTCAGTCTTCAGGGTTTTATATAAAATGTCAAGCCTTTTTTTGACCCCCCCATGTCTAGGGATCTTAACATTTGCTACATAGATTGCCAGGATATCTTAACACTTCTGAGGCAGTCTGTCTTAGCATAGATTAATATTAATAATTTTAAATACTTGAGTTTAGTATGCACGAAAAAAATTGAGTAGGGCTTACGTTTTCTCGGGGTCTTCTGTAAAGGATATTCAAAGTTTTCTCGTAAGTAGTCGGATATGCGTTGAGTTGTGTAGCCTTCACCGTGTAATTCTAGTATCTTAAGGTCAATTTTAGGTAAAAAGGTAGCGTTTTGGCTTAAAAAGCTTGCTATATTGTAGTATTTCTCGATAAATAAATTGTATTTTGCCCTTACTACGCTTGTCGGTCTCTTTAGTATTCCACTATATTCATCGATCGTAAACTGGTCTCTATTCTTTCCAGACCGTTCGATATCGTCAAAGCCGGACTCGTCGAGTATTTTATACCATGCTTTTTGTAGCTTTTTAAATGAGGGCGTTTTTTGCTTTTTTTTGCTCATAACTAATTGTACTATTTTTATTATAAAAAGTCTTGTAGGTTTTGTCTGATCGTGTTATACTTTAATCATCGGGAGGTTTGAATGAATAAAAAAGACGCTTTTGTTATATTTTCAGCATTTCAATCTAGGTTAAGCCATCAAGATAACATGGACAACCACAAAAAGGTTCTTAGACATCTTGAGGACTTTGGGTTCAAGTATAAAGTAGTTGAGGGTGTTTATCGTGGCGAGTCGGAGTTATCTATCTTAGTGCCTGTTATCAATCAGGTGTTTGACCTTGCAACCGTTGAACAGTTGGCTCACATCTACAATCAGCACTCAATATTATTTGTTGATTCAGATAGGAATGCTGAGTTGAAGTTTATGGTCAAGCCCTTTGACGCTTCACTAAATGAGTTGCCTAAGAGTGAGAAGCTTGGTAAATTCATAGCTACAACTAAAGGCATTGCAACTCAATGCGAGAACTATACTAAGGATGGGAATAATTACTACATTTGTGACCTTAGAGGGGTTGCATAGTTTAGCACTTTGTGTTAATATAATTGTAGGGGGATTCAATGGAGACAAAAACAATTCAACTAGAAAATGTTATTCCACTACCATGCCGTGAAGTATCCGATGAGGGTCAGTGGGTCTACGTTGAGTTTCCCTACAAACATCTTTTACCTGTATTGGAGGCGGCATGATGAAAAACTTTTGGACCTATAAGATTATAAAGCCTACGGTCTCTCAAGATAAGATTAAGAGAGATAAGACAATTAAGTTAATCAATAAAGCTTTTGGAGGTAAAGATGCGACAAAGAAAAGGTCTTAGTGTTTGGACCAATCAGGGTAAAGAGTATCATAGACTTTATAATACCATTATAGTCGAACGTGATGGTGATAAGGTCACTCTTAATACAGGTGGTTGGAAAACAAATCATACTAAGAATTGCATGAATGATTTTTTAAAGCGTTTTGGCTTTGGGGTTTTTCAAAAAGACTTTGTATGGTATGTTAGAGGTCCGAGTGACACTGTTAGGTTTGATGACGATAAGATCATGCTTAAGATTGCATAAAGATAATTTAGAACTACGGTCATGCCATGGAGGGCAAAGGGGGCAACATGATTGTTAAGTTATGTAAAGACGTTTTGATTCTCACTGTTTTATTTATTGCAATGTCCAAGATTGGTAACACTCGAGAGCCGATCGATCAAGGCGGTGTTAAACTTAGGAATGGGTGTTATACCATGATAGTATTACTTAAACAACAGGATGGGTCTATATTGATTAGGACTATGCAAGATTGTAGAGGGGGGAGACCTATATGAGGAAAAGAGTCTATGAGGTCAAAGCTATATCAACATTACATGAAATAAAAGGCATTGTCATGGCTTATAATAAAAAGCAAGCCGGTTATCTTTTCATGAGAGATAAACTAAGTAAATATGACAGGGATGCTTTGAGATTAAACAATTACGTGATAAGAGTTAAACAACTAGACCAAGGAGACTTCTAATGGTATGCCCTGGTTTTTTTCTAAAGAAGTTATTAGACTTCACTTATGTAAGGAGTAAGGATGATGAAAAAGTTATTAGTATTAGGAATGTTAATGATGAGCATGACTTCGATGGCATCGACCGTGATGATATCGATCAAGACCCCGAAGGCAACTAAATCATGGTTCACGCCTTTGACTATTAATTCAACCACGGTCAACGCCATAGGGACTAGTCAGGACCACCTTAGTTGTACCACTACGGTCCACTTTAAGAATTTTCAATTATTATGTAGACAGCATGGTATGATCGTGCTATTATATAGAGATAACACGCCGCAGAAAGATGCTGTGATAGCAACACCAAAAGGAATAGTTGTTATCAGTACGGTCAAACCAAAGGGGAATAACAAATGAGTAAAGTATTAAGAATGATTGACTTTGATGAGTTGATAACATACGAACATGAACAATTTTTAATTGAAGAAGGAATGAGAAATGAGAATATTGAAGATAGTGACAGGCTTGACAGTTATGTTGACCCCGATGGTGATTTTGTTAGTGATGATATCCCTTTCTAGTTGTAAGATTAACAGTCAAGTTGATTTTAATCAGACGGTGGGGAGGGCACCGGCTTTTAGTGATGAAACAAAAGAAAAGGCGATAGCCGCTTGTACTAAGATGAAACGAAATGAACACGCTTGGAAGTCCAAGGATATAAAGGCATATTGTAAAGAGCATTGGAGAGGCTACATAGATTTTATTGAAGGGGATACAGATGGACGAAGAACTTAAGGATATAATTGATAGAACAAAAAAGTTTAAAGAAATAGAGGGGATAGAAGAAATGTTTGAAAGCTACCGTGAGGAAGCAAGGGCAATAATTAAGGAGTCTAGAAAGACCCACCGAAAAGATATAGCTAAAATCTCTCTAGGACTCACTGCCGAACAATTAGAGGACTTTGTAATAACTGAATTTATGATGGACGATATTAAGTTATTAATAGGTCCGGAGTTAGAAGAAAGAAAGGGGAAATGGGATGGAAGAGATACCAGTATTTGAGGATGAGGAAATAAGGTTTTCTTTTAGGGGCAAAGAATACTCGGTCATGGTTGACTTTTATGCTCAAGACGAGTGGAGGATTCAGAGCATAGCGGTATGGAATGATGAAAAGTTACAATGGGATGAGGGATTGTTTCATATCGGAGTACAGAAAAGATTGACAAAACCAATGAACTATGAGATACAACAAAGGGGAGATAACCTTTTTGAGCAAGCCTATCATGGGCGGATCGAAGCAACAGACTGGAAGGATTGTTATGACTAGACAACAAGAGAAAATTTTAGACACTTTAATTTATTTTTTAGAGCGTTACAAAAAAGCTGTAACTAAAAGTGATCAGGCTACAGGATTTGAGGACCTAGTATTTGATCAGATGATTGACACCGTTGGAGAGTTACGAGAAGAAAATGATAGGCTTAATAGTTTGAATAAACCAAAAATTTTATCCGGAGGAATAGATGAGGGACCCGATTCTGAACCCACAAAGCATTGATGAGGTGGTACCGCTTGATGATTTTAAGGCGCATTGTGTAGCTAAAACATTGTTACATGCGAAGGGTAGAAAGGCAGAGGCAGGCAGGATTTTGAACATAACTCAAGTTACTTTGTTTAGTTATATCGAGCGGTACCAGATTAAATGGGTAGAAAGGTGGTACCAATTTGTGCAGCCTGTTAGACAATTAAGAGATTGTTTTGAGTATAAAACCGTCGGTGGTGACACTCGGTTGGCTGTAGGTGAAAGATTAGATAATAGATATAAACGTTTTTACAAGGGTGAAAAATGAGTGAATCAGAGCGTAGAATCAGGGCTTTAGAGGAAAAAGTAGAGACTATGGACATGTTGATGCAAAGCTTAAGGTCGGAGCTTGAGAAGGCACAAGAGGACATCGAGTTCTTCAGGGAAGCAGCAGAGAGAGAACTCATAAGGTCGGGGTTAAGTGATTTATAAGGTCCGGTACCAATGGTTCCTATAAAAAATTCACTTATACTTGATAAGTATAATATTATATAGTATAATATAGTATAGTTAAAAAATCAGGTACCAGTTACCAAAGGGGATGACATGATTTACTTCATAGGCGACAAGCCATCTAAAAAAAACGTCGATAGAAATGTTGCGTTTGTAGGCACAAGGTCATACAAGACTTTACTTGATTGGATTTATAGAATGAATCTCAGTATCAATAAGATATGTTTATTTAATCATGCAGGGTTTATCAATACCACGTTAAAACATGTCAATGAACATGATGCAATCATAGCTCTAGGGAATGAAGCCTCAAACGCTTTGACAAAAGAAAATGTTCCTCATTTAAAGATACCTCACCCATCGGGGTTGAATAGAGTATTGAATGATAAAAAAACAGTGGACAAGTTTTTAAGACACTGTAAAGATTACATAGGAGAATACAATGCTTCCTGAAAAGACAAGTGTAGACAAATTCTTTCATACTCTTTTTGGTGGACATGATCATATCGTAGCAGGTGATAGGTTTGAAACTAAACCTAAACTTATGGGCAACATAGTAGAGGAAGCTTCTCGATATGCGTTTCCACTTTATACCGTGAACCCGATCCACCCCTCAATAGATTTTGCTTATGGTTATGACCCTAAGAAGTATGAACCTAACAAACCACGTAGAGCAGACTTAAACTGTACTAGTCTTAAGAATCTAATGTTTGAGATTGATGGAATACCTCTAGATGATCAACTAGAATTATTGTTTAGGTCTGGTATCCCTTGGACTGCTATAGTGTTTAGTGGTAACAAAAGTTATCACGCCATATTAAGCCTTGAGGACAACCTAGGAGAGCCCCATACTCAAGAAGGGGTAGAGCAATACAAACAAGTATGGAAGCGTCTGGCAGCCTTAATAAACGCCGAATACGCCGGAAAAATTGTTAGTCTCAATGAAGGAGTATTAGATGAAGCAACAAAGAACCCATCAAGGTTTTCAAGGTTTCCTAACTACATGAGGTCTGGTCATTTACAAAGAATAGAATTTATGGGGACAAAATGTTCCATGGCTACACTAAACAAGATACTAGAAAAATGCCCACTGGTTAAGGCACCGGAAACAAACTTTGTTGATGTTGCCAACTTTGCAAAAAATGATAAACAGTTTTGGGCTTTGTGTCCCAAGGGTTTGAGAAATTGGATTAAGTATCCAGAAGAATGGGGTAATGCTGATGGAAACTATCCTAGACTTAGAAACATAGCTTATTGGTCCAAGAGAGAAGTTACCAAAAATCCAGACTTGCTTATGAGTATTTTAGATAAACATACTTTTGATTATCTAAACCAAATAGGTTACTCAAGAGAAAAGATAGAGAATGTTAAGAGAAACATAAGAAGAATATTTCAGGAGTCAGATTAATGGCTAATAGCATAATGGAAACCATAAAAGAAAGAAAACCAAAAGTCTTTTACAAACCTACAGTATTCTTTGACGTTGACGATACCCTTGTGATGTGGGATGAAAAACTTACAGGGGACACAGTTTGTGTAAATTGTGATGGACATTTGAACCATATGGTGATAAACAAAGGTAATTTGGAAGAGTTGAAAAGACATGGTTCTAGAGGCATAGATGTTATAGTATGGTCAAAGGGTGGAGTTCATTGGGCTCACTCTGTAGTTAGGGCTTTGAAGCTTGAAAAGTATGTAGCAGGTATAATGACAAAACCTTTTTGTTATTATGATGATCTTAAGAACCCACTAGGGTCTCATCGATACTTTAATATTGAGGAAACGTATGCAAAAGATAAGGAATGAAATGAGAAAACTAGTAAGGTCAGGGTTTGATAAAGAGCAAATAAGTAGTAGACTAAAACATCAGTTTCCAGAAACCAAAGAAAATGTTATAGATAAAATTGTCAATGAGAAAAATGATTCTGAATTTAGACTGGCACAAAAAATTATGAGGTCTAATTTATTTACTAACATGAGAGAGAAAGGTCAGTTAATTTTTATGGATGATCCATTTCATCCAGAGATAAAGCAAATTGAAAAAGCACAACTTAGAAATGTTTTAGATAAAGATGCCATGAAAGATTTAGTGATAAGACCTTGTGAGTTTGTCTATGATCCTTTCAAAAGAGAAAGAGTTTATGAAGGTGATGACCTGATAAGTTACTTCAATAATTATGAACCTCCTACTTGGATGGTAGACGAGTATGGTCAATACAAAGAAGTTGAGAGAGTGGATAAAATGCCAGAGTTGTTTCATAGATTTTTTATTCATCTATCAAATGGAAAAGAATCAGAATATAATTATATGGTAAAGTGGTTAGCAAACTCAATTCAAGATAGAAACTTTTGTGTTCTAACAGCTATAGGCGCACCTGGAATCGGTAAAGGAGTTCTAGGGAATATCATGTTAGGCTTAGTTGGTCTAAGTAATTTTACTAAAACAGATAATAAATTAATATCAAAAGATTTTAATGCTCAAATAAGAAATAAAAGATTAGTGTTTTGTGATGAGATAAACATAAAGAAAACTAATCATATGAATAAGTTTAAAGATTTAGTTAACGACAAGATAGAAATAGAAGGAAAAGGAAAAGATGCTAAACTAGATGATAACTACGCATCAATCTATGTAGCTTCAAATAATTTAGATTCACTTTACATACCTGAAAATGATAGAAGGTTTTCAGTTATTGAACTAACTAACAGCAGACTAGATTCTAATTTTACAGTAGAAGAGATAGAACAACTAAATGAATTAAAAAACATAGAAGAGTTAGCTAAGTATTTATATCACTATGAGGTAGATAAAGATGAGATGCTTAAAGTTCATAGATCTCAAAGACTAGAGGATATCAAACTTTCTACGTTGACCGATGCTCAAGAGTGGTTCTTAGAGGACTATGCAGTAGAGAAGAAAGGACAGGTCATAGATTTAACAATAGTGCAAGAAGCTTTTAGAGAAAAAGAGTTTAAGGCTTTATCTAGAAGTGAGTTGTCAAAACTACAGGAAAGATTTTCTACAATTTTTAAAATAACATTTAATAGAATGAACGGTAAGAGAGTGAGAAGAGTAAAGTTTTTTGGAGAGAAAAATGGATAATGAAGAATTTATGGAATCAATGAAATCAACTTGGAAAAAAGCAGGTGGACCATATTCCCACTTCCAAAAAGATGATTTGGCACATGCTTTGATAGGAATATCATCGGAAGCAGGTGAGTTATTAGATGAATTTAAGAAATGGAGATTTTACAATGATGGTAGACAATTTCCACAAAATATGTTAGAAGAAGAACTAGGGGATGTCCTATACTATGTTTTTGCAGCTTGTAACGAACTAGGTGTAAAACCAGAGGACATTATGTTTAAGAATAGAAATAAGTTGAGGGAACGATATGCAGTCACTAGCAAACTACCGCCAAACTGCTCTTGAGCAAATACAAAATTTGGCAGCAATAGCAAACACCGATGTAACAACCCCACCTCCTACTACAGAGGAAGTATGGGTGTTACGATTTTTACTAGCCACCTTAGTTTTACTAACATGGTGGGCATTACTGGAGGACAACAATGAATGACAATTACGAAAACTGGCTAAAATACTACAAGAAAGAACAGGAGTGTAGTATTGGTACGTTAAAATTACATTATCGACGACTCAAGGAGTTATATAGAGATCAAGCTTTGATCAAAGGAAGTATTAGAAGTCAGTATGATTCTGCTATGGACACTAAAAATACTTTACTAGATTATGTAAATACAGAAATAGGCTTGACAAAAGAGAAAGTTGATAACATACTCGGACCAGACTTTGAGGAAGAAAAACCAAACTTTTATGATTAGGAGATACAATTGGGTAAAAGATTTTCTGTAGATAATGATGAAGTACCGGAACAGGTCATAGAAAAACCAGTAAAGCTTATAAGCATTACACCCGACTCTGAAAAATTAGTAGCTTATTGTGCTAGGGTTAGTTCTAATCAACAAGACAACCCTAGTATCTCTAAGCTTTTGCGATACTGTATTAAACATAAACACTGGTCAATCTTTGAGACAGCTTATCTAACCGTAGAGATAAACACTTCTAGAGCTATGAGCGCACAAATCTTAAGGCATAGAAGTTTTACCTTTCAAGAGTTTTCTCAAAGGTATGCAGAGGTTCCTGATTTTATTACTTATAAAGCTAGAAGGCAGGATAAGAAGAACAGACAAAATTCAATAGATGATATGAGTATAGAGGATCGTCACTGGTTTGATCTAGCACAAGACAGAGTGCAATCTATATCAGCATCTTTATACCTAGATGCTTTGGACAGAGGCATTGCAAAAGAACAAGCTAGGTTTTTATTACCCATGAGTTCAAAAACTAAAATCTACATGACAGGAAACATAAGGTCATGGATTCATTACTTAGAACTAAGGACAGGAATAGAAACTCAAAAAGAACATAGAGACATAGCTTTAGAAATAAAAAGTATTTTTAAACAAGAGTTACCAATTATATCAGGAGCGTTGGAATGGTAGAAACACCTTGGGGACCGTTGGGTTATGTAACTTATAAAAGAACTTATGCGAGACGACTGAATGAAAATAATGCTAATTCAAAAACGGAAGAGTTTGAAAACACTGTAGACAGAATAGTAAAAGCTAGTGATAAACAACTTAAGGTTGGGTTTAGTTCAGAGGAAGAGAAGAGACTAAAAGAAATACTTCTCGGTCTAAAAGGTTCAGTAGCAGGTAGATTCATGTGGCAGTTAGGGACTAAGACAATTGATCGACTAGGTTTGATGTCTTTACAAAATTGTGCCTTTACAGTAGTTAATGAACCAGTTAGACCTTTTACGTGGGCTATGGATGCTCTCATGTTAGGGTCAGGAGTAGGATATAATATCCAAAGGGAATACGTTTATGAACTTCCTAAGCTTAAAAGAAAAGTTAGAATTGTTAGGAAAGATACAAATGATGCAGACTTTATTGTACCGGATTCAAGAGAAGGCTGGGTCAAACTCCTTAGAAAAACTCTCGAATCTCATTTTATCACAGGAGAAGGATTTACTTATTCCACCATCTGTGTCAGAGGTAAGGGAACTCCAATCAAAGGTTTTGGGGGGGTTGCTAGCGGACCTGAAGAATTATGTTGGGGAATTAGAGAGATTAGTAAACTACTCAACTCAAGAGCAGGAAAAAAAGCTAGACCCATAGATTGTCTTGACATTATGAACATAATAGGCTATATTGTAGTAGCAGGAAACGTGCGTAGGAGCGCACAAATAGCAATAGGGGACTATGATGATATTCAATACCTTGAGGCGAAGCGTTGGGATCTTGGCATACCTAATTGGAGGGCTATGTCTAACAATAGTGTTGTATGCAACGATATCACACTTTTACCCGAACAGTTTTGGGAAGGATATAATGGAAATGGTGAACCATACGGTCTCATCAATCTTAAACTATCTAGAGAGATTGGACGGACAGGAGATACAAACTATCCTGACCCAGACGTTGCAGGATATAATCCATGCGCTGAACAAAGCTTGGCACCGTTTGAAACATGTTGTCTAGCAGAGATTCATTTACCAAACATTGAATCTCAAGAAGAGTTGATAGAAGTAGCTATTTATTTATATAGAATAAGTAAACACTCATTGGCTTTACCATGTCATGCAAAAGAAACAGAGGATATAGTTCATAAGAATATGAGAATGGGTATAGGCATTACCGGTTACTGTATGGCTACGGAAGAACAACAATCTTGGTTAGAAGAAACATATAAAGAACTAAGAGAGTTTGATGTTCACTATTCAAAAGAAAAAAGATTTCCACCAAGTATTAAATTAACAACAGTCAAACCTTCTGGCACACTAAGTTTATTGTCAGGTGTAACTCCAGGGGCGCATCCAGGTTATAGTCATTATCATATAAGAAGAATACGTATGGCTTCAGATAGTGCCTTAGTTCAAGTATGTAAACAGAATGGGTACAAGGTCGAGTTCCAAAGAAACTTTGATGGCTCCGACGATACCAATACTGTAGTGGTAGAGTTTCCATGTAAGTTTCCAGAGAATACAGTAGTATCAAAAGACATGAAGGCTTTAGAGCAGTTAGAGCTAGTGAAAAAATTACAAACCGAGTGGTCTGATAATTCTGTTTCCGTAACTATTTATTATAGAAAAGAAGAACTAGATGGAATAAAAGAGTGGTTGAACTCTAATTATAACGATAACTTAAAGACTGTTTCATTCCTACTACATTCAGAGCATGGCTTTGATCAGGCTCCACTTGAAGAAATAGATAGACAAAAGTATGAGGATATGGTAAAATCAGTAAAGCCAATAACAAACTGTGAAGTAAACGAAGAGGATATAAAAGGAAGCTTCGAGTGTGCAACAGGAGCTTGTCCTATTAAGTGAGGTAGTATGGAATACAAGGGCATTTACAAAACACTAAGCAATGATGCTTATCATTCAGAGCAAAAGCATCTTAGCTCATCTAACCTAAAGATGTTACTAAAAGATACTAATCAGTTCTATAAGGAAAAAATCCTAGGAGAACGAGAACCATTAAAAGGAGCGTTTTTAGATGAGGGTAATTATACTCATTCTCTTATACTCGAGCCTCATCTTGTGCCTGAAGAATATGTATTCTATAATGGTAATAGAAAAGCAGGAAAAGAGTGGAAAGCATTCGAAGCAGAGCACAAAGATTCAGGAAAAATCATCTTGTCCAACACCCAAAAAATAAAAGTAGAAAGTTGGGTTGAGTCATATAAGAAAAGACCAGAGGCAGTTGATCTAGTAGAAGGAGCAGATAAAGAGTTTTCTTTGTTTGCAGAAATGCTAGGAGTTCCACTTAAGGTCAGAGCTGATATTATTAACATTGAAAAAGGTTTTATAGCCGATGTTAAGACTACAGCCTCCGATCCAGATGTTGATACTTTTAAATTTACAGTAGAGCAATATGGATATGATCTTAGTGCTGCTCTTTATACTGATTTGTTTTCTAGAAGGTATGATAAACAGTTTGACTTCTACTTTATAGTTTTAGGAAAAAGAACTCATACTTGCGAAGTTTATAAAGTATCAGAGGCTACTTTAGGAAAAGGCAGAAAGAAAGTATTAGATGCAGTTAAAATCTACAAAGGCTGTATAGAATCTGGTAAATGGGATAATGAAAAAGAGATTAAACCTATAACAGACTATGAAATTTTGGAGGTCTAATGTCTGAGAGAGAAGAGGAGTTAAGGTCTATAATAGACATTTACAAGCTATTGAAAAAAGATGAATCTCAATATAATCTATATAACCAGTCAAAAATACTTGACAAGCTGATAGAAAAAGCGGAGAATGAGCTTAAGGAGCTAAACAATGAGTAAAGAAGAAGAAAAGAACTTTAAGAAAATGGCATTCAAACTTATAAAGAAGTCAGAGGACTCTTTACAAGATAAGATTGTTAAGTTATTAGATTTACAGTTAGAGATTTTAGAGGATGAGGTCAACGCTCTAAAGTACAAACTCTCTCACAATAAGTTGAGTGAGGAAGAATTACAACTAATTCACGACTCTCTAATGAGCGTGATGTCACCTGAAGTGGAGGATTAACATGACAGCAAAGAAAAGAAACTTTGTATCGCCTATAGAAACAGGAAACATTGAATTTATCAGACCATCTAAACTAGAAAAACCTGGCATATTACTGGAGGCTACATTCGTAGAATCACTGCCAAACGCTTTTGACAATAATAAACTAGATTACAAGTTTAGTGCTGATAAAGGTAAGACTATTATCTTAAACGGTGCAGGAAACCTTGGATACCAAATGGAAAGAGTCAACTCTGGAGACTTTGTGCAGATTAGCTATGAAGGCAAAACCAAAATAGAAAAAGGTAAGATGGAAGGTCGAATGGCACATAACTTTAAAGTGCTAGTAGATAAACCAGAGTAATAAGCACTAAGGGGAAATAGTGAGTGTTGTAATTGATTCTAACCACAAAGAGTATAAAAGAGCTATTAAGATGCTCAATGGTGAAACTAAAGAGTGGGCTTACGATATTGAGACTACAGGTCTTAATGTTCGTAAAGATGAGATTATAGGATTTGGTATTTCCAATGGCTTAAAAGGTTTTTATTTCTGTCATCAATACTATGAGGATGGAAAACTAAAGGAAGCCCTAACAAGGGAAGAATGCCTAGTAATACTAAGGCTACTAAAAAACAGAAAACTGATAATGTGGAACGGCTCATTTGATTGCCGTTTCACTTATCACTTCTTTGGTATAGACTTAGTTGATAATCTTTACATTGAAGGAATGTTAGCAAAGCATACTATAGATGAATGGTTTCCATTTGGCTTAAAAGAAGTAGGTGTTAAAATCTATGGAGACCAAGAGAAGAAAGAACAAAAAGACTTATTCGAATCCATCAAAGTTAATGGTGGAACTAAAACACAATACTATAAAGCAGATAAAGACATAATGGGCAAATACTGTATTCAGGATTGTCATTTAACTTTTAGACTAGCGTTTAACTTCGTAACTAAAATGGATAAGAAACTTGAGAAGTTTTTCTTTGATGACGAAGTTATGCCATTATATAAAAATGTAACTATACCGATGGAGTTGAAAGGTATTCCAGTAGATGTCAAGAACCTAGAGCAATTACAGGTTAATATCCAAGGTGATATAGCTAAGTTAGAGAACCAAATACAAACTCTGATTTCCCCCTTGTTAGAAAAAGTATTTGAGCCTTGGTATCTATGGAAGAACTTTCCACCACGTAGGACAGGTCCGTTTGCCCAAGCCCTCGTAAAGTATGCAAACCTGTCCTTACCTCAAACTGGCTCTGGAGCTTTCTCATTATCAAAGAAGGCTCTGGAGTCCCTTGAGGACTCTATTTATAAAACATTCTTATTAGGTGGAGAATACTTACCTAATGATGTGGTTAGAGAAATACAGAATACTATGATAGATGGTTACATGTTTAATTTATCATCTAAGCATCATCTAAAGAAACTATTCTTCGAGACTCTAGGAGAAGAACCTCTATCAAAAACTGAAAAAGGTAATCCTCAAGTAGATGATAACTTTCTAGACTCTATGGCAAACAAGTATGAATGGGCTTCGTTACTAAGAGACTACAATAAATTAAACAAGATAAAGGGAACTTACATAGACAGAATACTAGACAGTCAGGAGGATGGAGTATTTTATCCATCTTTTCAACAACATAAAACAGTTAGTGGTCGTTATGGTTCAGACCTACAACAACTACCAAGACCTTTAGAGGAGAACCAAGCCTCTGAACTAGTTAGGAAATACAACAATGAAATTAGAAAACTTTTTATCGCAGGAGAAAATTATGTTTTTATTGACAGTGATTACGAGTCTCTTGAGCCTCATGTCTTTGCTCATGTTTCAGGAGACGAACGACTTAAGGATATTTTTCGTTCCGGTCGTGACTTCTATTCTACAATCGCTATTGCTACTGAAAAGCTCGATGGAGTTTCAGCAGTTAAAAGCAGTGACAATTACCTCGGTAAAGTCAACAAACAACTTAGACAAAAGGCAAAAGCCTATAGCCTCGGCATCCCCTATGGGCTTGAAGCCTACGGACTCTCGAAACAGTTAGACATCAAACAATCAGATGCTAAGATCCTAGTATCAAACTATCTAGGGGCATACCCTGATCTAAAGTCATGGATGAAAGAAACCGATGAGAAAGTTAAAAAGGTAGGTCAGGTAGCTTCAGAGGCAGGTAGGGTCAGGCATATGCCAAAAGCACCAAAGATTTGGAAAGGACATCATGATTATATTCTAGACTCTTTGGAGATTTGGAAACAGTTTAATGATGACCCTAGAAGGTATAACCAAGTTAAGTTTCTTAGAAAAGAAATGATTAACTATCTTAACAATGGTAAGAACTTTCAGATACAGAGTTTAGCAGCTTCGATTACCAACAGAGCTTGCATTGCCATAGCTAGAGAATTAAAACGTAAAGGTGTCGATGGACATGTCTGTGCTCAAATCCATGATCAGATTATTGTCAGAGTTCCAAAGTCAGAGGCTAAGCAATGGCAAAAAACTGTCCAGTTCTTAATGGAAAATGTTTATAAATTGTCGTTGCCTCTTAAGGCTCCGGCTGAAATCTCAGGAGACTTTTATGAAGGACACTAGAAAGTGTAAAAAGTGTGGAGAAGTCAGAGAGTTAAAATGTTTTGGAACTTTTAAGAATGGAAAGACTTCAGGTCATAGACATGAGTGCAAATATTGTGAGCATAAGAGACACCAAGCATATCCAGGTAAAAGTGGTGAAATAATGGAGGAGTCAGATTTTTGGCATAGAGAGTTTGCTTCTCCAGAGGCGAGAAAAGCTTTTACAGATGCTAAGTATGATTTTAAGATAACATTTAGAGAATGGGAAGAAGTTACAAAAGCAATTCATTGTGCTATTTGTGAGAAAGAACTCCAACACCGATGGAAACCTACTACCTTAGAAAGGTCTAGGAGCAATGTAGGTTGTATAGACCATGACCATGTAACAGGGAAAGTTAGAGGAATATTGTGTAATGATTGCAATAGAGGAGACGGTTGTTTTAAGAGTAACCCTGAACTTCTAAGAAAAGCAGCAGATTATGTAGAAAGGCATAAAGATGAAACAACTAATTAAGTGGATTGTAGATTTCATAATCTCATTCCTGAAGGATATGATGTCAAAAACCAAAATTAAAAAACTGGAGGAGGAAGTGAAAGATGCAACACAAAAAGCAGACGAAGACGTCAAACGTGCTAATAAAGGCTATGATGATTTCATGTCTGATTATAATGCCTATCAGTCAGACCTTAAGCGCAGAGGACATGGAAAAGTGTCAACCGTGCGTAAAGATGCTAGAAAACTGCGTGGAGGTAGCGAAGGATCAGAAGAAGGCGATAGAAAGTCAGAAAGTAGTAATAAAGAAACAAAAGAACTTGATAAATGAGCAAAAAAAGTATATAGTAAAAAAGGAAGCAGACGCATCATTTAGTAAAATACTCAACGGAATACTAGCTGTATTGACAATATTGGTAATGTTATGATAATGAAACTAAGTAAATACCACCTTAAGAAGTGTGAAAAGTTTGCAGACGATCAACTAAAAGGCTCTGCAAAGCTTTACGCATACAGAGGAGAATCCTCTAAACTAAAAATGAGAGAGGATATTATCATAGGTAAACTAGCTGAAGTTGGAGCCTGTAAGTATTTCAAGTCTAAAAAACCAGACTTTACCATCTATGAAAGAAGTAAGAAGTCATATAGTGCAGACCTTAAGCTGGGGAATATGCGTATTCATGTAAAGAGTCAGTCTAAGGAATCAGTTAGAAAGTATGGTCACTCTTGGTTATTCCAGAGGTCAGACCAGATAGTTAGAAATGCTACACCCTTTGATTTTTTAGTATTGACATCAGTTGACCTTGACAAGCTAGAGGTTACTATACTAAAGATAATAAGGGCAAGAGAAATTAACAGATGGGGTGAGTGTCGAGTCCCAAGATACAGACATTCAAAAGTAGCCCTATACCTAAAGGAGATACAAGATGGTTACGATCATTAAACAGTCTGGAAACCCAGTTGACGAGTCAGAGGCTAAAAAGTTTCTAGATGAATGGAAAGAGGGCTTTGATAAACTCTTTGATGCAAAAGGAGACATGGGTATAGTTTCTGAAAAAGCAAAAGCCTTTGAAGAAGAATTACTAAAAAAGTACAAAGTAGAAAAACAAGTCAACCTGCCTAAAAGTATGAAGGCATGGAAAAAGCTATTAGAAGATCATAAAAGCGGTATAATGGTAGACCAACATTCAAAAACAGGAGAACTTATGTTCGTAATTTTGGATCAGGGGTTATAATGTTAAATTGGTTTTATTACAACGTAATGACAAGAATACAAGGAGCTAGGAATGGCAGCGAAAAAGATAATGAAACTCTCCCCAAGGGAGTCACAGGTCTTACTAAAAATGAAAGATGGTCTGATGAACAAACAAATTGCATACGACTTGAATTTAAGTCCGAAGACAATAAGCACATACAAGCAAAGAATCTTACAGAAACTAAAGATAGAGAGTGAATGGGATCTAGCTGTTTACGTTTCTAAACTAGAGGGTATGAAACCTAAGAAGGATAAATCCAAGTGGTTGAGTTTCTAATATGGTTTGCAATAGGGTATTACATTGGATACTTAATTACTCGGTAAATCCTTTATATTCAATGTAACCCTAATTCTAAAATCTTTACCAGTTCTTTTACGAGACCTTAGATCAACTATGTACTTATCATCAATATTGAGATTTTTAGCACCGTATGGACTAGGACGATCGTAAAACATAGGTAAAAAGATTAGATCAATGAGAGGTTTTTCTACATTACTAAGGTCATGCGCCCTAGCTGATATTCCACCTTCTTTTTTATGCAAAACATGTTTAGGATAGAAAAAGGTAAGATCTACTTTGTAGACATGCTTCTTTGGGTCAAAGTATTGACGAAGCTCTTTTAACTTTTTCTTATTCTCTTTTAAAGCTAGTGCCACTAGTATTGAACATGACCATTCTTGTGCCTCTATCGTTTTATGCCTTTTATCACGGCAAAACATGGCATTTATAGAAAATGGCTTTAGCTTAAGAGTTATTACACGTCTCACAGGACAGTCTATTCGCTGTCAGGTGATTTTTCTTCTTTCTTAACTTCTACAGCCTCTTTAATCTTGGCAACAATCTCATCATCGATCTTGTTGTCAGATTTTTTGGCTAGTTTTTCTAGTAGGTAAATGATGATCTCTTTTACAAACTTTTCAGTTAGTAGAGACGATATCAACGCCTTACCAATAGATTTTAATACTTCAATCATTTTTTTCTCTCCTTCTTTGCTTTCAGTCTTTTGCTTATATTTTTAGCTAGTTTTCTAGCTGATTCTTTTGACCCTGCTCCCCATGCTCTAAGAGATAGTAGGAGTCTAGTCGGTTTTCCATCTTTATATTCTGGTCCAGGCATATTTCCCATTCTAGCTAGGAAGCTTGCCCTTCTAGGATTATCACCACGTTTTACAGGAGGTCTAAGGTTGGAGCCAGGGTTTTGTCTTTCATAAGACTTTCTACCTGCTTCATTCAGACCACCTTTTGGGTTCTTTCCTTTTTTTCTGGTCCATGCAGGAGACTTCATTTCTTCTTCCTCTTGTCTAAGTACTTGAAAAAATTAATTTGTTTCTCTCTTTTCATAGCCTTTTCTTTGGTATCAAAGGTACCAAGGGTTTTTGACCCATCTTTACTTTTTAGTACGAATTTTGAACCCTGTTTAATTATCATTTTTTGTTCACAATTGTTTTAACATTTATAGGACTTTTTCCTTTTCTCTGCCTTACCTTCTCTGCTATTCTTTTTCTTCTAACAGCAGATTGTTTTTGTTTAGCAGACATTCTCATAGCCTTTGACATAGGAACACATTTGGGATACTTCCGTTTAGCGTCCTTCTTTTGTTTAGTGCGCCCACAAGGTGCGAACGAACCGTCTTTTCGTTTGCTCCCAATGTCTACCCACTTCTCGGCAAACCATTTTTTAAGGCTCATCTGTAGCCACCACCCTTCTTCTTGTAGGTCCTAACTAACCAAGCATTGGCATAGGCACTAGGATAGACCTTAAACTTTCTTTTTGCCATGGCTTTAACTGTAGCATATAATTTAGGGTTGGTTGGTACTGGTTTATTCTTAGCCATTTTTTTATCCTTTACTATTGTACTTTTATTATATTAAGGACTGATACCGCTACTGCGACTAGAGTGGACAGGACTCCTATGAATACTAAGACACCCTGCGCCTTAAGAACATGTCCTTTCAGTGGTTTAACTTCTTCTTCTAACATGTTCGTTCTTTTTATGTGGTACTCTAACAAAGTATTATTTACAGCCATATTCTTGTCTAAGCTATCTAATCTTTCATCTATTCTATCTAGTTTTTCTTCTATCCTGTCCATATGAGCACCATTCATTGTTACAAGGTTGTTGACAAAAAGGGCATTTACTTTTTCTTTTTCTCACGTTTTCGCTTCTCCAACATTTTTAAAAATTCTTTATCCTCTTTTTCTTTCTTCATCTTATCTGCTTCTTTACCTACTTTTTTACCATACTTCTTATAGGCAGAGGCTAATCCTGCTCCTGCTATCATTTTAAGTATAGCTGCAAAAGGAGCTGCCATTTTAATATCCCTTTAGGTTTACTCTAGCACTAGAAACTGCTCCAGTTCCAGAAGTTGAGTCCCAGAATATTCTACCCCAACGTGCTCCTATGTCTGATAGAGCTATTCGGTAAGTAGTCTCAGTAGACCCTACGGCTGTAGTAGTATGAGTTACCCATTTGGTAATTATATTATTACTATTAATCCTATTAACACCTTCGTCTTCAAGAGAACCTTCTTCATTAGAAACTTGAAATATCATGTTACCTACAGGACCAGCAGCAAAATGGATATGAATTTCACCCATGAATGATCTTTCTAAGGGGATAATTTCACTATATCTATCGGCATTAAGGTTTGCAGCAGCCGTAGACGTACTAGGGTCAGCTCCATCTTTTAATGTGAGTTCGTAGTTTGTAATTATAGCACTCATTACTTATCCTTTAATTTTTTTACAATTTTTTTGACCATGCCTCCATGACCGTACTTCATTTCTCCACCATGTTTCATCTTTCTTTTCTTTTTGTCTTCAGAAGCTTTTTTCATGGATTCTTTTTTGTCACCATCTTTGTCTATGTCTAGAAAGTCAGGCTTTGATCCTCTTTTTGTTCTAAGAACATCTTTAGGCTCAGCTTTTACAGGAGAATGGATAGCTCCACCTTTAGCATACTTCATTTTTTTCTTATCAGCTTCTCCACCATGACCATACTTAACGTCTCCACCATGACCATACTTCATTTCTCCACCATGCTTAAATCCCAGCTTTCTTAACCGCTTAGCTTGACCTTTGTGCATTTGAGAAGCTTTCTCTAACTCTCCAGGTATCTTTTTAGCGTCTGGAGATAGTTCAACTTTTCCACCTTTTTTAAGTTTTTTAACTATGATTTTAGCAACGTCTTTTTTGTAACCTGGCATTTTAATCCTCCAATGGATGTTTATCTTTTATTTCTTTTCTAAGTTTTAAATACTCGACCATCTTTTCTGGTCTGCCTTCTTCATGTTTTTCAACTAGAGCCTCTAGTAATAGTCCGTCTATTTTTGAATACTCTAGTTTTCTTTCTTTTATAGGCTTTTCTTTTTTTTCTTTTTCATCTACATGCTTCTTAGCTAACTCAAGTTTTAATACTTTGGCTTCAAAGTCTATAAGGTCATCTTTGTCCCACTTGGCTATACGGTCAGAGTGATGGACTTCATGTCTTTCTCCCTTAATCTCAACAATCTCTGGACCAAAAGCTTCTAGAAAGTAAACATTGTTTATAGTTAAGTCTTTCAACTTTGACTCTAACTCACCCTTCTTTTTATTATGCTTGTAATCTTTAACCCGACGAACTAGATCGTTAGCCTTATCAAGGTCAAGCTTAAGTTTTAAATCTTTAAGAATAGCATCTTTTTCCCAAGGTATGTGTTTTACTTCTATAACCTCATCCTCTTCGTCTTTTATTTCGATGCAGTCACAAAATTCAAAGTTGTGTAAAAATTGTTTAACATCCTCATCTTCAAAGTCTAAATCTTTAATACCAGAATTATCTATTTGTAACCTGACTTCTTCTCTATGTTTGACTTCTTCATCTATGTCCTTGATTTTATCTTCTCGTTCTTTTATCTCTTTTTCAAGTAATAGAACTTCAGACTTAGAGTCCTCTAGTTTCTTTTTCTCTTCCTCACTTAACTCCTCTTTGAGTTCAAGTTCTTCAATAATTTTCTTAGCAGGGTCAACAAACTTTTGGAGATTTTTAATTTCTACCTCAAGCAATAACTTTGACTCTTTTAATTCTTCATCTTTCATTATAATCTCCTATTTAAGTTTTTCAATTTCTACAGTGGTGTAAACTGATACAGCAGTTGAATCCGTATTTTGCTCTATTCCTAACCCATTACCTCCAGTTCCATCACTAACACGATATTGTACTTTATATTGAGTAGATGCTGTTATAGTTTTAACAACCTCTATTATAGAAGAACCACCAGAAGCATCAGTACTAATGTTAGTATACTCGGTGCTACCATATTTAACAACTTGAGAATTTGTAACATCAAACAGTCTTGCGCTAGAAAAGTTAGTGCCTACAAAAGGAACTTTTGCAGTCATTTTGTACATTCCAGGGTCAAGAGTGAATTCTACGTTTGTTCCACCAATACCTTTTGTTCCTGTTCCAGACAAGGTTACAAACCAAGATTCACCTTCTACGACATTCAACTCTCTTGAGTTAAATGCTCCTGCGGTAGACGCACCGCCTGCTACGTTATAAGCTTTAACATCTTTTAAAAGAGCTACGGCTGGTTTTATAACCGCAGCTGTAGCTTGAGGAGCCTGTCTAAAATCTGAGCCTTGGCGTGTAACCGTTAGGTTCATGTTTTGATTAGGGTTTGAGCCTCCATCTTCATCGGCATTTATAGTACAACCTGTAGTACTAATAGCAGAAACAGATGCAAACTTATTTCCAGTAGCTCCATCACAAGTAACTACAACTGAAGGTATTTCACTAAAAAAACCAGAAGTAAATGTTACACTTATTCCACCATTAGAGCCCGTTCTAGAAACGCTTGCAATAAAATTACCGGACTGACTAGTAATGGTAGAGGTAGAACCATTGTTAGTAAGTCTTGCACTAAAAGTGTTTTCTAAACTAGAAAAATCTTGCAAGGGCATAGACAACAATGGATTAAAATTTGAGTTAAACCCTTGGAGTGGTACACTTATAAATCCAGTAATTTCTCCTACTCCAAAGCCTGTACCAGCTTGCCTATTAAAAGCTGAGTTAGTTCCATTTTGAACACCTAAGAATATTTTTGCAAAATCTTGTTCAGTAGATTTTGAACCTACCATCCACATGTAGTTACCAGTATTAAAGGTGTTAAAACCTGCTGATGCTACTGGAGTATTTACTGTAGTATTAAATTTTGTAGAGTCAATCGTGTAACCAGAGGGAAGTGTAAAGCTTACATTATCTCCTGTGGCTGTTGCTGGTACAGCGTCTATTAGCATTTCTAAATTAGAGCCATTTCTTCTATAATGAAAACTACCAGCTACAGTTCCATAACCTGCCCATGTTGGAGTCCAACTTTCCCATTCGGTAAAAATCTCGTCCTGACTTTCCAAAACTATTACGTCTGAGACGTCAGATTTAGCGGTTAACTGACAAGACCCAATTGCGTTTGTAGAACTTTCCTTGAAGAAAAACACATAATCATCTTTTGCTAACCCAATAGTAGTGTTAACTTGACTAAACATGGACCCTGAAGCGTTTTGGTATTCTGACAATGAGTTTCCGTCTGAGCCTAGAATTTTTAGGTAAGCAGTAGCCGCCACCTCACCAACTAACGTTATTGCTAATTGAATGTCCTGCTTAGCTGTGATAGCTGTTACTGTTCCAACCGTTCCTGGACCTGTTATGTCTGATATGCTTATTAATTTACTTTGAGCCAAAGGAGGGCTTCCTACTTTTGGACTAAGTTTTTCTTTTTTCCACTCTCTCGAAGCTCCTGTTGAATCCCAAAAGTCCGTACTAACAGAAGAGGTGTAGGTTTCAGACTTTAACTGACTACTAGCTTGTAAAAATTTATTCGCAGATAATAAGATGTTATCTACAAATAAATGTCTACTGATTGTACTAGAAGTGTTTTTATTTTGAAAAAATAAAACTATATCAGAAGTATCGTCTTCTGTTTTAAATTGAATACTAAATTTCTTACCTTGTTTATTAGTCTGACTATCAGCAGCCTTTAGTTGTCCTGGGACTACATCGGTTAACCAACCTGAAGTTATTCTAGCTCCTGAAGCATGAGGAGTATCCCAGTCTTCGGATATTGTAATGTGGTCAGTAGAAGTAGAGATAGAAGTTACAAAAGCTTCTACTACTGTAGCATCGGGACTTCCAATTGAACCTTGACTACCAGCTTCTAGTCTTACTCGTTGTCCTACAGCAAAACCAGTTTTTGATGAAACTGCTATATTACTACCTGCTGCAATGTCTGTTGTGCTATCGGTAGAAGTAACTTGAGCACCGTTTCCTGTACTTTTATCTAGAACAGCTACTTCAAAGTCTCCATCTACTGTATCAGTTGTTCCAGTTCCAAACCCTGTTCTATATTCAAAAGTTAAAACTATGTTCCCACCTCTAAAGGCTTTTGGAACTGTAAGTGGAATACCAAAATATTCTTGAGCATCATCACTTGTACCTGAACTTTTGTAAGCAAATACAAGGTCAGCACTTTCGTCTGTCAGAAGGGCATCACCTGTACTAGAGTTACTAAAAGTACCTGCTACTCCTGAAGCTGTAGTAGTTTCAAAAGGTACAGAGTTTTGATTTAGAAAACTCGTACTGGTAGAGTTTCTAGCAGCACTAAATTCAGCAGTTGAAATATCAGCAGCTTTTAGTAAATGAAAAGTATCTGCATCCCCTAACTGTTTATCAATAGCAACAAATTGAGAGTTTTTAAAAACTTTCAACCCTTTTGATATAGAGCCTGTACCAGTGTTATAATAAAGCTGACCTTCTTCCGTACCAGAGGCTTGAGTAGCAGAGCCTTCAAGCTTGACGCTATCTACCTTGGGGTTTTTTCCTATGTAAGACATTTTGTTCTCCACTCCCTAAATAAAGTTTAAAAGCCGGAGCTAATAAAGTAGGGGTTATATTATTGTAATTATGTTATAAACCAGTCTGTTCCATCACATATTATTTTTAATGAACCAAAGTTAGATTCTATGGTCTGACTTGTGGCTCCATCTATTGTAGCTGTTCCTGCTCTGTTTATAGTTATTGCATTTGCACCTGCTCCACCAGTAGAATCTTTAAATACTATAGCTGCGTTAGAAGAGGCAGCAGGTAAAGTAACAGTCACGGCTGTTCCAGTATTAATTAAGTATGTAAATCCTACTTCTGCTGTAAAGTTTGTAGATTTAGCACTTGTAAAAACTTTATCAAAAAGCCCACCTGACTTGGACTTTATTTCATCTTTAAGGACTTTTACAAATTGTCCGTTAAAAATCGCTGCTGGCATCGTAGTCTCCTGACTAGTAGGTTATTAACCTAGAAAATTTATGGCAATCTTACCACTTGATATTGCCGTTCCAGTTTCGCTAAATAATTGTACTGCGTCTGTAGCTGCTAGACTGACCTTAACTCTACCACCACCTAGGGGTAAAAAGGCTTTTACAGTTCCACCAACTCTAAGAGACATAAACTCACCTATGTCTTCTTGTATTTCTATTTCTGTACAAGCTGCTGCAAGACTTGAAACCACTGTAGTTCCAGTTGATGCAATGTTAGCTGTACTTGTATCTACTAGTCCTGAGTCTAAAAAGTCTACAGGAGCTATGGCGTTTACATCTACTTTACCAATCGTGTTTGAACCTGCTGGTAACGCTGGTAGGGACGTAACATCTACATCACCAATATCAACTCCAGAGTTTGCACTTAGTTTACCAATTGCGGCTGTTCCTGCTCCAAGTATGACTGTACCAATAGAGTTCGTACCTGCTGGAAGTGCAGAAGCAATATCAACATCACCTATGTTATTTGTACCTGCTGGTAATGAAGCTACAACATCTACTTGTACTTCTGTACCCGATACGGCTCCAGCTAGTGAACTTGTGTCTCCTTCTATTGAGTTAAGAGTAGTTTCTATAACATCTTGTTTTGCTTCTGTAGCTGCACCTGAAGGTAGAGCAGAAGTTTTTACTTCAGTATAAAGAGCACCTGAAGCATTTACCTGTAATGGAGCATAATCTCCATCGGCTCCAGATAAGTCTGCTAAGGTATCATTTCTAACTACAAGAGCAGGAACACCTGTATCTGTAGTTCCTTGAGCACTTTGGATGGCTTTACCTAGGTTGGTAGCTCCAACCCCAGGAACTATACTAGTTACATCAACGTCTCCAATGTCTACACCGGAGTTTGCTACTAATTTACCTATTGCAGCTGTACCAGCCCCTAAAATAACTGTACCAATTGAATTTGTACCAGCAGGAAGGGCAGAGGCAATGTCTACATCCCCGATATTATTAGTACCTGCTGGCAGGGCAGATGCTATATCCACATCACCAATATTATTGGTACCTGCCGGAAGTGCTCCTGCTATAGCGGATACTGCGACTGTACCAGTTACCGTAACTGTTCCAATACTTGAAACGTCTACGGCTATTTCACCTGTTGAATCTGTCTTTATGGCTCTAACATTAGCACCATCATAACCTGCTACAACTAAGACCGAGCTTGGTAGAGAACCACCATTACTAGCTTCAGAGTTAAGATTAGCCGTAAGAGGAGGAAATACAAATTGCGACATCTTAGGCTCCTAGGGTCTTAGCAGACATTATGGCACTAACCGTACCTGCTGCATGTGTAGAGTTAGTATAAACAAGCCTTATGGCTCTAAACGGTGTCTTATCAAAGATAACTATATGTTCACCTGAGGCTCCTGTAAGATTTATAGTCCCACCTGAAAGTTCTAAATCAAAGTAATCTGCTGCTGCAAAACTTGAAGCGTCTGGATCTTTGTTGGTACCTTGTACCACTATAGAACCTGTGTTAGTTCCTGTAGAACCTGACCAAACAATGTTTATTGATAGTTGATCTATTGTAGTTGTAAATGTAGCTGAACTATTTGCACTTGTATCTAGATCAATAGAATCTAGCATATTATAGGTTAAAATAAGATTTTTTCTTCCCACCTAAAACTCCTTATGAGTACGAGATTGTAGTCTCTAGTTTCTACCCTTGTATTTATATTATATTATGATCTACCTAAATCTTTACGATTACTCACTTTTTCTAGTTCAGTAGCTTGGGATTCTGCTAGGTCCATTTGCTTCGCTGCGGCAGCAGTTATAGTGCCTCCGCCTTGGGATACCTGAGCTTCTTTATAAAATGATTGTAGCCCTGCTATAGACTGTGGCTCTAATGATAAGTCTGTTGGTAGATCCATAAGTATGCCTAATTGTAGTCTTTGTTTATAAGTAGTCTGACCTCCAGCTTTTTCTAGACCTTCATAGACTTTAGACTGCATTTCAAAATATAGAGTTGGATAAACATACCTTACAGCTTCAATTCCTTCTCTACTTAAAACTCCAGCATTTAACTCTTTCAAAACAGACATAGGGTTTTGCACAGCCTGTACGTATTTTTTAAACTTATAAATCTCTTGATCAGACGTAGGATAGGACTTCTTAATAAAAGGATTAACCATTTGTGTTTTTCTAGGAAGTTTAGAGTCTAAAAATAAAAAAGCTCTCCCAGCAACCTGTCTAAGTTGTTGATATGTTTGAGGAGCACTAGACTGTAAATTAGCATCCATTAATAATTTATTCATAAGAAGTGGATTGTCTTTTATTCTATCCATATTGTCTGCCATGTTTTTTATGGCTTCTCTTTCATTTTTTGGTCTACCAACAACTAAATCACCGTCTGTTTTTCTAGCTAGTGGATTACCAGTCAAAAGGGTAGCTGATAGAGCAGGTAGTTTGTCAAACTTTCTACCCTTGAAGAATTTACTTATAGAACTACTAATTTTTTGCCCTACTTTGATATTACTTCTTTCAATATCAGTTAAGACCATAAGTTTATTTTTTAGGTCGGACCTTGCAAAAGCAGATGTCATAGCTGCTACACCTGCTGCACTAACAGGGTCAATACCAGCACCAAAGGCACCTAAACCAAAGAATATGTCTCTTAGTCTAGGAAAGTTAGTTTGACCACCAATTTTTTTATTAAATTCTTTTACAAAAGTTACTAAGCTACTGTAATCTGTTAACTCTTGTGATAGTTGTTTACCTAATGGAGAGTTCACCTTACCAGCAAAATCTACTAACTCGTCTCTTACAGCCTTACCCATGACTCTATTTATATCATCTTTTACTGTAGGCATTCCAGTTTTATCGTATCTACCTAGTTTATGAAACTTAATTTTCATATCCTGTAGTTCAGAGGCAGTGTAAGGTTTTTTGTTTAGTAAGTTTGTCTCAAACAAAGAATTTATTTCATCATCTACTTTACGTATGTAACCTGCTGCCTCTGTATTCAAAGCAGAGCCATCTGGTTTTTGAAATTTTTTCTTTAGAGCCTCAAGACCGTCTATTTGTTTTTGAGCTACACCGGAGTATGTAGGAAAAACAGCCTTATCTGTTATTTCATCATCCATTGCTTTAACAGTCTTTCCTATCTTATCTCCTATCTTTTCTAAGTATTTTCTAGAGTTTCCTAGTAAAGAGGTGTTAGATGCTAGAGATTTGGCTAAACCTTCAGACCTCATGACTTTACCTATCACTTCTGGCATGTTTTTAGCCATGACAGGTTGTTCTAATATTATCTTTTCTATTTTATCGTCTGCAAATCCTGCAAGTTTCATAGCATTATATGTAGGATTAGTCATGTTTTGTTTAAAGTTGTCTAGTTTTTCAACACCCATTCCAACTATCTTGTTTCCTTTTATCTTAGGAACAACGATAGAAACTGATTGCCCTATGCCTCCTAAAGAACCACCGACAAGACCACCAAATAAGGCACCTTTTCCTGCATAAGCTGCTAAGTTTTCTGCGTTAAACTCTGCATTACCTAAGGCATTTTCTTCTATTAATTCACCAACTCCATAAAAAGTACCTTCTACTGCTGAACCTGCACCCTTTTCTACACTTTTCTTTAAAACGTCTCTAGCAAACTTCTTCTTTCCGGTTTCTTTTATGAGACTTTTCATACCAGAAGCAGTTAGTTTTTCAACAGCCGATCCTGCTTTAGCTGCTGTAGCTATACCTTTTCCAGCTACACCTGCACCTTTTGCTACTAAAGAACTACCTCCAGATAGTAAAGCAGGTCCTACTATACCTGTCACTTCTCCACCAAAGGCAGCTAATTCGTTTCTTTTACGTCTTTCTCTTAAAGCTTTTTTAAAATCATCACCTAGAGCAGCATAAGCTTGGTCACTAAGTCCAAAAGTAGCAGATGAGGCAGCAGACTCTAAGAATGTTCTAACACTAGAATCCCCATACTTTTCTTGCATCTCTATGTTTTCTTCAACAAAATCTAAGTCATCCTCTGATAAAGGACCTTGCACTTTGTTAAAACTTTCTAGATACTTTTTTTCTTTATCTGATATCATAAGTCACCTAGACTGGTAGAGGCTCGTTCATGTTCCATAAAGAACCAGGGGCTTTTCCTGCTTTCTGAGCGTCTATCTCTCCTTGTATTAAGGCATCTATTACAAACCTTCTATTCTTAGCGTTGTTTTCTAACTTTCTTCTACTTAACATTTGTTCTATTCTTAGATCATTTGGAGTTTTTGTTATAGCCACACCATCTCTTCTTAGTTTATCTCTGACTCCATAATTAAGTTTCATTATAAGTTTAAGAATTTTAGGTTTTTCTCTAGCATCTGTTGTTAAAAGAGCATTAGGATCTCCAAGAATCTTTTTAGCTTGAGCACGTTCACTATCAGTCATAACACCTGGACCAAAGAACTCAATTCTTAGTTTACCTACTAATCTATCTCTTAGAGATTGAGCTTCAGCAGCGTCAATGGAAAAAAGAGGTACAAGTTGATCTACAACACCTACTTTGTCAAAGTATCCATATAGATCAGTAAGACCGTCTATAGAATCTTGAGCGTCTGCCAAGTATGCCTTAACTTTAGCTAAGTTAGAAGGACCGCCTCTTACAAAAAAGTTTAGACCACTTCTACCTTTTATAGAATTTGCTCTTACTTTTAACCCAGGGTATAAAGAGTCAAACTTTGCCATTTCTCCATCAGTAATACCTCTAGTGTTTAATATAAAATTTACATTCATTAATCCTTTTTGTTTCTGAGCCTCTGCAACTTTTTTAGATCCTGCTTGTTGAAATTTTTGAAAAGTCTGTAAAAGTCTTATTCTCTGTTCTTCGTTCTTAGTAGACATAGCTAACTTTCTAGCTATTTGAGCAACCTTAAAATTAGCAACACCTAGTTGTCTTTTTTCGTCTTCTAATCCTAATTTTTGAAGTTTTATGTCTTTTTCTACTTCTTTTTCAATTTCTTTTTCATAAAAATTAGGACCACCATACTGATATGATTCATAAGCCCCAGCAGCTAAACCAATAAGACCTACTATCTTATCAAAAGTACTCATTTTTTTGAAAAATCTTTTTGGGTCTATTGACCGTGCAGTTTTTTCAGCTTGAACTATAGAGTCATCTATTGCTTTTCTTAATTCAGCTTCATCTAGTTCTTTTTGACTTTTATCCTGTACTACTATTTTATTAGCTTTATCACGTTCTTTTTTCTGTCTATCAGCTTCTTCTTTTTGTTTTTTATCCTCTTCTCTTTGTTCTTGATCTCTATCTAACTCAGCTAATTTTTCTAGAGAAATACCATCAAATTCTCTTTTTCTTCTGGCTAATTCTCTATTAACATCAGCAGGTCTTCCTACTCCAGGAGTTGTCATATTCATTAAATCATCTACACTCATTTGAGATAGTTGAAACTCTCTAACTCCTTGTGCGTCTGGGGATCTTTCTCTTTTTGGAAAAGGGTCTGGTCTTGTTTCTAAATCTTGTACCTCTGGATCAACATCAGGTTGACGTTGAGGAATAAAGCCTTGTATTTCTGGAACACCTTCTATAGGGTCTGTTGAAGTTATAGGATCACCTTCAAACTCATCAGTTTGCCTTTGCATAGATTGAGCATCAGCAGCCCTAAAGGCAGCCATTTGTTCGTCAACTTCTCCTCCAGTTTGAAACCTTTGCTCAAACTCTTTAGATAGTTGAGGGTTTGCTTGTTTTAATTCTTGTTTACCTTTTTGGTCTGCTACACTAAAAGCTTCTCCAAAACGTCTTAGTTCAGTATCTTGAACTCCTCCAAACCCAGCTTGTCTTCTCATACCTGCTCTAGCTTTTTTAGGCATTGTACTAAAATCTCTAGGAGCATCAAAAAGTCTAGATTTATATTCAGGAGATTCTACTCCTTGTAACATAGCAGCTCTTTCTGCTTTTTCAAAAGGTGTTTCTACAGGACCAACTCTATCTTTACCTTTAAAACCTTTGTCTGCAAAAAACATTGTTTCTCTAGTATCTACTGGTCTCCCACCTTCTTCAAAAAAATCTTTATCTTGTTTATAGACTATTTCCGTTCTAGGAGGTAAAAGATTTCCTTGTTCGTCTCTAGGGTTGTACTGTCTAACAACAGGTCTTGACTCTCTGAATCTAGTAACATCTTTATCTTTTTCCCTAACATCTCTACCTTCGATTTCACTTTGACTCCTAGTCTCACCCGATATAGCAGTAGGAGCAATGGCAAAAGGGTTAAATTTTGTAGTAAGTTCTCCAGTTGTGGGGTCTCTAAATGGAGCTTTTAATATAGAAGGGTCATTATATTGTTTAGCTAGTTGTATTCTAGGGTCTGCTGTAAACTTAGGTCCTCTAGCCATTGCATCTTTTCTTATAGAAAACTCTCTAAGGTCTCTTGAGTCTTCTGAGTCCATTTGCTTATCTATGTCTGACTCAGCTATTCTTTCTCCTCTTTGACCTCTTAATGAATAAGTTTCATCAGCTTGTGGTCTAGTTTTAATCTCTTCTGCCATTTGAGAAAATAATAATTGACTTTGAATAGGTTGTCCTTTTAGTTTATACTTACCTTCTCTTTTTATATAATCTAAGGCATCTTTGTCATAAGTTTTTAGTAAAGACTTTATTTCAGCTTTTTCCTCTAAACTTAATTTTCTCAGTTTCTTATAGTCTCCAGCAGTTCTTGTGTCTACTCTAACTTTATCAGGTATAAGAGCTTCTATCTCCTCATCAGAATATCCCTTTGCCTCTCCTCCTTCTTGGTAGTTGATTTCTCCACCTTCAGCTTTTTTCATTTTTTTAGTCCTCTCTTTCATTTGATCTATAAATTTTCTATAGACTGCTGCTTCAGAGGTTTTACCCATTTCTCTTGCTCTTTGTTCCATAGCTACTGCTGCTTGAACTTTATGAGCATGAGACCTTGAAGACTTACGAATTTTTGATACAGAAGACTTAGCCTTTGGAACATCTTTAAATCCAAGTCCTTGAATAGTTCCTCTAGGGTCTTCATCAGTATAAAGATCAGAGTGTTTCTTAGACTTAGCTGGTTGTCCTTTTTTTCTAGGAATCCGTGGATTAACTTCTCCACCTTCAGCACCTACGAATGCCTGTTCTTGTGCTCCTCTAAATTCATCTGTACCTCTAGCAAAAACACCAAAGGGAACTGATTGATCCATTGGTATTGTTTGCTCTAGCTCTATATCCTCCGCCTCTATTTCTTGTTCAGGTTTTCTAGCGTCTTCTTTTACTTTCATTATTGCTTCAGTTATGTCTTCATCTTTTTCATCAACTTTAGATCTTTCAAACTCTTCTACGCTGTCAAACTTCTGATCATCTACAAACTTAAATTTTTCTTCAAACTCTTCTGGAGACTCTCCCTTCATTCTAGTATTAAATCTTCTTCCACGAAACTCAAATTCTTTTTGTCCCATTGATCTAGCTTCGTTAAAAGCTTGTTCGAATGATGTAGAAGGTTTTAATTTTTGTACAACTCCTTTTTCTGAGTCAGATTTACCATTGAAGTATTTATCTATAAGTCTAGAGTGTTGTCTGTACTTAGGAGACTCTTTATCTTTGTATTTATGAAATCTTTCAAAATTAGCAAATGCCTCTTTTATTTTACTTAAGTTAGAACTTCTTACTAATTTAATTAGTGGAAGTCTTTGAGCATCGGGGTCTTTTTTAAAAGCAAAATCTAACTGTGCTTTCATAAATTTTTTTTCTTCAATATCAGTCATTTTAGGTGGTTTTATTTTAAAAAATCTTTTAGGGTCTCCACCAAATTTTTCTTTCATAAATTTCATAAAAGCGTCTATTCTTTTTTGATTAACAGGAGCATCATAATATTGGAAAAATCCATAAGAACCCTCTTTTCTATTGGTCGCAAATGGGTCAAAACTAGACTCTCTTTCTATATTTCCTAATAAACCTGCTGTAAAAGCAGGAGAAAATTTTTGCTTTTTAGCATAGTCTCTTATAAAATCAATTCTTTCTTTCCGAGATAAAGCCATTGCGCTACTCCCTAAACATAAATACAATAAAATAACTTTTAACACTAATCGCTCTCCTGTTCATGTTACTTTCCTACCTTTCTTTCTAGTTCTTCAATCCTACGTTGTAGATCACCTTGAGCAGCTACAACTGAACCGTATCCTCCAGCAGAAGGCATTCTGAACTGATCTTTTACCATACCTGGACCCTTCATGTCAACAGGTCCACCATCTTGGAAGTGCCTGAATTTACGTCTAGCTCCACCATGTTTTGTATCTTTGAAGGCT
>Ga0208159_1000030_pt1 | contig 47939 bp, 71 predicted proteins | sample 9_EtaG_FD_184082 | JGI IMG/M metagenome (GOLD analysis project Ga0208159, IMG submission 184082) | Marine viral communities from the Subarctic Pacific Ocean - 9_ETSP_OMZ_AT15188 metaG (SPAdes) (version 2) | ecosystem: Environmental > Aquatic > Marine > Oceanic | place: Pacific Ocean | collected... | reverse complement strand
CCCTAGACAGATACAACAGTATGAAACAAATGGGGCATCAGTAGTTCCTTATAACTCTGACTTTCATTCTGATGTAAGTGAATACACAGTTTCAAATCCAGACACTGGGTATTTAGGTCTTGAACATCTTAGTGATTTTCAAGTAAGCGAATTAACAAAATACCCTAACATACAATTATCAGAGGGTAATCTGTTAAAAAATAAAGAACAGTATTCAATAATTTACCCAGAGGGTTTTACTAACGATAATCTACCAGCTATTTTAAGTAATGGAGCAGGTGGTAGACGACACTACCTACAGTTATCCGACGCAGAAATAACTGAAATGGAAAACCAACTCTCAGGTACAGGCATAGAAATAACTAACAAACCTAGAAATCTGAAAAAAGTGATCAGGACAGATGTAGACGGTGTTGATAGACTTATGTACATACCAGAAAGTCAAGTATTACCTAGTGATAAACCTTACGAAAGTGGAGTTTATTTTGAATCAGATGGCGTAGTATTCTCAACTGGAAATTCTGGTGGTACCCAACAGAAAAGGTACAATAATAAAATTAAAAAAGAATGGCAGGCAAGTTTAAGCTCTGCTGCAAAAGTTTATAACATTACTGAGCAAATACAAAATGAAGTAAAAAATAATAATGCTGTATTACCGAGTATTGTTAGAGGAACTGTGACTGGGTTAAGAACATTTCTTGATGAAGGATCAGAAATTTTTAATCTTATAGGTACATTAACTGGCAATACAGCAGACCTTTCTTTTGCAGATACTGCAGATGGTAGTCTTTCTCGAACAGGTAAAATTGAATTCTCTGATGGCGATACTTATGAAGCTATGTATGGCAGATTTGTAAATAGTAGAAAAATTCAAGACCTAACAGGTGTCTCAACAGCAAACAGAGAGTATAATGCATTGACGTTTAACTTAGCTCTAGCTGTAGCGAGTGCTTTCGGTTTAGGTGACGGAAGAGCTTTATCAGACAAAGACTTAGTTTTTGCTTTAGAGATGGTGGGCTATGGCTCGAGTAATCTTACACAACTAGAAGCTGCACATAACAGGTTGAGAAGACAGACTTATGCACCAGTAGCATCTGATTTTGCTAGATATGGGAAAGACGGGGGTTTAACTGAAGAGACGTTAAAAACAATAAGTGATCAATATAATTTACCTATAGACGCATTAGGTGGCGAAATTACACACCAAGACTTTGTTAATATGCTGAGTGGCAATAATAATCAACCTTCGCCAGATCAAGACGACGCACCAAATGTTTTACAAAACAATTCTTATCAAGGTTTTATAAAAAGTCTGAGGGGTATAGATGACACATCAAAACTAATAAGTACAATACAGAATAAATATAAAGAAATGAGGGGTGAGAGCAAATCTAAACAGAAGGAGATGGAACAAGCTATGGCTATTTATTTAACTGATTTACAAGAAAGTAATTCAGAGCTTTACGATATACTACTTAAACAATTTAGTCCTAGCACAACACCACCAGACTGATGGCACAAACCGATATAATAGATATAGACAAGTTAATTGCTGAAAAAGCTTCTCAAAAAACTCTTGATTTTGTAAATAACCCAAACTTATTTTATGAATTTCAAAGATCCCCAGCTTATATTCCCCTTACCGATACTCAAGAAGATAGAGATTTTGAAGTAAGTAAGTTAAAACAATATGGTTTTGATCCTACATTAAATCGAAAACCACCTTTGGGAGTAATGGGTGGTGTAGGATACAACCCTCCAAGTTATAGTGATGCTAGAATAAATTTTGACCAATTTTCAGGAACAGATAAACAAAGATATCAAGATGCAGTATTAAGTGGGCTAGAATCTGGTGATCCATATTTTATGAATCAAAAGTACACTAAAAGATTATCTGGGGAAAATTTAGGTAAGTTATACGGAATTGATTATGAAAACAATGTGCCTTACGGAACAACATTTGATTATGCAAATATACCTAACTCTGTGTTAAACGATCCTAAACAAGCTATACCTACGCTTGATAGATTACTTAGAGTTAAATTTAGAGAAAACGAGACTGAAATCCCTGAGGATTACGACTTTGATATTAAGCCAGATCCTTCTGGTACAGTAGCATACACATTTCAAAACCCTTTTGATAACGGCAAACGCACACCAATAAATCCTCCAGGATTACAGATGCAAGAAGCAGGGGCTTTTATGGAGCAACTTACGTATGAGATATTGGGTGGAGGAGGTACGTTTTTAGCGAAAGCTATTGCCGAGGGAGGTAAAGGTGGACCAAGAGCAGTACCTAAAGGATTACTTTCAGCTGGAAACTTGGCAGTAGTCGCCGAAGGTTTAGCAGGTTTTTATATTAAATACCAAAGATTAGAAGATTTAAAAGAAAGAGGGGTTTTAGGTGCAGACGTAAATATAACCAGAGAAGCTATGAAAGAGATGGGTCTGGTTATGGGTTTTGGTTTTGGTGCCAATGCTGTAATAGGTGGCATACAAAATATAGGTAAAGTCATTCCTGGATTAGGGAGAACAGGACTTTTGCCTGGAGGATTAGACGAAGATGAATTTATTGAAGCATACGAATTTGTACAAAAAGAATTAAAAGATAATAATTTTGTTAATGTGGGCACTTTAACAAGTCCACAAATTATGAGGAAATATTCAGAATACGTAGAGCAACAAGGTGGACCAAGGTTAGTTTCTCCTATTGAAAGTGCACAAAAAAGTTTAGACGACTTAGCTGAAGGATCTGAGACAGTAGGTGCACCATTACGTGAACAAAAAATAAGACAAGAAGAAGCAGCAGCAGAACAAATGGATACTCTGTTTGAAGAGTCAGCAGATTTAAACTTAAAAGATGCTCTAGAAGAAAGTTCAGACGTAGCACTTACAAGAACTGGGGAGGAATTAAGGGTTGCGGGACAAGAATTTGTAGAAAATACTCCAGAAGTAATCATAGCTAGAGGCAACGTAGATGATTTTATAGCCACTAATTCAGATAATTTTAGAAAGTTTTTAGAAGGCACACCTGACATGAGTCCTGCCGAAATAGGTAGAGGCATACAAGAAGGTTTTTACAATTTAAAAGTTGCTAAAGATATAGAAGTAGATGAAGCATTTAACGAAGCATTTAAAGTAGTTAGTGATAAAAGAAAAAAACCTTTTGACATGTCAGAAGTACTTGATGTATTTAAGTCTATAGAAAAAAGTGAAGGTGAAAGTTTATTTCCTGCTGAACTATACGGTATGTCAAAAGCAGCAGTGGCTAGGATTGAAGGTACAGATAAAATAACTGGCAAAAAATTTATGTCAAGAGAAGCTTTTGATAGAAGTTATTCTCAAGTAAGGGGTAGACTAAACGAAGCATACAGAGTTGGCGATCAAGATATGATTGAAAGACTAGAATTAGTTGTTGACGCATTCGAAAAAACTAGGTACGATACTTTATTAAGGGAAGGTGGAGAACAAAGCACTAAACTATACGATGACGCAGTAGAAAAATACAAAGTGTTTAAAAATCAATATAAATCAGGGGTTATAAATGACATTACAGCTTTAAGTAATAGTGTCACTAGGACTATGTCTTCTGATAGTATCACAGCTTCTAATAGGTTGTTAAGATTTATCAATTCAGGGTCTACTATAACTGAGGATGGTGTAATAAGTTCTCCTGCATTTTTAAGGGATATTTTAATAGATCCTAAAAACTCAAGTTTAGGAGAAAAAATAAGGTTAGCTACAAAAAATAATCTATATGAGAATATTTTTGAACTTAAAAATGGTAGAGTAGTGCCTAAAGAAAATGGTGCACAATTATTAGATACTTGGAAAAGTGATAATAAAAGTGTTTTAGATCCAGCTAATGGAATATTCAGTACTAATGAATTAGCTAAATTCGATAATATCGACCAACTGGTAAACTCCTATAATAGACAACTAGAATCAGAAAATTTCTTACTAGACTTAGCGAGGAAAGAACAAGACTTACCAGAGCTTACAAAATCTAACATCAATGAGCCAGAAAAATGGTTTATGGATATATTTACATCTAAAAATGTAAAGAAACCAGAAAAATTATATAACATAATTACAAGAGCGGATAACATAGCTGGTGATACTGTATTGATGGACAGAGTAAAACTTACTATGTATAATGATTTTATGGCTAAAACATCCAAAACTGTGGACGGTGTTCCTGTATTTGATTCTAAATTGATTGATGATTATATTAACGATCATGGTTATGCTATGGGAATATACTTAGGGGATGATTTCGTAGGTAACTTAACTAAATTAAATAATGATTTAAAATTGATAAGACCATCTGATGCATCGTCTGCTCTCCAACCAGATCAAGGATTCTTTAAAGCTATAAACCAAATACTTAGAGCATATGTAGGTTTATTTACTAGACCTGGAAGAATGCTGACTGCTATAAATTATTTCAATATCGCTAAAAGAAATAAAAGAACTGTTGAACTTATGAAAAACCCTACTAAAATGTACGATATATTGATGAGTGGTAAAAAAGTTAAATCTGAAGAAGCTAATTATGTAAGGAGAGTCTTAGGTTATATGATGGGAGAAGTTATGTTTCAACCAGACGTTGGAATTACAGGTGGACCAGAAGGTGCTGTTAATCAAAGTGATCTACTGAGAAAAGATATTGAAAGTAAGAGAAATCAAGCACTCATTAATCAGTTAGAAGGCATTGAATCAGGAATGAAACTTAAATACGATTTCTAAACTAACCAGTCTTTCCATTTTTCTTCACCAAGCACAGTTTGAGCAATGTTTTGTTTTTGACGCAGGGCTTTCACTATTTTTTCATCAACAGTTTTTTCACACACTATATCAATATATGTGACCTTATCGTCTTGACCGATACGATGAGCTCTATCTTCTGACTGTAACCTTTTCTCTAAATCATAGTTATTAGAATAATATATAACTGTATTGGCAGCAGTCAAAGTAATACCATAACCACCTGTTTGTGTATTACCCACAAAGAATCTCATCTTACTGTCAGGGTCTTGAAAATCTTTTATTATACCTTCACGCTCTGATTGTTGTACGTCACCAAAATACATACCTACTGAGTCAGAGCCATATTTCTCACTCAGGGCTTTATTTATCTTTCTAATATCATGCCTGTAGTTTGCCCAGATAATAACTTTGCCTTGAACTTCTTCTATTATCTGTAATAATTCTTCTAACCTATTTGAATCTAACTCTTTCGTAGTACCCTTATCAGTATTTATAAAACCACAAGATATTTGATGTAATCTCACTATTTGTGTAATTACAGAGTTAATTGTGACCTTTTCGCCTGACAATACCGCTAAAGCATTGCGTTGAATATCCTTGTAGACGCGTTTTTGGTCGTCTGTCATCTCTATTTTTCGCTTAATATAGACCTTTGGAGGAAGGTCAAGGCAATCTTTTTTCAAGATACGAAAGCTAAATGACTTTAATAATTCATTTAATTCGTTCAAGTTTTTATAACCAGTAACTAATTTAAAATTTCTACCGTTCATGGAACGTTCTATTAAGTCAGCAAACCTTGCTCTGAATGAAAAATAACTACTGAAACCTAATAGTGATGGGTCTAGAAAATAACATTGACTAAATAAGTCTAATGGACTTTTTGTCACAGGAGAGCCTGTCAGTATTCTTTTATAGTATGCATACTTACCGAGTCTTACAGTATTGACAGTTCTCTTAGCTTTGTAATTTTTGATAGTTGTACTTTCGTCTATGATAAACATACATTGACGTTCCATTAAAAACTTAGAAGCTATCTCAGTACCTCTCTTTGTACTGAATGCTTCTATGTTCATGATAAATATCTTTAGCTCATCTGATTTATCAAAAAGAGTTTCTAGGTTTTCTTTATTCTTTTTAGTGTTAGCGTTTGACCATTTGACTATTGATTTTGGTATTTCGTCAGGTAAGTGTGTTGGTATTTCGTATGTAAACCAATTATCATATACACCTTTGGGTGCAACTATAAGTACACCGTTTAGTTTTTTATCCATGTACAATTTAACAAAGTTGTCAATCACTACTTTTGACTTACCACAGCCCATCTCCATAAATAGAGCAAACGATTCTTTTTCACACGACATATCAAGTGCATCCACCTGATGTGTATAGGGTGTAGTTTTATATGTATACTGACTCATATAAGGCATAGCATATTTATACTTAACCAGAAAGTAAATGATTGCTCGTGATTTATTAGCACTATTGAGCTAATAGGGTGATAATATATCAGCTAATAGGTAGCTTAAGTGATTGATTTATTTAAGGATATACCTAAGAACATATTGACCTATTAGCTGAAATTAACATTTATCCTTTACTAAAAATAAAATCTCCCTATACTACTAATAGTAAATAGTACTAATAGGCACTGATGGTGGTGCCGTATAAGTTTTGTCATTTTCCATGATCCTCCTAAGACTAAAAACTTGACAAGACACACCATCACTTATTATGATAGAATTTATAAAAGGAGAATTTACAGGTTTTGATTGTGGTATTACTACTTGGGACGAGCCAAGAGTTCGCATGTATAAAGGCAAAAAAGTAGTAGGCAGACCAACTCGTGGCTTTGGCGATAGCCCTTTCGAATATGCTGGTAAACTATATGAGCCTGAGCCGTGGTCTACTCCTATGTATGTAATAAAATCAAACGCTGAACATTTGGTAAGTTATAAATTAAAAAAAGAAGTGAAGTTTAATTTTTGTTTGTGTGGATATTATGGACCAGAAGGTAAAGGCATACCGCACCATTCTGATACAGTACCCACTAAAAACGATATAGTTTTGTCCGTGTCTCTTGGTGCACCTAGAGTTTTCGAATGGCTTGAGTATGAAAAAGATATAAAAGAAAAAGTAGACACTAGTGAAATAAATACTAAGTATGTTCCTAAAAAAAGTTTAACACATTATTTGATGGAAGATGGCGACGTTTTTATATTTGATGGTAAATCTCAAATGAGAAGTACACACGCAGTATTAGATATGGAAGGTTGTGGAGAGAGAATCAACCTTACCTTCAGAAGTGGCGTATAAATACGCAACAACCTATTTACTTTTATTACCAAAAATAGTTTAATAGAGACGCACTACCAAAAGTAGTGATAACAAAGGAAAAATTATGACAAATATATTAGATCAAATGGAAAAAGATGCAGAGGAGAAAGAAATTAAGTCTGAAGATTTAAAAAGTATTTCTGCTTTAGCTAAAGACCTGAAAGACCTAGAAGCTCAAATGGAAGAACAGCAAGATGTTCTTAACAATCTTAAAAATAAATACCGTCAAATAAGTGAAGAGGACTTACCTTCTAAATTAGAAGAAGTAGGTATGTCTGAATTTAAACTTAGCGACGGTACTTCTATTTCAGTAAATAGGTTTTACTCTGGTCGTATCACTGAGGAAAATAGAGATCAATGTTTTCATTGGCTTGAACAAAATGGTCTTGGTGATATTATAAAGAACACTGTCTCGGCTAACTTCGGTAGAGGTGAAGACGAGAGTGCAAAAACTCTTATGACTAACTTAGAGAAAGAAGGGTACTCGCTCATGCAGAAAAAATGGGTAGAGCCTATGACTCTCAAAGCTGTCATTAAAGAGCAGGTAGAAAAAGGTAGCGACCTCCCTTTAGACACCTTTAATGTATATGTAGGTCGTAAAATAAAGGTGAAAAAATGACAACTAACGAAGCTGTTAAAGAAGACGTAGAGGCTACTCCTACTGAATCTAAGCCATCAAAAGAAGTAGCAACTAAATCAAACACGGCTTTAGCCACTGCCTCATTATTTGAGGAAGATGCTGGGTCTGGTTTGGAAAATGTAACCTCTGACGATATTACTATTCCTCGTCTTAAAATACTTCAAGCTATGAGCCCAGAAGTAAATAAGAAGGATGGTAAATATATTGAGGGTGCAGTAGCTGGTGATATAACTAACACAGTCACTAAAGAAGTCTTTAGGGAAGATGTTGGATGTTTTGTATTACCAGTGTCGTATAGACGTATGTTTCTCGAGTGGCAGCCACGCGAGACAGGTGGAGGGTTGGTGACGCAACACTTTGACCCTGAAATACTACGTCAAACTAAAAAGGATAGGGATGGTAGAGATGTCCTAGATAATGGAAACTATATCCAGACATCTGCAACTCACTATTGCCTAGTACTAGACGGTGACTCGTTTCAACAAGTTATGATTCCTATGGCTGGAACACAGTTAAAGAAATCAAGAACTTGGAATGCAGTTATGGCTAGTCTAAAAGTGAAAAAAGCGGACGGTGGTGTTTTTACTCCTCCTACCTATAGCCACAAATATAAATTGACTACTGTACAGGAGTCAAATGATCGTGGTACATGGTTCGGTTGGAATGTAGACATGGTGGGTCCAGTCACAGAAGAAGAAACAGATATGTATCTTGCAGCTAAACAGTTTTCACAGACCGTAGGTAGTGAAAATGTTGTGATGGCTACTTCTAACGACGAAGCTCCTTTCTAATCCTTTTTTAAATTACAGTTCTAGGGTAAGTTATATTTACTTACCCTAGACTAAGACTTGAGGACAGATTGGAGAATTATTCAAATAAATTAAATGAAATATTCAGAGGCTCTAACAGAGCTCATGGTACTTTTACTGTCGACATAGCTACGACAGGTCAGAAAAAATCAGGTAAAGCAAAAACTATAAAAACTGTAGGGGCTACTACAAATCATTGGGACGACCACCTTAGTGGTAAATCTGGGCTAGGTATTATACCTATAGACGAAGAAAATATGGTACGGTGGGGAGCCATTGACGTTGACCAATACTCACTAGATTTAAAAAAATTAGTATTAAAGGTAGAAGAATTTGGCTTACCACTTATAGTATGTAGAAGTAAAAGTGGTGGAGCTCACATATACTGTTTTACTCGAGAGCGAGTAAGTGCAGGAGATATGCAAGATAAATTAAGAGAGATATCTGCAGGATTAGGGTATGGTGGAGTAGAGATATTTCCTAAGCAAAGGGAGGTATTAGTAGATAGGGGAGACTTAGGCTCATGGTTAAATATGCCTTATTTCGAGGGCGAAAACTCTCTTAGGTACGCTTTCGATACTAAGGGCGAGGCATTAAGTATAGACGGTTTTATAGAGCATATAGAAAAGAGGTCGTTAAGTTTAGAAGAATTATTAGAGTTAGAAGTACCTTTATTAGATGACATGAAAGATGGACCACCTTGTTTACAGGTATTACTTAAACAAGGTTTTCCAGAAGGCACAAGAAATAATGGTTTATTTAATGTAGGTGTATATTTAAAGAAAGCTATACCAGAAACTTGGGAAACTGAGATAGAAGAATATAACAGAAAGTATGTAACACCACCTTTACCAGCCCAAGAAGTTTTAACCTTAATAAGTACATTAAGGAAAAAGGAGTATAACTATAAATGCTCTGATGAACCAATCAAGTCTTACTGTAATGTAAGTAAATGTAGGGGCTGTAAGTACGGCATCGGCAACGGGAACACGGCTCCTACATTCTCTAGTTTAGCTAAGTTAGATAGTAACCCACCTCTCTGGTTTTTATCTATTGATGATAAAAGATTAGAGTTAAGCACTGAACAACTTCAAAATCAAATAAAGTTTCAAAGAGTGTGTATGGAGATTTTAAATATAATGCCACAACGTATGAATGATAGGGGTTGGCAAACTCTTATACAAAATTTAATGGACAATGGTATGGAGATTATAGAGGTAAGCGATGATATTTCTGTAGAGGGGCAGTTTATGGATTTACTCGAATCTTTTTGCACAGATATGGCACAAGCTAACACAAGAGATGAGATACTTTTAGGTAAGCCCTTTACAGAAGATAACCGTACCTTTTTTAGAATTAAAGATTTAAAAGAGTATCTTTTAAAACACAGGTTTACAGAAATGGATACTAACAGAATAGCATCTAAGCTGAGAGATATGAAAGCTGAACATAAGTTTTTAAACCTAAAAGGTAGGGGAGTAAATGTTTGGTCTATAGCTGAGTTTGAATATGGAGCAGATGATTTAGAGCTCGAGCCAACTAACTTTGAGGGGTCAGACATATAATGTATAACGTGGTTCTTGGTCCACCTGGAACTGGAAAAACAACGTACCTTTTAAATAAGGTAGAAGACTTCTTTGAAAAAGGTACGCCACCAGAAAAACTAGGTTATCTTGCGTTTACTAAGAAAGCTGCAAACGAAGCTCTGGCTAGAGCTATGGGCAAGTTTTCTTACACAAGTCAAGAGTTGTGTTATTTTAGAACGCTCCACTCTCTCTGTTATCATTGGTTAGGTTTTACTAAGAACGATGTATTAGCTAGGAGTAATCTTAGAGAGTTTAGTAGGACTATAGGTGAGAGAATAAACTCTGCGTGGGATGGTGAAAATATAATGACACTATCTAGTAAAGGTGATAGAATGTTATTCTTAGAAAATATGGCACGTAATCAATCTATGGGCTATAAAGAAATATGGAACAAAGCTAATGATTTAGATATAACTTGGATGCATTTTAATTGGTTTTGTAAAAACTATTCTAAATATAAAAGCCAAAACTTTTTAATTGATTTTACAGATATGTTAGAGATGTTTATTAATCACGATACCAAACCTAACCTAGATGTATTAATTATAGATGAGGCACAAGACTTATCAGCTTTACAGTGGAAGTGTGTAGAAAAATTAGCAGAAGGGGTAAAGCATGTGTATATAGCTGGTGATGATGATCAAGCTATCTATAAATGGGCAGGTGCAGATGTAAATCATTTTATAAATTTAAAAGGTAACAACATTTATTTAAACCAATCTTACAGAGTACCAAGAAAAGTACATGATGTAGCATTAAGAATAGTAAAAAGAATAGGTAATAGAAAGGAAAAGGTATGGGAGCCTAGAGAAGAAGAGGGTCAAATAAATATACATATGGATTTTGAACATATTGATGTGTCAGAAGGTGAGTGGTTATTTTTAGCTAGAAATAATTATCTACTTAATCAAGTAGAGGACTACCTTAAAAAGTCTGGTAGATTTTATCAGAGGTCTGGTAAATCTCCTGTGTCTGATACTTTAATTAATGCTATAAAAGATTGGGAAAGGTTAAGGAAAGGTCAGAAAATAGAAGCTGACAATATAAGAAAAATCTACTCGTACATGAGGGCTGGTAAAGGAGTCAAGAAGGGGTATAAAACATTAAAAAGTTTATTAGGTGATACAGTTTTAAGTATAGGTGATTTAAAAAGAGACTATGGTCTATTAGTAGATAGCATATGGCATGAATCATTTGACCTTATAGGTATAACTCAAAGAGAGTATTTAATATCTTGTTTAAGGAGAAAAGAAAACTTAAACACATCAAGAATAAAACTAAGCACCATACATGCTTCTAAAGGTGGTGAGTGTGACAACGTAGTTTTATTATCTGATATGGCTACTAAGTCTTACGATGAATTATATAGAAACCCTGACAACGAGTGTAGAAATTTTTATGTAGGTGTGACTAGAACTAAAGAAAACTTACACATAGTGAGGTCTAAAACTAGAAAACAGTTTATTTTTTAGGAAGATCCCTATACTTAAACTTTACAAGTAAAGTAAAATATTGACGTGAATATATTTAAATTAGACGATAATATACAGACTGCAGCAGAAATGCACTGTGATAAACATGTGTCTAAAATGATTCTAGAGTCAGCTCAAATGCTTTGTACAAGTTTCTGGCTTAATGATCAAACAGCACCTTACAGACCTGTACATATGAAACACCCTTGTACTATATGGTCTGCAGCCAGTTTAGATAATTGGCTATGGCTGAAAGACTTGTTAATTTGTCTCAATGAAGAATTTATGTGGCGATATAATAAAAACGTATGTCATAAATCATACGATGTTATTATGTCACTGCCTAACCCTTTGATAAAAAGTAAAGGGCTACAAGAACATCCACAATGCATGCCTGATCAATATAAGGTTCAGGGGAATGCAGTCGAGGCATATAGAAATTATTATATAGGCGAAAAAGTATTTGCGAAATGGACTAAACGAGGTAAACCATCATGGTACAAGATAAAGTAGAAGGGTTTTTTAACTACATAAATGAAAGACACCAAATATATTTAAGGAGAAAAAACGGTCTTCATCCACCGTGGACAGAAGATAAGATATTAAAAACTTATAGTTTTTGTAATGTGTTTAGAGAACTAGACACAGTCACAGAATGGGTAAGAACAAACTGGAGAGAGCCTTACTTTGACCACCCTAACTTAGCTTTCTCAATGTCCGTGGCTCGTCAAATAAATTGGCCATCCACCCTAGAAGAGATAGGTTTCCCTGAGGATTGGCAACCAGAAAAGGTAAAAGCTATAATGCAGGATAGAATGGATAGTGGGAAAAAAGTTTACACAGGTGCTTATATGTTGACAGGTACTTTAGGTGGTACTAAAATAGAACAAACAGTAGACAAAATACTTACACCTTTATATAATAACCACCCAGAGATAGTCTCTAGTAGTTTAGAAGATACTTGGAAAAATTATCTTCCTTACGCAGGATTTAGTGGATTTATGTCATACGAAGTTGTTACAGATTTAAGACACACTCATTTATTAAGGAACGCTCGTGATCTTTATACTTGGGCAAATCCAGGTCCAGGAGCAAAGCGTGGATTAAATAGAATGAATTTAAGAACGCTTACTTGGGACTCGCACAAACATGACTGGAACGCAGAGATGTATAAACTTTTACAAGTAGCAGATAAATACTTAGAGCCACATGTACCAAAGCTAGAGATGAGAGAGATAGAGCACAGTTTATGTGAGTTTGATAAATATGAGAGAACTAGGTTAGGTGAGGGTAGACCTAGAGCAAAATATAAATACGATAAATACCCAAAATTTAATGAGGCACAATACCTATGAAAATATATATTCCTACTCGTGGTAGACCCACTAATCAAGAAACTTTAAAATGGTTTCCCCAATGGATGCAAGCTAATGGTGATGTAACATTAGTTATTGATCATGATGAGCAACACCTGTACACTAAATATCAAAACACACCTAAAATGGTAGTCCCAGAGGACTGTATAGGCATAGGGGCTAAACGAAAATATATTATAGAGCATAGTGATGACCCCCATATAGTTATGCTAGATGATGATTTACGTTTTTACATTCGTAAAAGCCCTACCGACTGGCACTTACGATACTTAGAGTCAGATGAGTATCCTGCTATGTTTGGTTTATTAGACGAGTGGCTTAGTCAAGGTTATGCCCACGTGGGTGTAAGTGCTAGGGAAGGTAATAATAGGGTAGAAGATTTATCTGTAGAAAATACTCGATACATGAGAGTACTCGCTTATAACTTAAACGAGTTTCCTGATGACATAGAGTGGGGCAGGACTAGGGTAATGGAAGATTTTGATATAGCTTTACAACTATTGAGAAAAGGTAAAGCATGTAAGGTAAGTTTTTATTATGCACAAGGTCAAAAATCATCTAACGCTGACGGTGGTTGTAGTGAGTGGAGAACTATTGATGTTCATAATGAAGGTGCTGAAAGATTACACTCTTTACACCCTACATGCGTTAAGGTAGTAGAGAAACAAACTAAAACTGCTTGGAACGGATTACCTCGTAAGGATGTAATCATAGGTTGGAAAAAAGCATATAAAGAAGGAATAGGAGAATAATGCACACATTAAACTGTAGAAATGTAAACGATGCCTTTTTAAGAGGTATGGATTTACTTGACTCGAATGGTCATATAGAAAATACTAGAAACGGTAAAGTCATCACTGTAGAAGAACCAGTTACTACAGTTTATGCTAACCCTAGCGAGAGAGTTTTATTTGACCCAGATAGAGACGCTAACCCCTTTTTCCATTTTATGGAAGGTTTATGGATGCTGGCTGGTTTTAATGACTTAGCTACCATGGAGTACTACAATAAAGGTATGAGTAGATATAGTGATGATGGTGAAACATTGTGGGGAGCGTATGGCTGGAGATGGAGAAGTTATTTCAAAGACCCTATATTTAAAGATTTTGCTGGTAAAGACCAAGTAAGAATTATTATTGATAGACTTAAACACGACCCTTACGATAGACGCTGTGTCCTACAAATGTGGGACGCTGTGGGCGATTTAGGGCGAGATGGAGCTGACGTACCCTGTAATACGACTATATACTTTAAAACTGTACACATAGACGGCTACAGTCCTCGTCTCGATATGACAGTATCAAATAGGTCAAATGATATTATCTGGGGTGCATATGGAGCAAACGTGGTACACATGTCAATGTTACATGAGTTCGTAGCTGCAGCAACAGGTATAAGAATGGGTAAGTATTATCAAGTGAGTAATAATTATCATGCGTACTTAAATGTATATGAGCCTATGAGAGAAAAATTACTACAAATAGACTCTTTTGATTATTACACAATAAAGCTATTAATTAATCACAATCCGTATAAACTAGATGAAGTAAATCCCTATCCAATGGTAAGTGTAGACTTTCGTGATTGGGAAGCAGACTTAATTATGTTTTTTACTAGAAAACCTTTTCAGCAAATGGAATTCAAAGATCCATTTTTCACTGACGTCGCAGTACCTATACAAGATGCTTGGTATCTCTCTAAAGAGGAGAGTAAGGAAGAAGCACTTATAGAAATACAACATTGTAAAGCTGATGATTGGATGGAAGCTTGCTTTAGATGGCTATCTAGAAGAATAAAATAAATAGGAGAATCTATGATTGGTCAATGGTCGTATAGTCGTCTTAGTTGTTACGAGAAGTGTCCTAAACAAGCTGAGTTTAAATTTATAAAGAAAATGAAAGAGCCTGGAAGTCCTGCCATGGATCGTGGTAAAGATATGCATAAATTATGCGAGGAATATATTCGTGGTAGGTTTGATGAACTACCTAAAGAACTCAAAGAGTTTGAAGAAGCGTTTGTAAAATTAAAAGAACTACATGAATATGGTCAGGTAACATGTGAGAGTGACTGGGCTATAACTAAAGATTGGGATCAAACAGGTTGGTTTGATAATGATACTTGGGGCAGGGCTAAAGTAGATGCTTTCGTCTATGACGAAGGAAACTCAACAGAAGCTAGAGTCATTGATTTTAAAACAGGTAGATATGAAGGTAATCAAGATGCACATAAAGAACAATGTGAATTATATGGAGGAATAGCTTTAAAGAGATACCCTGAGTTAGAAAAAATTATCACGGAAATGTGGTATTTAGATCATGGTAAGATAGATAGATACATTTATACTCAAGAGAGTATAAATATCAAAAGAGATAAAATACACATAAGAGCTGTAGAAATGACAGAAGCTACAGAGTTTCCTGCTAAACCTTCTAAGTGGAAGTGTAAGTGGTGTTATTTCGGTAAGCAGAATATGTGCAGAGAAAAATATGAGGAGTATTAATTATGAGTGGATCTAATTTTAATTTAATAAAACTACTAGCACACACTGATGTAGAAAAGCTAGAGGAAGCCCAAATAAGTTATGGTGATAGTTGGCGTTCTCGTGGTGGTGTTGGTGCGTTTATGATGTTAGCTAGAAAATTTGATAGGATAGAAAATCAGTGTAAAAAGAACGGCTACGACATATTTAAAACTATAGCAGATGACCCTAGTTCTACAGGTATATTAGATGATATACAGGATTTAAGGAGATACTTGTTATTAGTAGAAGGTCACATGACTAACCGAAAAGAGTATATCGGTAAGTAATGGATCAAAAAAGTTTCTTTCCACCTGAGTCCGACTGGACACCCCCAGATAGTTTCCCTGATTTAACACAAGCTAAAGAGATAGCTATTGATTTAGAAACTAGAGACCCATTACTCATGACTCATGGTCCGAGCTGGGCTTGTAAGCAAGGAGAAATAATTGGAGTAGGTATAGCTACAGAAGGTTGGAAAGGTTATTTCCCTGTGGCTCATCATTATGGGGCTAATCTAGATAGAGGAGTAGTTTATAAATGGTTAGCTAAACAGTTAGAGCATGACAACGATAAAGTATTTCATAACGCACAGTATGATTTAGGGTGGCTTACTTATGAGGGCTTTACTGTTAATGGTACTGTACAAGACACTATGATTGCTGCACCTTTATTAAATGAAAATGAAAGGAGATACTCTCTCAATAGTTTAGGCGAAAGGTTTATGGGTGAATTAAAAGATGAAAAACTTTTAACAGAGGCAGCAGAAGCATTTGGGCTAAACCCTAAATCAGAGATGTATAAATTAGAGCCTAAATATGTTGGCATGTATGGTGAGCAAGACGCTGACCTTACCTACAGGTTATGGCAAAATTTAAAAGAAAAAATAAAAGAAGAAGAGGTTAGTGAAATATATAAACTAGAATCATCTTTAATAAGGGTACTTATAGAGATGAGGAGACGTGGTGTAAGAGTCGATTTAGATAAAGCTGATAGAGTTAGTCAGGAGTTAAAGAGTAAAGAACAAAAGATATTAAGTCAAATAAAAAATTGGTATGGTATTACCCCTGACTTATGGGCAGCAGCATCAGTCGCACAAGTATTTGATAGAGCTGGTTTAGATTATCCTAGATCACCAAAACTAAATGCACCGAGTTTTACTTCTGCTTGGCTAGAGGCACATGACCATAAATTACCATTAGCGATAGCTAGGGCTAGAAAATTCAATAAAGCTAGAACTACTTTTATAGATAAAATGATTTTAGACCATGAGGTAGACGGTAGAATACATGGAGAACTACACCCCTTAAGGTCAGATGATGGAGGTACAGTCACAGGAAGGTTTAGTTGTAGCAATCCTAACCTACAACAAGTACCAGCTCGTGATCCAGAAATAGGTAGTTTGATAAGAAGTTTATTTATACCAGAAGAAGACTGTCACTGGGGTTGTTTTGATTACTCTCAACAAGAGCCTAGACTTACAGTACATTACTCGCTACTTACTAAACAAGAGGGTGCACAAGAGGCAGCAGATGCTTACACAGATGATGCAGACTTTCATCAGATAGTAGCAGACATGGCTAATATAAGTCGTAAGGAAGCTAAGAATATAAATCTAGGTTTGAGTTATGGTATGGGTAAAGATAAACTCATACGTCAATTAGGTATTAGTGAAGAAGAGGGTCAAATACTATTTGATCAGTATCATGAACGAGTACCTTTTATCCGTGGTCTACGAGATACTTGTGCTAGGTTAGGGTCAAATAGGGGTTATATAAAGACTATCCTAGGACGTAAGTGTCGCTTTAACCTTTACGAACCTATGTCGTATAGGGATACCCCTTACCCCTACGAAAAAGCCCTCGAAACGTATGGAAAAGGGCTTAAAAGGGCTTTTACATATAAAGCTATGAATCGACTTATACAAGGGTCAGCAGCAGACATGACTAAAAAAGCTATGTTAGATTTACACAAAGAAGGCATACTCGCACATACTCAAGTGCATGACGAGTTAAATATATCTGTTAAAGATAAACAGGAATGTGAAAAAGTCATAGAGGTTATGAGAGACTGTGTAAAAATCAATGTACCTAATAAAGTAGATGCTGAGATAGGTAAGAGCTGGGGAGAGATAGAAAATTATAAAGATTATTTTAAATGAAGATAGGTATAACATTTAGTGCTTTTGATTTATTGCACGCAGGACATGTTGCTATGTTAGAAGAAGCTAAAGGTGTCTGTGACTATTTAATTGTAGGACTACACACTGACCCTAGCGTAGAAAGATCAAATAAAAATAAACCTGTGCAAAGTTTGATAGAAAGACAAATACAATTAAAAGGTTGTAGATATGTGGACGAAATAATTTGTTATGAAACAGAGCAAGATTTATTGAACCTACTGAATATGGTAAGGTGGGATATAAGAATAATAGGGGAGGAATATAAAGAAAAAGCATTTACTGGTTGGACAGAGTTTAATAACTCATGCTCTAATAAAGAAATTTATTATAACTCTAGACAACATGAATTTTCTAGTACTTCTTTAAGGGAGAATATAACAAATGAAACGGCAAGATAAAAAAAGAATGTACTTCAATATCTATATGATATACAAAAATTCTGATGCTACTTTAGAGGAGATAGGTATGAAATATAAAATTACAAAACAGAGGGTATGGCAAATAATTCGTATGTGCAGGTTAGGACATAGTGATTACTACAAGGGTTTAAGAGTATATAATGAGGTCTGCAAAAAAGTCAAAGAAAGATATCCAGATATACATAATGATGTATTGAGAGGATGGCTCAGGGAAAATGGTATACGACTCATAAAAAGTAAAAATGGTTCAGAGATCTCTACATCGAACAACAAGCTTGTCTAGTTCTCCATGTGTGGGTACTTGTTCAGTGACTCAATTTGGTACTCGTATATGTAAAGGTTGTGGTCGTACGGAAGAAGAAATAAGAGATTGGAACAGTTATTCAGACACAAAGAAAAAACTTATAGTAATAAATTGCTGGGCTTTAGGTTACACGCCCAGACAAAAGAGAGATATGATACAAGATGAAGAAATACATTCACGTGAATCAACACAAAATAAAAGCTAATTTGAAACACGGCACTGACGAGCCAGTCATTACTATAAAAGAAGGAAAGAACAATACTTACTGTCACGCAGTTAAAATTTTAGGGGAAAGCACAGTCAGGTATGGGGGTAATGATAAACCCATCCTGCCCTGTGGTGCTAGAGTTGTGATAGAAACTACAGCAGATATAGAGGTGATAGATGATCAATGTAAGGAATAAAGGGGCATCATTTGAACGTGATATTGCTAAGAAACTTAACGCTTTCCTTAGTGAGCATAACATTGATTATGTTTGTAAAAGAAACCTTGAACAGTATCAAGAAAAAGACAAAGGCGATTTAACTATTCCTCTACACGTTATTGAATGTAAAAGATATAGAGAAGGTAGTTGGTATAAAGATGCATGGTGGAATCAAGTTTTAAAATCTGCTGACGATCAAATACCTATACTTATATATAAGTTTGATAGACAACCTATAAGAGTCGTTGTACCTATTAATTATATTAATAATAAGTATAAAAATTCTGACATAAAATGTGTGATGACTTTTGATCATTGGCTTGATCTACTTGTTAATGTTCTTAAAGAACATGCTATTATCTCGTAGTCATTAGCTTATAGTACCCCTAACTTTTAACTTTTATTAAAAGGAGGTAATTATGGCACATGCCGTAGAAACAATGGCTTATGCTGGGGAAGTTCCCTGGCACGGATTAGGTGTTAAGGTTGAAGATAACCTTACCCCTGATGAAATGCTAGTTGCTGCTGGACTTGATTGGACAGTAAGTAAAAGGCATTTATTCACACACTCTGAGCCAAGCGTAGATAATAGTAAAGAGGTTATACCTGTTAATGATTATTACGTTCTAGTAAGAGATAGTGATAACAAAACCTTTGGTCCTTGTGGTCCAAAGTTTGTACCGTCACAAAATGCTGACGCTTTTAAATTTTTTGAGAAATTTACTAGCGTAGGCGATATGTCGATGGATACAGCTGGTGCCTTAAAAGGTGGTGAACAAGTCTGGGGCTTAGCTAAAATCAATGATGGTTTTACGCTTCCTGGAGATGACAGAGTACTAGGTTATTTACTAGTTTCTGTATCTCATAAGTGGGGCAAAGCTAACGAGATTAGGTTTACACCTATTAGGGTAGTTTGTAACAACACTCTTACCTATGCTTTAGCAGATAAGACTAGACCTTCATTTAAGATGCCTCATTTAACGGCTCTTGATGCGGATGTATTTAAGTCTGCAGAGGAAGCACTAGGTATCGCTGGTGATCGTATGAAAGACTTTAAAGAGTCTGCCGAGTTCTTAAGTTCTAAGAACTATACGTCACAAAATGTAGTATCATATATATCTGAGCTATTTCAACCAGAATTATTGGAACAGCAAAAGAATATGGAGCAAATGAGTGATATAAAAGCTATAGCAACACGTCAATCAATGGTTGATGAGTTTAAGCGTGTACCAGCAATGGTACATCAAGCTTTAGAAGAACAGCCAGGAGCTAACCTCAAGTCCTCTAAGGGTACTTGGTGGGGTGCTGCTAATGCTGTCACTTTTATAGTTGATCATAAGTGGGGTCATGACAGAGACGCAGCATTACATAATGCGTGGTTTGGTAGTCGTGCATCACTTAAGCAGAAAGCTATATCAAAAGCTCTGGAGTATGCCAAAGCTGCATAATGGCTATGACTTTCGACGAGATGTCTGAGCTAACTGAAGAGTTAGCTCGGCTTCTTGTCGAAGAGTCAAAACACATATCAGAAAATATAGAAGCACCAGATAGCGTGGTGCCTGCAGCATTTTTATTTGCTGCTGTTCAATCAGCTATAGATTTTTTTGAAACCACTGTACCAAGTGGTCATGTATTTGAAGAAGATAATTTAAGAGAGGTGATGCATTCCGCAATGGATCTTGCTTTGAGTTATCATTTCGGAACTGATTTTAGAGACGAAGAAGACAGTCTTCACTAAAATTTTTTTAACAAGAATTTTACATTATCCTTTACTTTTAACTTATTGTTATATATGCTTAGCTTTTATTTTAAGTAATTATGTTAGACGAAGAAGCTATAGTATTTGTTCTAGATACACCAATAAGTAATACTTACAAAAGAGTAGTACGTGTGAACAGTGTAAAGTCAGGTAGAATTAGAGGTGGCTCACTTATATTAGGTGACCCTAATAAATTTGCCTATCCTTCATGGTTTACTGTGGAACATCTAGATAAAATTATTGAGTGCCATAACTTGAAAAAGTTTAAGTACAAAGATAAACAAGACGCATGCAGAAAACTCTATAAATTACTTCTACCACTGGCTAAAGAGCCTAATGACTCTGACTTTGACCCACACTCTGTAGCGTTTCACTCAAACGTAGTAAAGAAACCTACGTTTAGGAAACCTGTGCAGAAGAAAGTGGTTCGTGTGTCAAGCATTAACATGGAGAGTAAGGTGAAAGCTACTGATAAAGTTCCTTCATCTGATAAAAATAAAACCAGACAACTTTATTACACTGGTGAACTAACCGTTGCTGAGTTGTTAGAAAAACACAGTGATCTAAAACTAGGTGATATAAAGTATGACGTAAAATCCAAATACGCAGAAGAGGTGTAATATGGCTAGAGCGATGTCTCTAAAAGGTAAAGTAGCAACCTTTAAACAGCTGCAAAATATAATTAAAAAGGGTAGAGAGAACGAGTATAATCGACAACTCGATGAAACTAAACTCAAACCTTTCTTAATTAAAGAGCTAGAAAAAATGCACATGGATATTAATGAGGTTAAGTTTCCTATGACTGCCCTTATGATACATGAGCATGCTCAAGGTGAAAAAGTTGCTCCACATATTAGAGCGTCAATATATATTCCTGGAACAGGTCAGGAAAGAACTATTATTGATGTTGACTGGAACAGCTGGGAAAAACTTGACATAGTTGAGGCATAGTATGGACTTTGAAAAGAATGTACCCATACCTGAAAATTATGATGGTCCGAGAAATAACAAGTATAATTACCATAAGATGGACATTGGTGACAGTTATGCAGTTGTTTTTGAGCCAACACTAGTTCAAAAAATGAGAGTGGCTTTAAGTCAATACTGTAGAAGAAACGATAAAAAGTTTACCACCAGAAAAGTATTTGAAGATGGTATGACACAGTTTAGAGTATGGCGGATAAGCTAACACCAAAACAAGAAAAGTTTGCTCAAAATGTCGCTAAAGGCATGAGTAAAAAAGATGCTGCAAAACACGCTGGGTATAGCGAGAAGAATGCAGGGAAAGCTGGTACAGTGCTAACGAGTAAAGACAATCCATTAGTTCAAAAGAGAATAGGTGAGTTACAAGAAAAAGCTGCAGATAAAGCAGAACTTAGTTTAGGAACTCATTTAAAGGATTTAAAAGATATTCGTGACGGTGCTATGCGTAATAACGCTTTCTCTGCAGCAGTAACAGCAGAGGTGGCTCGTGGTAAAGCTGCAGGTCTATATGTAAACAGAAGTGAACTTACTGTAAACAGAGTAGATACCATGTCAAAAGAAGAAGTGCTTGAACGTATGAAGCAACTATATTATGATACAGGTGGTGTATTACCTGCTGGCAAGATAATAGAAGTGGAGCCTGAAGAACTAGAAGAAGAGGAGCAAAGGATAATAACGAAAAATGCTAGTGATGATAATACATCCTAGCTATACTTAATTAAATATAATTAAACGGAGGAACTTATGACATATTTTAAATTTAAAGTCACAGAGGAAGGTTATACTGAAACAGGTTGGGACTCTCAAGGTAATCAAGAGTCTTACCAATTTATAGCTGACCCCAATAGTTATGCTAAACGCATAGCACAAGTAATACAAAATAACCAAAAATTAGAAAATAGGGGCTATATAAGTCCCGAGTTTTCTAAAGCTATGACAGAGCATAAACCTGAAGAAAAAGGTTTCTCACACAGTGTACGAGTAAATAAGGAAGGAGTACTCGAGGATGTTATCATCGAAGATTGAAAAAGATATACATTGTTGGGTTTACGAATTTTTAGCTAAACCGAACGAGTTATTAGATTGGTTGCCTGTGTGCCCATATGCTGCTAAAGCATTACATGAGGACAGGGCTAGAATAGAAATAAATACAAGTTTATTTTCTGAGTCTTTCTACGAAAAATTTATTCCTACTTTTGATCATCATAAAGAGGATATTCTTATACTCGTCAGTACCTTTAACGAAAGGTCATTTACTGAGTTTAATAATTTCATAACTAAACAAAATCAATGTATCTTATGGAAAAAAGACATATTTATAATGGGTAGCCACCCTGATGATACCGAAGAAGGTATTGAGCTGTTCGGTACTAATGCATACAATGACGAGGAAGTTGGACCGTATCCTATGATCTTTGTCCAGAAGCTTAGTGATTTAGTACATGAAAGCAGAAAGCTACAAAAAACAAAATACTATGATAATTTCAAAGTAAAAGATTACAAACAATTGGTAAACGAAAGAGAAGAACTATACGAGAGGTATAAGAATGTTTTTTAAGAAGCGTCTGCAATCCTCCTCTGCTTTTGCCTGCTGGAGTGAGAACCAAAGTAAGATGTGTGTGACACTGCGTAGACGCACCCTTTATATTTTTAAGGGTTTTTATAAGGCAGTTAATCTTACACAGCAGGTCAACCAATGAGTAAAAGGAAGAACTGGAACAAAAATAAAAAGGAAAACTGGAACAACAAATACAAAGGCTCTAATGAACTACCTGATATGTCTTATGAATTCTTAGGCGATGCACCCTATACTACTGAAAACATGAAAGAAATAACAATGATAATGCGTGATGAATATAAAAGAAAAATGAAGAAAAAGGATTGATGCTTTTATCTCACTTTGATGTTTACTAAAATAAAGGTTTATAAATAAGGAGTAATATGAAATATAAAAACTTAAATACTAGTGATGATGTTGAATATTATTTTATGGCTCGTGATGTAAAACGATCTATCTATGACTGGGCACAGGAGTGTGTCGTAGCTGATGGCTACGGCTTTTTCCACCCTAGCTTTTTTAGGAAGGTAGGTGTCCCTGATAGGTTTGTCGAATATGTCACTAAAATTCATAAAAGTAATCCTCTCGATATGTTTGCGTTGTTTAACGGTCAAATATATGGTAAAGATGATAAACCTATGGACGAAGTTATAGCCGTAAATAATATGGAATTTCTCGCTGAGATATGTAAAGCTTTAGATTTACCTGTTAAAACTGGAGCGTGGGGTCGTAATAAACGTGCTAAAATACTTGTAAAACGTATTGAGGACTATATAAACAATACCCAAATGTACTGTGATAATTGTGACGCACCAGCCGTAGTCAAAGAGCACGGCTTGTTTCTATGTGAAAAATGTACAGCTACTGATACCATAAGGAGTAAATACTTATGAAAATAAGATTAGGAACTACTGCCCATGTGCCGAAGTGCGGATCACGTGGTAAGAAAACTTCTCAAGGTCGAGGCAATGTAGGTTTCTCGACTATGAATAAAAATAAGAGAAGGTCTTATAAAGCATATAGAGGACAAGGAAGATGATAGATATAAGAGATCTTATTATACTTATCATGGGAATGTGTCTTATTGTCTTGGTATATAATCTAGAGATATATTTAATTTAACAAGAAAGGCATCATAATATGATCGAGCTTTACTTTCTATATCTAGTAAGTTATGCTTACTTAACTTTTTAATTAATAACTCAAAACTTAGGAGCAGATATGAAAAAAAGTGTTAAGAAGGTAGTTAAACCTGCCACAACTAAAAAGGTAGCTAACATAAAGTTAGCTGTCGCAACCAACCTAGCAGAGATTGCTAAGTCTGGTGAAAAGGTTATAAAGCCAGGAAAGTATAATCCTGACCACTTTATAGTCACAACTGGTAAAATACCTAGAGTGACACATAATCAAGAGCGTGTACTAGACTTCAATAAGAAGACTGTACGTGAAGCACTTGAGTCACGAAGGTACGCTTACCAAGACATCAAATACGATGTCGACCGTGGATTTATCGAGATAGTAGAAAAACTTTCAAAATAAATCTAGTCGTATATGACTCGTTGAGTTATATTACTTGTAGGTGCTGGGCGATCTCTCCCTAAAAAGATGATTCTCCTCCCTCGTCCAGCACTCTACTTATAGGAGAATTAAATGTCAGCAGAAAAACATAATTTTAAATGGTGTGACCTGTGTAAACAGGAAGTGAACTTTGGTGAGTATCAGGGTCATAAACGCATGGGCACAAAATACCAACACGGTTTTCTTGAAAGCATGGATCACTCGACTCATGTAATTAAAATAAAATATGTTGGTGGTTATACAGTTATAGATAGGAATAAAGAATCAGTGGTGCATACTTGTAAAGGTTGTAAAAGATCAAAGGGAAATATCCTAGGCATCAAACTTGATCATTAATATACTTTATATATTAATTTTTTATACACGGAGAATATATGAAAAATAAAACTTTAACACCTGAGGAGCGTAGGCGCATCAGTAGTCAATACACTATTGCCCCTGCGTATAATAAGGGAGCTTATCAGGTGATCCCTAAAAAAGATATCAAATATATAGGTAAGTAATATGATCAATATAGATGATATAGAAGTCCCTGAACATGACCCAGAGACTGAGTATGTAGAAACTGTACTCAGGTTTAGGGTCTTCAGGCAATATAAGGGTATTGACGCAAGAGATGATGAACCTTGGAGTTTATACATGTCGTCACTTACTCACCAAGGTGCAAAAGATGCTATACATAATGATAAAAAGTGTACAGACATTTTTGCTTATAAAATAGTAGATAACAAAGAACATTCAATGATTGTTCGCCAACAATGGTAGGAGGTACCCATGGGTTTAGATTGTTATGTAATGAAAGGTAATCGTGACGAAGTATTTAAAGACGACCGTCTCGATAATCTTACCCTCGTAGGAGGTTTGTTTAGTGGTCATGGTAATGGCTCGTTTAGAGGTGGTTGCTATGAGGAGTTCGTAGCTCATTTAACTGCGTCAAGTCCAGCTTTCTGGCATTTAGATCAAGACGAAGTTATACAAACTGATGAGTTACGAGTGTATGGGTTACTCTTGCGAGAGTATATAGAAGATAACGGGTTAAATGATTTACCTGATGACCATAGGTTTGAGTGGTCTTTACCTAGCAGTAGAGGCACTTATGATTTTAGGGTTAAAGAAATCAAAGACCTAGCAACTTTGTTCGAGGTGGCAGCAGAACATAATTGCGTAATGGAGGCATGGTGGTAATATGAGTAAAGATAAATATGAAAGTATCAAAGCTGATGATAAAGATCACTTTGATCAAAATCAAGAGTACTACGACTTTTTGGACGACATGATGGACTCAGGTGGTTCTAATATGTTTCAAGCTCCTATGATGTTAAGAGAATGTTTTGACTTGTCAAAAGGCGAAGCTCTTAAAATATTCATAGCGTGGAAAGATACTAAGTAGTGATCATGGTAGGGATCGTTAGTGATCCCTACTATACTTTATATATTAATTTTATTATGGAGATAATATGAAAACAGAAACTATAATCAAACATATAGAGCATGTAGGTAATCGTAAAAACCTCAAGAAGATACAAAAAGCAGTGACTGATCAAAAGAAACTTCTCGAGGAGCTACATGAACTGGGGCAAGTGCTATGATAGTATTTGATAATCAATCAGACATAAACGCTGTACACGGTATCTTGCAGAAAGTAGCGGAAGAAGTTAATAGTTATTATTGGCACCGTGACTCAGAGGTAGATTTAGAAAGAGCCAGTGAGTTGAGGAACTTACGGGAACATCTTATCAAAAGGGGTTATATAGATAGTGGTTATGATTTAGCTAAACTTACTTATGGTCTTGTAAACTTATACCCACTCACTGAAGTGTCAGAAGAAAATAATAGGCAATATCAATCTGTTCTACTTAAACTTACTGATGGTCAAAGAAGCGAACATCTCTTTGAAGTGCGTGAGTTAGAAAAAGATACAGGTGATAAAGTCAAAATGTCTACTAAATTCGACATGGCTTTAGAAAGACTCTTAAACGGCTACTAGGTAGCTAAACTCTTCAAGTACGAATGGGGCTTAATCAACGCTCGATTAAGCCCTTTCTTTATTTATAATACCTAACTATACCTTTTAAATTGCTACGCTCGAAAGGGCTGGATTTAGCTTAAAAAAATTTAGGAAGAAGATAGGGATTGTATATGATCCTTACTATACTTAATTATATTAAATAAAGGAGTTATCATGAATAATCAAGATAAGCGAATAAATGTAGCACTACCCGAAGATTTAGCTGAGGACGTAGACTATATCGCAGAAATGCTTAGCCAACGAACAGGTGCTAAGATAGGTAGAACGAATGCTATTAGAGCAGCAACTAAAGCATGGTTTGATACTGAGAATAACGGGTAAGTCATGTGGTTTGATAATGTAGAACAGTTAGAGGAACATGTCGATGTATGTTTCGCTCGTGATACGGCTTTAAGCTATAACGGAACTTATGCTTATGATGGCGAGGACGGTGGGTGTTTCATTGAAGCACTCCGAGAACTCGCCACTCTCACTATGTCTCATGAACTAGGTAAGTTTGAATATAACGGTCCGCACGGTGGTGTCGACAACAAGACTCTACTTATCTTTGAGACTAATAAGTATAAATTCTTATGTGTTGAGTCTCGTGAGGAAGTAGTCTATGACGGTGGCACGTGTGCCTTCGGTACTGTAGAATTTTACCTAAAAGAAGATAGCGACGAAGTATAGGCATCTAAAATGATGTTTACTATACTTTAATTATTAACTTAACGTACAACGGAGGAAGTATGAACGAAGAGTTTAAAGAAGGTTTAAATCAAGATGCACAGCAACAAGTGTGTACTGATTTAAGAGAAATAATATCCGACATATTACATGCTCGTGATAATTTTAGGACTATTGTACAACGCTGGGACTTACCAGTGTCTGACCTTAGTAGTATTAACAGAGTGTCTGACCTATTAGATGATATTGACATCATAGAAAATAAGGTGAAAGATGCAAGCTGAACTACTCAAACATGAGGGTTGGAAAATCGACCCTGCTACAAGGTTCCTGGTCTACAAAGAAGGAACACCTGAAGAGAGGGTAATAAGTTCTTATATCAAAGACCGAGAACTTCAGTTAATCTATGTTGCATTAGGTTTAGAAATGTGGGGTGAAGTAGGTGAAGATGACTTACTTGATCCTAACTTTATTACTGAACACTAACTAACCATTATAGTGAGGATGCTAGGGATGACCTAGCATCTTTACTATACTTAATTATATTAATTTACTTACCAACGGAGGAATTATGAATGTAAATTATAATTTTTATAAAGAAATCGATGGTGTTGAATGTTACGGGAGATTTGCTCTCGATGATGTAGTCAGCATCGGTTATCAAGATGAAGCAGGTAATGGTTTAGAAGACTTCTTTACTATCACCAGCGAAGACGTAAAAAACTGGTCTACACTAGTACAACATATCAAAGAGTCACTCGGTCCTAGATTTACTCTTGACCAAGTCGAAATAGGTTAATGATTATAAGGAAGATGCTAGGGATCGCTTAGCATCTTACTTATACTTTAGTTATAAGTTAGTTAATGGAGGAAACATGACTAATAATTTAAAAAACTATGTTGATTATGTGAAGCCTGTGGTGCGAGCTATCAGAGAAAATCATAATCAATTTTATGATCTTACTTATTATGAGATCAGTCCCGAGGATTTGTTTGCTCAAGATTCAAAAGATCTTGTGAACTTTATGGATCCATTCGGTGGCAAGTTTACTCCCGAAGAGTTTACTGGTGATATACCTTTAGCGTATGCCAGCTTTGGTGAGGAAACAGGTGCTCGTGTAGTTCTGGAACTGTCTCCTGAGAACCGTAAAAAGTTGTCAGAAGAAGTCGTTGATGTATTCAGTGGAATGTATCATCGAGAGGCTAGTGAATGTCTACATGAGTGGAAGATAACTCGTGATGATACTGTTTATGTATTACTGGAACATCAGTATTATCAACAAGACTCAGGTTTTATAGCGTCTGACAGCTGGGGAATAGTCACCACTGATACAGTGCGTCCGTTTAGCTTTTTGTCTCATGGGTTTGGTCTTGATTACTTAGTGGATCATATTGATCAACACCACTTGATTCACTGGGCTTCTGAGTAAGAATATAGCGAGGGAAGATAGGCATCCTTTATGATGCTTTATATACTAGTAGTTAATAAGTAAAACGGAGGATTATATGTTAGATCTTATTAGTAAATCAGACGTATTAGATCCAGACGTCTTTGATAACTCAGACCCCGAACAGGCAAGAGTTCAAAGTATTCTTGATGTAATACTGGATCATCTCAATGATGATCAAAAAATACTCTACCATTTTGGTGAGTGTGACGGTCATGATGATGAACATTATAAGTTTGTCATGAAAGACCAATTAGCCCCTTGGCATACTGTCTATGATAGTTGTTACTTCCCTGTCTCTGACGGTGGCTCATACAGCATCATACAGGTATCTTATAGTAAATGTGGCATGCATTTTTACTTAGCGTTATCCCTCGGTGGTTCGCTAGGTGCGTCTGCACTCACAGAATACTTCAAGGTTCCTCTTGAGGGTAGTAAGTGGGCATGGGGTGCTTAAGAATATAGCCATCAAGATAGGCATCCTTTAGGATCCTAGCTATACTTTATTAATAAGTTAATTAATACGGAGGATCAACTTATGACTGAAGATGTTAAATTTATAGAACTTCAGCCGAATGAATATCATTTAGCTAAAGCTCTTCAAATTAAATTTCAAATCCCTCATGAACTTAGGGTAAATGGTAATGGTAATTTCATCTACTTCTATGTTTGTGATCATAATACTTACGTTCAAGCAGAAGGTGCTACTACTGGTGATTTTGCTAATGATATAATGTTTAAGATCAACGGTAAGTTTACGGATTTAGATCTTTATAAGCTAATGACTTACTCATTTGATGCGGAAATTCATTACCTTGAGAATAACGAAAATCATTAGAGAACTATAGGGATCTTATAAGATCTTACCTATACTTTATTAATAAGTTAATTATAGAAGGAGGAACTTATGGTGATTGTTGATGTACTAAATAGTTTTAAAACAGATGAAGAGGTTAAACCTATAAAATGGTTAATTAATCATCTTGAAAATAAATATGGTGCTGTGTTCGTTGGTAATAAAGCTAAAGCTGAAGAAGTGGGTTATCCTGAAGAGTGGTCAGATATTTTCGGTGGTTTTTGGGTAATTGCGAAAACTAATTATTATAGTTTAGTGGGACCAGGAGAACTAGAAGAAATCATGGATGATGTTATAGCGGAAGATAGCCAAGAATCTTAGAGAAGTATAGGCATCTTTTAGGATCTTACCTATACTATATTTATAAATTAGTTATAAGAGGAGGAAAAAATTATGGCGAATTATTGTAGCATTTGTGAAACTAGGCGTCCTGCGTCAGGTACTAATATGTTAGTGCTGGGTGGTGACTGGATTGAGTTCTGTCGACCATGTGGCGAGACTGAGAAACTTACTAACGGTGAGACTGGTGAACAAAAGTCCATTGTTGAAGTATTTAAATTATGTGGCAACACGCCAATATGGGAAGATGAATAGGTTTTAGTAGCTAGTCACAGACCCTCCCAAATTGTCTGTGACGGTGTGAGGGAGTTAGGGTTAATACTCTCTCACACCACTTTCTTATTATTGTCTCACCAATTTTATAAAACATTTTTCTTAAAATATCTCTGATTTGCTAATACGCTAATAGGCATGAGTCTAGAAGCACTGATGTACATCGCTTTTCTTGACCTATTGGCTACCCTATTAGCGACCTATTGGCTGTTTCTTGGTAATAGGGTGAGAATGGGTGGTGTTTGGGTCGTGGTGCATGGTGCAGATAAAGCATGGGAAAGATAATTGGAGTATGATTTACAGGTATTCTAGACCCTATATAAGAAACCAGGAAACCACGGACTCTGACACAAGGCACAAAATACTTGAGGAAAGGACAAAGAACCATGAATTATGGACAATCGTCAATAGGGCAATAGGATCACAATCATCAAATCATGGCACCCGATCACAATCCCATGGTCCAGGAACCACATGCGATCGGAAATCAGATCAGATCTAGGTCCATGGTCCAGAGTTCATCGTCAAAACATCTTCCCCCATCACAATCCGAACTGGGTTACACACACACATACCCATGAACCATGTGCCATGGCACTGTGATCTACGTGTAGTACACGATGTGATCTTCGTTAAATAACTTTACATCTAGCTTTACTTTCATATTGTTCTTAGCTATACTATATAAATAGTTAAAAATGGTTTTAGCTATTAATTAAGGAGGGTCATTGTGACTACTAAAAACTTAACTAAACCGATCGTTATAAATAACGCTTATGTTCGTGAAAATATGGATCGTGAACTAGTGGCAACTAGTAAAACGCCAAGAGCTGTGCACAACGCAGAGCGTCAACCTATACTTAATGGGAAGACGCCTCAAGAGGCTCTTGATCTTAAACCAAGACTTGTAGTAATGGCGGACTTGGTCTATGATCTAAAGTGTGGATTCCTGACTTTTAAATAACTGGGAATGAGATTAGGGGTGCTGAAGAGTGCCCCTCTTCTTATATACCTGCTTCAGATCGGATCGGCATAAGGATTGTCAAATCAAAATCCGTGCCCCCAAGATCAAAACATCTTCCCCCTATATAATTACAACAACCACAACTACAACTACAATAACCATTTCAGATCAGATCGCATTGAGAGAGAGAATACCACGTACCACGATCGGATCGACGTGGGTAGTAAAAAAGAAGAGAGGGGGCTTTACACCCCCTCAGTTCCCAGCCTTACTTAGCTGAAGGTACTTCTTGAATACCTTTTACCTTAATAGCGTAGGTAATGTCAACAGATCCTTGACCCGTTTTGAATATTTCCGCTACGGTTTTATTAGCCCAGCTTTTGTATTTAGCTGAGTTTTTTTCACCAAGGCGTCCTATATTACTACCTAAAACTATTTTAGCATTAAGATCGTATTTAGTACTAATTTTAATCACCATTATAGTACCCTTTATTAGTCGGAAATGTTTAATTTAAAGGGTTAATAACTAAACATTAGGTATATAATACGCTAATAAATATGAAAGTAAAGCGGAAAGTTAAGTATATAAGTTCTAGCTATACGGTATAATAAAAAGTTATAAGTAAATCAAAAGCTTTACCCCAAAGTAAATGTAAGGTATAATACGGCTCCCTCACCACCCACCCACCCAAAGTAGATAACACATCAGATCAGATCGCATGACACACACACAAAGATCAAAACGTCTGCCCCCAATACATGAAGCATGTGCCACGCAATTCAGATCTGCTAGCAGATCTTAGAAAGATGGTTGTTCGGATGCTCGTATGTTCTTTATATAGTAATAGGGCTAGGGGTTTTACCCCCTAGCCGTTACTAAAACCGTTTTATTCGGTAGGGACAGGTTTTATACCGCCCACTTTAATAGCATAGGTTATATCAACCGTACCTTGCCCAGTAGTAAAAACTTCTTTAACCGTTTTACCTACCCAGCTTTTGTACTTAGCCGAGTTTTTCTCGCCTAGTTTAGCCGTATTACCTAGTACTATTTTAGCGTTTAAGTTATACTTAGTAGCTATTTTAAGTACCTTAGTAAGCCCTTTAGTTAATTAAATTAGCTAAATTTAAAGGGTTAATAATTAAGCTAATACGTTTATAATACGCTTATTAACTTAAAAGTAAATAGTAAATAATAAGTATATTTAAAAGTATATAAGTAAATAACTTATAGTTATATAGGAAAAAATGCCTTTACTTTTTACTTAACTTATACTAGGGGGCTACCCCCCTTATAGCGTGCCTGCACCCTCCCACCCACCCATGTAGGATTTTAAGTCACATTTAAGTACAGATTTACTTTTCCCCATATACCCTATATCATTCGACGTTATAGAAGATGTTGTAAAAATTTTTTTGCAAAATTTTTCTACTTTTGAATTATGGCAGTAGTGGGAACCAAACCAACCAGAAAAGACAGGGTAGCATTAGCACTTGAAGAATACTTAGGCATTGACCCAAGGAAATCATACAGAGGATTAAATAAACTAGAAGGTCTGGCTTCTCTCATTCCTGGTTATTCATACATGACGTTATCACCTGATGCGTCGCTAGGCGATCAGGTTCTTGCAGGTTTTGAAGTTATTCCTGCAGCAGCACCCATTAAAGGAGCAGGTAAATTTATATTGAATGAAGCAAAGCCCATGCTCCATGGTTCACTCAACCAAGGTATAACAAAACTTACCAAACAAGTAGAAGGCATGCCAAACGTACTTAACCCATCAATGCAAAGAGGCGGAGTATATCTCACCGACGATTTTACAGATGCAGCTGCATATGCAAACAGAGGCAAAAAATTTGGTAAAGTGTACACTGTAGACGTCAACACTAAAGGTATGTATGATGTAGAAAACTTACCCTTTGGTATAGCAACCATGCTTAAAAATATGAAACCTGGGAAAAATGCTCGTATAGAATCAGTCACACCGTCACAGTTTCAAGCTAGAGACATAACGAATTTTATGGAAAATCCAAATATGATGTATTTCCCTAAAAACTTTGATCCTCAAATAAGTGCTGCCCTACAGAAACAAGGAGTAGGTTCTTTAATATTCAATATGACGAAAGGCACAGGTGTAGACCAACCTATCCAAAGGATGATTGTATTAAATGATGATCTCATGAAAATAAGAAAATCTACGGGAAAAATAGACGACAAAATTATTGATGAGGTAGCAGAAAGAATGGATCCGTACAAATTAGAACAAAACTTGAAAAGATTGAGAAAGTATTTTTCTGATGACTAATGTACGACATGACCATGTTTGAAATAGAGTTAAACGACTTCTATATACAGTTTATCGGTTTCTTATTGACCATGCTTCTTGGTCTAGCTGTAAAAGATTACGCAGTAAGTTTTATGAAAGGTCTATTCTTTAGATTATTTTCACCGTTTGATGAAGGTGATAAAGTATTGCTAGAAGACCAAACTGCAATGATAATAAAAATAGGTTTAAATCAAACTGTCTTTGGTGTATATGGTGAAGAAGGTTATACATGGAGATACGTACCGAACGAAAGAATACCCTACTTAAAATTAGAGAAAGTTGTAGATAGCGAACTACACGCAGACACAGCTGATGAAAAAGCAGAAAAGATACGTAAGATACTCAATAAAGAAAAATGAGCAACTACGATTTAAATGATCTTCCTGAAGATGTACTGAAGGAACATTTACAACTCACCGAAAGACTCAAAGAAATAGAACGAGTAGATTCCTGTCAAAATAATTTCCTTGAGTTTGTAAAATCACAATGGCCAGGATTTATAGAAGGTGCTCATCATGTAAAAATGGCAGAAGCATTTGACCGTATAGCTAAAGGCAAAATAAAAAGGTTAATTATAAACATGCCTCCTCGTCATACGAAGTCAGAGTTTGCTTCCCACTTTTTTCCTGCTTATTTAGTAGGTCGTAATCCAAGTTTAAAAATACTACAAGCAACCCACACGGCAGACTTAGCAGTAAAGTTTGGTAGAAAGATTCGTGACTTAATTGACACAGATGATTTTAAAACTGTTTTCCCCAACGTGAACTTAAACCCAGATTCAAAAGCTGCAGGTAAATGGGAAACTCAAGATACTCGTGATGCTAAAAAACGTGGAGAATATTATGCAGTGGGAACTGGTGGTGCGTTAGCTGGTCGTGGTGCGGATCTATTTATTATTGATGACCCTCACTCAGAGCAAGACGCATTATCAAAAGTTGCGTTAGAAGATACTTATGAATGGTACACCTCTGGACCAAGGCAACGTCTACAACCTGGAGGAGCCATCGTTATAGTAATGACAAGATGGAACGTCAATGATTTAACAGGTAGGTTATTAAAAGACTCAGCTCGTGATCCTAAAGCAGATCAATGGGAAGTTATTGAGCTACCTGCTATTCTACCGAGTGGTAAACCACTTTGGCCAGAGTATTGGCAACTAGAAGAATTAGAAAGCGTAAAAGCATCTTTGCGAGGTGGACCTAAGTGGCATGCACAATATATGCAGAATCCTTCAAGTGAAGAAGGTGCACTTATAAAAAGAGAATGGTGGAAAGAGTGGCCAAACCCTAAACCACCTAAATGTGACTACCTCATACAAAGTTATGATACAGCTTTTTTAAAAAGAGAACTCAGTGACTACTCAGCTATTACGACATGGGGAGTATTTTACCCAGAAGGTAGATTAGGTGGTGATGAAGTTTATAGTGGTAATAGCCCACACATAATTTTATTAGATGTTGTGAAAGGTAAATATACTTTCCCTGAATTAAAATCTATAGCACTTGATCAATACAAACATTGGGAACCTGACGTAACCATAATAGAAGCAAAAGCAAGTGGACTACCTCTTACCCAAGAATTAAGAAACATAGGTATACCTGTACAAAACTTCACTCCGTCAAAAGGAAATGATAAAGTTGCGAGGGTAAATGCATGTGCCCCATTATTTGAAAGTGGTATGGTGTGGCATCCTGATACTAAATGGGCAACTGATGTAATAGAAGAATGTGCAGCTTTTCCTGCAGGTGACCATGACGATTTAGTAGACTCAACAACACAAGCATTGATGAGATTTAGGCAAGGTGGTTTTGTACAACTTCCATCAGATTATGAAGAAGAAGTACTATATCGTAAGAAAATAAGTTATTATTAACGCTTCTAAATTACAAACATGGCAATAGAAAGACAAAGATATCCTAACCCACCAAAATTACAGGAACCAGGGATAGAAGAAGAAGACATAAATGTAATAGTGGAGGAGGAAGCAGAACCTACCACAGATTTTCAAATGGGACCAGACGGTCAAATGATCGCGGTCACAGAACAAGAAAGTATTCAAACTAATTTTGAAGTTAATTTAACCGAAGTCTTGGATGAAAGATACTTAGGGGAACTCACCTCTGAGTTAATGTCTTCGTATGAAGAAGATAAATCTTCCAGAGAGGAGTGGCTTGATGGATTTTCTAAAGGTTTAGATTTACTCGGCATAAAAGCCGAAGACCGTGATCAGCCGTTCGCTGGAGCCTCTGGTGTCACTCATCCATTGCTGTCCGAAGCGACAACACAGTTCCAAGCGCAAGCATATAAGGAATTATTACCTCCTAATGGACCAGTGAGTACCAAAGTTGTGGGGGAAGAGACGCCAGAGAGCGTAGCCCAAGCGAACAGAGTAAAAGAATTTATGAACTACCAGATAACAGAAGTTATGGAAGACTATGACCCAGAGATGGATCAGCTGTTATTTCACCTACCATTATCTGGATCAGCATTCAAAAAAGTGTATTATGACTCAATTTTAGAAAGACCTTCAGCTGTTTTTGTAAAAGCAGAGGATTTAGTAGTAAGTTATGATACAACTAACCTAGAAACCAGCCCTAGAATCACCCATTGCGTAAATATGACAGGTAATGATGTCCGTAAAATGCAACTTTCAGGTGTATATAGGGATATTGAACTCGGTGGAGCTTTACCAAGTGAGTATAATGAAGCTCAAGAAAAGATAGATGAGTTACAAGGTTTGTCAAAACCTGCTTCTGACTACAATAATTACACAATTTTAGAGTTTCATGTAGATTTAGAGCTTGAAGGTATAGATGAATATGAGATAGCAGTACCATATATCGTCACAATTTTAGAAGATACAGGTGATGTGCTCGCTATTAGACGTAATTGGAACCCTGAAGACACTAATTTTAAGAAAAAAGAGTATTTTATACACTATAAGTTCCTTCCAGGGCTAGGATTTTACGGTTTTGGGCTAATTCACATGATTGGAGGGCTAACTAAGTCCGCCACAGCTATTTTAAGGCAATTAATTGACGCTGGAACTCTCTCAAACCTACCAGCTGGGTTTAAAGCCAGAGGTATGAGGATACAAGGTGAAGATGAGCCACTAAGTCCAGGAGAATTTAGAGATGTTGACGTTCCAGGAGGAGCAATACGTGACGCATTGATGCCTTTACCTTATAAAGAGCCATCTAACGTGTTAGGTCAGTTACTAACAGTACTTATTGACTCTGGTAGAAGGTTTGCCAGTATAGCAGACATGCAAGTTGGTGATATAGGTAGTCAACAACTACCAGTAGGTACAACTGTAGCCATGTTAGAGCGTGGTACTAAGGTAATGTCAGCTATACATAAAAGATTACACTATGCACAGCGTAAAGAATTTAGATTATTAGCAGAAATATTCGCTAAAACTCTACCACCAGCATATCCGTATGCAGTAAAAGGCGGTCAACAAGAAATAAAAGCTATGGACTTTGATGATCGTGTTGATATTATTCCTGTAAGTGATCCTAATATATTTAGTATGTCACAACGTGTTATGTTAGCACAACAAGAATTACAAATGGCACAAGCAGCACCACAAATACATAATTTAAGAGAAGCATATAAAAGAATGTATGAAGCTCTAGAAGTAAAAAACATTGACGCTATATTACCACCACCTGTAGAAGTTCCGCCAAGAGACCCTATTAGTGATCAACAAGCAGCAATGACAGGGTCACCTATAAAAGCGTTTGATTTTCAAAACCATGAAGCATACATCGCAGCACACAGTGCATTTTTACAAAACCCTATGGTAGCTAACAATAATACAGCAGTGTCAGCTATAGGTGCAAATATACAAGAACATCAAGCTATGCTATATAAACAACAAATAGAACAAGCTATGGGTCAACAACTACCACCTATGGATCAAATGACTCCAGAAATGATGAACGAATTAGCTCTAGTGGCAGCTCAAGCTACTCAACAAGTAACAGGTCAAGCACAAGCTATGGCGCAAGCTCAAGCTAATGCAGGTATGGATCCTCTTCTCGAGTTAAAAGGACGTGAGATAGAAGCGAAACAACAATCTGAAGCTTTACGAAGTCAGGTAGATTTAGCTAAAATAGAGTCTAATGAGGCGATCGCTGAAATGAAAATTGCCAGGGATCGAGAAAAAGAAACAAACGAAACTTTTTCAAAAGTTCTCGAAGAGACTAGAAAAAGTGACACAGACAGCAGAGGTGTATAATGCCAGGTTCAATGAGAAGAAAACCTAAACCAGTAATGAAGAAAAAGAACAAAAAGAAGAAGAAGTAATGAAGAAAACGCATAAAACCAAAGATGGTAGAACAGCTAAAAAAGGGCTTTACTACAACATTAATAAAAAACGTGCAGAAGGTAAAAAAATGCGTAAGAAAGGGGCTAAAGGTGCACCTAAAGCTTCTGATTTTAAAGCTGCAGCAAAAACTGCTAAAAAACCTAAAAAGAAAACTTCTAAAAAGAAAAAGAAATAATGGCTGAATATAAAGGCAAAAAGGTCACTCTTAATAAACCCAGAAGAATATCTAAAGGGAAACCTGGATATGGAAAAAAGACGAGGGAAGTTTTTGTGAAAAACTCAAACGGAAGGGTAGTAAGAGTGACTTTTGGGGATCCAAACTTAGGTGCTCATCCAGGAAATAAGAAAAGAAAAAAATCTTATTGTGCCAGGAGCAAAAGTATGGGGAGTGATAAAACTAAGGCAAATTATTGGTCTAGAAGACAGTGGAAGTGTTAATGACAGATAAAAAGAAAAAGGTTACGGTAAAGGGAGTTGACATCTCGAGTCTTAATAAAAGGCAACAAGATGTTATGAAAAAACACGCTAAACATCATACTAAAAAACACATGGTCAGTATGACAAATATGATGAAACGTGGATCTACTTTTACAGAAGCACATAAGAAAGCTCAGAAAAAAGTTGGTACATAGTTGGACGCTATAGTACTCATAGAAAGGTTTCTTAGAAACCTCAGGGATAGGAGAGAACAATTAGAAAATACTCTTATCGCTGGTGGAATCAAGAATATGGAAGATTACAAAAAAATAGTAGGCGAAATATCAGGTCTTAATTTCGCTGAATCTTTAATAATAGACCTGCAAGGCAGAGAGGAGCAAAAAGATGGAAGTTGATCAAACTAAATCATTTGGCGAAGGCACACCTAAAGTATTACCTGATGTGGTAGATAATTTAGGTAAAATGAAACAACCTGAAGAAGAGAAGTACACCGCAGAAAAAATTACTGAGGATGAATCTCTTACAGAGAAATTACCTAAACCCACAGGGTATAGGATATTAATACTACCGTTCACCCCTAAAACTACAAGTAAGGGTGGCATTATTCTGGCAAACCAAACTTTAGAGAAAGAAAGACTAGCTACTAATGTTGGTTTCGTAGTATCATTGGGACCAGATGCATACAAAGATAGCAATAAATTTCCAGAAGGACCATGGTGTCAAGAAAGAGATTGGGTTATTTTTGGCAGGTACGCAGGTGCTCGTATCAAAATTGATGGCGGAGACTTGCGTTTATTAAACGATGATGAAATATTGGCAAGAATAGAAAATCCTGAGGATATTCTTTCTAGCTCGTAAATAATCACGCAACCAAAAGAGGTATAACATGGTAGAAACCGTGCAAACAGAAGAAGAATCACTGGAAGTGACTCTTGACGAAAATAATGATGTTGTTCAAGAGGAACAACAAATATCAGTAGAAACTACTGAAACACAAGAAGCATCATCCGATGCTGATGAGATCGAAGAGTATAGTGAATCGGTACAAAAACGTATCAATAAACTTACTTATAAGGTCAGGGAAGCAGAAAGGAGAGAAAAAGCTGCCATTGAATATGCACAAAATGTTCAAGGTGAGCTATCCACTACTAAAGAAAAACTTTCACTTAAGGATAAAAACCTTTATGATGAGTACAATGCTCGAGTTGGTTCTGAACTAGCTTCTGCTGAAAACAGGTTAAAACAGGCTTACGAGATGAACGATTCAAAAGAAATCGTTGAAGCTCAAAAAGCATTAGCCACTTTGGCAGTAGAGCAAGAAAGTTTAAATAGGGTAAAACCAGAAGTAGATGAAACTAAAACTGAAACAGTTGTTGGAAATACTCAAGAAGTTGTTCAACCTTCTCAGGAACCGATTCCTGAACCAGATCCTAAAGCTGTTAATTGGGCTTCTAAAAATAAGTGGTTTGGTGAAGACGTCGCTATGACAAGTGTTGCTTTCGCTTTTCATAACCAACTTATAAGAGAAGAAGGTTTTGACCCAAACTCTGACGATTATTACTCAGAGTTAGATAAAAGAATTGCTGATACATTCCCTCATAAATTTGATGGTAATGCGTCACAAAAGAACGTGCAAGATGTAGTAGCCGTGTCTTCCAAGGGGGCAAGGTCAACCAAAAAAGCACGCACCGTTCGGTTGACACCGAGCCAACTCTCAATAGCGAAGAGACTTGGTGTGTCACCTGAAGAATACGCTAAACACGTGAAAACGTAGGAGTAAAAATGGAAGAAAATACCAAATCAGCTAGAACTCCAAGAGCTGCAGAGTCACGAGAAAAAACAGTTCGTGCGAAACCATGGCGACCTCCGTCTTTATTAGACGCACCTGAGCCACCTGATGGATATGTATACAGATGGATACGTGAATCTATGGTAGGGCAAGAAGACAAAGCGAATATGTCTAAACGTATTCGTGAAGGGTTTGAACCTGTGAGAGCAGAAGATCACCCTGAGTTTGAAGCTCCAACTGTAGAAGACGGTAGACATGCTGGTGTTATCGGTGTTGGTGGGCTTATCCTCGCTAAAATACCTGAGGAAACAGTAAATCAAAGAAGGCAGTATTATGAAAATATGTCTGCTGATCAAATGAATGCTGTTGATCATAATTTAATGCGAGAAAGTAACCCTGTAATGCCTATTGAAAAACCCAATAGACAAACCAGAGTTACCTTTGGAAGTGGTAATAAAGAAAGTTAATTTTTTATTGCCGTAATTTTAATTTTTACATATATAAAGGTAAAAAATGGCAAATGTAAACGATCCTAACGGATTTACTCCAGCATATCACATGTCTGGGGGGACTATCAGACCATCTGAGTTTGCTATCCAAAGTGGTGCAACTGGCGACATCTTCGCTGGTGACGTTGTTAAACTTGCTTCTGGATACGTTCTTCAAGGTGGGGCTACTGATGCTCCTCTAGGTGTATTTTATGGTGTAGAGTATACAGCTACAAACGGTGAAATCGTTTTCTCAAGAAAATGGCCATCGACTACAGCTACACAAGGTTCTGCAGACGCTAAAGCATTTGTATATACAGACCCTGATATCGCATATGAGGCACAGTACACAGGTACTCCAACTCAAGCTGATATAGGGAAAGTACATACAATCTCTACGACTGCAGGTGATACTAACAACAACCGTTCGAAAGAAGGTGTGACTACTACTACTAATAGTGGTATTGCTAAACAAGTTGGTTTCGTCGAAAGACCTGACAACTCAATTGGTCAATACGCTAGAGGTTATTTTGTATTCCCTGCTTCAACGTTCGGTAACGACTAAAAGGTGATATAGATGGCTATAAACAGAGCTCAATTAGTTAAAGAACTCGAACCTGGACTGAATGCACTTTTTGGTTTAGAGTATAACAGATTTGAAAATGAACATGCTGAAATTTTCGATACTGAAACTTCGGAAAGAGCTTTCGAAGAAGAAGTAATGTTATCTGGTTTCGCACAAGCTCCGACTAAAGGAGAAGGTGCAGCAGTGACATACGACACAGCACAAGAAACTTTCACTTCTAGATACTCTCACGAAACTGTTGCGTTAGCTTTTGCGTTGACAGAAGAAGCAATCGAAGATAATCTCTACGATTCTCTTTCTTCAAGATACACTAAAGCTTTAGCACGTTCAATGGCGACTACTAAACAAGTCAAAGCTGCGAATGTTCTTAATAATGCTTTCTCAACTTCCTTCCCAGGAGGCGACGGAAAACCATTATTAACTACTGACCACCCTACACTAAGTGCAGGTGATCAGTCTAATGAACCAAGCACAGCTGCTGACCTGAATGAAACTTCGCTAGAAAATGCGATGATTGATATTGCTGCTTTTAAAGATGAAAGAGGCATTAAAGTCAACGTTCAAGCTAGAAAGTTAATCATACCTCCTCAGTTACAGTTTGTTGCTGACAGAATACTAAACTCTCCTGGTAGAGTAGGTACTTCTGACAATGACATAAACTCATTGAGAAATATGGGTATGTTACCTGAAGGTTATGTAGTGAACCATTACTTAACAGATGCTGACGCATTCTTTATCAAAACTGACTCTCCTAACGGTATGAAGCACTTCGAAAGAGCTGCAATGACTACTGGAATGGAAGGTGATTTTGAAACTGGTAATGTTCGATACAAAGCTAGAGAAAGATATTCTTTCGGATTTAGTGACTGGAGAGGAATGTACGGTTCCCCAGGAGCATAATCCTAATATCATATCTCCATGATAAAAGTTAGGGAAGCTTCGGCTTCCCTTTCTTTTGGTCTAAAAACAGTATAGAATTCTTGTATCTAGGTTATTAACTTGTTCTATAGACTGACCTAGCAGACAAGCCGAGACTATAGAACATATTTCCTAAGGAGGGAAATTATGGCAAAATCAACATTCTCAGGTCCAGTAAGATCTCTTGCTGGTTTTATATCTGCAGGTAATGCTAATGTTGTTAGTTTAACAGCTGACACTACTTTAACTGTAGATTCACACGCAGGCAAAGTTCTACTTTGTAATGATGCTGACGGTAAATTTACTTTACCAAGTATCGTAGCTACTGCTCCAGGAGCGGATGACGACCCTAATCAATTAAATAATTTAGGGGCTACATTTACTTTTGTCGTAGTCACTGCTGCAACTGATATGGACGTCTTAACAGATGGTACAGATAAGTTTGTAGGTGGTTTATACACAGGTGTAAATAATGCTACAGGTAAAACTTTTATATCTGGAGCATCTAATGATGTTATTACTTTAAACGGTTCCACTAAAGGTGGTCTTGCAGGAAGTATAATAACAGTGACAGCTTTAGCTTCTGCCAAGTATGCCGTTGAAGGTATTACTTTAGGTTCAGGAACTTTAGTCACTCCATTCGCTGACGCATAATAGGAGTAAACTATGGCTGATACCGTAACATCGAAAACCGTCTTAGACGGCGATAAAGACTTTATAGTACAACTTACCAATGTTAGTGATAGCACTGGTGAAAGTGCTGTGACTAAAGTAGATGTAAGTGGACTTACAGCTAGGAAAAGTGATGGAGCTGCATGTACAGGAGTAAAATTATTTAGAGTGTATTACAGTATTTTAGGTTTTACTAAAATAGGATTACTGTGGGACGCTTCTACTGATACTCTCTGTGTTGAGCTTAATCCAAGTTCTGATGGTGTTTTAGACTTTAGCCCTTTTGGTGGATTACAAAATACTTCTGGTAGTGGTAAAACAGGTGATTTAAACCTAACCACAACTGGAGCAAGTAGTGGTGATTCATATATGATTGTTTTACATTGTATAAAATCATATAGCTAAGTATGGCAACATCTGGAACTAAAACTTTTTCCCTCAGTATAGCAGACGCTATAGAAGAGGCATATGAGTTAGCAGGACTAGAAGTCAAAACAGGTTATGACGCAGAAACTGCGAGAAGATCTCTCAACATTATGTTTGCTGATTGGTCAAACAGAGGTGTAAACCTTTGGACTATTGAACAAGTCAGTTTAGATTTAGTTGCAGGAACTTCAAGTTATACTCTAAATTCTTATGATTTAGATATAGTTTCTGCTGTCATACGTCAAGTAGCCTCAAACGGCACACAAACAGACCTACAAATAACTAATATAGGTAGGTCAGAATATCTCAACATACCTAATAAAGCAAGTACAGGAAGACCTACTCAGTATTTTATTGATAGACAAACAACACCAGTACTAAGTGTTTGGCCAACACCAGACAGTGCAACAACATATAAATTTGTTTCTTACAGAATACAAAGAATAGATGATGTTTCAGCATCAGCACAAGACCCAGAAGTACCATCAAGGTTTATGCCGTGCATGGCAAGTGGGTTAGCTTATTACATAGCGTTAAAGAAAAACCCCGAAAAAGCAACTTTGTTAAAAGCACAATACGAACAAGATTTTAAATTAGCATCAGAGGAGGATAGGAACAGAGCTTCTGTGATGCTTACTCCTACTAGGAGTAATTTCTAATGGCTTACGCAAGTGGTAAGTTTTCAAAAGCACAATGTGATAGATGTGGTTTTGTATACGACTACCCAGAGTTAAAAACTGAGTGGAATGGGTTAAAAACATGTCCCACTTGTTATGAAATAAAACACCCACAACTTGACCCAATCAGGCATGTTATAGACCCAGAAGCATTAAGAGAACCAAGACCAGATAACGATAAAGAAGTTGGACTAGGTAAAGTAGTCACGACTTCTGATCCTATAGGTAGGATATTAAGTAGTTTTCAGATAGCTTCTTCTGTGGGAACTTTAAGTGTTCTTGAAAATGATAATACCGTCTCTCAAACTTTAGACTCACAACTAATCACAGCGTATTTAGGAACAATAACTGTATCTGGAAATATAACGGAAAGTGTTTCAGTTACTGGTCAAGCTGGTACATCTGCACTAGGTAGTCCTTATGTTACTAATGCTTTGCAAACTTTTACAGTAACAGTAGTGGGTGGCAATCCTTCTAATCACCCTTATTATAATTTTGGTTCTTCAAATAAATTTGCGATCAATGGCTCTACTGCTACAGCAGATGTAACTTTGAGTTTAAATGAAGGAGAAACATATAAGTTTGACCAATCGGATTCGAGTAATAGTGGACATCCGTTGAGGTTTTCAACAACTGCCAATGGCACACATGGAGGAGGTTCTGAATACACAACAGGAGTTACTACTAACGGGACTCCAGGTAGTTCTGGGGCATACACTCAAATTACTGTTGCCTCAGGAGCACCAACACTTTATTATTATTGTTCAAACCATAGCGGTATGGGTTGGACGGCAAATACTATATAATTCAATTATGAGTTTTACCTACGCTACCTTAAAAACAGCAATACAAGATTATTCAGAGTCAACTGAAACAACTTTTGTGACTCACCTACCTGATTTTATTAAAACAGCAGAAGAAAGAATACTAAAAGCTGTTCAACTAGATGTTTTTAGAAAAAATGTCACAGGTACGCTCACAGCCTCTAATACTTATTTAACTAAGCCAACAGATTTTTTAGCACCATTTAGCGTAGCTGTAATAGATGGTAGCAACAATTATATTTTCTTAAAATTAAAAGATGTTTCTTTTATAAGAGACTATACACCAGCTGCAGCAACTACAGGAACACCTAAGTATTATGCAGACTTTGATCAAAACACATTTATGTTGGCTCCAACACCTAATTCTAACTACACAGCAGAAGTACATTATTTTTATAGACCGAGTTCATTAACAGCAGGTAGTGATAGTGGCACAACTTGGTTGTCTGAAAATGCACCTAATGCATTACTTTTTGGCAGTTTAGTAGAAGCAGCAACGTATTTAAAAAATGAAGCAGAAACAGCTTTATATCAAGCCAAGTTTGCAGAAGCCATAACTCTTTTGAAAAACTTAGGTGAAGCAGAAGCAGTCACTGACGAATTTAGATCAGGGAAGGTAGCAAAACAAAGAATATAAAATGCAAACCACAGAGTTAGAGGGGAAAGAAATAGCAATAGTTGCCATGGGTGAAAGTCAATTAGACTTCCATTTATCACTCATACACAGCAATAAATACGATGAAGTATGGGCAATAAATGCTATGGCAGGCATAATTAAAGAAGTGGATAGAGTATTTATGCTTGATCCAGCATCAAGATTCTTCGATACGGACGATGCAGGGACACAGACAGGCATAATGAGAAAGATGCTACCTACCCATCCTGGACCTATTTACACCTGTGAATTAGATGAAAGAGTTCCTGGAGCAGTCCTTTATCCTTTAACAGAAGTAGTAGAAGCTACAGATTGTGCGTATTTTAATAATACTATCCCTTACGCAATAGCTTATGCAATGTACCAAAAAGTGAAAGCAATTAATTTATTTGGTATTGATTTCACTTATAAAGGTAATCTACATTTTGCAGAAGAAGGTAAAGCATGTGTAGAGTTTTGGCTTTCAAAATGTATTAGTGCTGGCATAAATGTAAAAATAGCACCAAGATCTAGTTTACTAGATACTGATAAACCATTGAGTGAAAAGTTATACGGTTATCACAGACTTGATGATCCTATAGTAGTCGGTCACTCACAGGGTCAAGGGTTTAAAACTATGAAAGTAAGTGAGTATGAAGCTTTACAGAAAGAGTTACAACTACAAAAAGTAAAAGAAATAGGAACAATACTTGAAGTTCCAGAAGCTAAGAGGTATTAATGATAGAAATAGAAACAGTAAGTGGTCTAGGTGGTATTACCGTAGAAACACAACAACATAGAGGTCATCCACCTGAATATTGGGCAGAAAGAGCAACTGAAAGAATATGTGGTATTTCTGAAAACGCAGAAGGTCATGTTAAACAACAGGCAGAGGCATTTAAGGTAGCTATTTACAACACAATACTTTATTATATAAAAGCTGGGATCAATAGTGAAAGATGCACTATGCGTAATTTACTTGAACAGCAAGGACATAAAGATTTAGCTAAAATACTAACGGAGTTAAAATAATGGCAATCACATCTACATTAACAAGCAGTTTTAAAAAAGAATTGCTAGAGGCAGTTCATAATTTTAAAAACTCAGGTGGAGACACTTTTAAACTAGCTTTATACACTAGCTCAGCTACTTTAGGAGCAACTACAACTGCTTTTACTACAACTAACCAAGCTAGTGGAACTAACTATACTTCTGGAGGGAATAGCTTAACAAGAGTAGATCCTTCCCTAGACGGCACAACTGCTATCACTGATTTTGCTGATTTAACTTTTGGAACTGCCACTGTTACAGCTAGAGGTTGTATGATTTATAATAGTTCTGATTCAAATAAATCTGTAGCTACTATAGATTTTGGTGGAGATAAAACTTCTACAGCTGGTGATTTTACAATAGTTTTCCCAGCAGCAGCAGCAAGTACAGCTATTATAAGAATAGCATAGGAGGAGAGCATGGCTCTTGTCCTTAACGATAGGGTAAAAGAAACCACTACCACTACTGGTACAGGTACAGTTAATCTAGCTGGAGCCGAAACTGGTTTTGAAACTTTTGTAGCAGGCATAGGTAATACTAATACGACTTATTATGCGATAGTTCATCAAACAGCAGATGAGTTTGAAGTAGGTTTAGGCACAGTATCAGATTCTTCACCAGACACATTATCAAGAACTACGATTATTAGTAGTTCTAATTCTGATTCTGGAGTTAATTTTTCTGCAGGAACTAAAGATGTATTTTGTACATTACCTGCAAGTAAAGCTGTAGTAGAAGATGGCTCAGACAATATAGCATTAGGTGCTGCACCGACTGTTAGTAATGCTTCTGGAGATTTTACTTTTGACGTTGTAGGAAACTTAAACTTAGACGCAGATGGTGGCTCTATTACTTTTAAAGATGATGGATTGCTTACAGCTACTCTTGCAAGAAGCGTGGGAAATTTTGAAGTCACAGTAAATCAAAGTGATGGCGATTTTGTACTTAAAGGTAATGATGGTGGGTCAGCTTTAACTGCTATTACTGTAGATATGTCTAATGGAGGTGAGGCAATATTTTATGGAGGTATTGATATAGCTGCAGGAACTGATATTGAATTAAATGATGGAACTTGGACAGGAGAAAAAGATAGAAAAATACAAGCACATGGTGGTAGTCTCTATTTTCAAAGTGCTTCTCATATTTTTAGAAATAATAGTGGCACTAATTTAGCTCAAGTTGATGGGTCTGGAAATTTTATAGCTGTAGCAAATATAACTGCCTATGGAAGTGTTTCAGATGAAAGGCTAAAAGAAAACATAGAAGTTATAAAAAATCCTATAGAAAAAATAAAAGATTTAAAAGGAGTCACTTTTAATTACAAAAAAGATGGGTCAAAAAGTACAGGATTAATAGCACAAGATTTAGAAAAAGTTTTACCTGAAGCAGTTTATACAACTGAAACTATAGGAGATGAAATAAAAAATGAAGAGCCAGAAGAACATTTAGCTATTCGTTATGGTAATACAGTAGGTTTGTTAGTAGAAGCTA
>Ga0208159_1000029_pt1 | contig 48175 bp, 57 predicted proteins | sample 9_EtaG_FD_184082 | JGI IMG/M metagenome (GOLD analysis project Ga0208159, IMG submission 184082) | Marine viral communities from the Subarctic Pacific Ocean - 9_ETSP_OMZ_AT15188 metaG (SPAdes) (version 2) | ecosystem: Environmental > Aquatic > Marine > Oceanic | place: Pacific Ocean | collected... | reverse complement strand
CAGTAGGTCTTATGGTGTAATGGCTCACGAACTTGAAGAAGTTTTACCTCAAGCAGTTAGTGGAGAAAAAGATGCAGAAGAAATGCAAGGAGTAGATTACAGTAAAATAGTACCACTATTAATTAAATCAATACAAGAGCTTAAGGCAGAAGTAGAAGATTTAAAATCAAAAATATAAAGTATCTTTGTAAATATGAAATACACAACAACAACAACTTGGGGTAATGACTTAGAGGTCGAATACAAATATGTATAAATTAATAAATAGAATTGAACCATGAAATTCTACACTAAGAAAACAACAGAAGAAATTTTAGCTCAAATAGAGATTGATAAAATCAATGCGAAAAGTACAGCTAAAGAAATTGCATCGAAACATTTAGGAAAGCATGCAATTAATTATATAACTATACTCGTTGTAATAGGTGTGGTTAGTTCTCAGTTTTTAGAAGGTGGTGCTTTAACAGCGGTTATTGGATTGGTTTCTACCGCAGCAATGGCTTTGATAGGTATACTCCAACATATTGTTGGCGCTAAAGAAAAAGAGGAGAAGCCAGAACTAGAGATAATAAAAAGTTTGATTAAAGAACTTTCAGACAAGGAAGATGACCCTATGCAGGTAGATGTGACTGACACAGATGTTACAGTAACTAAAGGAGAAAGCAAAGTAACAGCAAGTAAAAAGAAATAACATGGCACAAAAAATAAGCGAAGAAACAGAAGTAAGATTAGATTTAAAAACAATAGGAATTATTGTTGGCGGCGTAATCTCTCTTACTAGCATGTACTTTGTTTTGAAGTCAGATATAGCATTGGCTATGGAAAGACCAGAGCCTGAAGTTTCTAAAATTGAGTGGTCTTATAAAGACGAGCTTGTGCGTTCGGAAATATCTAACACTAATGAAAAGGTGCAAGGTTTAGAAAAATCAGTAGAAGAAATAAAACAACAACTAAATAAAATTGACGAAAGACTATATGAAATTAGCAAACAAAGATGAGATGTGCAATAATTGCCTTTTTCCTGACATGTGTCACTTTTGCTCAAACTGATATTGAAATAATTCAGTTTAGCGCCTCTTTCGTTAAAGATAATGAGATTGAATTAAAAAGTTTTAGATATGATTCTGAAACTATCTATATGTCTGACTCCAAAGACAAATTCAATAAATACAATATTAAATACATACCAACCATTATATTATTTTATAATGACGAAGAATACTATAGGGTAGAGTCAGGCATAAGTTTGAAATTGCCGGATAACTCTATTGAATTAATAGAAAACAAAATAGAAGAAATTATAGAAAGTAAATTTTAAATATGAAACAATTAATAACATTAATATTTATACTATCTACATTAAATGTATCATCACAAGTTATAGATACAGATAAAAAGCTAGAAGATAAGATTGTAAAAAAATATAAAGCAAAAGATTTTTTTAAAAACATTTATAAAGATATTTTTAAATACAGCACTGTTTATGTGGCTGGAAACGTAGACAATCCTAAAGAAAATCCTAAAGATTATTTTGTGCGAACCAACCCCGATGGTAACCTATACACTCCACCCGTCGTAGTTGACGGCACGGACTATTACGACTTTGATTATCGTTATGGTTTTGGAATCCGTAAGTTAGCACGTTTTGATTACGAGATCAAAGGGAAACACTACTACGATGGCACAGAAAACAATATTGGACTATCAGCACCTAACTCACCTGTTGATGGCTTAGAGTACACGATTCATTATGAAAAAGAAAGATCTAGAGACGATGTCTTTACAAATCATAGATATTTCGTTAAACACAGTGGTAAGTATCACATAGCAAAACTAGAAAGTAGAAAGCAAGGAAAAGTAGATTTTAATTACAAGTCGGCAGAGTTAAGAGCAAAACTCCCAATAGGTAAAAAACTTTCTTTATCCGCCGGTGCAATTTACAGGACTCATTTGCGTCCTTATGGATACAACCCGGTAGAAATATGGCTTAATGAAACAGATGAGAATGGATGGCCAATCAACCCTTGGTATTCTTTAGGATTTCAATATGGCTATGATGATATATATTACACACAAGAAGATCAAAATGGCAATGAAATATCAGATTGGTATTGGGTGAATCCTCAAGGTGAGGTTGTGGCTCATACAGATTTAGAATTTAGAGATACAGTATTTGCAGATCTAATGAATAGGTATAATGAGGAGATTTGGAGTGAGCTAGATACATTTGGCGTTGTCAGCCCAATTGTCGGATTTGACGTGTACCACTACAAAAGAAATTTCTGGTTACACGCGTTTGGATCATATTTACTACCTTTTCATAAGTATGTGCAGGGAGACGAATCTTTCAGTTATTTGAATCGAAATAATTGGGGGCTCGGAGGATTAAGAGAAGATGTAGATTTAGAACAATGGGAGGATTGGCAGGCAGGCATTTCATTTGGATGGAAGCTGTCAAAAAATATTGGGGTATTTGTTGAGGGAGAATATACAAGGTTTTGGGATTCTGAAATCTATCAATCTTCTGTAGGTATAAACTTTAGATTATGATGAATAAAATACCTAACGATAAACTCCTTCATTTTTTTTGGGGAGGTATATCTGCTTTCCCCTTAATCTATTTATTCTCTATTTACGGATTTATTTTTTCCTTAACTTTGTATGCAGCAAAAGAAATCATTTATGATTGGCGAATGGGTAAGGGTAATCCAGAGTTTTTAGATTTTGTTTATTCTAGTGTACCTGCGATATTTTATTTAATATTAAAATTAAATTTATGAATAGAATTAGTGATCACATAACGTATGCAGAAGCTATACATTCTAATACGGCTAAAAGAAAGAAGATAGATAACACACCAAACCCCACTCAAATCGCATCAATGGCAACAGTTGCTGAAATGGTTTTTGAGCCTTTAAGGTCTTGGGTTGGTGGGCCGATAAAAGTAAATTCATTTTTCAGGTCACCATCTTTGAATGAAGCTATTGGCGGAGTTAGTTCCAGCCAGCATTGCAAGGGTCAAGCGATTGATTTAGATGATGTTTATGGATACAAATCCAATGCTGAAATGTTCATGTATATACGAGAGAATTTAGACTTTGATCAATTGATATGGGAGTTTGGAACTGATATGAATCCCAACTGGATTCACGTATCATATGTATCAAAAGATGAAAATAGAAACAGATGTTTGAAGGCATATAAAGAAGATGATAAAACTAAATATAAAGTAATATGAGTTCTAAAAAAAAATTTTCTGAAACGAAAGTAGGTTTGTTTTTAAAAAAAACTGCACCAGGTATATTAGATACTGTGGGAGATGTGTTGCCAGATGCAGGAGTTATGGGATTGGTAAAGAATTTAATTAAAAAAGAATCGGATGTAGTTTTGCCAGTTGAGGATAAAGAAAAGGCTATGAAATTATTAGAACTAGATATTATAGAGATGCAGGAAGTTAGTAAAAGATGGACGGCCGATATGTCCAGTACATCTTGGATGGCTCAAAATGTAAGGCCAATGACGCTTATATTTTTTTCAGTAGCATATATAGTTGGGTGGTATGCGGGTTATGAATTAGACAGTGTGGCTGGAGTCCTTTCGCTTATTGTAGGAGCATACTTTGGTTCTAGAGGGATTGAAAAGGTAATGGGTAATAATAAACATAAATAGTAAAATGGCTAGAAGAGTAATAAATCCTATTGAGTACAAAAGAGTAAGAAAAAAAAGACCCGGCATTCACGCTAAGACTAAAATTAGTAAATTAAAAAGTAGTAAATTGTATAAAAAATTAAACATAGGTCAAGGATAATGGCAAAAAAAGGAAGAACAAAAGGAAACAAAATATGTCCAGCTGGAATAGCTTGGGCAAAAAGGACTTTCGATAGATACCCATCAGCTTATGCAAATATGGCTGCGAGTAAATATTGTAAAGACCCCAACTATGCAAAAAAAAGTAAAAAATGATAGATAAGAAAAAATTAAGAACTATTTCAGCAGAATTAAAAAAAGCTTCAGCTCTTCATAAAGGGCAAGCGGCTAAAATTGACAGGATGCTTAAATCACTTAGTAAAAAAAAATAATAAATAACAAGTAAAAAAATAAATCATGAAAATGAAAAAAACGATGCTTAATGCTGTGCAAAAAGTAAAAATGGCAATGGGTAAAAAAATGCCTAAGCTATCTATGGAATATCCAAAAATGAATAAAGGTTTCGATTCACTTCCTTCTGATGTTCAAAATAAGATTATGAAAAAAAAACCTAAAATGACTGAAAAAGGAATGGCTAAAAGAAAAAAAATAATAGCAGGAGTAAGAAAAGAAGGTGAGGCTAAAATAAGCAAAGAGGCAGAAGAAAGAAATAAGCGTATAGGTGGAAGAAGTGGAGTGCGTGAACCCCTGCCGCCTAGGATGGTAATGGCTAAAAAGAAGCCTAAAATGGCAATGAGAAAGAAGAAGCCTAAGATGGCAATGAGAAAGAAAAAGTAATGGCATTTAACTTAAAAAATATTTATGAGGTTTTCGGACACAATAAAGAATTCTCTAACGGGGATAGAATTGTTGTGGAAAAAAAAATGTCTAAAAAAGTTTTAGGTCAAATAAATCCCAACGGTGTAATTGAAATAAATAAAGATGCAACACCTGCAAATAAACGCAGGGCGGTAAAGCATGAGCAAGTTCATTTAGATCAAATTAGATTAGGCTTGTTGCATTTTGATCATAACAATTATCATTATAGAGAAAGCATAACCTCACCAATACAGACAATACCAAGTAGTAAGATTAACACACACGACAGAAGTTTGCCGTGGGAAATAGAAGCACACAATGGGCGAATTAAAAAAATGGGTTAAACAAAAGTGGGTTCGTATTGGAACCGATGGTACAATTAAAGGCCCTTGTGGTACATCTAAAAATAAAAAGAATCCTGACAGGTGCTTACCACTAGCGAAAGCCAGAAGATTAAGTAAAAAACAATTAGCAGCAACAGCTAAGAAAAAAAAGAGACAAGGCAGAGGTCGTCAATTTGTTTCTAATACTAGTGCTGCAAAAGTAAGAAACGCGTAACATGGCAACTAAAAAAAACATGCCTTGTAATAGAGTGAGGCCGTCTACAAGACCAGGTAAAAAGAAAATGGTAAAAGCTTGTGAGGGTGGTAGAGAGAAGTTAATTCACTTTGGAGCTAAGGGTTACGGTCATAATTATTCTGCAGCAGCAAGAAAAAGTTTTAGAGCAAGACATAAGTGCGGAACAGCCAAATCAAAACTAACAGCGAGATATTGGGCGTGTAAAAAATTATGGGCAGGTAAGGGTGGCAGCACCAAATCTTCACCTAAAAATAGACAGGGAAAATATTAGTATCTTTGTAAATATTTAATAATCTAAAAAAACAATCATGGCAATAATTCCGGATGCGCAACAATTCCATACACTGTCATCTACAGTGGATACTACAGAGAGAGGATCAGCATTGGCTAATGCAAGTAGAGAGGTATACACAATGCAAGATATTAAGGAGTCAATATCAGCAATAGATGGTTCAGGTGTACAATACGCTGTTCCTGTATTTACAGATGCAAATACTTTAACTAGCTTACCAATAGGTAGCTCCGGTCAAGTTTTAACTTCAAATGGCTCTGGATCAAACCCTTCATTTCAAGCACTACAAGTAGTTACAAGTGGAGAAACAGCGTCAAACCCTAAATCATTATTTATTGGAACGCTTGCGTACGCTACAGCTTTAGCAGACGCAGATGTTGCAACGTTTCAAGGCAACTTGGCAGTTGGCCCTGGTGCTTTACAGACAAGTGTTCTTTCTAATAATGTAACAGGAATAGGTCTTTTTGCTTTTAGAAATCAAAATCAATCTGGTGGCTTACCTTTTGCAACTGATGTAGACAGTGTAGCAGTAGGATCATACGCTGGATTTCTTCAAACGACTGCATCTAACAACACCTATGTTGGTCATGAAGCAGGATATTCAAACACCACTAGTAGTAACAACACTGCTATGGGTAATGAAGCATTGAAATCAAACAGTGGCGCTTCAAATACAGCTTTAGGAGGCGATGCTTTAAGAAATGCAACTGGTGTTAGTAACCACGTGGCTGTAGGTACAGGGGCTGGATCAAATAAAGCAACTGGAGGTAATTGTATTATTATTGGTAGCCAAGCACAAGCTTCAACTACTAGTATTAGCAATGAAATAACTTTAGGAGATTCTAACATTACATCTTTGAGATGTAATGTGACCTCTATTACATCTTTGTCTGACGAAAGAGATAAAACAGATATAGAAGATTTAGACACAGGATTAGATTTTATAAAATCATTAAAGCCTCGTAAATTTGTATGGGACAATAGACCTGTTGTTGTTAAAGAATTTTATAAAGATGAAGAAAATAATCCTCTAGAACGTGAGGTTGAAGTAACAAGCGTTAAAAAAGGTAGTAAGGATATAGGTTTTATAGCTCAAGAATTAAAAACTATAGATAACGAATGGAGTCAGTTGGTAAATTCTAATAATCCTGATAAATTAGAAGCGAGTTACGGCAGGCTAATTCCAGTGCTTGTAAAAGCTATACAGGACTTATCAGCTGAATTAGATAAAAAACAAGATAAATAAAAAACAAGATAAATAATATACTATGGCTATTATACCTACAGGACAACAATTCCATACACTGTCATCTACGGTAAGCACACTTGAAAGAGGTTCTGCTTTTGCAAATGCAAGCAGAGAATCATTCACAATGCAAGATATAATAGACACTGTGTCAGCAGGCGGTGGGGGATTTCCCTTTTTAATAGACACACAATCTTTATATGCTGGTTTTGTTCCTCAGTTTTTATCAGGAAACCCACAAGGAAACACATTTTTAGGAATCGATACTGGTCAATTTCACACTACAGGTGTGTCTAATACTGCTATAGGCTACAAAGCAATGGTTGGGGGATTTGATGGAGAGGGTGATGAATGTGTGTTTATTGGTTATGAAGCAGGGACAGGCAATAATACTCAAGATAGAAACGTCGGTATTGGGTACCAAGCAGCGCTTTCCCCCTCTGGTAATGATAACGTAGCTGTAGGTTATAACGCTCAATCAGGAAGTTCTAAAAATGTTTCAATAGGTTCACAAGCAGGAGCTAGTTTAAGTAATGGAGGTGAAAATATATTTATGGGAGCAAATGCTGGAGATGCTTTAACATCTGGAGATAGAAACATAGCAATCGGTACTGATGCATTAGGAGCAGCTACTGGATGCAGTGAAAACATAGCTATAGGAGACGATGCTTTAGCTACAAATAATGTATCTGGTAATTGGAATGTAGGTGTAGGAAAAAGTGCTTTAAAAAAATTAACTAGCGGAGAAAGAAATGTCGGTATTGGTGGATATTTTGCTGGTGACGCTTTAACAACGGGGTCGAATAATACAACAGTAGGCTTTTGGAGTTTAAGCGCGGAGCAAACAGGTAGTGGAAACGTTGCGTTAGGTGAAGCTGCATTAAAAAATCAAAATGCTTCAACATCCACCTCCAATGCAAATATAGGTATAGGATACAGCGCTGGAAGTTCTTTATCAACAGGAACTAATAATATCGTTATAGGTACTAATGCTCAAGCTTCAAGTGGCACTGTAACAAATGAAATAACTTTAGGTAATTCTAGCATTACAGTAATAAGGGCAGCTGTAACAAGCATAACTTCTTTATCTGACGAAAGAGATAAAACAGATATACAGGATTTAGATACTGGATTAGATTTCGTGAATGCATTGAAGCCCCGTAAATTTGTATGGGACAATAGAAGTGAAACTGTAACAGAGCAGCAGATTGATGAAAATGGAGATATTACTGACATAGAAAAAGAATTGATAAATTCTAATAGAGGTAAAAAAGACTTTGGATTTATAGCTCAAGAAGTTAAATCATTAGATAATGACACTTTAAGATTAATATACGACGAAAATCCTGACAAACTAGAAATGAGTTATGGAAAATTAGTACCAATATTAGTAAAAGCGATACAGGACTTATCAGCTAAAGTAACAGAATTAGAAAATAAATAAATAATATACTATGGCAATAATACCCACAGGACAACAATTTCACACCCTTTCATCTACGGTAAGCACACTTGAAAGAGGTTCTGCTTTTGCAAATGCAAGCAGAGAATCATTCACAATGCAAGATATAATAGACACTATCTCAGCAACAGGAGGATCAATTGACGGCTCCGGTACAGCTAGAACAATTCCTTTTTTTACAGATGCAAATACTATTGGTGATTCACCTTTAATAGTAAACACTTTTGTCCCTGGTGATGGTTTAGCGCAAATAAAATTTACTGACGGGTATAGGTTTATTATAAATAGGCCAGCAACTGTAACTAGTGGGGATATGGAATACGCAATTACTCAAGATGATGTTAATAAGGTTTCATTCGGCTGGGATGATGACGGGGGAGGTTTTGGATTTTTATATAACTGGTCTGGAGATGGCTGGAGAATGGGAGCTGCTGGAAACAATCCTATGCTTGAACTTGTTACAACTTCAGGATCAGAAAGTGTAAACTTGCATAAACAGGTTAAATTTATAGATTATGGAAGTGGTACTTATACAGGCACAGCAGCTTATACTCTAGCAGTTGATGCTAGCGGTAATGTAATAGAAGAAACTGCTGGAGGCGCCGGAGTTCCTTTTATTTTAGGGGGAACAAATTTTACAGACTCTCTTAAAGTTGGAGATACTACTACCGGTGTTTTAAGTGCTGCACAGTATAATGTAGGAGTAGGTGTTGCCTCTTTAGATGCTATCACAAGTGCCGATAGTTGTACGGCGGTAGGGTGGAGCAGTCTTGGTAATCTTACATCAGGACAAGACAATACAGCTATGGGTAGTTTAGCAGGTGGCGGTATAAGTTCAGGACAGAACAATGTAAATATTGGAGCAAAATCATGTCAAAGTGGTAATATAAATTTTAGCACAGGTGTGGGAGCTAGAACTTTGAGGTTTGGAGCAGTAGGAGCAGATAATAATGTAGCAGTAGGATTTAGCGCAGGTATACAAACGGAAGGAGCTCAAAACACAATGTTAGGAGCCCAAGCTGGAGGTAATTTAACTACAGGGGCTAACAATACAATTGTGGGATATAACGCAGAGCCATCATCCGCTACAGTGTCCAATGAAATAACTTTAGGTAATTCAAGTGTTTCTGTCATAAGGGCAGCTGTAACAAGTATAACTTCATTATCAGATGAAAGAGATAAAAAAGATATAAAAGACATTACATACGGATTAGATTTTGTAAGTAAACTACAACCAAGAGAATTTGTATGGGATAACAGAGTAGAAAAAAGAGTTGTATTAGATGACGAGGGTAATGTAGAAAGTGAAATAGAGCATTACAGTGATAACAAAAACAAAAAAGATTTTGGGTTTATCGCACAAGAAGTTCAGGCTCATGATGACGATACCTTAAGATTAATATATGATGCCAATCCTGATAAATTAGAAATGAGTTATGGAAAGTTAGTGCCAATACTAGTAAAAGCTATTCAAGAATTAAAAGCTGAACTAGATTTGTTAAAATAAATAATAATATATAAATTTGAAAAACATTAATATTAAAATTAAATAAAATGAGTGAACAAGTAAGAAAAGTAAGTGAAGAACATTTAAGTAAACTTCAAGAATTAAACCAACAATTCACCACCATGCACCAACAAGTTGCTGAGTTAGAAGTAAGGAAATTCCAGGTAGTAGCTGGTATTGAAACTTTAAGAGCTGAGTTTAAAACTTTTGAAGGCGAGTTAATTAAAGAATACGGAGACAACGTAGTCATTAATTTACAAACTGGTGAAATAAAAGACAAACCAGAAGATGGCGAAAATAAGTAATATAACAGCATATCCTACAATCAGTAATCTAAATGGAAGCGATTATTTAATCATAACAGATGCAAATAATTCATTAGCAACTAAAACCGTAACCCTTTCACAAGTTCAAAGTTTTTTAGGTCTAGCTTCGGATTCTCCTGTAATAGCAAATGTTTCTGTAAGCAGCGCAACCTTATTAACATTAGCTACTACTCCAGCAACTCTAGTTGCAGCACCAGGATTAGGAAAGGTTCTTGATATAATAAGCATAATGTGTTATATGGACGCAGGGGCAACTCCTTATGATTTCACACCTAGCTTGCCAGTTAAAATAGGTTCTGAAACGATAGGATCGGTTTCAAATGGCGCAACAGCTATGAATACAGCGGTGGACGCAGTTTTTAAACCTGAGACTCCTAATTCCTCTACAGAAATTATAGCGCAAAACACTGCGTTAACTTTACACGCTGGTGGAAGTAATCCTACACAGGGTACAGGAGTTTTATATGTAAATGTATACTACAGGGTGTTAACTGTCGGTTCAAGCTTCTAATCAAAATGGATATTAGGAAGATTTCAATAGGCTCGGACTATAAGTCTAGCGCTATGCATTATCTTGTGGGTCAATCAATATTAGGCGGCTCGTATACTATTCATTTAATTCAATACGAAAGCAGTAGTGATTCAATAAAAATATGGATAGAAAGGCAAAATGAAATATTGCTATGGAAAGAGTTTAACTCTAACATGCCTATATCTATAGAATATAATATTAATTTTTAATGAAATCCCCACACTATTTTATCGTAAAACCTTTGAAGGGTAGAAGGTATGATAATATAAAAAAAATAGGTGGAATAGATTTTTACACTAGCGTATCTCAGGAAGATCATACGGCTACAAACAGATTTGCAGAAGTTGTAAGCACCCCTTTAAATTACAAAGGCGATATAGATAAGGGGGATATTCTGCTAGTTCATCATAATGTATTTAAGATATATTATGACATGAAGGGTAGGGAGAAAAGCGGTAGAAGTTTTTTCAAAGAGGATTTGTTTTTTATAGACTATGATCAGTTTTATATGTATTGCAAAAATAATAAATGGAAAACTCATTCAAAGTATTGTTTTATAAAACCTGTTTCAGTTCGTGAATCCATAATCATGAAGCCAGTTGAAGAAGAACCATTAGTGGGTATTGTTAAATATACTAATCCAATATTGACAAAACTAGGCGTAAAAGAAAATGATGAAGTGGTGTTTGAGCCAGAATGCGAATATCCATTTTACATAAATGGAGAGAAGCTCTACAGGATGTTTTGGAATAATATAACTATGGTATTATGAAGTCATCAGAAGATTTAAAGTTAGATATAATTAGCGCAGGAAGAGAGGCTGTAGCTCAACTTATTAAAGTTGCTAAAGAAGATATAATTAAGTACGATAAAGATGATGAGTTGGCGGCAGATAGATTAAAAAATGCAGCGGCTACAAAAAAGCTAGCTATATTCGATGCATTTGAAATACTAACCAGAATTGAATTAGAAAAAGATTTGTTGAACGGAGTGGAAAAAGAAGAGGAAAAATCAAGACAGGGGTTTGCAGAAAGAAGGTCAAAATAAATTATACAAAGTAGTTGATAATCATATATCTAAGCAGTCTATGCTTAAGATGAATCAAAATAAATCTTGGCAATATGGATACAATCCAAAACACGATTTAGTTGTAATTAGTAAAGACGGCACCATAGGTGAAATTTATAATATAAATGGTTTACTAATAGGATTACCTAAAGCGCCTAAAAACATACATAAAAATTCAAAAAAATCAGTCGATCAATATTGGCTTGCATTTAAATATCCTAAATCATTATCTCGAATAAATTCAATATTTCAATGGCATGAAATGAGTAGTGAATTTAAAAATGAATGGGTAAATTATATAGAGTCTGAGTTTGATAGAAGGGAAGAAGGTTTTTGGTTTTATAATAATGGCACGCCTACATATATTACAGGCACGCACTACATGTATTTACAGTGGACTAAAATAGATATAGGAAAGCCAGAGTTTAGGGAAGCCAATAGAATATTTTATATATTTTGGGAGGCGTGTAAAGCAGACAAAAGAAGTTTTGGAATGTGTTACCTTAAAATTAGACGTTCGGGGTTTTCTTTTATGGGGTCTTGTGAAGCTGTTAATACCGCTACAATTAGCAAGGACGCAAGAGTGGGTATACTATCTAAAACAGGATCCGATGCAAAAAAAATGTTTACTGACAAAGTAGTGCCCATCTCCAACAACTATCCTTTCTTTTTCAAGCCTATACAGGATGGTATGGATAGACCTAAAACAGAATTGGCTTACAGGGTGCCCGCTTCTAAGATAACAAAAAAGAATATGTTTGAAACAGAAGATGAAGAGCTGGAGGGGTTAGATACAACTATCGACTGGAAAAATACTGCAGATAACAGTTATGATGGTGAGAAACTAAAATTACTAATTCATGATGAATCAGGTAAATGGCTCAAGCCAGATAACATTATAAATAACTGGAATGTTACTAAAACTTGTTTAAGATTAGGTAGTAAAGTTATAGGAAAATGTATGATGGGCTCCACTTCAAACGCCTTGGATAAGGGGGGTGAAAATTTTAAAAAACTATTCTACAATTCAGATGTAACTAAGAGAAATCAAAACGGTCAAACAAAAAGTGGATTATACAATTTGTTCATACCTATGGAATGGAACTTTGAAGGCTATATAGATAAGTATGGCATGCCAGTATTTAATACACCTGACACGGGAGTAGAGGGTTCGGATGGTGAATTAATATATCAAGGCGCATTAAATTATTGGGAAAATGAAGTTGAGTCTTTAAAAAAAGATCCAGATGTATTAAATGAATTTTACAGGCAGTTTCCAAGAACAGACTCTCATGCGTTTAGAGACGAGAGTAAGCAATCTTTATTTAATCTAACTAAAATTTATCAGCAAATAGATTACAATGATTCTTTAATTAAAGAGCACTATTTAACAAGAGGTAGATTTAGTTGGAAGGATGGAATAAAAGACACTAAGGTAGTTTGGTCACCTGACAATAGAGGTAGGTTTTTAGTATCATGGATACCAGAAAAGAACTTACAAAACTGTAGGGTGAATCAAAATGGAAAGTATCTCCCAGGTAACGAACACTTAGGTAGCTTTGGTTGTGATTCCTATGATATATCCGGAACAGTTGGTGGTGGAGGATCAAACGGCGCTTTACATGGACTAACAAAATTCAATATGGATAACGCTCCTAGTAATGAATTTTTTTTAGAATACGTAGCTAGACCTCAAACAGCAGAATTATTTTTTGAAGATGTTTTAATGGCTTGTGTTTTTTATGGAATGCCTATATTAGTAGAAAATAACAAACCGAGATTGTTGTATCATTTCAAAAACAGAGGTTATAGAAAATATTGTATGAATCGACCAGATAAAGTATACAACAAACTTTCTAAGTCTGAAAAAGAAATAGGAGGTATACCTAATTCCTCCGAAGAGGTAAAGCAAGCTCATGCAAGTGCGATTGAAAGTTATATAGAAAAACATGTAGGGATGGATATGGATGGTATGTTTAGAGAAAAATTAGACATGGGTTCTATGTATTTTAACAGAACTTTAGAGGATTGGGCAAGGTTTAATATTAATAACCGAACTAAGTTTGATGCAACTATTAGCTCTGGGTTAGCTATTATGGCTAATCAAAAGCACTTATATACACCACAAAAAAAAGAGTCAAAAATAAAGATTAACTTTGCAAGGTATAATAATAAAGGATTATATAGCGAAATACGCAATTAATGGTAGATGTTAAAATTGATATAAACCCAGTTGGGTTTCCGGATTTATTTGTTTCTGATAGTGAAAAAGATACAGTAGAGTATGGATTGCAAATTGGACAGGCAATTCAGTACGAATGGTTTCGTAAAGATAGTAGCACTTGTAGGTTTTATTCTCAATGGAGAGATTACCATAGACTACGACTTTATGCTAGAGGCGAACAGTCAGTTCAGAAATATAAAAATGAATTAGCAATTGATGGAGATTTAAGTTATTTAAACTTAGATTGGACTCCAGTTCCTATCATTCCAAAGTTTGTAGACATTGTTGTAAATGGTATGTCGGACAGATTATTTAAGGTACAAGCGTATGCTCAAGATGCCTTGTCTGCAGAAAAAAGATCTTCCTTTCAAGACATGATCGAATCAGACATGGTTGCTAAACCTATACTTTCTCAAATACAAAAAGGCTTTGGAGTAAATCCTTTTGCTACTGATCCTGATGAACTTCCAAACAATGATGAAGAACTGGCTTTATACATGCAATTAAATTACAAGCCAGGGATAGAGATAGCTGAAGAAGAGGCTATAAATACTTTGTTTGAAGAAAATCATTATTCACATATTAGAAGACGCGTTGATTATGACATTACAGTATTAGGTATTGGAATTACTAAACAGTATTTTTTACCGGGTGAGGGTGTAAAAATAGATTATGTGGATCCTGCAAATGTAGTGTACAGTTATACTGAAGACCCTTACTTCAAAGATTGTTTTTATTGGGGTGAAATAAAAACTGTTCCAATGACTGAGCTTCCTAAAATAGACCCTACGTTGACAAATGAAGATTTAGAGGAGATAGCAAAATATAGTCAAGCTTGGTATGATTATTATAATGTAGCTCAGTTTTATGAAAACAGTGTTTTTTATAGAGACACAGCAACCTTGTTATACTTTAATTATAAAACTACAAATTCAATAGTATACAAAAAGAAAAAATTAGACGGTGGAGGCGCTAGGGTTATTGAGAAAAACGATGAGTTCAACCCTCCAGAAGAAATGATGGAAGAAGGCAACTTTGAAAAAGTTGAAAAGAAAATTGATGTTTGGTATGAGGGTGTTATGGTAATGGGTACAAACATAGTGTTACAGTGGAAAAAAATGGAGAACATGGTTAGACCTCAATCGGCTTCTCAACACGCTATGCCTAATTACATCGCTTGTGCCCCAAGAATGTATAAGGGAATTATAGAGTCTTTGGTAAGACGTATGATTACGTTTGCTGATTTAATACAGATGACTCACTTAAAATTACAACAGGTAATTGCTAGAACTGTGCCAGATGGTGTGTTCATTGATGCAGATGGATTAAATGAGGTTGATTTAGGAACAGGAAACGCTTATAACCCACAAGACGCATTAAGGTTGTATTTTCAAACAGGTTCTGTAATAGGAAGAAGTTACACTCAAGATGGGGAGTTTAATAATGCTAGAGTGCCAATACAGCAATTAACAGCTAGTAGTGGTCAGGGAAAAATAAATAGTTTGGTTGGTACGTACAATCATTATATGGATATGTTAAGAAGTGTAACCGGATTGAATGAAGCGAGAGACGGAACTAAGCCAGATCCTTATGCGTTAGTAGGTGTTCAAAAATTAGCAGCATTAAATTCAAATACTGCAACTAGACATATTCTACAAGGTAGCTTATATATTACGCAAACATTAGCTGAAGCCCTGTCTATTAGAGTAGCTGATATTTTACAATATGCAGAATTCAAAGAAGAGTTTAAAATGCAGATAGGTAAATATAATGTAGGAATCCTGGAGGAGATAAATGATTTATACATATATGACTTTGGTATATTTATAGAGGTTGCTCCTGACGAAGAAGAGAAAGCTCAATTAGAGCAAAACATTCAGATGGCATTATCTAAAAACGATATTAACTTAGAAGATGCAATAGATATAAGAGAGCTTAAAAACATAAAGTTAGCTAATCAATTACTAAAAGTAAAAAGACAAAAGAAACAAGAAAAAGATCAGCAGTTTGCCATGACTCAAAAACAAATGGATGCGCAGACAAAAATGCAGGTTCAACAAATGCAGGCCGAACAAGAAATGAGAAAGATACAAATGGAAGGTCAAATGCAAATGCAAGCTAAACAGGCTGAAGTAGCTTTTGATATAGAGAAGTTGAAAAACGAAGCAATGTTAAAACGTGAGTTGATGCAAGTAGAGTTCGATTTCAACATGCAGTTAAAGGGTAGAGAAGAGCAGGCTATAGATAAAAGAGAACAGGAAAGGGAAAAAGCTAAAAACAAACGAATTAGTCAAGCTAACACTGAGCAGTCACAATTGATTCAGCAAAGAAAAAACAATCTACCGCCGATTAGCTTTGAATCAAATGAAGATACACTGGATGGATTTGACTTAGCAGAATTCGAGCCTAGATAATGTTTGATAATTTTAATATTGAGAAATACAAGCAAATTAGTTTCCCTAAAGACAACTCCTTAAGAACATTGGGCGAAATAAAAAAATTAAAACTAATGCCATTAAATAAAGTTTTGCCATTTAAATATGACGATATAGGTAATGTATTTCAAAATATTTTTTCACACCGAGCAGAATCTTTTCCATACAGGGTGGTGCAAAAATTGATAGAAGAATCTGAGCCTGTAATTAAAAAAATAAAAAACTATCATAATAGACCAAGGCCTAATGTAAATGCAAAAAAATTTAAGATTGATTTAGATTATTTAAAAATGAAAAGTGCACAAACGCCAGCATTTCCATCAGGTCACTCAGCGCAATCAAAATTAGTGGCATTAGCATTAACAGATATTTACCCTCATTTAAAAAGAGAATTTGATAAAGCCGCTGAAAATATATCTAATAGTAGAATAGTTGCAAGAGTGCATTATGAATCAGATAAAACAGTGGGGGAAAAATTAGGAGTAGATCTTTATAACCATATAAAGCATCTTAAATATATTTAGAATTATTGTTTAACTTTGTAAAAATTAAATCAAATGGAAATAAAAGTAAGAGATTTAGGTGAAATAGAATCTAAGTCAACACAAGAAATCGAAAAACAACTATTGGAGAAACACGAAGCTCAACAAGAGTCGATGGATAATCCAAAGCCACAAGACGAGGTTCAACGAGTAAACCTCCAAGAGACTCCAAAGGAAACTCCCAAGGAAGAAAAAGTGGTTGAAGAAAAAATTGAAGAACCTGTTGTAGAAGCACCTAGTGAGCCTACACCAGAGATGTCTGAAAATGACGTTCTTTCATATATTGCAAACAAGTATGGCGAAGAAGTAAGTTCGCTAGACGACTTCATTGTAAAGCGAAATTCATCTGAAGAATTACCGGAGGATGTAAAAGCTTACTTTGATTATAAAAAAGAAACAGGAAGAGGAATAGATGATTTTGTTAGATTACAACAAGATTATGATTCAATGAATCCTGATTCTTTGATTGCTAATTATTATTCTGCAACAGAAGAAGGATTAGATTCAGAGGATATTAAATATCTAATGGATGATAAATTTGGATTTGATGAAGAATTAGATGATGAAAAAGAAAAAAAGAAAAAACAATTAGCAAAAAAAAGAGAGCTATCTAAAGCTAAGAAATACTTTAAAGAGCAAAAAGAAAAATACAAACTACCTCTTGAGTCAAGAGAAGTTGTTTCTGAAAGCAATAAAAAGGAAGTCGAAGCTTATAGAAAGTACATAGAGGAAAATGCTGCGTATGAAAAAGATGCAGCGCAGAAGCTACAGTGGTTCAAAGAAGAAACTAATAAAGTCTTTAATAAAGATTTCAAAGGTTTTGAGTTTGTTATTAACGAAAAGAAAATTTCTTATTTACCTGGGTCTGTAGAGGAGGTTAAAAATAGTCAATCAAGTATCGAAAATTTTATTGGAAGATATGTTGACGATAAAGGATTGGTTAAAAACACCTCGCAGTATCATAGGGCTTTATCTATGGCAATGAATCCGGACAAGTACGCCAAGTTCTTTTACGAGCAAGGCAAGGCGGATGCAGTAGACAGTATATCTAAAAAAACAAAAAATATAAATATGGATGTAAGGTCTGCTCCACAAGTCACATCAAAATCTGGATTTAAAGTAAGATCATTAAATCAAGACTCAGGTCGAGGTTTGAAGATCAGGAGTATAAAAAAAAGTAATTAATAACAATTTAAAAATTAAAAATTATGGCTGGTTCAGTTAAAGCTACTCCTACTTTTGCATTACAACCTAGTGCAGAAAGAGTAGCCGTACAATCAAACTATATAACTAACTTTAACTTCTTAAATCAGTATCTACCGGATACTTATGAAAAGGAGTTTGAGAGATACGGGAATAGAACAGTGGCATCATTCTTAAGAATGGTAGGCGCTGAAATGCCTTCTAACTCTGACCTTATCAAATGGGCGGAGCAAGGAAGATTACACACTAAATACACTAACGTTACTTCAGGTGCGGCAGCAGCTCAAGACGTAGCTACATTAACAGTTAATGACGCACTTGTACCAGGTACAGGCGGAATTGCTATTAGAGTAGGTCAAACATTTATGTTATCTGACAGTTCAATTGGTTCTACTAACAGCAACAAAGGTATCGTTACTGCAGTAAACTATGGTGCAGGTACTATTGATGTTGCATACTATGAAGCAGGTGGTCAGACAATGGCTGCAGGTGTACAGTGTTCATTATTTATCTATGGTTCTGAATTCCAAAAAGGTTCAGTTGCTATGGCTAATTCATTAGAGGCTGATGACGTGATCTTCAGCAATAGCCCAATTATCATTAAAGATCTTTACGAAGTATCTGGTTCTGATATGGCGCAAATCGGATGGATTGAAGTAACTACTGAAAATGGAGCTACAGGATACCTATGGTATTTAAAATCAGAGCATGAAACAAGACTAAGATTTGAAGATTACCTAGAGACAGCAATGGTGGAAGCAGTTCCAGCAGAAGCAGGTTCTGGTGTGGCAGCTATCGCGGCTGGTGTAGCATCAGGTACAGGTAACAAAGGATCTGAAGGATTATTTTATGTATTAGGTCAAAGAGGAAATGTATGGGGCGGTGGAATTCCAGCGGCTTTAGCAGACTTTGACGCTGTTATTCAGAGATTAGATAAGCAAGGTGCTATCGAAGAAAATGTATTATTCGTGAACAGAGAGTTTTCTTTTGACATTGATGATATGTTAGCTGCACAGAATTCATACGGTGCAGGTGGTAGTTCTTACGGATTATTTGATAATGACGAAGAAATGGCATTGAATTTAGGATTCTCTGGGTTCAGAAGAGGTTATGACTTCTACAAAACAGATTGGAAATACCTTAACGATCCTACTATGAGAGGAGATATTGTTGGAGGAAAAATCAACGGTGTACTTGTACCTGCTGGTTCTACTTCAGTATATGATCAAATCTTAGGTAAGAACGCTAAGAGACCATTCTTACACGTAAGATATAGAGCTTCTGAAACTGAAGATAGAAGATACAAAACATGGATTACTGGTTCTGCTGGTGGCGCTGCTACTTCAGGAACTGACGTAATGCAGGTTAACTTCTTATCAGAAAGAGCGCTTTGTACTTTAGGTGCAAACAACTTCTTCTTATTCCAAAATGCATAATAAGTAGTTTAATAATATCAGGGGGTGATTTTCACCCCCTAGATATTTTACATAAATTTTAAATTAAATCAAATGAAAAAAATAAAAAAAGTATACGAAGATAAAGTATACAGACTTAGAAGGGATGCAGCACCTCTTTCTTACATGCTGTCAACTAAACACACTAAAAGAAAAGCATTATTATATTTTGACGAAGAGACGGGAGTCAATAGAGCTTTGCGTTATGCTAGAAATCAAAAATCAGTTTTTGAAGATGAGCAAGATGGCAACGCTATATTAGAGCCTATAATTTTTGAAGAAGGAATGCTTAGAGTCGCAAGACAAAACCAAATACTACAAGAGTTTCTTTCATTACATCCAGGTAATGGTAATATTTTTTATGAAGTAAATAATGAAAAAGACGCAAATGCTGATATGGAAGCCATGAACTTTGAATTAGAAGCTCAGGTCGCTGCACGCGATTTAAGCCTATCTAAGCTCGAAAGTATCTCTAGGGTTATATTAGGGGTAAGAGCGGATAAAATGACGACAGCGGAGCTTAAAAGAGATATTATGATATTTGCTAGAAGAGATCCTCAAGAATTTTTAGATCTTATAAATGATCCTATGGTTGAACTACAGGATGAAGTGGTTAGATTTTTTAGTGCCACTTTGCTTCAAATGAGAAATAAAAATAGAGATGTGTATTTTAATTTAAAGAAAAATAAAACTAAAATGCTTACTGTTCCTCATGGGGAAGAGCCATCTTATATTGTAGCGTCATATTTTCAAACAGATGAAGGAGTAGAATCTTACAAGTTGTTAAAGAAAATGTTAGACAAATAAAGGAGTATATCCTCGAATAAATCAAATCGTCTTTTTTTTATGTATCTTTGTATAAACACGTGATACGATGATAAACGAAGTACGAAATGCAGTCATGGCTGTAATAAATAAAAATAACTACGGATATATTTCTCCCAGTGATTTTAATTTATTTGCAGAGCAAGCTCAACTTGATATATTCGAGGATTATTTCTATTTATATAACAATCAGCTAAATGCTGAGGTGATGCGTAAATCCGGAACGGGATATGCAAATATCACTAAAGGTATTATTGAAGTTATAGATAGTTTTTCTGTTAACACATTTTTAACTCAAGCTAACGCCAACACCTACACATTACCTAGTGATTATTATTTAGTAGATAAAATATTTTACTACTCAAACGTACTAACGTCAGGGGTTTCAGACACCTCTGGTGCATTTGATCTTACAGATATTAATCAGACTTTTAAAAGTACAGTTCAGGTTGGAAACCTAGTGGTTAACACGACAGACAAAACACAAGCTTTTGTTACAATAGTTGCAAGCGACAAACAAATTCGTTTAAGTGAAGATATTTTAAGCACTGCAGGAAAAAATTATGTTATTTACTCAAACACTCACATAAGAGAAGTAGAAAGAGTTACACAAAATAAAATATTTTATCTAACCAATTCTAATATTGCTGCTCCTACTACTATGTTCCCAGCATATGTATTAGATAGTGCAACTGGAACGGCATTAGGGAATACAGTTACCGTTTACCCTACAACTATCACTGGAGCAGCGGATATACATGCGCAATATGTCAGGTATCCATTAGCGCCGAAATGGACGTTTACTACTTTATCAGGAGGTGAGCCAGTGTTTAATGCGTCTGCAGCAGACTACCAAGATTTTGAACTACCTACCTCAGACATGAATGGCTTAGTAAATAAAATATTACAATACGCAGGCGTCTCAATAAGAGAGGTAGATGTAGCTAAGTTTGGGCAATCATTAGAATCAGAAGATAGATTAACAGAAACCACACAATAAGATTATGGCATACTTAACAGGTTATCAATATTATGAAAATTCAGGAACCGCTCCTACAAATCAAAACTGGGGTAGCTATCAATATGTTTCATTGGAAGATATTGTAAACAACTTCATGCTTATATACAATGACAATCTTCAGCTTATTAATAATGTTACTAGGTATCAAGTTTTGTTTTTTGCAAAACGAGCTATTCAAGAATTAAATTACGATGCATTCAAAGAAGTAAAAGTTTTAGAGCTAGATGTTAGTGATCAACTACGTTTTGTTTTACCACCAGATTTTGTAAACTACGTAAGAATATCAATGTTTAAAGATGGAATGCTTTATCCATTAAGTGAGAACATACAAATTAACTCAGCCACAAGTTATCTGCAGGATAACAATTGTGATATTTTATTTGATGTAAATGGAAATATTTTGCAAGCTGAATTTTCTACAGTAGATAGAGAAAGAATTGCTGGTACAAAAAAATCAATCTACTTAGGTCACGGCCCTTACAACGGAAGAGAAGGGTTCTGCGTGGATGGATGCTGGTATTTTAACTACAGAATTGGAGCTAGATTTGGATTGAATACTGAAACAGCAAACATAAATCCAACATATAGAATAGATAAAAAAGCAGGTGTAATTAATTTTAGTTCAGGTATGGCTAATCAATTATGTGTACTAGAGTATGTTTCTGATGGAATGGAAAACGGAGATGACAGCGCTGTGAGTGTTAACAAATTATTTGAAGACTATATATATGCATATATTAAATACGCTATATTGAATTCAAAGCTAGGAGTACAAGAGTATATAGTTAATAGAGTAAGAAAAGATAAATCAGCTCTTCTAAGAAATGCAAAAATTCGCCTAAGCGACATACATCCAGGTAGGCTTTTAATGAATCTTAGAGGTCAAGCAAAGTGGATTAAATGACAGTAATACAAACTAATTTTATTAAAGGCCGAATGAATAAATCGGTCGATGAAAGATTACTTCCGCCGGGAGAATATGTAGATGCACTGAATGTAAGGCTTGGGTCTACTGAAGATACAGAAATAGGTTCTGTAGAAAATTCCAAAGGAAACTCTATATTAGCTACTCTCTCTTATAATGGAGTGAACTTAGATCCTCAGGTTACGGATACAAGATGCATTGGAACCTTGGAGGATGGAGTAAATAACACGATTTATTGGTTTGTTCACTCGATAGACAAAACACTAACTATATTGCCAACAGGGAAAGCTGACATGATTGTGTCATACAATGTGATAAACAATAACTTAATATACCATGTAATATCTACAAGTGTTTTAAATTTTGATTCTTCGTATTTGATTAACGCAGTAAATAAAATTGACAACCTTTTGTTTTTTACAGATAATATAAACCCTCCTAGGTGTATTAATGTAGAAAGAACTTATTTGCCGCCAACCGCTTTGAATGTAGATCAAATTACAGCCGCAGAATTAAATGTTATCAAGGCGCCACCAATGAGCGCCCCTACTGTAAATCTTTTGCAGTCAGGACAAGAAGAAAATTTTCTTAAAAAAAACATAATTAGTTTTGCTTACAGGTATCAATACTTAGACAACGAATACTCCGCTATATCTCAATTTAGTGACATCGCTTTTGTGCCTGACTTTTTTAGTTTAAATACCAGTGATTTATCTAATTCAGGGATGCAGAACGTGTTCAATACCGCAGAGATTTCATTTAATACAGGAAGTAAATTAGTCAAAGAAATAGATTTGCTGTTTAAATATGCAAATCAACCCGGTGTGTATGTTATTGAAAAATTTAACAAAGGTATTTTAGGGTGGTCTAATAATATAACTAGAACACAAAGTTTTAGACACAACCAAATATATACTGCATTAGCCGACAATCAACTAACAAGACTATTTGACAATGTTCCTAGAACAGCTAAGTCACAAACGATTATGGCCAATAGATTGATGTACGGTAATTATGTTGATGGATACAATGTAAATAGCCAGCTGAATTATACCGTTGCATTAAACAGAGAGTTAATTAATCTAAATGAATTTACAGGCGTATTGTCAAATGGCGCTTATACTATAGACATTAGCAAAACAATAACTAATTCAGTTGTCACATTTGATTACACAGATATTGATAGTCCAGACTCATTAAAGAAAGATTCCCAAATCGGTTTTCAATTTAATTTTAGATCAGCTGATTTTGATGCGCCGGGCGGAGGGGCTCCCCCAGGTACACCGAATCAAGGTTTAACTGAAATTACTTTTACCATTACACTTAATCAAGACTACAATAGTATTTATGACTTCTTTAATGGAACTTTTGTAGCCCAGCAAGTAAGCTCAGGGGTTGCAGGCCCATTTATGACTAACAATCCTTGTAACGAAACTACCTTTACAGATATTTTAAATTGCGCTATTGCAGATCAATCTTCATTCTTACACTCATATTCTGGTATAGACAATAGAGATGAGGGTATAAAAATTACAACCAGTCCGGGTAGCTCATCAGTTAGTTTACAATTAGTAGCGGCTGAATTTGACGACTCTTCATCGGGTGCCGCAACTACTGATATGTATGGGTACTATCAATTTACAGCTGCACAATCAGATTACTCTTCAAAAGGAAATAGAAAAAGTCTACATAGCAATAGAAATTATGATGTGGGAATAGTGTACATGGATGAATATTTAAGAAGCACCACAGCTTTAACTTCTCCAAATAACACAATTTATGTGCAGCCCTCGAGCTCGATAACAGCAAACAGCTTAAAGGTTACAATACCTACTACAATGAATCCGCCAAGTTGGGCAAGCAAATATAAGTTTGTGGTGAAAAGGGCGGAAGATACTTATGAAACAATATATTCAGTAATTGCATTTGATGACGACTCTACTAATTCAGTGTGGATTAGGCTTGAAGGTGATAATCAAGTAAAAACAAAGAAAGGGGACACATTAGTTGTAAAAGCAGATGTTAGTGGCCCTCTAAACACAATAGTAACCACTAAGGTATTAGCGATAGAGTCAAAAGCAAATAACTTTTTGACACCCGAAGCATCACAAGGTATTGGTAGCAACGCGCCATTTATTTCAGAGCCTGCGGGATTATACATGAACCTTAAACCTCAAGGCTTTACAATAACTGATGATGTGAATGGATTTTTTGATAGCGGTCAAATAGGTGGTAGAAGTGGTAAAAGAGGTGGGCCGGCGGCAAAAGCAGGGATTCCATGTTTTAAAGAAGTTATAGATGCAGGAACTGGAGCAACACAAGTTGAAAATATAGATATACCTGAAGGATCATTAGTAAACTTTGCGTTAAGATTTAATAGAAATGCAAGTGACGGCGGATTTTTGGTGGGTAGTTCAGAACAAAAAACATATGACTACAATAGAACAGTAGTTGCCTCTCAAGATTACAATTCAATGTTTGAATTTGTTAACGGTGAAGGTATTGATTTTACAGAAGGTGTAGCATCAGGAACTGGAACACAACCGACTAATGTATATACTAACACTATTGGTAATTTAGCGAATGATTTTGACAATATTACTTTTCAACCTAATGGTGAAAATAAATATAGATTTTATACGGTAAACGCTACAAATCCACCTGCTCCAGGGGCAGTGGCACCCACAGATAATGGAGCAAAACTTACCCTTGGGCTTGTAAGTGGAAATGGAGGGGATAGTGGTCAAAGAACTAGAATAGAAGGTCAGATAACAATTAATATAGGTACAGCTTCACTGATATTAGAAACAGAGCCCTTGAACGCTGACTTAGATATATACTATGAAAACAACGAAGTGTTTGAAATTACAGGAGGCTTTCATCAATCTGGAAGTAAAACAGGAGATCAAAACCAAACTGGATCGCAAGCAGCTATTGTAAACCTAGGATTTTTTGACTGTTTTTCATTTGGTAATGGAGTTGAAAGCTATAAATATTTAGACGATCTTGATGGCTCAAGCTTTAACCTTGGTCAAAGAACTACTTCGGTTTCCGAAGAAGATTACAAGGAGGCAAATAGATATGCAGGGGTAACATATAGTGGCTTGTATAACGCAAACACAAACATTAATAGGTTTAACGAGTTTAATTTAAGCGACGGAAACTTTAAAGATTTAGAAAAATCATTTGGAGATATTCAGGTTCTTCATTCATTTGAAACAAACCTATTAGTATTACAAGAAGATAAAATCTCAAATGTATTGCTTAGTAAACAAGCTCTGCAAGCAGCTGAAGGATCAGGGATTGTAGCTACATCTACCGCAGTATTAGGAACTCAGGTAGCTAGAATAGAAGAATATGGAATTAGTAATAACCCGGAGAGTTTTGCTGCATACGGAGATAGTAGATATTTTACAGACACCAAGAGGGGGGCTGTTATACAGCTTAAAGGAACAGGTGGCGTAAGTGATAGGTTAAATTTAATCTCAGAACTTGGAATGAGAAGTTATTTTAGAGATAACTTCATCACCTATCCTGATACACAAAAAATTGGAGGATTTGATCCTTATATGAATGAGTATGTATTAAGTTCTAATACAGTTGGATTACCTAATGCTTATCAAGCAACTACAGAAATACCTGTTAGTTGTGGTGCTGTTTTTGGCCCTGCTGAGTATAGCGACCCTATTATATACAATGTCGATTTAGGAGAGGCGCAAGGTAATGTTGTAGTGGATTATAAAATTACAGGAACTGTGGCAATCGCATATGAGTGGAGCTCAGTCACAGGAAGTGTTCCTGCGGCAACAGGTGTGGGTAGTTTTAATTTTAACAAGACCACGTCTACACCAACTAATTTAAAAATTACAATAACCCCAACAGGATCCTACACAGCAAGAATACAAGTGGCTTGTCCAACTGTTAGTGAATTAACTATCGTGAATGTAGCGCTGGGATCAGTATCAGATGATGGGTTGTTTATACACGATGAATTTTATTGGAGTGATGGAACAACAACAAGCCCAGTAGAAAGCACTCAAACCTCATTTAGCTTTTCACCTTTTAGCACAAACAGACTGGCAAGATATACAAGCATTACAGGATTGGAGTCTGAAGGTATATTCCCTCCTAGTGGAGCAGCCGTGCGCATGGCTTCAAACAAAATAGATTTTGATACTTTAAACTTCACACCCTCTGCAGGTTACTCTGGTTCTATTCCACCGGCAGCAGATAAGTTTTCGTTTTTAGTCTCCAATACATTATACACATCTTCGCAAGCAGACATCAATGCATTAGTGGCTGCAGCTACAGATATAACCACGGTTACCAATCCTTCAACAGGATACTATGAGGCTAGCTTTACATACAACAACCCAAGTAATCAAACGTATTTATATTTAATATACAATTACGCAGGAGTAGCTTCAACTACTTTAACATTTGGCGCAACATCATTGATCGCTTGTTGTACAGGTGCTAACGGAACATACTATTTAAATAGCACAAGTTTTGCAACTGCAACTTCAATATTCACTGACTCAGGGTTAACAACTCTAGCCACCGATGGTTTCTACAAAAGCGGATCAACTGTAAGAGAGTTATCAAGTGGAGTTCTTGGAACTGCGGCTACTTGCTCAACTTGTAATTATATTTACATAACTGGTGCTCGAACAAATAAATCTGATTTTTGTAGTGGAACTAGTTACATAATGTCGCAACAAGCACAGACAACAAATAATCATAATTTTGCAAGTGTAACAATTGGTGATGTGTTCAGTGAGCTTCCATCAGGCGCTGGCCCTGGCACTAAATATGTAGCATATAGCGCAGTAAGCGGTGAATCCACACCATCGGGTACAACATACAGAATAGCTGAAATAAATGCTAGTGGTCTAATAACAGGATTATTCTTTGGAGGTACAGGAACATGTGGTAATCCATTATAAAATAAAAATATGGGAGCAGTAACATTAACATATAGCGAAACTTCAAAAGGATGGCCATCCTTTTATTCATTCATTCCTGAAAAAGTAATTGGAATGAACAACTACCTTTATTCATTTAAAGACGGCAATCTGTATAGACACAATACTAATACCCTTAGAAATAATTACTATGGAGTTCAATACAGTTCTAGTATATCTAGTGTATTTAATATAAAACCTCTAGAAGTTAAATTATTCAAAACTATATCATTAGAATCAGATAGTGCGTGGTCGGCAACCTACAACACAGACATGCATAATCCAGGTGGGGATTTATTAGCTTCTTACTTTGTACAAAAAGAAACTGATTGGTACTCATTTATTAGATCAGCTACCCATACAGTTAATTTTAATTTAAGATCTGCAAATGGATTAGGTGATGTGAGCAGTGTCGATTCAAGTGTGGCCGCAGCGGTTGTGCTTACATTTGCATTTAACATAGGATCAATTATTTCTATTGGAGACAAAGCATATCACGGAAACACACCTACGTTTGCAGGAACGGTAGTGGCAACAACTACTAACACGATAACTATTGATACCACAATAGGCGGATCGGTTCCTCCAGGGGGAGCGTTTATTTGCTACATAAAAGATAGTGTGGCGGAATCACATGGAATAAGAGGTCATTACTTAGAGTTTATTCTAAAGAATGGCCCTACTGAAAATCCAAGTGCAAGTGCGGTTGAACTATTTGCTGTCAAAAGCAGCATGTTTAAAAGTTACCCTTAAAATTTGTATCTTTGTTGTTAATATTTTAAATTTATCAATATGGCAGACGGAAAATTTGCACAAGCAATGTCAAATGCATCAGCAGCTTTAGGTGTTGTAGGTGCGGCATTTGGATTAGCTGGAAGTATTTCTCAGTTTACTACAGCTAACAGAGCTTTAGAAAGAGCAAATAAAGAAGCGGCTTTAGCTGTTGCTCAAGCCAGAGATAAGATTAGTAAGATCCCTATGTTAGAAAAGGGTATACCTGCAATAGCCACAGAACAAATACAAAAAGATGCGTTAAGACAAAGAAAACAATTGCTTGATGCAGTTAGAGGTTCAGGTCAAAGAAGTGTGTTAGGAGCAGCTCCAACAATCGGAGAACAAATATTAAAAGAAAAAGAAACGCAAAGAGGGGCTATTGAAAAACAATTACAAGCTCGTGAGGATGAGATAGTTAAAGCTAAACAAGCTCAACAAGATACAGAGCTTGAGATGTTAACCGCAGCAGGCACAGCGGCTCAACAAAGAGCGGCGGCCGCAGCAAATCAAAAAGCAGCAGCAGTTGGATCTGCTGTTTCTTCAGCAGGAGCATTGACTGGATCCCTAATGGAAGCCGCAAATTTATATGGAGGCGAAGATAGATTCCAAAGAAATGTAGATAAATTTTTAGCAGAAAAAAACCCTGGTGAAAATTTTGATAGAGATGGGTTTGTTTCGTTTGTAGAAGAGAAAGCGGGATTCGGTGTTGATTCAGGTGCTACATATGGAGACGCAACTGATTTAATTAAATCGGGAGAGGTGGATGATTTATATGAATTATTTTTACAAGAAAATCCTTCTGATGAATCAGGGTTTGAGGTAAGCAGAATATAATATGGCAAGCAATAAAACTTATTACAACCGAGGTGGCAATAGATTTACAGGGATGTTTGATTCCGGTGAGCAATTTGTTCCAGTAGACTGGTCTAAGATAACAGGTGATATTGTAGATGAACTACAAACTATTCAGTCTGAGAAACAAAAAAAACGAGACGACATCCAAACAAAAACGGATGAGCTACTTACAGATCTTAGAGATTATCAAGCAGGAGGAAACAATACGTTTAACGGATATGTATTAGACGGATCAAAGCAGGTTAAAGATTACATGCTGATGCAAAACAAACTATTAAAGCAAGGTAAGTTAGATCCAAACTCTTATACAAGAAGCCAGCAATTGCTTCAAGATGACTGGAATTCTTTTCAAGCTGCGGCTGAAACTTTCAATACAGATTATGCAGAGGCTATGAAAGCAGCGAATGCAGGTGATACTTCAAAGCTAGGTATGCTTAGTTTTGATAAACTACAAAGCGCTACAGATATTCAGAAAAGTAGATTAGTAATTAACACAGATGGTAGATTGTATTCACAAACTGGTGAAGGTCAACTGATTGGTTTTACCAATATGAATGCTAGGCAAAAAGATATTCCTAAAAACTATAACATAATAGAAGGAACTAAAGCTTTTGCATCTACGCTAGGGACATATAGAGAAGCTAATCCTAATTTAACGATAGAAGACATTACAAAACAACCTGCATTTACAAAAGCTAGAGATACATTTATAGAGGGTGTACTTAATCAAGGAACGGGTAGAGATTTTTTAAGTATACTTACTCAAAATGGATACGAGCTAACAGAAAATCCTGATGAAGTAAACGAGAATACAATACTAGTAAAAGCAGACTCAAACGGCATGCTTCAACCCGATAAAGATTCTTTAAATAAACACAGAGATGCTGCTAAGAAAATATTACAAGAAGCGATTGGGGCGCAACTAGATTATAAAGAATCACCGGGTACTAAAACTGCTCAAGAAAGAATTATAGAAAAAGGAGAGGCAGAGAAAATAAAAAGTGCAGGAGATAATTATGCGTTAACCGCGCAATTGTTTAGCACAAACGGTGACTTGAATGAGTCTGCAGCTACTGAATTAGCACAAGCAAATCCAAACATAGATAGAATTCAATTAACAAAAGATGGTATTAATATTGAGCTAGCAACAGGTCAACCCCCTATTCCTGTTAAATTTAAAAATGATGATGGTTCTTTCAAGACACCTTCAAACTTAACAAATGAAGTGTTTGCTGTATTTTATCGTGGTGATAATGCTTTAACAGGCACACAGCTTGAGGAAGTAGAGTCATCTTACTTTGATGGTTTAAGTGAAAGTGCTACTACTGCGTTTGCTGGAACTGAATATGATATTGCTGAGTTGAGTGAAAACATACCAGGTTTCTTGTTTGATGTAAAAAGGGCTAAAAAATTAGCTAGGTTTGATTTTGAAAAAATAAAAATTGGAGGATTAGATAGTGGAACAGCTGTAAATAATCACAACAAAGATGTTACTAAAATAAATAATACAGATAGTTCAGAAGCTGAGAAAAAAAATCAAATAAAACAAGCTAATCTATCAATGATGAATTTATTGATGCCTAGTTTGAAATACACTGATGCTCAAACAAAAAAACAAACCCTATTGCCTATAGAGCAATTTAATGATGGTGCCGTGGTGTACGTAGATGATGCTGGAAAAACACAAACAATTATAGACACAAATGGTCAAGTTAACACAACCTTGCTGTCAAATATTATAAATCAAAAACAAGTAGATCCGGGGACAACAGGTGTGTCTGAAGGCATTGATACTTCAAAATATGATAAATAGAATATGAATGAAGAAGCTTTACAAGATGCGTATAGGTTGTTTTCCAATGGCGGTTACAGTGGTTCTCTAGAAGAATTTAAAGTTTTAATTGATTCAAATCCAGAGGCCCTAAATGATTCTTACAAATTGTTTAGAGGTGGAGGTTATTCTGGAGACTTTGAAGCCTACAAAACCTTGATAGGTCAAAAAAAAAAAGAAGAAATTACCGAAGAACTTTCAGACTCAACTTCGGAAGATTCTCTATTGGATTCACAATTTTCTATCACCGAAAGTAAAACCGCAAAAGGTGTAAATAAAGGTATTGATGTAGTTACTGATGCTATTACAGGGTTTAATCCCACGAATCCCATATCCACAATTACTAATCTGTTAACAAAGCCTAAAAACATTTCAAAAATATTTGATATTGTTTCTGAGCCAGGTGTTAGTAGTGAGGTAAAAGAAAAAAAAGAAACTACAGAAGAGCCTAAGTTTACAGACCCAACTATCCTTAGCAAATCTTTTGAAGAAGATGCAGGGGTAAATGTTGAGACGGATGAAACCAAACTTAATATGGTTCAAGATTTGTATAGTGGAATGTCAGGTTTGAACTTAGATGAACTATCTAGATACCTGGATTCAGATGTAGAATATGAAGGTGTTAAATCAAAAAGAAATCGTATTATAGATCAGGCCCTAGCTGGCACTATAGACAGTGATGCAAAACTTGAAAGCTTGCAAGAAGATTTTAAGGACTTGTCTGATGCGGGTATATACGCTGACATGAAAAGACAAGAGGCTTTAAGTGTATACACTAAAGATAAAGTCAACTATATAAATAAAAAAATTCAAGCCATTGATTCCTTGATGGCGGAAGGCAAAGAAGATTACGAAGGATTAAACTTATTAGATACTAAACAAAACTTAATCAACGAAAGAACCTCTTTAATAAAATCTGTCAACAGATTTTCCAGACAGTATCTTCCCTTCTTTAATAAGTACATGCAAGATAAGAAACAAGATTTAGCTAATAAATATGTTTCTGGAGATATGGGATTATATAACATGGGGGACATTACCTCTGGTATTGGAACTGGGTTGTCAAAATTTGAACAAGGGGCCGGCAAAGCAGTTAGTGATGTAACAAGCGTTGTGTTTGACGCAATTGGATTGGATAATGTGGCGGACAGAATAAGAAAGAATAGCGAAATGGAGGAATTAAAAAAACTAGATCCGTCTTCTTTTATGATCGCTAGAGGTAAAGTTGTAAACCATGAGGGTAAAAAATATATTGTCACTCCTGAAGGTCAAATTATAGATGAAGAAAGAGAGGTAGATGTATCCTTTTTTGGTGAGCAAGCAGGTATAGATTTAGGGGCCATACGTAATAAAGCCAAAGAATCAAATGAATTAGAAACAACTTCTAGTTTCTATGGTATGATGACAGGTAGCTCTAATGTCTTAGGTAATTTAGCCGTTCAAATAATAGGAATGAAGGGTAGTGGTAAGGTTTTAAAAGCCGGTGGCAAATATGTGACTAAACCACTAACCGGTTTAGCATTAGGAAAACAAGCTACAATGCGTGCAAACGCTATGCTTAGTACAGGAGCTATAGTTTACAGTGGTACGTATAACCAGACATACCAAGAGGCTTTGGATCTAGGGTTGAATGATGCGCAAGCACAAGTATTGGCGGATGACATTGCAGATGTAACCGGTATTGTAGGTGGGTTAACTGCAGTTTTAATATCTCCAAACATTGGTGGTCAAAAACTACTTGACAAAATAAGCGTTAAAGAAATGACTAAACGAGTTGTTGAAGGTAAAACCACAAATACTAGAAAACAAATAGCTTTAGATTTTATAAAAGGAGCTTTGCCTGAAGGTACATTAGAAGCAGTGCAAGAAAACCTTGAATTAGTTGCTGAAGATTATGGAAGGAAAAAAGCAAACTTAAAATTGGGTGATGAAATATTTAAACCTGTATTAACAACCAACAGTGTACTTAATAATTCCGCAGCGGCATTTGCTACCGCGGGTCTTTTAGGTGGTGCGGGTAATGTAGGTAAGTCAAAAATTGTATTATACAATAGATTAGGAAGTAGTCAGGAATTGTTTCAGAAGTACATGAAAATGTATGTGAATCAAGATAGAATATCTCAGCCAGAAGCTGACAGGATAGTTAAGGAAGTTGAGAGTTATCATCAATTTAAAAACTCAGTTCCATCTAACATAAGAAATAAGCCGGAGGCTATTGAAATAACCAACTTGCTTGCACAAAAAAATCAACTGAAAGATAAATTAAAAACACAAGATGAAGTTTTTCATGAGGGAATTAATAAAGAAATTAGTGAGATAGATGCGCAGATACAAACATTAACAAATCAATCTACATCTACAACTAAAGAACCTGAAGTAGAACCTAAAACAACAGAACAAGATGCCAGTACGAAGCCGAGCGCAGTGGCGCAAACTAGCCCAGACGAATCCACAACTACTGAGGAAGTGGTTGAAGGAGTATCCAGTGAGGTTCAGCAACCTACCGGAACGAGTCAAACCCAAACTGACAGTGACGTCGACACGACAACGCAGGAGGAAATAACACCTGAAGATGAATTAACTGCTGAAGTAGAAGTGGTGACTGAACAAGAAGCAGAACAGGAGTTAGACGAACTTCTTAATGAAGCTGAGGCTAAAAATCAAAATGTTACAACTGTAGGTACTGAAGGTAGAAATAGAAGTATATCTACTAAAGCAAGTGCGCAAACAAAAGCTGAAGGATTTAACACTAGGACGCCACAAGGAAAAAGAAGATTTAATAAAATTAAAAGTGAAATAACACAGGCTTTTAACAAAAAATTAAGAACATTAACTAGAGCATCAAATTTATTAACTAAAATTTTACCAAACACTAAAATTATTTTTGCAGAAACAAAAGCTGACTATAACAGGTTAAGAGGCAAAGATTCTAATTCAGTAGGAGTTTTTAGGGTTACGGATGATGGAAAGACTGCTATATTTATTGACGTTAGCGCTCTCAGCACTGATAAAGGTATAGAGACTTTAGCCCACGAATTATTTCATGCGGTATTATATAAGAAATTCGGCACAGACAAGGCAAAGATTAGAAGAGTGACTAACAAGATGGTCAAAGAACTTCAAAAAACTTTACAGAATTCTAATGATCAAGAGCTTAAAGATGTGGGTAATGCGTTAGTTAAATTTAGTAAACAGTATCCAGAGGCAAAACAAACAGAAGAGTTCTTATCAGAAACTTTAGGTTATCTGGCTGAAAAATTTGATGCGGTACGAAGAGATTCAAAAGCTTTAAAAATTGTAACTGATTTTGTAAATAAAATTAGTAACCTTTTAGGTTTAGGTAAAGTAAAAAAAGAATTAGCTAAGGATCCTGACAGAGTGTTAAGAGCTTTAGCTTTGGTCGCTAAAAAACTTCAGAGCGGTGAAGTACTACAGGATACAGACTTTGATATTATAAACGAGATAGAAACAGAGGTGGATCAAGAAGGGGTCGATGCGCCTATAGTTACAGGTGCAGTAGACTTTGTTAGTGATACAGATACAACCACAGATGAAGAAGTAACTGTTACCGTGCTCGAAGATGTTGAGGTAGATGAAACAACTACGGAAGACAGAGTAGTTGAAAAAAAGAAAAAGCCTACGACCACTGATGCCACATCAACTACATTGCTTAGAAAAATATCTACTGAAATTAAAAAGGCAATCAAACAAGCAAAGAGCCAACAAAAGAAAATTAAAAGAGAAGTGGCTTTAGCTATAAGAGAATCCGTAAAGCAAGGTACACTGTCAGCAAAGCAAGCCTTGGTACTCGCCAAGAGAGCTTTGACCTTGAATGTAGATAGCCCCTTAGCCGTTGAAAGATTTATCTTATATACAAAGAAAGCTTTTGCTGATGCAGATAGTATATTCAAATTAAAAACAGCAAACACATTTAGAAAACAATTAAAGAAAATTGGTAATAGTAAAACTATAGATGCAGCTATTGCGGCATCTGCAAAAAACTTTTCACTTATGGATCCTATCTATGTAGAGGATCTTGACCTATACAATCAGTTAGCGAAAGAACTTATTGATGGATCTAAATCTAGTAGAGTATTAAAAGGTGAAGTAAAACAAAAGAGAACCGCTGACCTTGCAAAGATAAACGCATTTGCTGACAACCAACTTGAAAAAGAAAAAGTTGAAATAGAGGCTACAATGAGAGATGAGTTTGAAGCCATGACTGGCATCGACGCAAAGGATATGACTTATGCACAGATGAAAAGTTATTTAGATGATAAAACTCCAGCACCTAGTGAACAAGATGAATCGATCATTCGTAAAGCTGTAACAACTATGTTCAATAAATATTCCGAAACCATCAAACAAATGTTATCAAGTGGTGTGGATGCGGCGACAGGAAACCCCTTAGACTTAAGTACGAATCAAAAATCTATTGTGAAAGAGTTTATGGATATGGACTTATCAGTAATGGGAATCAAAGATGTTATAAGATCAGTTGATGCATTAAATAATTTTATTGTTAACAGAAACACTGGCGGTATGGAAACAGTGGTAAAAAACAATACTGGAGCTTCTAACGTATCACAAATGGTGAAGGATAATAAAACCGTTAAGCCCAGAATCAAATTTAAAGAGTTATACGAAGGTGTAGTTATTCCTTATTTTAAACAAATTGCAACAATGCCTATGACACTTAAGACTGTGTTGGGTAGCTTAGATAATTACATAGATCTTCAAATTAAAAGTGGGCTAAGAGATTTTATTAGCGGTCAAGCCAAGGCTATAGTTAATACCAATAATATGGTAAAAGATTATGTGAAAAAGTTTGGCGATTTAAAACCAAATAATGAAGTATTTGATTCGACAAGAAACAATATAGAAAGGGGTTTATATGCGTTTTTAGCTAGAACTACTAGTGGGGATTTAGATTCTAGTAAAAAAGAATTTAAAAGAAGGTTAAGATTGGTAGAGCAATCTATAGCAAAATATCAAAGAGGCGATAAAGAGCAGAAAGAAACAGCAGAGATTTTACAAAACATATATGACAAAATTAAAGATGCTAATAGTTCATCTGAAATAGAAAATTCTTTTGAACAAGTTAACAAAGATGCAGTTCTTTTCTGGCAAAATGAATGGGCAAAAGTTTATCCAACATTAGCTCAAACAAGTTACAATATATATAATCAGATATTAGGCAATGATGTTAACTATACACCAGATAAATTTTCAGTATTTGAAGCTGATGTAGAAGTTGACTTAGACAATGAAAGTGCGTTTGGATCTTTTTCAGGGACTTTGTTTAATAAAAAAGCAGGAGTATTATTTGAATCAACAAAACCACAGCAATTACCAAAAAATAGAATTATTAACTTTAACTTTGATTCTAATATGTCAAACTCTATGGAGGCTGCTCAAATGGATGTACAAACAGCTCCAGCTTATAATCAAATAAAGGGATTCGTTCAATCACCTGAGCTAAATAAACTAATTCCTGATGAAAGCGTAAGAAAATTAGTTGTTGATAAGATAGTCAGTTTTATTAACACCGCAAAAAAACAAAAATATTTACCTAAAGAAGAAGCGGGGGCGGTGTCTAAAGGACTTGATTTCCTTGCAAACCTTGGTGTGGGTAGAGCTTTGATACAAGTATTTCAACCTGTAAAACAAGTATTACCTGTTGCACTGAACACCATTATAAATTCTAAAGGAAATCTAGATATTGCTTCTTTTACCAACGTACCTCTTCAGAAATGGATTGACTCTGTTGGCACATCTATAGCTATAAGAGGCGGTTTATCAAGCGCTGATTTAGCAAAGCTTGAAAATTTTACAAATAGCATGGAATTTTTGGAATTACTTAAAGATATTAAATTAAATCCTGTAAAAAGTTCTATAAAATTAATTAAAAAATTAAACACTTTAGGTTTAGAAATATTTTTAGTGAAACCAGATAAAGCAATTGCCAGGGTCTCTTTCATTACATATTACAAACAAAAATTAAAAGAAAAAGGAGTTGATGTTAACACTATTGATTGGGAAACACACAAGGCAGATAAAGAAGCGTTAGCATATGCAGAAGCTCAAGTTGATTTACAACAAAATATTTCTAGCTCTGACATGTTTGGTGAATTTTTTAAGTCAGATAACTTTTACAAAAAAAATCTCAGAAGAATATTTCTCTCTTTTGCATCTTTCGCAATGAATTTAAAAACCAGGATATATACAGATCTACCTGTGTTGTTTAGCAAGACCGCTAGTAAATCAGAAAAGCAAAGAGCTGCGCTGTCTATTGCTTCAGCAGGCGTAGAGATAGCGGCTTTTCAAGCTATCGGAGGATTAATAAGCGCTATGATGTCTAAAATTGGATATGATGATGATGAGAAAAAAAGAAAAAAACGAATTGACAATATAATAAAAGGAAGAAAAGGAAATATAGTTACGGAATTTTTAAATCCCGTTGCTCATCCACTTGTTGATGATTATGTTTTAAAAGGAATAAATGAAACCATGAGCCTTATTACCGGAGATGATGAGAAGATATTTTTTGACAGTGACACTGGCAACATAGAGGTAAGTACTGTAACCGGTCAATTCGGTATTGCAATTAGTCGTGGTACTGAAATTATAAGGATGGGCATGCTTGCATTTGGAGATGGAGTGTTTACAAATCGATTTGGAAATAAAAGAAAGATAAGTAAAGAGTCTCAAGAAAAATTAAAACCATTACTAATACCTGCATTGTTATACAACCTTGGTTTGTTGCCGGCAGAGGCAGGCACTTATACAAGGTACCAAGTAAGAGAAGCTAAAAGCAAAAATACTACGAAGGCTAAATAAAGTAATGAGTAAGCCTAGCTACTTGTCCGTGCTCTAGGTGATGAACAAATCCTTCAACGGCTTTAGGAGATCCAGTGTATCCTTTGCGACTATGCCAGCTATCTGCAGACGAAGGACTTCTTAAATACTCTACAGTCACCCCAACAAAATCTTTTCCGTCTAGCCATTTGTGTTTTACTTTGTGGTGCAAATGATGTAAGTACCAATATCTTCTTTTAGCTTGCGCCCACATCATAGGTTTTTCTTGAGCCATCAGCAAAGGTAGATCAGAAAGTTTAGCGCCATCGCCATGCTCTAATCCAATCAAAGAATTACCATACTGATAATACTTTCTATGGTTTACTGTTATGTCAAACTTAATATCCTTGGCCTTTCTAAACCATGCTTGTAATGTATGAGCTAAATGAAAACCGGATTGATAATCATGATTACTCATACTATGCACCACGTCGACAGGTGCAATGGCTCTAAGCATTTCAATACACTTCACATATAACTTCAAAGCTATTTCATAATGCTCCCACCACTTACCATCTGTATCTTGTCTTGTACCTTTGGTTGTGGTATTATATACATTATCTACATGAAGCACGTCATTACCAATACAGAATAATATTTTATCTATGTCAAATCCAATTGATTTAGCAAGCAATCCTTTTACACCTTCAATAACTCTTTCACATGCAACATCAGTGTTGTATACTTCACCAGTCTCAACTTCTTGTGCGTACTTACCAATATGTATGTCAGCTGGATTTACAACTAATAGATGTGGATCCTTGCTTTTAGACCTTCTAATACTTTTATATGTAGGTGCATGATCGTGAATAAATTTATTTACATTCTTCATCATCTGACCTTCATCTAAACCATAGTCATCTTTGGTGACTATAGAAAACCTATACTCACCTGATGCGCTCTGCCAATGCTTTACGCTTACTACTGATTCTGGATCTATACCTCTTTCATGAAGATGTTTAGATAACTCAGAGTTTTCATTTTCATTTACATTTACAAATGTATTAGAGCGATATTCAAGTATCAACTCTTCTTCTTGTGGTGAAAGACGTAGCCTTCTACCATATGTTTTTTTCTCAGATTTAGATTTCATCCTGGTAGTTTAATTGGGTTTGTTTGAGTAGTTGAATCAAAGAAGTAATGTTGTGATCTAAGGTTATATAATCTTGATCAGCAAGTGATTCGTAAATTTCGTCAGAGTGGTCGTGAATTTCCTCCATCAACTTATTGATGTAAGTAAAGTTAACTTTTGAAGGATTATTAAAGGTCATTTAATCTACGTCCATAATGAAACAATAGTAATTTCCCGATTTAATATGTGTTTTGCTAAGTGTTAGATATGTAAGTTAGTAAAATAATATGATTAAAACACAAAAAATAGAAGAATATTTTGCAAATTCCTTGATACCTAGGTTTGTTGTAATGTAAAACCTCTCTAATTGCGTTAAATCATCGTCAGTAAAAACTGTTTTTTGTTTTATTTTAATTGTTTTTTCCGAACCATTGTCTGAAAAAAGATAAAAGGTATTATCATCACTAAGACTTGAAGACATACATATATCATAATAAGCTACGTTTTGTGTGTGATAGTCTGCAATGACTCCTTTAACATAATACTCAGAGCTATTGGTTAAAGCGCATATATTTTGTATAGGCATTTTAGGATCCTCTTTATATAAATCTAATATCTTAAAACGTTTGGTTGCTTTTCTCATAATGTAAATAGTATCCTGCGTTTATATAGTCTAAATAATCATTTACGTCTATCTCACGGATGTTTATTAAAATTAGTGAATTTGGTAGATATTTCAAAAATTCTATCTCAAAATATAATATTTCTGATTTAATTTTTAAAGCGCCCGCAATAATTTGTTCTTGATCATCCACCTCAACTTGATTGATCATGTCTTCTAGGTACCTAGAGATAGGTATGGCTCTTTTGATTCCAAAATTTCTTATGTTTTCAATAAATAAATCTTCTACTTCAACGTTTTTCTCCTCTATATACCTCGACTGTAAACCCATAATCCTCTAATTCTTTTAGTCTATATTCTTGTAGCTTTGATACTTTACCATTGGGTTTTTTTATTTCAGAAAAAATAACATCCGCGCCATGTGGTATAGCTATCACATCGGGGATACCATTCTTATTTGTTTTAATTAATTTAATTACGTAGTAACCAGCTGACTCTAACTGCTTAATTCTCTTGGCTTGAATTTGCTGTTCAGTCATATTATAAAGATAATAAATCTCTTTTGAAATGTTGAAGTGTGTAGTCTTTCTTTTTGGATACAGCTTTGTAAATCTGATCTTCGATTCCACCCTCGCTGAAAATCCAGTAGATGTCGTTTTTTAATCTATCCTTGGTTGTCATCCTATCTCTTGACTGCCAATAAGATGTGGCGCTAAAGTCAATATTATAATACACTAAGCAATCAGCTTGCTTCAAACTGATACCTTCTCTTCCGCTCACAATTTGTAGAGCAATATTTTTATTTGTGGCTTCAAACTCAGTCAACTCTGTGCATAGACTATCGCCAAATTCCTCCTTCAATGCTTTTAATTCTGCAGTAAATTTATAGAAGATTCCAATCTTTTTATTCTTAAATCTTTTCTTAATAAACTTAGCTTTACTTGAATCAATTACCATAGACTTACCGCTTTCAAATTTAACTGTGCCAGAATACATTTGATGCAACTTACTCATTAGCTTTACACCAGTGTCAGCTAAAATAACTTCATCCTTCCCTTGTATAACTAGATCTTTTCTTAATCTTTTGCATAAGCTATAAGTAGACTTTAACATTGTCACCTTCAATACACTTTCTTTTGTTTGGACTTTATACCCTGCTTCTTTTTGAGTATATGAAATTGTATATGGTTTCATCGCATCAACAATACCAATCATTCCATCTGAATAATCTTTGGTGTTAAATCCGTGTAAATATCTTAAGGTTATGTTTACATACAGCCTAGCAAACTTATAAAAAGTAGAATATTTTTTGAAAGGATTATTGGGATGCCCATAAATTTGATGATACATTTGAGAATAAGATTCAGGTGTTGGGGTACCTGATAATAAAATATAATAAGGATTGTTTATCTGTATTAATTCTTTAACTTGCTTTGCTCGTTTGCTAGGTTTCGGATAAGCCCCCATACTATGAGCCTCATCGCATACTATTACATCCCATCCTCTTTTTTTTATTTTATGTAAACTTTCGTAATTAATAACTTGAAGTTCAAAACCAGGTAGTAGCATTCGATAATCGTTTTCAATACTACTTATTGCTTTTTTCTTGGTAATAAATAAAACATTATCAATATATAAATTATTACATATACCCAAACTGGTAAGCGTTTTACCTGTCCTTACCTCCATAGCTAAATAAAGTAATCTATCACGAATTAAAATACCTGTTCCTTGATTGATTATTTTTTTCTGATAATCTCTATATTCAAATGGTCTTAACCTCATATTTATTTCTTAATTGCTTATATACATTTTTTAAATTAAGCATTGCTTCTTTCTGTGTCTTATATAATTTTGATCCAACAATCTCACTACTATAATATTCTGTCCCATAAACATCTCTTCTAAAATCCTTACCATGAGCTGTAATACCGCCCTTACGTATGGCAATCCTGTGATCTTTATATGTTCCAGGTATTATATATACCTGCCAATCATTATCCACACACCAATTAAAATCAGAAATCCAACTGGGATCTTGCCTCATCAGTAATTTGTTTTGTTTCGTCATTAAATAATATCCATCTACTCTTACTATCTCTACCCTCTTCTGGGTTTACACCTGTGGCATACATGCCATACGAAACCAACCATTGATAAAACTTTACTCTTGATACAGTCATCTTTGCCTTGGGGGCAAAGTCAGGATTGTCTTGTATGAAATCAATATATAGTTCATGTTTATAAAGCTTTTCATTAAATCTTAGTTTGTCAGAACCTGGTGTGCCGGCAAGCAAACCGCACCACTCAATAAATTCATGACAGGTTTCCGCAGATAACTTTCTAATCTTAAGGTTTACAAATTCACTTTTGATTAATCCGCTTTTTAAATATAATTGCAAGGATTCAATCATGTAATTGTCAAATGCACACCATTCATTCTCATTCCAATCACCAAAAAATAATTTTCCAAACTCCATGTAAGGAGTATTGGTTGTTGTGTAATGTTGTTTAAATTCTAACTCCCATTTTCTCCTTTCAAAACTTTGACCAGCTCCTTTCACAGCATAGTTAGTTGTAAGAATAAGTTTTGGAGATTTTTCAAATGGTATTTTAATTGCGTCTTTGTTTTTCTTTTCTAATGTAATACCTTCGGTAACAACACTAAACAATCTTTCAAATTCAAAATGTTTTTTTATATCATCAAAGCATAAAAGCTGAGTGTCAGCAGAGACTAACTGATATGCAAAGGATCTTTCAAAGGCAAAAGCCTTACCATCTATTATAACTAATTTTTTCATTTGACCTAAAGCGTTGACTAACAACGACTTACCCGTACCGCCATTGGGTTGATCTGAAATCACCTCATCATTAAGAATGACAGCTGGTGAATAGGATAGGTTTTTATGACCATGTAGTAAATAACCCAGGGTACTTTCCATAGATTTTATTCTCACTGCATCTGTACTGCATACGTTAGAAATAAAAGTTTTGAAATCACAATGCGTGTCTTCACACTCTGTATATGTTCTGTGTATGACATGATCTTTCCAAACAAATCCTTCAAGATCTAGGTAATCAATTATGGTTGTTGTTTCTTTATCAATTTTAACTGCACAATTTTGAAAATATAAATAAGCAGTATCTTTTGTGTCAGCAATAAAGTATACATCAACTGATTTCAACATTGACAAGAAGTCGTCTTTAAAATACCTGGTCTTGTCAGCAAAAAAATTATACACTGATTTATCTTCTAATGAATCAAGGTATTGTAAAACAAAATCTTTAATCTCATCCTCACTTGTATGGTCAATCAAATTGTTTTCAACTCTAACAAATATAGAGCTCTTACTACCTTCAGGTGTATATTTATAAAAACCGTTAAGGTGTAGAAAGTCTCTAAATAAGTTATGGATGATAGTTATTTTACCTTTTTCACTTTTGTGCCAAAAAATTTTATTAGAACTTTTAGTATCAAAATCATATATGATTTGATCAATGGCTTCAGTGCTTACATTCTGTGATTTTAAGAATTGTCTTACTTGTTGCTTAGACTCTCCGCTTTTTAATTTTTTTTTTACGTTATTTATTTTTGATTCATCTTCGTAAAACTTAGTACCAAAGTTTGATACGTTTCGATAAGCCGAGTCAATGGTCGTTTGTATTTCAACAGCAGAAAATGAAGAGCTTTCAAAATCTTTCATAATATATTCTGCTAAATTTTTATTAACTCCAAAGTCATTAAAGGCGGCGGCCAGTATATATACATTATTATTTCTTTCACCTTCAATCAATCCATACTTTTTTACCCACCACTTCATTAGTATTTCCACAATTTTATTTTCATTCTTAATTGGAAACACCGGGACACTTGTATAAGTGTTTTTTTCTTCAAAGTCTTCTTCTATTATTTCATCAAATACTTTGCTGTCTTCATTTATATATATAAAAGGGTCGTATGATTCATAACATACCCTACTAATATTTTTACTTGTTGAGTCAAAATATTCATTATTAAATTGTTTAGATAATGCCTTGAAATAATTTGTGTGGTTGTCAGGGTCTATTGGAACTTTAATTAAAACTTTTAATCCGTAGCCACTAGGAGAATGAAATGCACTATGCACAAATTCATTATCCATTAAAGATATTTTATAATCTTCTAAATCTTTTTTTGTTTTAAATCCATCAAAGTCTAAGCAGATAATACCGCTATACTCAACCAATGAATCGTCATTTCTTTTTTGAAACTTACCAGAAAAACATATTGCTGGTAGTTCTTGCTTTAATAAATTTCTTTTTGTTTTATCTTTTTCTTTACGAATTCTTTGAATCAAATCTTTAGACTTACCTAACTCAATCCTTTGAAGAATGAAAGAGAGTGGTCGGTAGAAAGGAGTAGAAGTATCCTTTATATTTTTGAATATTGTTATTTCTATTTGATTCAATTGTTATGATTTAATAAAAGGGATGCAAGTTAGTGTAACTTAATTGTGATGCATCACAGTTTCCTATTTCTTACATCCCTAATGATTAACTAAATTTAGAAGTCGATTGATAAATCATCTTCTGGTGTGCCCACACTCGGTGCCGTTTGCTCTACCTTTGGCTTTGGTGTTTGAAAATTCAAACTTAGATAAGTTTTTTTGCCGTCTTGAGATTTTGCTTTCCATGCTGAGATTTGCCAATCTACTCCGTTCGGATCCTTACAACTACCTGTATAATGTGGTTGGTTGTTTTCCTCTGTTCTATTCTCGTTTACAAAAATACTACCTTTTCCAGTTTTATGTACGTATGTACTCATTTTTTTACTTTTATGTTACGCTCCAATAAATCCATTAAGGTTAAGATTATATCTGTCTTATCCTCATTTGATTCGCAGGTCATTGGAACTTTAACCCACAATTCAAATCTATTTCTTCTGTAAAACCAATTATAAATCTTGTTCCACATAGAATGTTTCATTTCCAATTACATATTTGTTATAATAATCAATTGCCTGTAATACTTTATCTTCTCCATGCTGTCTTGCCCAATCAGATGATACTTGAAACTTGCCAAGTATTTTATTTTTTTTACATACAACGAAGAACAACATTGGTTTACCAAACATTTTTTCATACAACCACGCCTGACATGAATAATAGTAGTCTGTAAAACTATACTTAAACCTATGTATGTTACTGGTTGTCTTCAAGTCTATGACATGATAAGGAGTAATGACATCGGCTTTCCCTTTCCAAATTGTATTTTGAATCTTAATCAGCCCAGGTTTTTCATATTCGTTTTGATCGTCATATATATATGGTGCAAACTCATCATTGCTTTGCATTATGTTTGCTAACTCCATTGCCAATTCACTTTCTTCAATAGTTAAAATCTTTTTATTAGATTTCCACGCTTCTTCAAATTTTTTAGTACGTCTTGATTTTACATCAATAAAATCATATAGTTTAGCTTTGTATGGCTCCAGCATTAACGCATGAAAATAAATTCCAAACTCAAAATTAGCAATAGACAAGTGATCATGATCTACTTTCTTGTAAAATTCGTAGGGTGCGTTAAGTATCGTGCCTATTTTAGATTGAGATAGGTACTGACTTCCAAACTCACCATAGTAGTCCTCATCATTATCGAGTCTTTTAAGAATTTCTTCTTCTGTCATGTCTTTCTAATATTAGATTTATGTTTGATTTCATTATCCAATCTGTCTTTTGCTCTATTTTATTTAACAGATTTTGTATTTCCTTTAACTTTTTCTTGTTCATTTTTAATTTTGTTGAGTTCTTGTTTTAATTTTTTTAATGTAGCTACATCAGGGTTATGTCTTTTTTTAACTTGTGCCATAACTGATTCAATACTATGCTCCATGTTTTGCTTATATACTTTTAAAGTATTTGAAAACTTTTCTGAGCCATACATATATGCATCACCAATCTTTTCAACCTTGACAGGTTTAACTGCAATTACTTTATCGCTAACATCAACCAGATCTTCCCCCGCCCATAATGACAATCCTAATCCATGCATTGCGATTGCTTTTACTGTACTTCTTTGTATGGTTTTATTGACATGAAACGAACTAACTCTATCAATTGTAAGTGAGTTGTTTCTATTATCCATGACAGGAAGATAATCGATATGCTCTACGTCATTGATCGTAACACCTACTTTAACGTAAGCAGTTTTTCCGTCAGTAAAATAATTTAAACCTGTGTGTTCACTTTCGTAAACCTTTCTTGTGCTATCAGGATATTTATCTTTAACTATTGCCCAAGCATATGCCCAAGACAAATAACTAAATCCCCCTTTGCTTTTTAACTTATCGTCTATACTTATAGCCGTAAGTTCTTTAAACGTTGATTTCATTTTTCCCATTATTAATTAATTTTTCTTTATAATTTTTAGCATGAAGAAACTTCTGCAATACTTTACTTCTCATTTCTTTTAATGCATTGAAATGTCTTGCGTTATTTCTTATGTTAATTTCTAGTTGAATTTTGTTTGTTATTCTTTGTAAACTATTTTGAAGGTTGTCAGTCATGACATTGTAAACTCCATACTCAAAGCCGTAGGTTTCAAACATTTCATATTGATCTTCAGTTATTTCCTGATAGAAATCTCCTTTCATCTTAGTATTAAATATTCTGTACAACCCATCACACTTCATAATCTTTATACCTTTATATATATATGAGTCGCATTCTCTATCCATTACAGATGCAATGCCGTGTTGTCTACTTGCCTGTTCCCAAACCTCTTTCCTAGTCATTTGCAATGTTGTTTATTAATTCTTTCCAATCAGGATCCGTATTAATTAACTCCTCCATTTTTGCTTTACCTCTAGTGATCTGGCTATCATCTAAGTCTAGTCCGTATTCTCTACACCTATCCAAGATGAAATTGCCTCGCATATTTCTTTGCGAACACAGGTAAAATAATAAATCTCTGGCTTCAACATTCTCCCTCTTTCTTGTCTTAGTGAAAATGTCATCTTTAGAAATTTCAAGTGCGTCTTCCACTACTTCAACGTACTTGTCAAATATTTTTCTTTTCATTTAATTAAATTTAATTCAAGCAAAATACAATTATTTTGCAACAAGACAAAATTTATATTACATTAAATCTGCCTCAAAACATGCATCAGAACAATAACCTTTTCGGTCTATTGGTTTTTCACAATGCATACAGGTATGGTCTGGCTCATTCCAACCTCTTTGGTCATGTTCTTGCCAGACTAACCAATTATCGTAGTCCATAGTTGATATATAAAATAAATTAATACAATACTTATACTGCCTAGAAGACTTATTGCACAACCTGTCGTATCTTTCCCCCTTTCAATCTTTCTTTCTGTTTTTATTCGTATAGTTTTAAGATCACGAATAATTTGTTGCATCTTTTTTCTATCCCTAGTATCAATTAAGTCTAATGATTGTTGAAGAGTTTGAATTATTTTTTTCATAGCTCATCATCATTATCAAAGTTCTCCTCATATTCCTCATCTCCATCTGCATAACCGCATGCCTCTGCATCAACATTTCGGTTTACCTGAGCGACATATTGTCCATAAGTCCTGAACCAATCTAATTCGCTAGATAGTTTTTCGTTTTCCTCTTGCAATGCTTTAATCATTTGCATGTATTGTTGTATTAAGTCTTCAGTTCCTGTCATAATTTTAAATTTATTTTTTTATTAATGTTACGTTAGTTTTAAGATACTCCCCCTCTACTATTATGATGAAAATTAACTATTTATTATGAAAAGAGGGGGAAATATCAACTAACAATTAAACTAAACATATCATGAAAATCACAATAATTCTTTTGAGTTATAAATGTAATGTATTTGTAACTTGTTTGCAAGTTTTTTTTAATAAATTTTATTTGTATGTATAATTTCTTCTATATGCCTGATTAATCTATCCAGACCATCAACAACACCTTTGTGCTGTGCAAAAGTATGGCTATCATTTACCCATTCTTTGTCTTCCTTAATATCTTTTGCGATATTTTTAATTTGTTCTAGTGTTATCATAGTTATTTATTTAAATTAAAGTTATGACAGAACACTTCTGCCTTTTTTTCTGTTTCAAAATATTTCCAATCAGTACCTGACTCTATAAAATTTTCGTCATGGTCATAAACATCAAGACACACACCATAAGGTCTGTCGCCATAATGTTCATCTCCAACCATGTCAAAATCAGGCACTCGGATTGCTTTTAATTTATATTTACTCATAGTTATTTAATTATTAGTAATTATTTTTAATAAAGTTTATTATTTCTTTCAATGTTAAATTTTCGTATCCGTTGGCTTTAATATCCTCCATAACTTGCTGAGGATTTATAAAATATTCTGAACAGATTGAGTTTAATAATAATCTGTTTTGCCTTTTTTGATCTACTCCTAAAAATCTTCTAGTTCCCATATATAATTCTTTTAATGTCTTCTGATTTATAATTTCTTTGTTTAGGGTAATTGATATATCTGGTTTCAATGTCCCTAGCTTTTAATATTTCCTCATTCCATAACCTTTGATCTATTTTATAATAAGTATAAAACACACCAGAAAAGAAACAGAATCCGCCCAACAAGGCACAGCATATTAAACGCTCTAATGTTTTAGTTTTCATAGTTCTTCTTTATTGTCAATTTTATAAATTCCTTTATTATATATGAATAAAGCTTCTTTAATTGAATTTACAGGTGTTGTGTTTAGAATCTCACCTCCTACCTCAAATGTTATTTCATTTTTTGCGGTTAATACATATTTACCGAAATCATAATCCCAAACACCTTTATTGAATTGAATTTTACAATGCCCCTGTAATTCTAACTCCCCTTTGGTTTTTACTTTTTTTAATATGATTTTTTCCATAATATTAATTTTAATTGTTAGTTAGTGTGGGCGGAATCGAACCGCCCTACAACCATTACACCTTTTAATATCCGCTATAAAATCCGCCCTCAAAATCAAAATAGGTTGGGAGTTCTTTTTTCTCTAGCTTTGCAATCTTCTTTTTAAGTTTGGCTATTTTCTTTTTTCT